>Ga0214921_10005673_pt1 | contig 17527 bp, 20 predicted proteins | sample LL1505_MetaG_FD_177992 | JGI IMG/M metagenome (GOLD analysis project Ga0214921, IMG submission 177992) | Freshwater microbial communities from Lake Lanier, Atlanta, Georgia, United States - LL-1505 | ecosystem: Environmental > Aquatic > Freshwater > Lake | place: USA: Georgia | collected...
GTTTGATTATCTCTGGGGCTACTGCCAGCAGAGAAGGCTTTGAATTTGCCTTTGCCTAAGTGATTGAGCAACGCCTCGGCCAAGATGCTGCGAGCCGAGTTGTGGGTGCACAAAAAAAGAACATTCAATGGTTTTGGTTCAGACACTTGGACCTCCTGGGCCTCAACAGGTTTGACAGATTGCTTGGGGGCTGACTTCGCAGGCCTCCCCTTGGCAACAGTTTTGGGAGAGATAGGTCAGTACGGCATTCATGCGATCAAATTGGGCCCGATAAATCAAATTGCGGCCACTGCGCTCCTGAGATATCAAATCGGCATTCATCAACTCTTTCAAATGAAATGAAAGCGTGTTGGCAGGAATACCCAATTGCTCTGCCAGCAGCGCAGGGGTGAGCCCATCGCTCCCCTTCACGACCAACATGCGAAAAATCTGGAGCCGATTGGACTGAGCCAAGGCTGCCAATGCTTTGATAACTATTTTCTCTTCCATATTTCGACTTTAATGGAAATATATGACAATTTAATGTCAATGTTTGATGCCATGGCTTAACTAAAGCTCAGCCTGGCCAGACTTCAATCTCGCCATTGATTTCAACGGCAATGCCGCGAGGCAAAGTCGACATTCCAACAGCAGATCGTGCGTGGCATCCAGCTTCAGGACCAAAGAGCTCGAAGAGCAAGTCGGAGGCACCATCGATGATTTGTGGCATGGCCGTAAATTGTGGGCTTGCGTTGCACATGCCAAATATGCGAACGATCTGTTTAACGCGGTCTAAAGAACCGACTTCTGCCTTCACAGTGGCCAGCATGGTGAGCATCACAGCCCGAGCTGTTGCATAGCCTTCGGCTTCAGTGATGTTTTCTCCAAAGCGTCCAGTTTGCCTCACCCCTTCAAGCAAGGGCAAATCTAAACCGTGCCCCGAAAGATACAACATGTTGTCGACTCGAACACAACCACGGCGATTCTTTTTGGGAAACACAAATGCTGGGGGCAGTGAATAGCCCATTGCCTTAAGCCGTTCTTCTATGGAATTCATTGTTTCTCCATCATGCGTTTTGTAGACTGGCTTTCTTTTGCTGCCACCATTGATTCAACCAAGGCGTGGTGCCACCACAAGACAAGACATCCTGCAAAGCCGAGGGAACGGGCTCAAATTGATATTCCTGATTTTGGGTGATGTTGGTAAACAAGCCAGTCTGAAAGTTAACACTGAGCTCATCCATTTGATTGCAAGCACTGGAAATGCCCGTGCATCCAGTTAGAACTGGCAAACCAATACCGATGGCTTCGCGGTAGGCCAAAAAAGACATTGACTCGCACACCAATCCAAGACCCAAAGCTTTCATCGCAATATAGCCTTGCATTTTGGCGCCCATGCCAAAGTTACGGCCTGTCACGATCAAATCGCCCGGGCGGCAAAGTTTGTGGAAGTCGGGAATAGTACCTTCGAAAAGATGTTCAATGATGTCTTTGGGGTCTGTTCGCATTTCAGAAACAATGCGCATGGGCACGACGCCGCCCATGTGGGGAATGTCATGCCCGAATTGCCAACAGCGCCCTCTCATTGACCAAGCAAAATCTTGCAAGATTATTCTGCCTTGATGCCCGCGTTGCGAATGACCGTGCCCCATTTGTCCAGCTCGCGGCGAATATGCCCCGCAAAGGCCTCTGGCGTACTGGCAACAACTTCAGAGCCATCGTTGCTCAAACGTGTTTTGATTTCTGGGCTGGTAATGATGGCCGCAATTTCCTTGTTCAAGCGCTGCACAATAGCATCAGGTGTGCCTGCTGGCATCATCAAACCTACCCAAGCGTTGACATCAAAACCAGGCACACCCGACTCTTGAATGGTGGGTACGTTGGGCAGTTGAGACATGCGCTTGGCGCCTGTGACAAAAACCGCTTTGATTTTTCCATCGCGAATGGTGCTCATCACCTGAGCAGGAGAAGTGCATAAAAGTTGCAGACGGCCACTGATGAGGTCTGTCATGGCTGGCGGTATGCCTTTGTAGGGCACATGGGTGAACTTGATGCCTGCGGCGCTATTCAACAATTCCATGCCAATGTGAGCGGCAGTGCCCATACCAGAATTGCCCATGGTCACTTCACCCGGCTTTTGTTTGGCCAACGCCATCACTTCAGTGAAGTTTTTGGGTGCAAAACCATTGGACGAAACCACCACCAACGGAATGGCTGTGGTTTGAATGAGTGGGACAAAATCTTTGATGGGGTCGTAGGGAACTTTGTCTCGCAATGTGGGGTTAATTGCGTAAGTGGTGGTGACCAACAAAATGGTGTAGCCATCGCCGGGAGATTTGGCGGCTGCTTCAACACCAATCAAAGTTCCGGCACCAGGCTTGTTGTCAATAATGACGGGCTGACCCAAACGCTCAGAAAGCTTTTGACCAATGGTTCTGGCTTGGATGTCTAAGCCATCTACAGCGGGAAAAGGGACGATGATGCGGATAGGACGATCGGGGTATTGCGCATGAGCAGAAAAACTCAACAAACAAAATAAAGCAACGATAAACCGAACAAACATTGAAAGACTCCTTGCAAAGGTAATTAAAGATGCCGCGGGTCGGTGATACAACCGGCAACAGCAGAAGCTGCGACTGTCAAAGGATTGCCAAGATAAAGCTTAGCATCTTTGGCGCCAAAACGTCCGTGGTTGTTGTTGGTGGCCGTAGAGATAGACACTTCGCCAGAATGCAAAGGGCCAACAACTGCATCATTGCAAGGCCCGCAGCCTGGGGGCAATACCACCGCACCCGATTCAATCAAAACTTGCATGAGATCGCTTGAAGCCAGCCTTTGCATGGTTTCTTCCGAACCAGGAACCACAAAAAGTCGGACGCCAGAAGAAACTTTGCGCGAGCGCAAGACTTCGGCTGCTGCAGCAATATCTTCAAACATGGAGGAGCCACAGGAGCCAATGAATGCATGGTCAATGGCGAGCCCTGCCACCTCTGATATGGGCACTGCATTTTGAATGCCACCCGGCAAAGAAACCAGAGGCTCCAACTTTTCTAAATCAATTTCGGCCCGCATTTGGTAGTGGGCCGATGGGTCTGAATATTCGGCCACAAAAGGTGATTTAGCAACCTTGTTGGCATGCGTCAAAACTTCGTCGGAAGGCGGAAAGAAAACGCCATATGCACCAAGCTCAGTGGGCGTACTGCAAAGTGCCACCCTTGCTGCTAGGGAGAACTGTTCAAGATCACCTGCAAACTCGAGGATTTTGTAATCTAGATCAAAAGGAATCTGTCCAGACTTGATCAGTCGTCCAATGTGCGTGCCCAGATCTCTGGCATGAACGTAGGGCGGCAACCGGCCTTTTAAGGTCAGTTGCAGGGAATGAGGCACCATGATCCAGTTGGTACCCGTAGCCAGCACTCGCGAGATTTCAAGCCCTACGCGAAAACCCACAGCGCCTATGGCGCCCACGTTGGTGCAGTGTCGGTCGTTGTCAAAGACAAAATGACCAGGACTCACGAGCCCCATTTCCATCGGAAAAATGTGCCCATGGCCACCACGACCCACATCAAAAAAATGCCCCACCTTCCAAGCTTTTGCGGCTTGTCGATTGGTTGCACCATAAAGTGCCGCTCTCGGGCTTCCGTACAAAACCTCATGATCGGTGACCAACACCACTTTCTCAGGGTGAGCCAGTTGATCGATGCCGATGCTGTCGAGTGCTTTTTTGATGCTTGGCAAAACATTGTCATGCACCATCACCATGTGAGGATTGGGAAACACAATGTCCCCTGGCGCGACGCTACTTAGGCCACAGGCTTTGGCAATGATTTTCTCAGGGCCTGTCATAGGCCGAACTTCATGGCTAGCCTGTGCCTGAGTGTTCATGAGCGTTTGATTGCCGTTCAGTCGAGCTTCAGGCCAATGGTCTTGACGACTTTGGTGTAACGCGAAGCCTCCTCTGCAATCAACTTGGCAAACTGCTCGGGGTTGTTGCTGATGGGATCGGCACCGTTGCGTTCCATTGATTGCTTGAAGTCAGCCGTTGGCACAATGGCCGACAGTTCCCTGTGGAGTCGATCGATGATGGGACGGGGCGTGCCAGCCGGCGCAAATACGCCGAGCCAAAGGCTCACTTCAAATCCGGGATAGCCTGACTCAGCCACAGTAGGCACATCAGGCAATGCTGGAGAGCGCTGGCTACTGCCCACGGCGAGCGGGCGGAGTTTGCCAGCCTTGGTGTGCTGCAAAAGCGCTGGCATAGAGCCAAACACGCTCTGCACCTCATTGGCGAGCAAGGCCAAGTCTGCCTGCGCATTACCTTTGTAGGGAACGTGTTGCAAGTTAACTTGCGCCACGTCTTTGAGCATCTCCATGGCCAAATGCGTCGTTGAGCCATTGCCAGCAGAGGCGAAGTTCATCTTGCCAGGGTTTGCTTTGGCAAGATCAACAAGCTCTTTGAGGTTGTTGGCCTTGACTTGGGGATTGACGACCAGCAGGTAAGGTGTGATGGCCACCAAGGAAATCGGTGCAAAGTCTCGGATGGGGTTGTAGCCTAACTTTGAATAAGCCGCTGGCGCAACCGCATGCGTACTGGTGGTGCCGATGCTGATGGTGTAGCCGTCGGGTGCTGCTTTGGCTGCCACATCAGCGCCGATGGTTCCGCCAGCGCCGCCTCGGTTGTCAACGATGACTTGCTGGCCCAGACGCTCGGAAAGCTTTTGCGCCACAACACGGCCAACAATGTCAGTTGAACCACCCGCCGGGAACGGTACGATTAAGCGTATGGGCTTGTTGGGGTAATCAGATTGCGCCAAAAGTGTGGCGGGAGCAGCGAGCAGAGCGGCAGTCAAGGCGACAGCCAGCCTGCGGATCGAACTTGCGGTTTGCGATTTCATGAGTAGATTCCTTCCAATTAAAAATTGATCAAGCTACGCTCAATGTCACTTATCCAAAAAAAGCACATCACGAAACATTTATTCAAAAAAATTCTAGCACCCTCATTTTTAAAACGCTAACTGGAAGACCCTAATAAAACTCACAATGGATTAACGAATGAGCGCCACCTAAAGTTGTTGGTTGCGTAAATTAACGCCATTGTTTGAGTCAGTCAGCTGATTTTTTACAAAAGAGAAGGTTAATCCGATTTATGAGATAAGCTGTTTATTTGGCTACAGATGTCCCACGAGGACTACTTGGCTATTTCCCAAAGGAACCCCTCATGCTTGTGCGCCTCTTGTATGTCAGTCAACCCGTGGGGCCCATTACCACCACCATGACCACGCTCATCTTGGAAAAATCGGATGCGAACAACAAGAAAGAAAACATCACAGGTGTTTTATGTCAGGGCTCAGGCTTGTGGATGCAAGTTTTAGAAGGTGAGCGTTCCAAAGTCAATTTGCTTTATTCAAAAATAATGGCAGATCGAAATCACCACAACGTTCAACTGCTTTCAATGGAAGAAATTGCACAAAGACGGTTTGGTCAATGGTCTATGGCGCTTGTTTATTTGTCGAAAGATGATCCCATGGTTCAAATGGCACATCCCGAATTCGATCCCTACACAGCCTCCGCCAAAGATGCTTTTTTCATCTTGGAAGAACTGATTAAAACAGGCTGTCCTATTTTGAACACCCCATCCTAATTAAAAAATTGATCCTGTGCACAGCTTCTTGCCGAAACCAAATGAATCAATAAAGGAGTTGATCGTGAAGTTATTCTTTGTTTTATTGGCACTGTTCCTGACCTGTTGTTTGAATTTAGTTTTTGCGTCTACTCTTTCCAACAACAACGCCAAGCCACAAAGCTCTTCAGAGCTTAGCAATCAAAGTTTGCAGAATGCTTTGGCAGCTTCCGTTCAAATTACAAGTCGTGCAATTGAAGATGCATCGTCTGCCAGAACCCTTGGTAAAGAGCGTCAAGGTTCTGGCGTCGTGATTGGATCTGATGGCTTAATTTTGACAATAGGCTATCTCATTTTAGAAACCGAACAAATAGAGATTAAAACTTCACAACAAAAAACTTACCCAGCTCAAGTTGTTGCATACGACCAAGCTACAGGATTTGGATTGATTAAATCGCTGGTACCTCTTCAAGGTGTAGAGCCAGTTAAATTGGGTAAAGTCAATGAGGAAAAAATTGACAGTGCGCTATGGGTAGTCGCTGCCGGTCAGTTGGCATTTTCATCGCCAACAAAACTAATTGATATTCGCTCTTTCACGGGTTATTGGGAATACCACCTTGATAGCGCCATTTATACAAGCCCGCCTGTCACCAATCACTCTGGCGCTGGTCTTTTCAATCAAAAGGGAGAGTTAATTGGCATTGGAAGCCTCTTTGTTCAAGACGTGATGCCTGCCGATCAATCATCCAGGTTGGCGGGGAACATGTTTGTTCCAGTTGATTTGCTAGAGCCTATTTTGAAACACCTGTTACAAGATGGCGTCGGTCCAAATAGTCAAAGGGCTTGGCTAGGCATCAACGCAGTGGAAAGACAAGGTCGTATTCAAATTGTGCGGGTCACACCAGAAAGTCCCGCTCAATTGGCAGGTATTGTTCCTGGTCTGTGGCTGCTTGGATTGAATGGAAAACCGGTAGAGAGTCTGGCCACTTTTTATAAACAACTTTGGGCAATACCCATCAATTCAGGATCAGCTCAGTTAACTCTTTTCGATGGCAAGACCATTTATCAAATTCCTGTTCCCATCGTAGACCGCTCAACCAACATCAAAAAACCATTAGGTATTTAGTGAACGTCATTTTTCAATCCCCTTTTGTTGCGCAAGTTTGATATGACCCTACAAGGCACCAAACGCAAGATCACTTACGTTGCCACTTACGAGACCATCGCTTTCTTGCTCGGCACGCTTGGCTTTTTTAGTTTCAGTGACAGCAGCCTTGAGCGCGCAGGTGCCCTAGCCATCTTCGCTTCACTCTTTGCGGTGAGCTGGAACTTTGCTTACAACGCCATGTTTGAGCGCTGGGAATCTAAAAGGCAGGTCCGTGGTCGTAACTTGGTTCGCAGAGTGCTGCATGCGGTGGGTTTCGAACTGGGCTTTCTGGTGGTCCTACTGCCAGCAGCGGCATGGTGGCTGAACATCAGTTATCTGCACTCATTCACCCTCAACCTTGGCTTGAACATTTTCTTTTTTGTTTACACCTTTGCATTTACATGGTGCTTTGATCGGGTGTTTGGGCTGCCAGAATCAGCGGCAACGCCTACACCCATGTGAGCTTGAAAAGTTTGAGTTTGACTTTTCTGTAAGTTGCTAACCCTAGGGAAAACCTAGGGAAAACTCTCTCTTTTTAGGATGCAGACTTTGCAATCATTCAAAGTCTCTTATAACTGAAATTCATAGAAAGCGATATGCAAGACGCTTCGTGAAGAACAGAATTGGCCTCCAGCGGACAAGGTACTCAACCATGCAGGGAACAACTCAATGAAAAGAAGATCACTTATCAAGTGGATGGCGGCCACTGCTTCGGCAGGCTATTCATGGCAATCAACTTCACAAGCACAAAGCTCAGTTTCAAAGTTCCCCGAAAAACCCCTGCGCATCATCGTTCCATTTCCACCAGGTGGCCCTGCTGACGCCCTTGCTCGACCGCTGGCACAGCAATTGGGGGAGCGCCTGAAGCAAACGGTTGTCATTGAAAATCGCCCAGGTGCAAACACTGTGATAGCCGCACAACACCTCCTGAATTCACCGGCCGATGGCTACTCCCTCATGTTGGCCAATGAAGCAGGGCTTTCATTGGCCCCAGCGGTTGCACCCATCATGGGAAATCCCCCGCCTTACAAGTCTGAAACAGACTTTGCTGCTATTTCAATGCTGACGCAATATGGTTCAGTGATGAGCATGAGTCCAACCCTACCGGTACAAACACTTCAGGAATTTTTAGCTTACGCAAAACAAAATCCAGGCAAGCTTAGTTATGCATCCGTTGGGGTCGGTAGCCAACCTCAAATGATGATGGAAATTTTAAATTTAGCCGAAAAATTGGACATCGTGCACATTCCGTATCAAGGTGTTGCACCGGCTGTCATTGATCTTCTGGCGGGGCGCGTGCAAGTGATGATTTCTGCACCAGCAGCACCAGGCCCACATATTCGTGCGGGCAAACTCAAAGGCATTGCCTACTCTGGCAGCCAGCGCTTGCACAGTTTGCCCATGGTGCCCACGTTTGCTGAAGGCGGCCTGCCCAATTACGAAGCACGCGGTTGGTTTGGCATCATCATGCACGGCAACACACCCGAGCCCATCAAGAACATGCTTGCTGAGGCAATATGGAGCATTGCAAAGTCTCCCAGTTACCAAGCCAATGCCATCATGGCAAACGGACTTGAGACAGCAACCGTCGAACCGGCTAATTTTCAAGCATTCCTCGCCAAAGACGTGCGCGACTGGAAAGCTCGAATTGAATCTATTCGACAGCGAATTAAGTAACTGACTCCGACAGCGCGCAGATTCTTGCCCTCAGCCAACGAAAGAGTGGCTCCTTGTGAGTGCGCTCGTGCCAGTAAATACCAATGCACATTGGGCCGAGGTCTAAGGGCGGCATAAACTGCTGAAAAACGGCGTCCTGACAGACTCGATCTGCAAATCGTTTGGGTACAGTTGCCACCATGTGGCTGTCTGACAGCAGGCTTGGCAACATTAAAAAACTGGGTTCTAGCACTGCGACTTTGCGAGCTTTTCCTTGCAACAACAGTGCTTTGTCCAGTTGGTCGTCAAAGTGACTCGGCTGACTTGGTACCAGTTTGATGTGTGTCAGTAGGAGGAAATGATCTAGATTCAATTCTTCGCCAGATTCAACCAGTCCAGATCGCATGAGGCAAGCCGCTTTGTCTGTCCATAACTCTCGAAAATGCAGGCGGCCTGAAGACACTTCCTGAGGGCCCAGACCGAGATCAATTTCGGCTCGCTCCAAACGCTCATGAATACGTGTTCGATCTGCATTGCTCAATTTAACAGTCAAGCCTGGGGCTTCGGTTTCAAGCACCTTGATTAACTTTGGAATGATTAACAGCCGAACAATGTCTGTCGCAGCAATGGTAATGCTACCCTTGAAACTGGAAGCATCAAACCCCAGCTCGGTTGGCTGCGTCATTCGGCGCATGCCGTCTAGCACTTGCTCTGCTTGTATGGCCAATTCAAGGGCCCGGGGCGTAGGAACCATGCCACTTGAAGATTTAACCAAGAGTGGATCACCAAAGACCAGCCTTAATTTAGCCAAAACGGCACTGGTCGCTGGCTGCGACAATTCCAACAAAGCACCAGCACGCGTCACATTGCGTTCATTGATTAAAACTGTGAGGCAGTGCAGTGACCACGCGTCAACTCGAGGAACATCCATTTTAGTCAATGCCGATCATTCAAAAGCAGGTATGTGCACTTCATTGCGAAGTGCCGACAATCTAAAACACCCCAAAAGCAAGCGAAATTAACCCTATGTCCACAAAAGAAATTAAATCCACAAAGCATATTCTTGTTGATCTGAACGATGAAGGAATTCTAACCATCACCATGAACAGGCCTCAAAAGAAAAATGCCATGAATGTGGAGTTTACCTTTGAAATGCAAAACCTCCTGATGGCAGTGGCCGCCAGCAAAGAAGTCCGCGTGGTAATTCTCAAGGGTGCGGGTGACGGCTTTTGTGCGGGTATGGATATCAAGGATTTTTTCGATCTGTCCGAACACGACGAAGACAGCCTAAGCTCTGCCAAAGAAGTCGCAAACCACTGGCGTGTGCGTCTTCTTCGCAAACTGCCACAGCCCACCATCGCCATGGTGCATGGTTTCTGCTACGGCGGTGCTTTTGCCATTGTTGAGGCATGTGATATTGCCTTCTGCGCAGACTCGACCAATTTTGCACTTTCTGAGATTAATTTTGGTCATTTTCCAGCAGGCCCCGTCGCCAAATCGCTAGCCTTGGCGATGCATTCAAGGGCTGCAAGTTACTACTCTCTCAGTGGACGCCCTTTCAATGGCAAAGAGGCTGAATCAAGTGGCTTCATCACCAAGTCATGGCCCGATGGCGAATTAGAAGCAGAAACCATCAAGCTGGCTCAGGAACTTGTCAAGAAAGATCCTATCGCGCTTCAGTTTACAAAAGAAAGCTTAGAGCACGTCAAAAGCATGGAGTGGGACGCTGCTTTGAGTTACAACTCAGCCAAATTTGCAGAACTTAAAACGCTTCAAAAAGGCGCTTCATCTCGCGCAACGTCAGTCGCTAACTTCCTAGATGGCAAATTCAAACCTGGGCTAGGCAGTTGATACCCAGGAAAATCATGGTCTCCCCTTTTGCTCTCAACGAATTCAAACAACTGAGTTTGAATTTCGACAATGGCGTGTTGAGTTTGGCTTTAAACCGTCCTGAGAAAAAGAATGCCATTGGCGTCGACATGACGCTTGAAATAGAACAGCTTTTAAAACAAGTCGCTGTTTCGAGTGCTGTGAAGGTTTTACTGATCAGGGGCATGCATGGCAACTTCTCGACCGGTATGGACATGAAAGACTTTTTCGACCACTCCGATCGAGACCCAGCAGAACTTGCTAGGGCTCGGCATGCAACCAATCAGTGGCGAAGCAGGCAGTTGCGCCTCTTGTCGCAACCCATCATTTGTGCCGTCGAAGGTTATTGCTTAGGCGGTGCCTTCCCCATACTCGAATGTGCAACTTGGGTCGTTGCCAGCGATACCGCAACATTTGGCCTACCCGAAATTAATTTTGGCTTTGTTCCCGGCGGCCCTATTGCAAAGTCTGTGGGCTTGGCCATGACGCGCCGAGGTGCAAGTTATTCAAGTTTGAGTGGGCGCAATTTCAGCGCGCACCAGGCTAAAAAGTGGGGACTGGTTTCCCACGTTTGCCCATCAGATAAGTGCTTAGCCATCGCAGAAGAAGCTGCACATGCAGTGGCACAACATTTGAGTGAACAACCTACAACCGACCATCAAAAGCCTTCGACATGATTCAATTAACCGTCCATGCAATTCTAGTTCGAAATGCTCAACTTTATCCAGATCGCATAGCGGTTGAGGACGAGTATGAAAAGTTGACTCACCGCGATTTATTTCAACGATCCATCAAAGTTGCAAACGCACTGATGAGTCTGGGATGCCAACCAGGTTCTCGCGTGGCTGTGCTATCTCGAAATTCAATCGCCATGATGGAAATAATGTGCGCTTGCGAGTTATTTGGCTTCATTGCGGTTCCGTTGAATCATCGATTGGCAACACCTGAAATTGGAAAAATTCTTCAAGACTGCACACCAACCTTGTTGGTGGGTGAGGTTTTTTTCAAGGAACCGCTGCAACAACTTCAAGCCAGCATGCCTCATTCAAATGCCGTCTGGCTCATGGATGGCGCTGAAGCAGCCCTGCCAGGCCTCAAACCCTCCATCCAAGCGGCTTCGGAAAATCTCTTGCTGCCCCCTCCAGCGGCCGAGGCTATTGCACACATCATCTACACAAGTGGTTCTACCGGGCGTCCCAAGGGCGTGATGTTGAATCAAGGCGGACTTGTTGAATCTGGACGCTTGTTGGCTTTGCCTGCTGGCGTTCGTCCAGACAGCACACAGTTGGTCATCATGCCTCTATTCCATGTGGGGGCATTGGCGCAACGCATGGGTTATGTGGTGGGTGGCGGACGACTGGTATTGCAATCCAAGTTTGACGCTGAAACGGTGGTTAACACTTTGGCAAGTGGACAAATCACGGACATCCATTTGGCACCCACAATGCTACGTTCAATTTTGGATGTGATTGACCAACGCCCCGTCTCTATGGATGCAGTAGAAACCATCAAATATGCATCATCGCCTATTCCTAGTGAAACTTTAGAAAGAGCGATGCGCTACTTTGGTCCACGCCTCATTCAATACTATGGCCTAACCGAAGCTGGCGCTATTGGCACTGTGTTGCACAAATATGCACACCATGAGGCTTCGAAAGGCATTCATACAGATCTCATGCGGTCTGCTGGGCACCCTCACCTTGGATGCGAAATTGAAATTCGAAGACATGACAGATCGGTGTGCGATGTTGGTGAAGATGGTGAGATCTGGCTTAGATCAAATGCCATGATGTCTGGCTACTGGAACGACCCAGATCGAACGCAAGAAGCCCTTGTGGATGGATGGCTTCGAACTGGTGATGTTGGTAAATTTAATGCAGCCCAATACCTGTTCATCATCGATCGGGTTAAAGACATGATTGTTTCTGGTGGCGAAAACATTTACAGCGCAGAAATTGAGCGTGCATTAGAAACCCATCCCTCCGTCCTAGAAACCGCAGTCATTGGTATCCCGGATGATCGATGGGGTGAGTCTGTTCATGCCTTCGTGGTTCTCAAGCCGAATGAGCCTCAAGTGACCCAAAATGAGCTCATTGAATACTGCAAAACCCAGATTGCGAGTTTTAAAAAACCACGCTCAATTGACTTTATAACGGCCATGCCCAGGTTGCAACATGTTCAAAAAATTGACAAACAATCCCTCAGAGCACCGTTTTGGGCAAATCACAAAAAAGGAGTGAACTGATATGACAACAAGTCACGCATCCCTCCTGCTTGGGACCATTAGTGAAGATCAACATATTTACCTAGACAGCCTTCACAAAGTGATGGCCAAGCTAGCGACTGAAAAATATTTACAAAAAATAGATCATGAAGGTTTGTATCCATTTGAGATTTACAACGCGTGGATTGATTTGGGTTTGTTTCGCATTGGATTCCCCGAGGAATATGGTGGAATTGGTGGCGATTTGAAAGATTTATTGCTGATCTCTCAAGAATTGGCGCACTGGAGTTATGACATCTATTCGGCCTACAGCGTGCCTTTGTATACGGCGCTGACATTGCTGAAAATAGGAACAGAAGAGCAAAAGAAAAAACTTTTGCCTGCCTTGATGGAAGGAAAAATAAGGCTGTCAACGAGTATCAGTGAGCCCTCGGCCGGTTCAGACGTGAGCGCCATCAAAACGATCGCCAAACCAGTTGACGGCGGATGGATCATCAATGGTCAAAAACTCTGGAACACTGCTGCGGGTGTCGCAGACAATGTGCTGCAGGTTTTGGTTCGAACCGATCCTGATACTCCGCCTCGTGCAGGCATGTCCATGTTCCTTATCCCCAACAACACGCCAGGCGTGGAATGTAGAAAACTGGAAATGCTTGGCCGAAGAGGCACGGGCACTTATGAAGTGTTTTTCACAGATGTATTTGTCCCCGCTGAAAACATGGTGGGCGAATTGAACAAAGGCTGGAAAGGTTTGTTGGCCTGTTTGCAAACAGAGCGTGTTCTAACCTCCGCTGGCTATGTTGGGTCTGCTCAAAAAGTGGTGGACATCTCACTTGCCTATGCCAAAGAACGCGCTCAATTTGGTCGCGCCATTGGTGAATTTCAGGTCATTTCGCACATGCTGGCAGACATGCAAACTGAGGTAGACGCATCACGCTTGCTTGTTGAACGCGCTGCTTCCATCATCATCGGTGGGAAAGATGCCATGCGTGAAGTTTCAATGGCCAAACTTTATGGCTCTGAAACCTATGCCAAGGTTTCAAACCAAGGCATGCAAATTTTTGGTGCTTATGGTTACAGCATGGAATATGAGATTCAACGGCATTTCCGAGATTCACGAAGTACAACCGTGGGTGCGGGAAGCTCACAAATGCAAAGAAACACAATAGCTTCGTCGATGGGCTTAAAGGCTCAATAACAAGGATTACCCCTCCTTTAACTAAGTCCCATTTTGTCTTAAACTCTTTGACGTAAGACAGGCAGTGCCCTCTTGTCGTACACACCCCAACTTCAAAGGAGTTTTCATGCAACGTCGCACCCTTCACCTCAGCCTAATGGCTGGCTTATTGGCTGTTTCCGGCTTGGTGTCGGCCCAAACCAAATGGGACTTGCCCGCCGCCTACCCGGCCACCAACTTCCACACCGTCAACATGACCCAGTTTGCTGCCGATATCGACAAAGCCACAGCTGGCAAGCTCAAAATCACGGTGCACGCCAATGCGTCTTTGTTCAAGGCCCCTGAAATTAAGCGCGCTGTTCAAGGCGGCCAAGCCCAATTGGGCGAGATTTTGCTGGTGAACTTCCAGAACGAATGGCAACCCTTTGGCGTAGACGGCCTGCCCTTTTTGGCCGACAGCTACGACGAGTCCATGAAGCTCTACCAAGCGCAAAAGCCGCTGTTAGAGAAGAAGCTGGCCGACCAAGGCATGATGCTTTTGTACTCGGTGGCTTGGCCACCTCAGGGCATTTACAGCAAAAAGCCGATCAACAGCGTCGCCGACTTGAAGGGCATCAAGTGGCGCGCATACAGCCCCACCACCGCCCGCATTGCTGAACTGATAGGCGCTCAGCCCGTGACCGTACAAGCTGCCGAGTTTTCTCAGGCGCTGGCCACCGGTGTGGTTGAGTCCACCATGACGTCGGGTGCAACAGGTGTAGACAGCAAGCTGTTTGAACACCTCAAGTTTTATTATGACGTTCAGGCATGGCTTCCTAAAAATGCTGTGATTGCCAACAAAAGAGCCTTTGATGCGCTGGACAAGGCCACCCAAGACGCTGTCCTGAAAGCTGCAGCCGATGCCGAAAGACGTGGCTGGACCGAATCGCGCAAGGTCAACACAAGCACCCTGGAAGTCCTCAAGGCCAATGGCATGACTGTGGCACCACCTTCAGCGCAACTCAAAGCCGACATGAAAAAAGTGGGCGACACCATCATGAGAGAGTGGCTTGAAAAGTCAGGTGCTGAAGGCAAGTCCATCGTCGACGCTTTCAATCGTTGAGTTGATGAGAAGACTGCTTAACGCCATCTATGCCAGCACCGCTGCTTTGGCGGCGCTGTGCTTGTGCGGTCTGCTGGTCATGGTGTTGCTATCCATCTTGAGTCGACAGTTTCATGTGCATGTACCCGGCACCGATGCCTATGCAGGTTACCTCATGGCCGGCGCTGGCTTTTTGGCGCTGGCCCACACCTTGAAACGAGGTGAACACATCCGCGTCACCTTGGTGCTGGGTTTGTTCAAGGGAGACGCACGCAAAGGCATGGAGATTTTCAGTCTCGGGCTGGCTAGCCTGCTGGCTGGCTTGTTTGCTTTTTACAGTTGCCGCCTCGTGTGGCAATCGATCGAGTTTCACGACATCTCCACCGGCAACGATGCAACCCCGCTGTGGATTCCACAATTGGTCATGGCGCTAGGCACAGTAATATTTGCAGTGGCCTTTGTCGACGAGCTGATCTTAGAAATCCGAGGTCAACGCCAAGCCCTAGGCAGCAGCGAATCGCTGCGCAACGAATGACCTTCCATGAATGACATGATGATCACAGGGCTTTTGGTCCTGACTTTGTTTTTGATTTTGGGCAGCGGGGTTTGGATTGGCCTGACGCTCTCGGGCGTGGCTTGGGTGGGCATGCAAATGTTTTCTGCCAGACCCGCCGGTGACGCCATGGCCATGACCATCTGGGGATCAGCATCGAGCTGGACCCTCACAGCACTGCCCCTTTTCATTTGGATGGGCGAGATTTTGTTTCGCACACGCCTAAGCCAAGACATGTTCAAAGGCCTCGCGCCTTGGATGCAGGCTTTGCCGGGCCGCTTGTTGCACACCAATGTGGTGGGATGCGCCATATTTGCGGCGGTGTCTGGGTCGAGTGCGGCCACCTGCGCCACGATTGGCAAAATGACCCTGCCTGAGCTGCAAAGGCGAGGCTATCCCGAAGACATGGTGATTGGCACTTTATCGGGATCGGGCACGCTGGGCCTTCTAATTCCGCCCTCCATTATCATGATTGTCTACGGCGTGGCAGCCGATGTCTCAATCGCCCAACTGTTCATTGCCGGCGTCTTGCCGGGCTTGTTGCTGGCGGGGCTGTTTTCGGGCTACATCATTTTTTGGTCGCTGCGTCACCCAGACCAAATTCCACCGCGTGACGCCCCCATGAGCTTCATGCAAAAAATACAAGAATCCAGCAGCTTGATCCCCGTGGTCTTGCTGATTGGGGCGGTTTTGGGCTCCATTTACACCGGCTTTGCAACCGCTACCGAAGCGGCCGCAGTGGGCGTGGTGGGCGCCTTGATTTTGTCCAGCCTACAAGGCTCGATGAGCTGGTCGGTGTTTAAAGAAGCTCTGATGGGAGCCACGCGCCTGTACTGCATGATCGCGCTAATTTTGGCGGGTGCGGCCTTCTTAACCTTGTCCATGGGCTACATCGGTCTGCCGCGCCACTTGGCCGAGTGGATTGGCGGCTTGGGTCTTAGCCCCTTTGCGCTCATCATGGCCTTGATGGTGTTTTTCATCATCTTGGGTTGCTTTTTAGACGGCATCTCTATGGTGGTGCTGACCATGGGCGTGCTCATGCCAACGGTTCAAAAAGCTGGCATTGACCCAATCTGGTTTGGTATCTTCATCGTCTTTGTCGTCGAGATGGCGCAAATTACGCCACCAGTGGGCTTCAACCTGTTTGTGCTGCAGGGCATGACGGGCAAGCAACTGCCCTATATCGCCCGCGTGTCCATGCCCATGTTCTTCCTCATGGTGGGTGCGGTGGTGCTGATCTACTTTGTGCCCGGCATCGTGACCTGGTTGCCCACTCAGATGAAGCTCTGATGAAGCTGTGTTGAAGCTCTTTTGAAGACTCCTTTAGACCACTACTTTCCTCAATGAATTCATTGAGTTATCAGCTTCTTGGTAACTCAAAGCAGTATAGAAGTAGTATGGTTGTGAAATTAAATTACTGCTGACTTTTTGAGCAACTCCAATCGGGCGGATGGGAAAATAACTTGTCGATATCGTACGTTTTTACGTACCATCGCGTTAAGGAGTGAAAACATGAATACAGTCACCGCAAGCCAAGCACGAGCTGGTCTCTATCGCTTGATTGATCAAACAGCAGAAACGCACAGGCCAGTCGTCATTTCTGGCAAGCGGGCAAATGCCGTTTTGGTTTCCGAAGAAGATTGGAGCGCCATCCAAGAAACTTTGTATCTATTGGCAACTCCTGGAATGCGTGAGTCAATTAAAGACGCTATGGCTGAGCCTATTGCTAAAAGTAAAAAGGCGTTGAAATGGTAGTTTGGAATTTAGCCTATTCCAAATACGCTATCAAGGATGCTAAAAAACTATCTGCTGCAGGCCTTAAAGATAAAGCACAGACATTACTGGATATTTTAGAAATAGACCCTCTTCAAAATCCACCGCCTTATGAGAAGTTAGTTGGCGACCTAAAGGGGACTTACTCATGCAGAATTAATATTCAACATCGCTTGGTTTATGAAATTTTTCGCAAAGAAAAGACAGTTCGAATACTAAGAATGTGGACTCATTATGAATAAGTGACCTGCCCCCTCCCTGCCGTACTAAAGTGATGGAATAAAGTTTGCTCATTGATCCTGACCCAAAAAATCTATCACGAGTAGTAAAGTCGGACCTTACTACTTTGAACACAAAAAAAAGCACCTAGAGATCCCTCTAAGTGCTTGATTTGAGATTGTGGTGGGCGATGCAAGTTTCGAACTTGCGACCCCTGCAGTGTGAAGAC
>Ga0214921_10005674_pt1 | contig 17524 bp, 15 predicted proteins | sample LL1505_MetaG_FD_177992 | JGI IMG/M metagenome (GOLD analysis project Ga0214921, IMG submission 177992) | Freshwater microbial communities from Lake Lanier, Atlanta, Georgia, United States - LL-1505 | ecosystem: Environmental > Aquatic > Freshwater > Lake | place: USA: Georgia | collected...
GGAGGCTTCGGTAGTCGCTTACTTATGAATTCCCATTGGTCCTTCGTGAGTTTCATGAACTCACTATTTGCGATCTCTTAACTTCTAGATACCCCTAATCTTTTCTCAGGCTTTTGAGACCGGTTCTCGTTGGAGATGTTTCGGGCGAGGCGAGCCAGCATCTTTGGAAGATGCACCCGACAAAGATCGTTGAGCAGCGCCGGGTCAGGCTGCAGCTCGTGGAAAATCCAACTCCATACACGTGCTCCCGCGTCACTGAGCTCTCCGCCGACGGGAATATCCGCTGGCTCCGGGAGTCGCAACGCGTCGCGCAGGGCCTGGTTTACTATCCCGACCTCACGAGGAGGTGCTTCGCACTGCAAGCACAATTTATAGAGGTACGTGAGGTCGAGGGCATTCAGTGTTGGAACGGTGAGAAGGAGCTCCTCGTGTACCCTCTTCTCGAGCGCCTGAAGGAGGTGCTCAGGACTTCGGTCTGAAGATTCCAGGACATGCCGCATAACGATAAGTTTCACGATCCCGGTCGTGCTAAGATGTTTGATGAACTCCCGCGAGAGCTCCGAAGCCGGGTTCTCAAGACCGTTCTCTAGTAACAACAGGAGGTGAGGGCGGAGCTGCTCTTGACTGAGGGTCTTCAACTGCCTCACAGCCTCCTCCGGAGTTCCCTGAGACGGCGGACTCTCCCGATGTAATGTCGTGTCCGTGACATCCGCCAGAGATGGGTTGTCCTGAACGGATGGGGCGCTTGAGGTGGGCGATTGGTCGGGCGCATTCCCTTTCTCAGAGAATGAGCTCGCCGTTCGTCTCACCAGTAGCTTTTTGAGTGACTCTACATCGCGTGTTGGCGCGGATTCACCTCGCTGGATAGCGTCACCTATTCGCTGCACCAAAGGAACCGCCAATGGTGCGATCTCGGGCATTACGATGGAGTTTCTCAGAGTTGCTAGTTCGTCTCTAAGGAGGCTACCCGTAGAGAGATCAATCGCATCCAGGGTCTCAGAGAGCAGGGCGGCTTTAATCTCTGACCGGACGTTGGGGTGGAGATGGGCCTTGTTATACGCGGTTATCAGAACGTTGAGTGGGGTGGTGGACCCCATTCCCTTGAAGGACTCCTTCATTCGGGAGGCGAACGGTTCCGAGGGATTGGCCAGAAGCGTGAGTCCGATAACGTAACGATGAGTCCCGTTAGGGGAAACCTCTCGGAGCGCTGTGTTTGCGGCGATGAGAAGAGCTTCTGTCCACGGCCTCGTCGGTCTACCGTGGGTGAGGCACTGGGAGAATAAATCAATCACTGCCGATGGCCCTCCCCGAGATAGCTCATCCTTGACGCAGAGTTCCGTTAAGGACCCCTCGCCGGTTCCGAGTGGATATCCGCATCGAAACAATCCACTCTTGCCACTACAGCTCAAAAGCGGAATGGCGTCCCGGATCTCTCGATCCATTCGCTCGAGAAACATCTTGGCCGATGGTTCCTCGTCTCGCTTAGCGTGGAGGTCCTCGAAGGTCTCTCGAGTAATCGAGCGGAGAAAAAGCGAGAGCATCTTCGCTCGCTGTGTCTGGTCGGCCCACGGGGAAGGGGTGCCGAAAGAATTATCTAATATCTCGACTATCGGCTTCAGGGTCTCCTCAAGGGGTTCTTGGCATTTTGGGGTGACCAAGTTCCTCCAATACTCTCGACGAGCGGAGCTGCTCATCTCGGCCAGAGGCGAAGCTTGATTGTGTTCGGTTGGAGAGCTCTGTGGATCCTCAAGCATGGCGCGTCAGCTACCTCGTCCGTTACTCAAAGCAGAAAAGGGGAGGACGGCTCCGTTACTAGCGCGATGTGAGAGCGATGAAACATTGCGATACAATGCCACCATCGCGGCTGTTGTGGCCGCTTGTATGCTAACCATGGATACTTCCCCCGGAAAATAACGACAGGAGAGTGTACACCGTGACGAAACGCTAACGAAGTTCGGGGTATGAAATAGTGGCGAATTTTGATTATCGAGGGGCGGAGGGGTGTTCGGATCGGTTGCAGTGTGTTGCTTTGAGGGGGGCCACCAGACCGTGAGGTAGAGTGGCTTCATCGACAAAACGGAGCCTCCATTACATTTTCAGAAACTCCCCCGTTTCTTTTGGCTATGAAGCAAAGCAACCTACCGGCCCGAGACCCCCTGTGCTACCGTTCAGGCACCGTGAAAGAAGCAGTCATCTCATGCCAATCCTTGGCCAAGGAATATCTCTCCGCTCGCAAGGAGCCCGGATTTCTGGGTACCCTTCGATCCTTTGTGTCTCCCAACCGAGTGAAGGTAAGCGCCATCCAGGATTTTAATCTTGAGGTAGAGCGGGGTGAGATCGTGGGACTTCTGGGGCCGAACGGAGCCGGCAAGACGACCCTTATCAAGATGCTCACCGGTATCGTGCCGCCTAGTCACGGGGTCGCCCGAGTGCTTGGCTACGAGCCGTTCCGTCGACCGAAAGATTTCCGCCGACGCATCTCTCTCGTGATGGGTCAGAAGACACAGTTGTGGTTAGACATCCCGGCGTACGACTCCTTTCAACTCTTGCAGCGGTACTACGAGGTACCCGAGGATGAATTTAAAAAGCGTGTGCATGCGCTCGGTGAGGTGCTAGGAGTTCGTCACCTCTTTCATACTCATATTCGAAGGCTCTCGCTCGGTGAGCGGATGAAGATGGAGTTGATGGCGTGCCTCCTTCACAATCCCGATCTCTGTTTTCTCGATGAGCCGACCATCGGCTTGGATGTGGTCGCGCAAAAGCAGATCCGGGACTTCTTCAAAGCGTATCAACGCGACCATAAGACAACGATCATCCTTACCTCACATTACATGGCCGATATCGAGGCGCTGTGCCCCCGAATCGTGCTGGTGCTTGGCGGACGGAAACGGTTCGACGGTTCTATCGGCGAATTCGAGGGGGTTTTGGGACGCGAGAAGTTCGTCACCCTTTCGTTCGCTGAACCGGTAGACCGTTCGCATCCGATCTGGACCGGACTCAATCCGCAATGGGATGAAGGTGGCACCTCCGTCGAACTACAAATAGAGGAGGGCGCGCTTCGTGAGAGATCGATAGCGATCCTTTCCAACTTTCCCGTCGTTGATTATTCAACCGAAAAATTGCCGATTGAGCGGGTTCTCAAAACGCTCCTCGCTAACCCTCACCTTCTACCGGGATAGCGTATGGTGAGTCACGAGATTAGGAAATGGCGTAAGACGATTAGTGTTTCCCTCTCACGGTACATGGCGTTTAAGGCCGACTTCTTTCTGATGTTAGTCGCCCCGTCATTCGTGTTTATCGCCATCAACTACAACATCTGGCGTTCGGTGTATCAATCACGAGGGGGAGCGAGTATCTCTGGCTTCTCGATGGACCAGATGCTGCAGTATCAGTGTTGGTCCTTTATCGTCACGTTGCTCGTTCGCTCTCACCGAACCTGGAACCTCTCAGAGCATATTCGGTATGGGCGTTTGACCGCCTTTTTGCTCTATCCCTTTGAGGCTTGGAAGTTTTACGCGAGCGAGTTTATCGCCTTTCAGCTTCTTCAGCTTGTGACCGCCGTCTTAGCTGTGAGTGTGTTGCAGGTGTTCAACTTTCTGCCACCCCCTGACATCGGCGCGTACGCGATCGGTTTCGGATTCTCGCTCTTGGTCAGTGTGCTCTGGTTTGCGCTCGATTTTACCCTCGGTCTCGCTGCGTTTTGGCTTGATGAGGTATGGATCTTTCGAGTGATATTCGGGTTTTTCGCGGTTCTTTTCTCCGGCGCGTTTATTCCGATTGAGTTGTTTCCAGCAGGGTTACAGAGTTTTCTTACGTATACCCCGTTTCCCTTTATCACCTCGGTTCCAGCGCATCTCTTCATGGGAACAAGCTCGGTATCGGTGTGGTCGGCCACGGTAACGCTTCTTGGCTGGATCGGCTCGCTGATCCTCTGCGCGGTCGTTGTGTGGCGGCGGGGGCTTCGTCTGTATAATGCGGCGGGGATTTAGATGAGCGAAGGAACATCTCCCTACCTCCGCGTCCTGCATCAGCAGATGCTCAACTCGCTCGCGAAGCTTATGAGCTTCCGCCTCAACTTCTTACTGAGCATGCTTTTTGATGTCGCCGCTTTCGTGACGTTCTACTACACCACCGACTTTCTCTTTCTGTACATCTCTCACATCGGCACCTGGAACCGTGAAAATTTTCTGTTCTACATATTTTGGCTTCAATCGGTGAACGCTATTCACGCTGGAATCGTCGCGCCAAACTTCTGGAACTTCGCGGCCGAGATACGGGATGGGAACCTCGATTTTCGATTGCTAAGACCTCTTGGTAGTCTCTTCGACGTCTTTACCGCGATGACTCGACCGGTAACCTTACTTACCACACCCTTCATTTTAGGCTTCGTCATTTACTACGGCATTCAGTTGCATGTCTCCGTGATGGGGTGGGTGATGATGCCATTTCTTTGGGTTCTCTCGCTCATCTGTATCGTCCTTGTCGAGGTCATGATCTCGATGGGGTTGTTGTGGACGAAGGGTGGAGACGGAATTAATTTCGTTCGGATTCATTGTCAGCAGTTTCAACGATGGCCTGATTTCGTCTACCCGGATCGGATGCGTTGGGTCTTCACTCGGATTATTCCCTTTCTCGCAGCAGTAACCTTTCCTGTCAGAGCGGTGATAGGGGAGGGGGCGTGGTGGGAGATCCCCTTTCTCTGTATAGCGATGATCGGTGTGTGGTTTATGACGAGGTGGTTGTGGACCCTTGGACTTCGTCGTTATGAATCCGCGTCCTCGTAGAGACGCGAGTCAAAACAACCGATTCGCGTCGTGTTGCGCGGCTTGATGCGAAAGCAAAGTAGAGAGGCCTCGGCGGTGCGTCAGCTCCGCTCTTTAGCCAAAAAATACTCGACTAAAGGTGCGCATAAATTTTTTATCGACGAATCTTGGTGTGATACCACCCAACACAGCTTTGCAGATATGACATTTCGGGTCATGTCACGTTCAAACCTCGTCGCCATTTCGGCCATGCATTGGCAGAGCTCAACAGGGTCCTGTAGTATATCCAAATGATGAACCAAGTGATTCCAATTGAGTGAGCGAAACTTTTGTACGCGCAGAGTCTCTAGCGCTGGAGTGGCTACATCATGTGCCTTAACAACGGATGATTGAAGAGGAGCTGTCGCATCTCTTGTCTCTCTGGGCGTAGTAATCGTGGGGGGCGTTGGTGGGACCGATTGCCTTTCTGGCTTACGGTCGGAAGCTCTGCTCGATTCCACAGTCCTTGCGGGGCGATTGAGGCGCGGCTCCTTAGCTGGGAATTGAAGGGCGGCTAGTGGCGCCGTGGGATTCCTGAGAGAATTCACGGCCGTTTCAGTTAACATGAGGTCTATCATCTCGAGCAGAGGTGCGGAACCTGCTGGGACCTTGGTCGCTAAATCCTTCAAGTTTTGCAATTGAGCTGGGGGGAGATCTTGCAAGGCTTTTTTTATAGACCTTTGTACTTCGGTTGCACCCTCACGAAGACCTGCTATAAGGACACAAACATCCGCTGTAGTTTTCCCCTGAAGCTCGATGAGCGCACGATATGCGGTGACTCGAAGGTGCGTGCTATCGGGGCCGACCGGTTGTTTGAGGATATGGTCTACCAGAGTCCGAGCCGCTGATGCGTCGACGCGCGGTAACGTAGTTAGGACTCGCACTTGAATGTGCGAGAAATCATCTCTTTGTATTCCGATATGGAGAAGCGCAGCACCACGCTCAGTGTCAGATGCGTTGCTCAAAAAGATGCTTCTGACGATTTCCTCTACCTCTTTAGCGCATCGTGAAGTGAGCGCCTTGTGTCTTAGCTCCGAGATACTCGAGCCCTCTAATTTGGTTTGTTTGCCAATTTCCGGTAGTTTCGACATGCTGCCCCAAGGTACATGATAACTAGGTCTCGCGTCCCGCACGCAGAGTGGTCCACCAGTGTACCGTGGGCTCTGGCCTAGTAAACCTTGAGGTAGTTTTTCTCTCGAATTCATCGAGCAGTGACTAATTCTTTGCTTGAACAGACACATTCAACATGAAACAAGCTAAATATTACACCGTACGAGGTGGGTCATGCTAAGGCGGTGAAGCAGTAGCGTCCGCAGATTAGTTGTGGGTGGTATCAACTTCGGGCTTAATCGCTCGAATCGCGAGAATCCGCCCCTCGTTATCGTGATAATCGGTTCCGGTCAGAACTGAGTCGTCCGAGTCGAAGTGGACTCGGGTATTGAGAATGTCGGATCCGTCAGTATCTTTCCACGAGAGCCACATACCGACTCGCTCCTTCTCCATATACATCGGTCGGAAGGTAAGGGTCTGCCCGTTCGGCAATCGGAAGCTCTCCTTTTGTTTAAGGGAGATCTCCTCCTCTTTGCTTGAGATCAGATGAAAGTTTGAGAAGGGGAGGAGAGCTAACTGAGGTTTGAGATCAGCGAGAGAGTCCTCAAGAGCTGGCGCTTGGGTCGTTAGGTCTGTTCGAGAGCCGGTCGCCTGGATCGTACGAACTACCACTTTCACCTTTGAGTGCTCGCAAGATTCATCAGCCTGCACTGCCCAAGGAAAGAAATACAGTGCGCTCATAAAAAGAGCGACAAGTCGTTTAACGGTCTTACCTCGTGGTTGGATACAGCACTTCATGTCTTCTCTATTTGGCCGTCCCAAGGGGGTTTACGTCAAGGACCTGATCTCGGAGGACTCGAATGGTCGGAGTTGCTTTAAGAGCTTGGTTTCGCAGGGTAGCTGTGTTCGATCGTTTGCGAACCCAGAAGATAGCGGAATTATCGTTCGGGTTCTGGATGATCTTCAACGAACCGTTCGAGCGCATCCAATCTACCTCCATCGAGGAGCCGGCGAGGTTCGCTTGAGGCGCTGAGCCAAGGGAGGCTTGATGGAAGGCTGAAGCGTTGTGCGCGGCTACAGGGCCTCCAGTATAGACCGGAAGAATCTCCCCCGGTTTCGAGGGGCGCGCCACTAACAACAAAACACATGCCGCAACTGCGGCGCCGGAGAGCCCACCAATGACGGACTGCCTGGTGAAGAAATGCGCGAGCGCTGGTCTCTGGCGTTCGACTACCGCGGGTTTACGTTGCCCAAGGTAGAGAGCCGCCCGTTCTTCAGCGTCGATACGCTGAGATATCTTATCCCATAAGTTGGGTGAGGCTGAGCTGTCAGAAAAAAGAGAGCGGTAGGTTTGAGAGGTATTTTTGAGGTTCTGGACAAAAAGTTTAGCGGTCTCGCTTCGCTTAATAAGTCGCTTCGCCCGCATGCGGGAGAGGAAGGAGCACTCGTTATCGACATAGGAGCTCAGTAAGAGTTCCTGCTGTTCGCTCAATTCTTTTGATCCACTCTCTCTCATAGTGTCTTCCTACCGAGCTTTGGCTGGTCGTCCTCTTTTTGGTGCATCTGCGGTTTCAAGCAGAACCTCCTCGTTCCCTGTCGATTGCGGCGGCGCGAACTCCTCGAGAGCCTTCTGCAAGGCCTTTCGAGCGTAGAAGAGTCGACTCATGACCGTTCCTTTCGGAACCCCGATCGCCTGAGCGATCTCCTCATAATCGAGGCCATCGACCTCTCGTAATGTGATCACCGCTCGATGTTCCTCTGAGAGCTCACCGAGCACCTCTTGAATCTTGCGCCCTAACTCCTTGCGCGCAAGGGCATCATGAGGGCCCTCTACGTTCTGTGAATGATTCGCGAGACCTCCACCCCCCGTCTCGCGAGCTCCTTCTTGAACCGCCGCTCTGTTGACGCCCGTATGTTCCTTAAATTCAAGGTGAGTACCGCCTCGGCGACTAGCTTTTCGGCGTATGTCGATCGCCATGTTGAAGCAGATCCGATAGAGCCAGGTATAAAAGGAGCTCTGCCCCTTGAATTGTCCTAATGATAAGAAGGCCTTAACGAAGGTTTCCTGAACGACATCCTCCGCGTCCTCACGGGTTTTCACGACGTCGAGGGCGGTTGAGAAGAGTCGTCCCTGGTACCGCTCCACGAGGGTACGATAGGCCTCTCGGTCCCCTGCTAGCGTCATTCGCACCAGGTCGTTGTCTTCACGGGCCGTTAGGTCAGCCTTCACGGGGTTGCTCATAGGTGAGTAGTTCAGGTCTCTCTCATCGGGTCCTTATGGTGGGATGACCGATCAGATTGGTCTCGATCCTGTACCCTACCTCGAATCACGTAAGAATCCTAGGAATTGCCCTCCGTATGAAGTGTTAAAATGTAAATAGCGTTTAATTTTCAGGTGCTTGTGGGGTTGCTTCGGTCACGAACGCATTCCCCTGGATCGTTACGAAAGTTTTACAAACCTCTCACCTCGTCGTGACAACTCCCCCGGTCGGCCGTGTCATACATAGCTCATGTCCTGACGAATGGACGAGTGATTACATGAGGATGTTATGAACCGCAATGATTTTGAGAATAAGTTCGCTGACGATACCACGACAGAGGTTGTAGAGGTTGAGGCTACCAATTTGTACCTTCACACCCTCCTTGAGGAGATCTGTGCCGGAGAGGAGTTCGCCATCCTTCGCGAAACCCTTCGTCTCTACTGTGAGGAGATTACGATTCACTAAGGAGGTGAGCCTCTATCTCAAAATAACAGTCGTCATCGCTCGCCGTGGATAGTGGGTTTATCCGTCCCCTTCTTGGGGGGCTCGAGGGCGGTTTGGGAGAAAAGACTCCCAATGGTTTCGTTTCTTAGGGCTAAAGTACGCATCTCACACGGCAAAACAACGCGAATGCGGTGTTTTGCCTCGCTTCATTAGGCTATAGTCCCGGCGAGCGCGACAGTGTTTCGCCCCAGGTACTATTTCATTAAGAGATGCACCCGTATGCTAGGCCTCAGACGATTAAGTATCCAATCAAAGATGATCCTCTTGCTCCTTGCGGTGAGCCTGGGTTCGATTGCTGTCATTTCCGGTATAGGGTACCGCGCTGCTAGGCAAGCGCTGACGGCCTCGGTAGAGAATCAACTGCAGGGGGTGCGCGTAGCGAAGACCACAACCCTGACGCAGATGTTAGGAGCGCTCCGAGACCAGGCGATCCTCATGTCTGACAGCCGCATGATTGTCGACGCCATGCTCGCGTTTGACCGGGGATATCGAGAGCTCTCTTCGAAGTCTCTCTCGCCCGATGAGCAGGAGCAGCTTAAGAAATTTTATCAGGGTGACTTCTTGCCTCGACTGGCGCCCCAACTTGAAGGTGAGCCGGTTCTTGAACAGTATCTACCCACCTCCCCAGCTGAGAGATATCTACAGTATCAATACATCGCCGCTAATCCTCATCCCTATCTTCAAAAGCAGGATCTTGCTCACGCAACGAAGGACGACACTCTCTATGGTCAGACGCACGCGAAGTTTCATCCGTTTTTCGCGCGAGCGGTCAAGATCTTTGGTTTTGAGGATATGCTGTTAGTCGATCCCGAGACCTTGGATATCGTGTATTCATATCAGAAAACCACGGAGTTCGGTTCGAACTTGCGAACCGGTCCCTACGCCAATACGAATTTAGGTGAACGGGTCCGGGCCATCAGAGCAGCGCGAGACAGGGACGACTTTAAGATCGCTGACTTTGAATCGTTCCGTCCAAGCCTCGGTTCATCGATGGGATTCGCTATGAGCCCAATATTTGATGGGCCGACGATGATAGGTGTTCTCGTGCTTCAGTTTCCGGTCGAGCTCTTCAATAGGGTACTCACGGGTGACTATAATTGGAAAAACGAGGGACTCGGTGAGACCGGTGAGTGTTTCGTCGTCGGTCCGGATAAGACCCTCCGAAGTCGATCTCGTTTTATGCGTACCGATCCGCAGGGCTTCTTTGAGTCCCTTCGTGCGGCCGGTGTTAGCGTCAAGACCATCGCCGCGATCGAGAGACAGGGTTCGGCGATGAACCTCGTGTCCGTATCATCTCCGGGTGTGGAGAAAGCGTTGCGAGGGCAGTCGGGGCTTGAGGTCGCGACAGACTATCGGGGTAAGAGGGTTTTAAGCGCCTATGGGCCCCTTGAGGTGGACTCCCTTCGCTGGGCCGTCATTGCTGAGATGGACGAGGATGAGGCGACAGCTCCTATCCGCCAATTCGGCCGACTGGTTGTTATCGCCTCATGCGCGATGGCGCTCCTTGTCAGTCTCTTAGCGCTTGTATCGTCGCACGTATTAACTCGTCCGTTACGAGCGTTGACAGAGGGCGCTCGTCGACTGGGAGCGGGGCAAACTGACGTGAAGGTAAACGTTCGATCGCGCGATGAGTTCGGTGAGCTGGGCGCTGTCTTCAATGAGATGGCCGATAGTATCCGCACGCAAACCGATCGCCTTGAGGAGCAGGTGAACAAAAATCAGGAGCTCTTACTGAGTATCTTGCCTGCCTCTGCAGTTGCTCAGCGGCAAGAGGGTGATGAGAGGGCTAGTCGGGAGTTCTCGGATGTCTCCGTTCTGTTCTGCGACATCATCGGTATGGAAGAGTTTAGCGATCGTGTAAGTGACGCGAAAGCGCTCGCCGCTCTCGGAGATCTTATCGCGACGTTCGATGACGCGGCTGAGAAGCTCGCGATAGAGAAGGTTCGATCGATCGGAGCCTCCTATCTGGCGGTATGTGGACTCTCGGTCGTGCGACCCGACCACGCCCATCGGATGGTACAATTTGCGAGCGAGCTGGTTAGAATAGTTTCGATGTTCAATCGTGAGCAAAAAGCTGAGCTCAGTGTTGCTGTCGGTATCAACTCCGGCCCGGTAGTAGGCGGCGTTGTCGGCAGACGAAAGTTTCTTTACGACCTTTGGGGCGATACGGTCACCATCGCGAAGAAGTTGGCGGCAGGCAAAGAAGCCGCCATTCGAATTACTGAGGGAGTTAGGAGCCGGATGGGCGATGAGTTCTCCTGTAGTGGGCCGATTCAGGTTGACGGAGAGGGGAAGCCAGCGATTGAGGCGTGGCAGGTCGCGGTGTAGAGCGGGGTACAAGAGATGGGTATGAACGGACTCCTCGACTTACAACTATCTAATCTATGGCCAGCGGTTACGTTGGCGATCGGATTTCCACTTGTAATGTTGATCCTCAATGAAAGTATAAGCGCCTGCGCGCGTCGCGGTTTGGCGATCTCTCGGGCCTTGCGAACCACCCGTAATTTAGTCGCGCCATCATTGGCCGTGCTCATCTTTGCGCGATCTGTCCTTGCGCTTTCCAGCGTCAGCACATCGATGAGGCTGATACAGTCCGTCTTCCTGGTTTTCCTTCTGTACGCCGCTCTTGGTGTGGTCAACGATGTTATCTTTGGGCGTGGAACTCAGGAGTCTTGGCGGGCAAGGGTTCCTAAACTGTTCGCTGATCTATCCCGGGCGGTTCTGGTCGCGCTTGGCGCGCTAGTAATCTATTCGCACGTATGGGGACATGAGGTTCAGGGAGCATTGACTGCGTTAGGTGTTGGCTCGGTCGTTATCGGGTTGGCGCTTCAAGAGCCGCTCGGAAATATCGTCTCTGGATTGATGCTTCTTTTCGAGCGTCCGCTCAAAGTTGGAGATTGGGTTAACGCCGAAGGGGTAACCGGAAAGGTCATCGAGATCAATTGGAGATCGGTTCACATTCAAACTTCAACGCGAGAGCTTCGAATAGTTCCCAACGTGAGACTCTACAAAGGAGCATTCAGTAATCTCTCCCGGCCCACCGATATCCGAACGGAGGTCATTCAGATTGGGTTCAGCTACGATGATCCACCCAATAGGGTCAAGGAGGTTCTAGGTGCCTTGTTGCGTGAGACTCCCGGTGTTCTAAGCGATCCTGCTCCAGCTATCCGAACGGTTGAGTACGGAGATTTCTCGGTGATCTATAAGGTAATCTTTTCCGTGGCGCGCCAGGAGGAGCTGGCGTCTACGAGAGATGCCTTGATGACCCGCCTCTGGTATGTCGCGCGCCGCGAAGGACTCTCCATTCCGTTTCCGATTACGATGGAATACAGCCCCGGGGAGAACCCAGGGGCTCCTAAGGCTTCGCCGCAGGAACTGTTACGAAATCACCCACGCTTCAAGCCAGCCCTGAAGGACGCCTCAGTCGGACAACCCTCCGTTGTCGAATTCGCAAAAGGTGAAGTAGTTCAGGGTAAGGACCGACCGTTCCACGGATTTGGATTAATTCTTCAGGGCCGCGCCGCCCTGCGTATCGTGGATCGACACGGGCACTACACCGGTGTTGGGGAGATCGGGGTCGGGGAGTGTTTCGGCGAGACAATTGTATCTGGAATGTCAGGGGACGGATTCTCAATTGTGGCTCTCCAGGATCTCAAGGTTATGATCTTTGATTCTAAAACCATGAACGATCTTCTCAACAGCTCCCCAGGCCTCGCGGCCGAGATCGGTGAGGCGATTGAGTCCCGAAGGCAGGCTACGATGTCAGCTAAACGTCACCATTCGGCGGCAAAGGTAGCTCGCTCAATGTAGCGGTCAATTGACTAGCATAATGGCGCGAACGATTCTGAGGGCCTACGACGACCTAGTTTGAAGCGTGTCCGAACATACCGAACAAATTACGGTGATGGGATGCCAGGTGAGTCAAATGAGGAGAGGGGCCTCCATTCCGATTCCGACACCTGGAACGAGCCGATCCCTTGATATACGAAATTGCCTCGATCCACGGGGGCTGTCACGGTTACGGTTTGGTATGCACCGGCTCGAAAGTAAGGGGTGATGTATTCCGCCTCTGCCTCCACGGCTTTTGAGTGAACCGCTACGACAGGATCGCCGTTCGTATATCGGTACCTATTCCATCCGAGGCCGTGAACCTCTTCGGTAAGCCACCTCCACATCTCGTCGGAGAAGTTAACTCGTCCTCCTCCCCGAGCGTAGAGTCGCCACGCATTCTTTTGTTCATCGGACATATTCTTGAGCGTGCCATCAGCGTCCCTCCAGGCGTCGGGAAGGGTTGCCCTGGGAGTAAAGAAGCCTCCTTCCTCGGTAATGAGCCCAAGATTCTTGCCGAAATCGTCGGAGGCGGAAACGAGGTTGCTAGATCCGGGAGAGTTTGGATTTACATGTGCCCCCAATGCGGACTCCGGATCGTAGTCAGACTTACCGGGATTAGGCTTGAAGTAACCATCCTCCTTCAGTATCTCAGACGGATCTCGGGCGTCGAGGCGAACCAATGCACCCGGTTCCATCGTTTTCGGAGGATCGAAGAGATGAGGAGACGCCGCAGCAGCTTTACGAGCGTACTCTTCAAAGTTGTCAGCCAGTTTAATGGTATTCTCAGTGAGCCCTGATGGATGAGAGGGAGGAAGACCTACGAGCGCGGCTAACCCATTGTTGAGTGCTAAGGGATTCGACGGCTGGAGGTGACTGAGCCCTCCAGAGGTGCTACCGGGAAGAGAGGGGTTCGTGTTCGCGGGACCTAGTTGAGGAAGCTTCTTGATATCCTTTGGGTCGATCTCCGCTTTCTTTGCTGCCTTCTTCGCCACCTCTGCCGCCTCTGCTAACACCCTAATGAGGGAGGGGGGCGTAGCGTGCGCGACGCTGCTCATCGTCAACGTACCGACCGTTAGAGTGAGACAAAGCACCCATCGCAGAGTTGAAGAAAAGAGCCTGCAAGCTAGCGCACAAGCCCTGTTCCCCCACCTACCGGATTCACATGGCGCACATGAATTCGTTACATCAGGTCTGTCTCGAGGAGTTTTGGTGTGTTCGTTGATCAAAGCGTTCCCCTAAATTACCTAACCCTGCTCCTTAACTTCGACGCCTACCACATGCAGCACTAACGGTTGGCGCCCTTTGGTGCCCTTGCTCGGATCAACGAGGATGCCATCGTAGAGTGGGGCACCTGTGCCGCTATCTTGCCTCCGAACGAGCGTGCCACTGAACTTGATGGCCGTAGCCGGTTGTTTTGAAATCGTGAGGGTCGCCACCACTGGAAACTCTACATCGCAGCTGGTACCGCCGGTGCTGGTGCTAGCGCGGAGCGAGAGGCGAGAGGAGGGGAGTTGAGCGCTTGCGCTGAATCCGTATCGGGCGGCTTTAGCTTTCTTTTTCTTACCTGCACACTGCTTTGTCGCCGCCGTCTTGATATTCAGATCGACTATCTCAGAGACGGCAGTTTTTACCTTGCTGTCAAAGAGCTGTACCGTTGACTGCGCCTCAGCGCACGCAACACTAAACGCTGGCACAAGAACGAGAGCGATGATGAGCCGCCCAGTGGATAACGTGTTTTTCCATCGCTGAGATAGATACCCTTTGACTATATCTTTCCCCCCTTGTGTCTGTTGGCTCAGTACAGCCTCACCTTTGCCTATCATACTCACCCCTTGTTGAATCGAGTTCATGCAACTCCCCTAAAGCAACTCCAGTACCGAGAGAAAACACAGTATGGAGGTATGAGCTGTCGACACCGTATTGCCCGGCGAGTCGACGACCGAATCCATAAAGTTCAGGTACTTTGTCACGAGGGTTTCGACTGGAGCCTCCGCGAAATTGCTCATAGCTGTCCCTAACGTCTTCGATAGCTGTTGACTAACCCGCGCGCGGAGCTCCTGATCAGTGGTTGCCTGAGCGCTTATCTGCGCGAGTGCGGCGAGGCTCTCTATCTGCTCGCCATACTCTCGGCCAAGTCGCTTCAACGTCTCAGCGTCTGCCTCCGTCCTCTTGTTGTATGTGTCGATTGTGAGTCCCCTATACTCTGCTTTGTATCTGTCCCATACAACATCGTAAGGATCCTTCTCCCCTTCCCTTGAAAAGATAGGTTCCGCTGGTCTCGCCATCACAATTGAGTTCTTCTCGAACCAGGTAACGATGTCACTCAGAACCAGCAGGCGCTGACGTCTACTCGTTTCTTGCTCCTCTGCCCAATCCTGCAGAATTCGAGCGGACATATCGCTCTTTTCCTCCTCACTCAGGGACATGCCGTATTGTTTATAGAGCTCACCCACCACATTTCCGATAAGCGCGGATTGCTCCTCGCCGTTCGCTCGAATCAGCCCAGCGTTTATCCTTGACTGGATCTTCGGATCTATAGCTGCAAGGAGTGGGTCCTGCTCCGAGGGGGACTTCACGATCCCGAGAGATGCTAGGAAAGCTTTTTGCTCTGGCGTTATGCTCGCAAACTCCGGGGGAAGTTTGTCGGGGCTCGAGCCGATAAATCGACCATCTTTTCCGAGGGATATAAGGTACTCCCGAAGATCACGTTGTGTCTTGGTGTACTCTTCGTCAATCCGGTACGACTCCACGGCAGCTATTGACCACGGTATGTGACCCTTCTCATATTTTGAGTGCACTCCCTCAAGTTGGGCAGCGAACAGCTTTGGGAGCTCTTGATAGGTCCGAAGCACCGAGAGGATTGACTCCGCCGATTGCTCTGAGCCATTTGCTCCATAATCGTTGTAGTTTTCTAAGGTCTTGTGAGCCTTCTCAAGGTCGGCATTCGGACTATCGATAACCGGTGACGAAAGCGCTGTCAGATAGGTTTTTAGCTTTGCAAGGTTCTCACGGTCCCTCGACTCCTTGTCCTTTGCCTCATCCGACGGAACCCCTATCCGCCGATCGACTTGTTTTGTATCGGGTGGTGTATCAGGTGGAGACTGTGTAGTGGACGAGCGGTTCGGGTGCTGGTACCCGGTGATCGATACCAAGTCGCCATCCTTACAGAATGCGATGCCTTGGAGAGCTCCCGTCTTGTTCTCAGTCCACCCTCCAGTGCATTTCGTGCCTGAGGAAAAAGAAACGGCGAAGTCGTTCTCCTTTTTTCCGTCGAGGAGCCGAAGGGTCTCCCGGTCCGAGGTCGTAAAATCCTCCCCCTTGCGTCCTGTTACTCCCGACTCTGCAAGCCCTTTTGGACCGAACCTTGTTATCGTTGGTCCATCACACCACGCAGGCTGGCACTGGACCGCACTTACCACAAAGATATTCGCCCAGGTGATCGTTACAAGTTTCCGACCAACTATCGTTAGGTGTGCCATGAGGACTCCCCTAGAAAATGGATCACTGATGAAGCGCACCGAGCTATCACCATACAGGTGGCCCTATTCACGCGCTCCCCATACGGTGGATTGTCGGGCTATCTGAGGGATTCCTTGAGGGACCACGTCATCTTTCTTGCTGGTCTGGGACGTTCGCCACACTCCAGCTACTTAGCGGTGCGTGCCTGAGCCTCGATACACCGATACCTCCCCACCATGACGGCGCTACCCGAGGATCTTTATTTCATGAAACCGGTATGTTGCTGGTCGAGCCGCAGCCCTTCCGCCCAGGTAAGAATAGATACGAAACGTTCCTACCGCCTCGCTCATCGTAGGAGATTGTACACCGAGGAAGCGGCTGATCTCGTCGAGGAGGATGCCGGGAGCTCGTTAAGGGGAGAATGCGATGGTAAATCTGATAGCGCGGGTAGTTCGCGGCGTTCCAGGCAGGTGGCTTCTATGTCTCGGAGCAGTGCTGGGGGTTTCAACAGTGCGCTGTGCCATGGCGCAAGAGGACAGTCAGGTCACCGTGCAGGTGTTTGACGCTCGCACGAAAAAAGAGCTCTCGTTACCCGAGAGGATAACCTCCAAAGCGGTTGGCACTCGGAAGTGCTCGCAAAAAAAGTCAGCCTACGCCTTTAAAGGTAAGGCCACAGTAAATAGCTATCCGATTCTATTCAGGGCCGATTCTAAATCATCGAATTGCAAGGAGCGCTTCCCCCTTTTAGCGCTCTACAATATTCCAACTCGGGGCGGAACGATGCTTGAGTTTCGAGGAGAGCTTGTGCCCAGCGGAATTAACGACGGGAAGTACGAAGGCTTGATGATTCAGCAAACCGGATCAGTGCGACGTAAGCCTGACTTCTACCTAAAGGTGCTTGAGTTTCCTGTTACGGATAAGTAGGCCCCATCCATGAGAGCGCGCAGCATGAGCAAACGAAATAACGGAGTAGCGATGAAAATATTCACAGCGATACGACGGTCTATCCTGGTAGTGGCGTGTGCCTTGGTGGTTGGTGACGTGGCGGAGGGGGAGACCTACAGCTATGACCGCTTCGGAGTGGCGACGTCGTTGACCTCAGGCAAGGCAGGAAAGAGCGACTTTTTTAATTTCGATGCTCGTACAGAAGGAAAGCCGCCGGCTCTACCCAATTTGGGTGCGGGTGGAAGGTGGACGGATCCCGGTGGGGGAAGTGGCGGTGGTGGTAGTAATGACGCTAGTGGCGGAGCAGCAGGTGGTGGAGCAGCTGGTGGTGGAGCAGCTGGCGGTGGTGGAGCAGCTGGCGGTGGACAGTGTAACGCCACAACATGCACCGCTTTCTGCGCGACAGCACAATGTCAGGCCGGAACTACATGCGGTTGCCAAAACGGGAACTGCGGATGTTTTGGTGGTGCTGGTGGAGCAGCCGGCGGCCCAGGCGGAAATGAACCACCTGCAGGTGGTGGAGCAGCTGGTGGTGGAGCAGCTGGCGGTGGTGGAGCAGCTGGCGGTGGTGGAGCAGCTGGCGGTGGACAGTGTAACGCCACAACATGCACCGCTTTCTGCGCGACAGCACAATGTCAGGCCGGAACTACATGCGGTTGCCAAAACGGGAAC
>Ga0214921_10005675_pt1 | contig 17521 bp, 19 predicted proteins | sample LL1505_MetaG_FD_177992 | JGI IMG/M metagenome (GOLD analysis project Ga0214921, IMG submission 177992) | Freshwater microbial communities from Lake Lanier, Atlanta, Georgia, United States - LL-1505 | ecosystem: Environmental > Aquatic > Freshwater > Lake | place: USA: Georgia | collected...
TCTTACACTCGCTTCACCACATGCTTGATGAAGAATTCGCACATCATGTTCGTATGTTGGTTTGTAGAATGAAATTGAATTGCTATTTGCATTTGTATCATTTGATGTCACTCGTCCACTGGGTGTTATGACTGCAAATCCTGTTAATGACATTGTTTGGTTTTTACAATTCACAACATATTGAATCTCTTGTGTTCCTAAATCACCCATATCGTGCAATTCAAGTGCACTGAACATGGCACTTTGATTACTGATTGGACTGATTGATAGTGGATCTTCAATCAACTGCGTACTTGTTGCTAAAGAAATGTTTGTAACCACTACAAATATTAAAAAAGTATTTCTTAAAAGCATTGATTTCTCCTTTTGCTATGACAAGGACTACTTGTTAAATGCATGAAATTTAACTTGTGAAATGCAAGTATATGACAAGACTTGCATAATGCAAGTTAAAAGTCTTTGTTAAACCATCAGGTCAATGTGGTTATATTTTTTTGCCTAATGAGACAGCACAGACAAGGGCGAAATACTAATTACAGGTTATCAACTACAAACTGTACTGACGCTGAAACAACGGTTCTCAGCCGCAAAACCTCCACCCTATCAACCCGTGCTGTCAAAATTTATTATCAACCACCTACAGGCGAGCAAATTTCAACAAGCGTGCCGTCGGGACATCGGACATAAGCAACAACTTGCCCCCACGGCTTAGATGTTGGTGCTTTTATTGATTCAGCACCTGCAATAACTGCACGATCAAAGGCACCTTGCACATCGTCAGTGACCAATGCAATTTCGATCCCCAAAGGTTTGCCTTCATCAGCTTTTATGTAGCCATTCGGTAAGTTGCCACTGCCAAGTTCATGCGATGCAAAAGACAACGCAGTATTTCCTGTTTCTAATTCACCATAACCACTCTCATGTATAAACCGCCGTTTTAATCCAAAAGCATGCTCAAAAAATGCAATGCTTTTTTCAACATCAGAGGTGTAGATGATGGTGTAGCCAAATTTCATCTGTCATTCCTTGCAATCGATGAGGATGTATTTTTGCACGGCTATCACATAGTTCACACGATGACAACAACAAACTGTACTGACGCTGACAACACACGGCAACAACGGTTCTCAATCGCAAAACCCGCACTTCTAACCCCCCACCCAAGTCTCGCTATAATTTACGGCTCGGCGCTTTAGCTCAGTCGTGCAAACTAAAGTTCTATAATGAATATGCGGTTTGCAAACCAAGCCGCTACCATTATCAACTGTCGCAACTGCTCCACAACTTGGGATTTCACAGCAGTTTAGTTGTTCCAATACCAGCAGACATCAGCTGCCAGTAGTGTTGAAATCTCCTTCCATTACTAACTGCCCTGTTGTAGCTAAGTCTGCGGTTAGCTACAAATTCGCTGAGTTGTGTGGCTTTTTTGCGGCTTTGCTGCTGCTGTTTTTTTGGGTGATTGATTGGCAGGTTTGTGGCAGCTGCGTGGCAGTGATTGGCTGTGCATTTTTCAGCAGCACTTTTTGTTTTTGGTTGCCCGCCAGGTTAACTACATGTAAGCTGAGTTGATGCAGGTTTTTGAGCAAGGCGCAGCAGCAAACGACACACAGTTTCTGCCTGCACGGCACCGCACTCTGCCCATACCAGAGTCTGTGACTCCCATAGCCAACTACCCTACCAAGCTACGCATCTTCAAGACACTTGCCAGCCGTTATTGGCAGGTGCGTTGTTATCTGCGGGGCAAGACCTACACACAGAGTCTCAAAACCACCAACAAGTCTGCAGCCATCAGTCAAGCCAAACAGTTCTTTCACATCAAAACAGCTGAGCTTTATGGTGAGCATGTGGTTGTTAAGGAAGACCGCCCTGTGATCTTCAATGACTTGGTGACAGCAACGCTTGCTCAACAACAGGCACGTGTGGAGCGTGGCGAACTCACAGCACTGAGTCTCGCCATCCTACGCAGCAGACTCAGCAAGAACATACAGCCCTGCTTTGGTGCCATGCCCATTGACACCATCAACTACCAGCACTTGACTGACTTTGTGCAGCGGCTCAATAACAAGGGTTTGAGTCCTACCAGTATCCAGCAGCACATCGTTGCTGCTAGAAAGGTGTTTCACTATGCACACGGAATGAACTTGATCCGAAGCCTGCCGCGTTTTCCCAGTGTGAAGATCAAGAGCCAACCACGTGGCAGCTTCACAGTTGGCGAATACCGCAGCCTTGTCAGTTGGGCACGGCGGTTGATCGGCACACGTGTGCCCACATCTGTGACCGCCAAAAGCCGCAGAGGTGAACTCAATGTAGAACAGTATGGGCGCATCAGCACAGACTTGGCTTGGTTGATACGTTTTATGGTCAACGGCTTCATGCGTCCCAGTGACATCAAGTTCTTGCAGCACCAGCACGTGACAGTGGTCAGAGCCAAACATATCTACTTGCGGCTGAACCTGCCAGAGACCAAGAAGCACGACAAACCCATCGTCACCCTACAAGCTGCTGTGTATGTGTATGAACGGCTGCTGGCTTGGCAGCAGTCACAGGGATACGGCAAGCCCACTGACTATGTGTTCTTGCCAGAACAGCAGAACAGGGACTTGGTGCTGGAGACCTATCGCTGGCAGTTCACGTGGATACAGCAGCAGGCAGGCATTGGTAAAAATGCAGCCAATGGGCAGAGCAGAACGCTGTACAGCTTGCGGCACTCGTCAATGACATTTAGGCTGCTGTATGGGCGCAAGGTTGACTTGCTGACACTGGCAAGGAACGCAAGAACTTCAGTGGAAATGGTTGAGAAGTTCTATTCATCTAACTTGGCAGCTGAGATGAACATTGACTTGCTGCAGGGACGGCGGGATTGATCGTTATTCAGCCCTGATGCGTTAGTGTCGGTTGAACCGACACTTCAATCTCAGATTCAGAAATAGGCAAAACAGTTCTAAAAACCTATGCTGCGAAAAATTATGATCCAGTACTTGAACTTTTGGCGTGGTGATTTTGAATCACCACTCTATTATCAATTCAAGCCGCAAGTTGAGTTTGTAAATCGTTTTGAGCTTTATCTTGCGAGTCAATATGAGTCCAGTGATGCTGCTCACACCAAAGATTGATTTTTGCTTTAGTGTGCTCAAGATTGGGTTTTGCCAAAACATCAATTTCAGCTTGCAATTGAGTACATAAATTATCAACATTGGAGCAACTACCTATACCTATTTGAACGATTTGAGTTGCGATTTTGGAAAGGTGTGAAGTCGATGATTTACCGCTTACAGAAAATGCAGCCACTTCCCCATATTCCTCAATCAAGTCCTGTAATTGTTCCAAAGCACTTGGACTTGTGTCGTAGCCTCCAAGAAATTGATCAAAGTATTTAAGTAGTCCAAAGGACGTGGTGCAACTGCGCTGAGCAACAATGTAAATATGGGTTACTTTCTTATTCTGATCGAAGTTGAAATATTCACCTTCATCCGGTAATGAATTTTTAATTGCAAAGAGTCTGTCGAAAAGATTGCCAATCTGCCAGTTCTTTCCTTTTGTAGAAATTAGCCGTCCTTTCTTTACTCTAAATGCCATCTTGAGTTCTGTAAGAGTCAGCTTTTCTTTAGTGCTAAAAAGAATAAATGTTGCCTTCTTTTCCAAAGGAGGTTCTGTTTTGATTTCAGGCATGTCTAGCTCCTCAAGTTAGAAATTTTGGATACTGAAACTTGTCCCGCTCGTTTTGCTTGATTGGCTCCCATCACAACATCTGTAAATATGCTTCTTGCAGATCCACGTCCAGCAATCACCACTTGATCTAAAGCCGCATCAGGAGGCGGTGTTAGATTTGCGTTGATATAAATGCGCCGCAGTATTGGCCGCCATTGAATTGCTGGTGGCAAGTTCATATCAATCAGAACACTACGGTTCTGTATACCGTGATCTATCTGATCTAGATTGTTGGTTGTCATGATAAAGACCACATTAGGTTTATTCATGATTGCCTTAAAACCTGCTTGAGCTGCATCTGTGAGGTTGTCGACTTCATCCATGATCACAAAGTGATATCGACTGGCATTAAGAGATACGAAATTTGTCCTTGAATTTATGGCTTGAGTCAATTGAGCACCATTCTGACCTTGGGCGCAGGGATGATGATCAAAATATGTGTCTTCGCTGCTGATCATTTGACCAGGCTGTTGGGTTATTGCCGCTGGATCTGACTTGGCAAAATCAATCAAACCCGGTAGTAATTTAGCCAACGTAGTTTTACCTGTTCCGTACAAGCCATAAAGAATAATTCCACACACTCCGTTAGCAGGAAATGGCAGTGTTAAATCCAAGATGCTTTCCAGCTTGAATTTGCTATTTGGTTGCAGTGCAAAGTCATCCAAACACCTTGGCTCAGGTACTGTGACTGCATTTGGTGAAACTGATTGAGCAATAGACATCTGATTCTCCATATAAGTTAAAGCACAGATTTATGAAATGACTGCACCTCACGGCACAGCCATTCCAACAGTCGACAAGCCTATTCAGCCTGTTTTGAGCGCCATGCGAGCTTTAGCTCTTTCTTCCTCAATTGCTTGCATTTCATCCTGCAGCTTCTGCGCTTTTTCTTTTTCCTGCCCAATACTGGCGCAAGCTGCCAAGGCGCTGTTAACTGCGCCACTGTTTTGAACAACTCGCCGAATTGCAAAGCTGCCGTCATCTTCTTTCGTGGCAAGCAGAACAACACCTTCTTCCAAACTGCTGTTTGAAAAATGGGCATTCAAGTTGTCACTCTGAACCTTTGCCAGAACATCGTTTTCCAAGACCACACGACCCAATCGAACCTTGTCTTTCAGTGTCTTGGTCTTGGTTGCAGTTGCGTTGCGGCGAACTTCTTCAATTCCGCCATGCTCCTTAAAGAATTTCGGCAACTCCATGACGCTGATCTTTTCTGCCATGGCCACTCGTAAAGCACTGCTATAGGCGCTGACGCGGCGACGATCCACGCCAAAAACGCATTTGACTACTTTGGTAATGAGTGGCGTTGAATCATTGAAGATGTACTTCTGCTCGGCAATGTAATTGGCTAATCCCTTTTTCAAGGCCTTGGCTGTTGAGTCAGTTCCTGACATTGCGTTATTGACTGCCAAGCAGTGTTGAAGCAGTCGGTATAAACCGTCATTGGCTGCTGCCAGTTCATTGGTTTCCCAGTCTTTGCGCTGAACTACCAATTTTTCAATGGCATCACCAATTGCTCGTTCTGGATTACTTCCTGTCAACAGATTGCCCACATTGATTGCAAAGGGATTAGGGCGGTCATTAGATGCATTCTTTTCATCTACTTTTTCTTTAATCATGGTTTCTCCTAGGTTGTTTGAAAAAGTGCCCATCCGCTGAGCACAAATTGATTTCAACCATTAAAGTGGTCTTCGTATACATACCTTTTGAACGGACGAGAAAAAGTAGACAGATATTTAATTGAGGAGAAAGCGCCATGGGTCAAATGGACAAGCATCGAAAAGTACAGGCTGATCTATGGAAACAAGATGATCAACGCCTCTTTTTCAATTTCTTGCGCTTTAGTCCTACCTATTGGCAAGTTTGCAGCAGCACTGACAAACTTCGTCTATATAAAGATATGCACGATGATCAAAAGGCTACCATTCAGTGCCATAGGAGGTATGGCAATGTTTTTGAGACCAACTTTGACGATTGGTCAATCGCAAATCACCGAAAGTTTATGAATGATGCCAAGCCAGCCATTCAACTATTGCGTGGCACTGAGGCAGAATTGATTAAGCCAGCTGATCACTTTATACATCTACCCTATGGCACACATGCAAATTCAAGCGATCTCAAAGATTTGCTAAGTGGTTTTAAGGTTCAAAACGTCATCAAGACAGCTGTTACAGCAGCCAAAGTAAGAGTTGCAAGTCTTTGGAAAATTATCAATTTGGTTTACACCCGCGCACTTAACCCCGATATTGAGCAGTGGCGTGTTGGCGCATTGGTTAAATTAGTCAAAGCTTTTGAAAATCTTCTCGATCCTTGGGCAGCAAGAAGTGTTCGAGGCCATGAGGATATGCGTAGGCATATGAATTTAATGGTCAAGCGTTGGTTGGATCGAGCGGCTCTGATTGCAGAAAACGCGGCTCGAGATTTATTTCCCAATGATCAAGGGGAGCTGCATCCTCAGTTCAAGTTGAACTTTGGCGATAGTGGATTTGCCAGCAGATTATTTGTACAAGGTGAATGCGAAGCAATTTATGCTCGCACTCGGGTCTTGTGCACATAGAGGGTTGATTCCATAGTGTCGGTTGAACCGACTATGCGACAAGGGGTCTGATACTAAAAAGACCTGTCACACTAACTCAACTGCTCGGCGCAGCATGTCATCGCTGGCATCCACATATCCGATAGTAGTACTGATATTTCGGTGGCCTAGGATTTTCATCAGCACCCTGATGCTGGCTCCTCTGCTGCTGAGCGATGTGGCAAATGTCCTGCGACCACTGTGGCTACTGGCACCATCTATGCCAGCCGCCCGATACATGTTCAAAAAGTGCTGAGCCAATGTATTGGGTGTAAACCCTCTGCGTGGGTGTTTCTGCGTGTAAAAGAACGCAGCTGTGTCTTCACGCTGCTTGATTGAGCTGGCATATGCTTGCAATTCCTTTTGCAGCTTTGGACTGATGTACACGGTGCGTGGGTGTCTTCCCTTGGTCTGATCGGCATTCAATCGCACTTCCTCACGTACTCGCCCTTCTGCGTTTATGACATCCGTCCATGTGAGTTGGGCTACTTCTCCGACCCTTAGTCCTGCTAAATGGGTCATCATCAGCATGGCTCTGTTGCGGGCAGCATGTGCCCTTGTAGCTATGGAATCAGTCACACGGCGCAGTTCTGCTGCTGTGAGTGTTTTTGCTTGTTTCATTTCTGTGCTCCTAAAAGTAATAAATACAGAGCTACAGTTTGTTTTCTTTGATATGGTCTGGACAACCTGAAACCCGAAACAGCTTCGGGTCAATAAAATCAATACGTTACGCAAGAACCTCATGAAATGCATATTTTGTGAGGTTTTTGCATGAGTGCCTGTGGATAACTCGTGGCTGTAATGCCACGAAGTATTTATCAGCCCTACAAGCAGTTTTTCATCAGTTGGTTAGCTCTGGCTGCTGGGCTCAGTTGATCTCGCGCTGTAGGGCTGATTTGACGCAGCTGCTGTTTGCCCAAATGGGGTCTGCAATCCTAATTTTTCCAGCTGCGAAAAATTAGCACCCAGTACTTGACTTTTCAAGGTGGTGATTTTTAACCACCCCTGACCTTGTTTTCTTGAACTCGTGCGATGCCATAGTGAAATTGCTAAATCAGTAAGTGCCTGGTTCAAGCCCAGGTCGAGGAGCCAATAAACACGGGTCTTACATGCCCTTTTTTGTTTTCTAAGCATCATTTGAAAATCTTCGTGTAGATGCCATGTAGAGGCACCCGAAGAATTGGATACGGCAACCGCATGCCTGTTACAACCTATCTTAGTCTCAAGCAATAAAATTAAAGTAGTTCACTTCAAGCGATTTACTTGAATTTAGCATCGGGATAATGACGTAAATGCTATGGTAAGTTTCATAGAGCGTATTTTTTACACCTCGCTAAGCCATGGCTGAACAAAAGCAAACCAGCCCCCAATTAGATACAGCACAACGCTAGCCGCATAAACGGTACTGGCGGTCTTGCGCGTCTTCAAGCAGGCGTCGCGCAAGGCTGGATCGACTGGGCACGGCGCACTTCGGTTTCGCCATTGCAAAGCGCCGCTGCCAATCATCATCAAGCCCGCGAAGCCGAACAGTGGGTCCTTATGTTCGCTTAACCAGACCACCTGCGGAAATATGGACACAAGGGATGAAAGTGCTGCCCCCGCTCCAAGGGCTACAAGGAGAGCAGGAATTGCGCAGCACACCAACGTGCTTGAACTTGCGAAAAGGCTGGCCAAAGAGGACCATAAGCCACTTCGGGATTCAGCCATGCCGTCTGCACTCATTTAAGGCTCTTCAATTCAGCCTTGATCTCGGCAACTGATTGCAGCACAGTCTCGATCTTGACCACGTCGTAGCCAGCATCAACGATCTCTGCAGATATGGCCTTGGCGTCGAGCACTTGGCCGTCCTTTGCTTCCACTGCAACAGTTTTCTTCTTTAGGTCCACGAAGACCTCCTTGGTTGCACCCATTTTGGATAGACTTTTTTCGATACCTTGCGCGCAGAAAGAGCAAACCATTCCGTTAACGGTGAATTTCATACTGGTGGCGGCCATGGATGAAATGGCAACTGTGACCATTGCAAAGGCGATGACAATTTTCTTCATCGAGATACTCCTGTTCAAAAAATATACATGAAATTCATTCGAACTTGGGATGCGTTGTTCACCCCGAGTTCAACGAAATAGCGGTTATGAATCAGCCGCAACATGGGCGTGACTTCGGTCTTATCCGTGAGCCCTTGCATGCGCCTGAGCTCTAAGATAAACCAAGGCTGCGTTTGGTCGTAGTCCACCTCGTAAAAAGAGAATCCGGCTCGCGCTGAAGCAAAGTCGTGGTTGAGTCCTAGGGCTCGGTAGAGTCTGGCTGTAGCCGAAGCATAGATGCGGGTGGTCTCGTAATCAACTTGTATTCCCGGCGAAATCAATGTCTTTGATCCAGAGAAATCATTACCTGCAACATTCCCTATGCCGCCGATGAACCAAATGTTGGCCTGGGCCTCAGGCATATTCCAGCGTCTGGCCAGTCTTGTGTAGGTGGCTTCAGTGAGTTGACGGTTCTTAGTTCCGTCGTCTGAGCGCATGGAAAATGCTGAAACTCCTGCGGCGTCTCGTGCAGTAAGGGCATAGTTAACAAAAACCTCCTGCCAGTTTGGACTGACGTCTCCCATAGACATCCAACTTTCCTTAAACCCCATCGGCCCACACAGAGCCGAAAGTGAGGCTAAAGAGCCGATCACACCCAAAGTAATTTTGACTAATTGCCGTCTCATCGGTCAGCCTCTATGGACTAATTCGCCAATTGCATACTTGTTACAACAAAGGTGCCGTCTAATTTTTCAATAACAAACTTGACTTTATCGCCTGCTTTGAATGTCTCCAATAAAGAGTTATCGCGAATTTGAAAAACCATGGTCATGCCAGGCATGTCCAGACTTTTGATATCGCCGTGTTTGATCGTCATCTTTTTGCTGTCACGGTTGATCTTTTTGATCTCACCCTCAGCCATGTGGCTGGCGGATACATCAGACACAGCATCCGCATGTGAGTGGTGCTTGTCTTGGGCATAGGCCGTTGTAAAAGAAGCAGCAGAAAAAACCAGCAAGAACGCAAAAAGATATTTAGAAAGTTTCATAAAGAATTCCTCAAAAAAGTTAAAAAAATCAGTGGTTGTGAGCAGATTCATGCGCATGGGTATGGCCCTTGGCTTTGTTCACTGTGACGGTACCAGCCATTCCTGCATCGTAATGTCCGGGCTGCAGGCATGCAAAATTAGCTTTACCCGCCTTTGTAAATTGCCAAAAAATTTCACCAGATTTCCCTGGCTGCACTGTTATTTGGTTTGCATCATCATGCTCCATCTCAGGGTTTTTTTTCATTACCTCGGCATGCTCTTTGAGTTCTTTTTCTGTACCCAGCACCATTTCGTGCTTAACTTTGCCCGAGTTTTTAATAATGAATTTGATGGTTTCACCTTGTTTGACCGTGATGCTTTGTGGGTTGAAGCGCATGGTGTCAAGCATTTCTACTTTGACAGTGCGCTTGGCATTGGTGGCTTTACCCGGTTTACCGATGGCATCTGAGTTTTCGTGGCCGCCAGCGTGAGTGCCCGCGTGACTGCCAGTGGCAAAACTCTGAGTGGCTATCGATGCAAGCAAAAAAGTCGATGTGGCCACAATGATTGATTTAAATTTCATGTGCGTTTCTTTTATGAGGTTTATTGAAAGAGGATCAATGGCCAGCGTGGCCAGAGGGTTTGCGTATTTGCACTTCTATATCCTTTTTGGATGGTGTTGCAAGCGGCATTGACTGCCCGCTTTCAGCTTTAAAGCGTGCAGGCTCAGGCATCGATCCTGTCCACTCAAAGGCCACGCTGCCAGGGGGGTGCTTGTACCAGTCGGGATTTTCATAATTCCCCGGCTTTTGCTCTTTGCGCACCTTTAGTACGGAGAACATGCCGCCCATTTCAACGCCTCCGAAGAGACCTTGCCCCGTCATCATGGGCACCGTGTTGTCTGGCAATGGCATTTCCATCTCGCCCATATCTGCCATGCCACGCTCTCCCATCACCATGTAATCGGGGATAAGATTGCTGATTTTTTTTGCAACACCCCGATGGTCTACGCCAATCATGGTCGGTACATCGTGTCCCATAGCGTTCATGGTGTGATGGCTTTTATGGCAGTGAAATGCCCAGTCCCCTTCTTCATCGGCTACAAACTCAATTTGACGCATTTGACCGACGGCCACATCGGTGGTGACTTCATGCCAGCGCGACCCTTTGGGTGTTGGACCGCCGTCCGTGCCAGTGACCTGAAACTCATGCCCATGCAAATGGATCGGATGATTGGTCATAGTGAGATTGCCGAATCGAATGCGTACCTTATCGTTCAAGCGCACATTCAAACTGTCAATCCCAGGAAAGATACGGCTGTTCCATGTCCATAAATTGAAGTCCAGCATGGTCATGATTTTTGGTGTGTAACTGCCCGGATCAATGTCGTAGGCGTTGAGCAGAAAACAAAAATCACGCTGAACCTCATCAATGAGAGGATTCTTCTCTTTGGGGTGCGTGACCCAAAAACCCATCATCCCCATAGCCATCTGAGTCATCTCGTCGGCATGCGGGTGGTACATGAAGGTTCCGGGACGTCGCGCTACAAACTCATAGACAAAGGTTTTTCCGGGATTGATGCCGTGCTGGTTGAGTCCTGTGACACCATCCATTCCATTGGGCAGTCGCTGACCATGCCAATGCACACTGGTGTGCTCAGGAAGTTTATTGGTCACAAAAATACGGACACGGTCACCTTCAACCACTTCAATGGTTGGGCCTGGGCTTTGACCGTTGTAGCCCCAGAGATGGGCTTTCATGCCGGGGGCCATTTCACGCACCACAGGCTCGGCCACCAAATGAAACTCTTTGACTCCTTGGTTCATGCGCCAAGGCAGTGTCCAACCGTTGAGTGTGACCACAGCGTTGTAAGGTCGACCAGTGCTGGGGATCAACGGCGGCATGGTGTCGGGCTGCGTTTGGATGACGGGCTCTGGCAGAGCAGCCATGGCTACACGACTCACCGCAGCCGCTGCGATCGCACCGCCAGCGATACCGGCAGTTTTAAAAAATTCTCGTCTTGATGTCATGTGTGTCCCCAATCAGTGGCCAGCGGCCGTATTGCTTGTTGTGCTGCTGATCGCTGCCACCCCAACAGAAGTTGGTCGGCCAATGAGCGTGGCTTGCAAGGCTACATCTGCTAACCAGAACTGTTGTTCTGCTTCGATAGCCGAGATAACTGCGCCAATCTGGTCACGCGAATCAGCCAGCAACTCAAAAACGCCAATGAGCATGCCGTTGTACCGGAGTACGTTCTCTTCTGAAATCACCTTACGAAGTGGAATTACCTCGTCTTTGTAGTGCATAGATATGTCATAAGCAGTTCTGTAAGCAGCATAGTTTTCACGCAAAGAAGATCCAGCCGAACGAATCGTGGCTTCCAATAAATTGGCAGCTGCCAAAGTTTGTGCGTTCATGACATCGCGCTGCATATCGCCCCAATCGAAGACGGGTAATTTCACGCCAACCTCATACCCACGACTTGAACTGTGATTTGCTACGGTGCTACGCTTCACCGATAGTTCGATATCCGTCAGGCTCGTCACCCTATTTAAGCCCTGCGCTTTGGCAGCAGCATTCAACGCAGCTTTCGCTTGCTGAATATCAAGTCGTTCTTGACTCACTTGCTTAGCTACGTCCTCTGGTGTCATAGGTTGCTTGGGAAGGTTAGGCAACCTCTCGGGAAGGACGAGCTGTTTAGCTTGATCTTCATCTAAGCCCAGCAGTCTGACTAATTCCTCTTTGCGTAATAAAGCTAATTGCTTGGCTGTTGCCAGTTGCGTGGCAGCATCTGCATAAAAAGCTTGATGCCTGGCGCGGGTCAGTTTGTTAAAGTTACCAACCGACTCCATCCGTCTGGCCAACTCAGCACTCGCCTCTGCGCTGGCTAGCACTTGATCTGCGTATTTGTAAGACTGGGCTGCTGCAACTGCCCGCACCCAAGATTGGCGTACTTGAGTGACTTGATCCACAACCTCGGCGGTCATGCGGATCTGAGCTTGTTCAACTCGGTAGTTTGCAACAGCCGAGCGTTGAGGCAAAGTAAACAGGTCCAGCAAACCAAACGTGAAGAAACGGGTCAACTCAGTCTCACTGCCCGTCACTACACTTTCGAAAGCGAACGTAGGATTTGAAATACGACCTGACTGAGCAGCACTTGCCGCCTCGGCCCAGTTTTGAGCTAGCAAGGCTTGGAATGCAGGACTGTTTGCAAGTAGCAACTGGACGGCTTCTTTTTGTCCTACAGGTTTGGCTAAAAGCTGATTTGTTGCAGCAAGACGCTTATCACGATCTTCCTTGTTCTTTGCAAAATTCAGCTCGTTCTGCGTGAAGCCATTAGCGTCTCGGTTCACCCTACCTAAACCTTGGTTCAAGTTATAGCTGGCACACCCTGACAACGCAAGAACCACGGTGATCGAAAACAATGCTTTGATCTTTCGGAATCTGAAGTTCATCGATGAGCTCCATGAGATGGATTGGCAGAAGAAGGCTTAGTGTCTTGGTCCTTAGCTATTTCTTTTGCGTACTCGCGCCATCCACCAATATCTTTCACGGTGTCATTGACCTGTTTCCAAGCTTGTATGTCGGAAGCGGAGTAGCGCTGGTAATTTTGAAAAGAAGACTGATAGACCAATTCGATTGGCTTTTCAGCTTTCGAGACTTCAGGTTTTATTGAAGACTGCGCAAAGGTACTGCCTAAATGAAGGCATGTAAGCAATACAACAAAAACCAGTTGACATGACTTGGGAGATTTGAGATACATAAATTCCTCGTTAACCAGGATTCAAACGTCTCGTGATGTCTACGCATAACAAGGACGAATGCAATTCAACAGCCTAACGGCTGTGTGAATTGCTCAGGCGAGGAATGAACGTGGAGGTCGCTCTAAATTGAAGGGGGAAATCACCCCTGAGAGCATATTGTTAGTCGCAATAAAGATGCTAACGGCTTGATTAAAGACCAGTATCAACGGAGTAGGCAACAAGGCGGTTCCAAAACAGCATTGTGAGCAGGTGCTGCATTTATGGTTCACGCTTTTAGCGACCTCAGCTTTGGATACAGGATGATCCAAAGATTTGTTTTGATCATGATGGTGATCAGCTGTTTGGTGATGTGAATGATCAGGAGTTTTTTGACTGACTATTGAAACCGAGCCACTACCGTGACAGGACATTTGATTGGCTACAGCCATACCTTGCAATGGAATTGCAAGAAAAAGCAGAAACATAGCTAATAATTTAATAACTTTCACAACTTAATCGTATCAGGATTTGTATTTTTTGCAAAAGACCCCAACTGTCACATGCGCCGTAAACATTTAGGTTTGGTCACCGGTGGGCGTATTGATTCAAGTCTTGATAAGCCATTTGTGAAATTGCTTAATCCATTCGTGGCGTATTGATAGCGAGCCTTGCAGCTCGCTTGTGCTTTCACAAATCCCTTTTCGCTTGTCGCTCAGGGATTTGTTTCAGCACATTCGTTTCTTGTTTGATCCTAGCGTTTGAAAAGTCAAATCAGTTTGAATCTGTATTCATGTTTGAAACAGTGATTGGTATTCAAGGGCTTTCGCTAGATTCAACCCACACTGAGCCTTGTACGCACAGGCTCAGTTTTTTTGGGTAATCGGACTTTCGCTGAGTTCGTTACCACAGCACTTCAGCACAACCTAGTCAGGCAAGGGCGGTTTCGCGGTCTCCTTTTATGTGCTGCTATTGAAACGCAACATTCTGCGACAGCCGAAGTGCCAACTGATCGCAGGGTTTGCAAGTTGCTGTGTAGGCAGGGCTTGCTCGTGGTGCATGGACATCTAGTCCATCACCTTGGTGCTTGAATAAATTCTTGTGTCAATTGGTCAGCAACTTCCAACAGCATCCTCAACGGGTAGTGACAACAAGTCTCTGCTACCGCTCAGAATTTCCGTCCCTGCGAACACCAATGTCCAGGTCTAGGGCGTCAAGTACAACTGAGTGACGCGGCTCTTTGTTTCGGTAGTAATAAATGGCAGCACAAATCTAATTCTTTGATTTGCCTGTCATGTTTATTTAGCTAAACCAAATAAAAGCTATAAGAAATCTGGTGATTTTTATGTGATTTTGGGCAAAGTCCCAGAGGTCTTTCGGGTTTCCATGGCGTTGAGGTTGCCCAAGAATGCTGGTCGAAACTAAAGTTGTTTTTGTCATTAACAAACAAGGAGCAAATGACATGAGCACAATCGCAACTCTCAAGCTGAGCACCAGCAAGAAGTCACAGGTGATGAACCCCGCAGCACACCGCCGTAACAAGCTGTGCAAGAAATTGTGGGAGCAGATCCAACTGGCACAAGCCCACTTGGAAGGCAAAGAATTCACAACTACTCGCTTTCGCACTGTGACAGATCCAGATGGACTCCGTCGCAGCGTGGAACTGCCCAAGCGTGTTCGAGCTTGGTGGTGGAATGGGGACAACGGCAAGATTGCACTGAATGTCCGTTATGGCGCAAAAGTGGTTGAGATTGCCAAGGGCAAAAGCACCATAGAAGTGGCTGCTGCTGCTGACTTGATACCAACATTGGAACTGATCAAGCGGGCAGTAGAAGCAGGAGAGCTTGACACCCAGATTGAGACTGCAAGCAACAAGCTGCGCGAAGGCTTTGGCAAGTAATCATCAGGCCTGATTGATATTTAGGCCTGATGCCACAGTGTCGGTTGAACCGACACCCTGAACCTAGGCTGCAACAACACGGCCTAGGTTTTTCCGTATGCCCTGAGTACTTTTCTAATAAATAAATGAAAAGGAGTTGGGGATGCGTATCAATGAAATTGCCAGTGCCGAGGATCAAATGGCTTTGTGGCGCTTGGTCAGTGACAGTGTTTGGCAGGCTATTGAAAATCAGCGACAGCAACAAGCACAAGCAGAGCAGGCCAAAGCGGCCAAGGCCAAGCTGAAACCTCGGGGCTCTAAAAAAGGCAAAGGCAGATCAGCTGCACCCATGCCCTCCCCCAAGCCACCCCCACCCAAGAAGTCCCCACCCCCAGAGAATTCCAGCACTAAACCTAATCCACCCCCGGCTGCTAACTCTCAAGCTCAGAACTTAGCCCAGCTGCAGCAAGCACTTGCGCCCCGAATGCCTGTGACAACCGCCACAGCGTCAAATGCGTCTATTGCACCGAAAAGCGGGGTATTTGCCCCGAATACTGCTGCGGCAGCAAAACCTGATCCATGGTCACGACAGGCATAGTAGAAATGGTTGCTTTCATGATGAAGGTGAAACAGACACTATTGAATCGTCCAGTTACTGGACGCTGCAATTTCCGATTCAGGCTAAAAGAACGACTCTGCCCTTTGCTCAGGCTCCCAAGCTGTTGCAGGATTCAACTGAACTCGCTGGTAGATTTGACCCAGAAACTTAGAACGCTCTGATTCAGTCTTGCCTGTTTGATTGATCAGTGTCTCTCGCAATGGGTGGTGACTGCCAATATAGAACTCGTTGCGTGTGTGAAGTCTTTGCAGCAGCTTGACAGTGGGGATACGTTCAAATTTTCCATCAGCACCACGATTGCAGTCTTTGCATGACAGCACAAGATTCCATATTCCGTCTACCGCTGACCCAAGTTGCGGCTTCAGCATGTGTGGGAAGAAGTGATCTACATCTACATTCATTCCTTCACCCAGTAGCAAGAGATCGGTGAAGCAGTAAAAGCACTTGCCCTTTTGATACCCATTCAAAGCACTGCGACTGCTGGTGACACTCTTTCGTCGCATGCCTTGATCAAATGTGAAGATTTCACCAGCTGCGTGATCGTGCTGCACATTCAGTAGATTGGCTGAGATACCCAGATTCCACGCAGTTTCAACCAGTCGCCACCGTGCTTCAACTTCTTGCATCAGGTTTGATGCTTGAAATCCTTGAGCCAATAGAGAGAACTCGTCGGTGATTCTGATGCCGTTGTTGGATTTACGTTCATCTTGGTAGAAGCTGTGCATCACAGGTGAAGCACCCACCACGTGAAACGCATCAATGACATTAGCAAATCCATGACCCACAGTGACGTCCACCAACTTATTTAAATCTTGATCATGGTTGTAGTTCAAACATGCTTGTATGAACTTACCATCTTTTGTGGTGATCTGCTTGGGTGAATCAAGTAAATGTCTGGCAATGTGTCTTGCAAACACTGGAGCCAAGTCTTCTAGTTTGATCAATTGCCCAGACTTGGAGTTCAACTCTAGTAACGCTGTAGCCAATGCAAATTTATAGCTGGCAGTATTGCGTCCATACAAAACCATACCACGCCAGCAATCCTCTACAGAGGGATTGACAGGTATGAATGGTGTTGACTCCATTGCTTCAAGCGGCTTGAAGCTCGAACAGCACTGACACCCACTCAACAGCATCTCTGCCCATGCTGTCTGAGTTCGTCCATGATTGAATTTCTATGAAGCCAAGATCAGAAAACAGTGAGTTCAAACGAACAGCTTGGTCAGGTATGAACAATCTTCCATTAGCGTCTCTGTTGCTGGCAACAACATCAAGACGTTTGCTGGGAACGGAGTACAACAATCGACCACCCTGTTTCAAGCATGACTTGATTGCAGCAGTAGTGGCTGGCAGTTGTGCAATGTCGATGTGCATCAGTACAGCTGAACAAAGCACACCATCAAACTCACCACCAAATGGAGTCATCAAATCTGGCAACTGACCCAATTCAATTCGTCCAACATGTTCAGGATGAGTCTTTTGAGCAATAGCTAAAAACTCTGGAGTTGGGTCTACTCCATAGCAGTCAAAACCCAATTGATGCAGCACAGCCAAGTCACGCCCAGAGCCACAACCAATATCAAGAATCTTGCCGCCCTTGCTGAATGAGTCCACAAAGTGTGCGGACAAGTTGCTGACCACAGACTCATAACGATCTGCAATTTGGGCTGCATTATCTGAGTAGTACTTAAGTGTGGTTTGATCCATCTAGGTGCTAGGTTGCTTTGGGTTTGTCCTATAAAGGACATCATAAGTCAGCGGTCTATCAATTAATCTCTCCGCAACAAGCTGCGAATTTCACACTACTTGAACTCCAAATAATTGTGCCAGTGATCATTCAACAGAACACTGGCACTTTCGGGTCAAGTCATCAATTACTTGGAGACAGAGCATTTGAGTAGCGTTGTTACATGAACCGCGCCATCCTTGACTAACCTTTTTTGTTCATA
>Ga0214921_10005676_pt1 | contig 17520 bp, 15 predicted proteins | sample LL1505_MetaG_FD_177992 | JGI IMG/M metagenome (GOLD analysis project Ga0214921, IMG submission 177992) | Freshwater microbial communities from Lake Lanier, Atlanta, Georgia, United States - LL-1505 | ecosystem: Environmental > Aquatic > Freshwater > Lake | place: USA: Georgia | collected...
TTAAATTAGTTAGAAGGAATGATGCTGGGGCAGGTACAGGTGCAGGGGCAGGGGCAGGGGCAGGTGCAGGTGCAGGTGCAGGTGCAGGTGCAGGTGCAGGTGCAGGTGCAGGGGCAGGGGTAATTTTATAAATATCCTGCATATCTGGTGTAATTACTGCGGGAGGAGGATTAAGTTTTGACATTCTGATTTCAAGCTTAATTTTGTCTAGAAGATCTGCCGGTGCAGGAGCACCAACAATTTTTATAGAATTTTCTAAAAATGTTTCAGGCGTAATAATTTGAGTCAAAAGCAAAGTGGTATTACGTTTCATAAAATGTTTTGATCCCGGTTGTGTACGATCCATAAGTTTGTTTAGAAATTCAGACAATGCCGGAGTAATATAATATACATTGCGTACATTAACACCTGATGGAAGTTCATATGATGGTGATGTTTCATATACCGTATCAGTAAACTTATAAACAATTACATGCGTAATCAAAACTTGCGCATTATCATAAATACCATATTCATATGCACGGCTAATGAAACCACACACTGAATTATATCCATCTGGAGCTTTCACCAAATCACGGTCAAAATTGCCTAACGCATACCTCTTTGTATTTCCAGTAATAACTGCACATTTCAACATAATACGTAATTGTTCTGGGCTGCCCTTATGTTTACTATAATCATTAGCTTTGGTAGGATTATCACTGAAATACAATGCTTTACCATAGAACCCACGCTTTGCAAAATTAATATCCAACCCATTACTGAGAATATTTTTTATCTGCTCATAATTGGGAGTGTGCCATAGTTTCATAATATGTGGAGGTGAATAATCTCGTGATTTCGTAAGTTCTAGTAGTTTGTTATCCCAGTTTTCCTGATTAGTAGTATGTTGTGTAATTGCATAAATATTTTCAATCTGAAAACCAGAATGCAAAGTATATTGATTATAAACCTTATTCCATTCTTCCTTAGGAATTTCCTTTTTGGTATAAAATGTTTCAGGTACAGTAGCAGGTGATGGTGCTTCTGCCTCCGCCATTGTAAAATCAAACACTTTGCTGATTAATAAGATAATTTAGACTTTTTTATAAAGTAAATTTCAATTTTATTCTAGCTATTATTATTTTTCCCATTTTTAAAAATTAAAGCGGTTTTTAGCATAATCAGCTTAAATATTAGAAAAAATGATTCTTAATTACTAATACTATTCTAGATACACTCACTAAAGCACTAAAGCAATCAAAAGCAACCACACGCAACCAAAAGCACACGTATGCCTATTATTTTGCCAACTGATATTAACACTATAATTAATTATAAAATTGCATTACTTATTGCTGAACATAATTATGATATTTGTGCTGATATTCGTGAACTAAGATTACGATTTTATATAAATCCTAAAATGATTAGAGACGAATTAGTAGATATTCCATTCATTCTTAATTTTAGGTCATTGAAGCAACAAAGACAAAAATCACGTAAGGGGCATAACCCCTTATGCCAAAGCCCACAGAGCTTTCGTACTTTTACAAAAAGAATAATATTTGTGGATGAACCGGAAGATTCAACACCATTTGATATTAGTGTTTTGCGGATATTAACTAATGAAGAACTAGTAGATGATACTATGACAATTAATATTAGTGATAGTGGTTTGATTACATCAAATTATGATTATCTTAACGAAGTAGATTAAGTTTTGAAAGTTGAAAATAGAAAATAGAAAAATTAACAAGCAAAAAAATAAACATTAGCTAGAATAATAAAGTTTTTTATTTAGCTATCCAAGAACTATTCAGTTCTTGGTTGCATATGTATATGCAGCAAAGGAAAGTAGCACAGCAACTGCAACATAAGCGACATAGTATAGAGGGCTACCATCATTAAGTTGTAGACTCTTGTTGAGGAAATATTTACAGCATTCATTACCAGCTAGGGCAGAGAAGATAACTAGACCTAGAACAATCCACATTTTGCTATTACCAGCCATCATTCCTGTACCATCAGTAAAACCTTCAACCTTGGTAGTACTAGTAGCAGTAGCAGGGGCAGAGTTGGGAGCAGGCACAACAACTGCTACAGGACCAGGAGCAGTTACTTGCTTCATTTGCTGACCATTGGTAGCAACAGTAGTAGCAGGAACCATAACCATTGTTTGTTGAGGGGCACCCATAGTAGAACCACTAGAACCATTACCCATCATTCCCATATTACTGCCTTGTGCACCATAGCCAGAAGCAATGGCACCGTTGTATTGCTTCATCATATTGTTTTGGGTACCGTAGGGCATAACCATGCTGGCAACCATACTGGAGTTGGGGTCCATTTGCATATTTACATTGTTAGGTAAAATAGAGCTGACAGTGTCGCAGGAATCGCAACCATTTCCAAGTTCATAAAATCCCATTCTAGAAGATGTAATAAATAATATTTATTTATACGTTATTATATTTAGTGTAGAAAATATTTGTTAGGGAAAAGAGTTTTTAATAATAATATAATAATATAATAAGTAGTTAAAATCTATGTTATACTGACGAGTTAGCATCTAAATCACTTGCATTATGTAAAACACCTACATTACGTAAAGTTTTTTTTGATTTATCCTGAATTACCAGCTCAGCTTTCAATTCATCGATTTTAGATTGCACTACGTCTTTATTAAATACTGGTAAAGCAATTGATACGTTTTTACTCAATGTATTTTTAAGACCAAGTCTTTTCCGTAAACTTTGTTTACCTGAATGTTTTTCATAATTAATATTGCCTTTAGAATCAAAATAATAGTCTCTATAGTTTTCTAGTATAGGTATTTTAGTAGCTATTGGCATATTACTATCTAAAATGTCCCTAAAAAAATTATCAATTTTTACTAAAAACAGCAAATGCTCTCTTTCGGTCAGTATGGGTTGATACTCTTATAGAAAGACGCGATTTACGTTCATTTACGTCATTTACGCCACCTTTCATTACTTTTGTTCTATTTAAATAATTAGAACTACGCTTTTTTACTTGAATATTTTTCTTAGTTTGCATAATGTTATTCTGGAAGATATATATTTATTATATAGTTGGAAAATATTTATACGTTATTATATTTAGTGTAGAAAATATTTTTTAGAGAAAATAGGTTATATTAAAATTATTCATAAAATGTTTTCTTCCATAATAGCAAAGTGTAATGTGTTAGTTTCTAAACGACTATAAATTTAGAGTATAGGTTAGTGATTAGCTTTGCTAACCACGCAACCTTCTAAAGGCAAGCTAAGCTTGCCTTTTCAGGTAAATTATCATAAAAGTATAGATTACCGTCAAAGAAGAACCTACGGTTCTTCTGTCAGGAGCTGTGCTCCTTTGTCCTACCGGTAGGACAAAAAAATCGTTTAGAGATTAAAGGATAGTAATATTATATTTGCATCGGCTAGAATACAATTATATAATTTTATGTTAATATTTTCATATAAGTATTGCCTAGGGGATTTACGTTCATATAACCAGCATTCGCTGCTACATTGGGTTGTCTTACGTTCATATAACCAGCATTCGCTGCTACATTGGGTTGTCTTACGTTCATATAACCAGCATTTTTTGGGCGCTCACGAGTGATCCTCAAATAATTAGACCGTCCTACATCATTTGCGACTTCAAAATAAGTGCTTCCTTCTGGTGTTGGGTGTGGTGTTGGTCTAATATTAAAATATATACCAGTACGAGTACCAGCAGGAGCAGGAGCAGGAGCAGGAGCAGTTGGTATTTCATACACATGTGCAGGTAGATTTAATCTTGCAGTTATTTGACTTAATAAATTTGTTTTACCAAATGCAAATAAATTATTTACTGCTTCAGGGGTTATATTTTGACCTATTGCCTTGGCAATATTTCTAAGTTTTTTCTTAGTCTCGTTACTTTGATCATCATAATGTCTTAGTCTTTTCCCAGTAGTTCCATTATTTCTATTATATGTTTCCATAAGTTCATCAGACTGTATTTGATTTAAATTTTCTTGCAATTGTGAAAGCATTTTACTATTATGTAATTCATTTAATGTAAATTTGATTTTATTACTAAATTCAAGGACATCTTTAGTGCTCGCCCAATGTCCCTGTCGCTTCATACCAGAGAGTGTCTCCACTACATGTTGTGGTAGTGATGGTAGTGAGTTTGTTCGTTTGCGAGATAGTAGTTTAGTAGCCGATTCATATAGCGGATTTACTTTGAGAGGAACACCTGACAAACCTTCAGGTGGAACAGTTTTTATACTTTTTGTTCTTCTAAAAATGCCACGTACTTTGTCACTTACTTTTGAAATAATCTTACCTATTTTCGGAGCACCCCCCCGTTGAACCTTCTTCGTATTCTTACTTCTCCCTATACGCTTTTGAGTTTTCTTTATAATGCAATTCATTATTTTCTTACATTCTAGCTAGAAAAATATTCTCTCCCAGAATAAAATAATTTAAAACTCACTTCAAGAACTAATTCATACTAGAAATATTTCAAAACTAACCCAAACTAAAAAATATGTCATTAAAAGTAGTCGAACAATATTTGCAAACATTAAATGATTACACTAAAAAATTAAACAAAGAAAAATTAACAGTATTAATGCAAGTTGGAGAATTCTTTGAAATCTATGGTCTAATTTATCCAGATGGAACCCGAGTAGGTAATGTATGGGAATTTTGCGACAATGTTAATCTCAAAGTCGCCCTTAAACCCCAAGTAGTTTATAATGACCCATCTATCCAAGTTTATATGGGAGGTGTTGGCGAAGCCTACATTAACCCCTACATCCAAAAAGCAGTTGAACGTTTCGGTTGGACTATAGTTATCTTTGAACAATCTCGTATCGGCAACACCAACAAATTTGAACGGAAAGAAGCCAGCATCATTAGCCCTGGAATAAATATTAACTCCGATAACTTTTCCAACATTACCCTTGTAATTTATATTGAACAAGTTAAAAATTACTATTCCGCCAGCACCCACCATAAATATAAAGACCCCAATCAAATTAATATTGGTATTGCCTTTGTAGATTGCCTAACTGGGGAGAATGGTGTAATGGCTATTAATAATGCCCCGGCTAGTGATATTAGTATCCCGCTAGATGAACTCCTCAAATTACTGACTATTAAGAATCCTAATGAATTATATATCTATCTAGAGAATGTCGATTCTACCCAACAAGGATTAACAGATGATGATTTAATTAATGCATTACATTTATTTAATTATAATTTTAAAATCTATCGCCACACTCCACAAAGCCAACTACCAGAAAACATTCACAAACTCCAATATCAACAAGCATTATTTGAAAAAGTATATATCCGCCATCGCGGTTTATTAGATATTATGCAACAATTATGTCTGGAAGGAGCTGAACACACCTACTCTAGAATAGCCCTTACATTAATAATTGATTTCATAATGAAGCACGATAAGACAATTATTGAAAAGCTCGCCGCACCGGAGATAATGCTTAATAGCGATAAATACCTAATGTTAGCTAATAATTCCTTAGAGCAATTAGATATTATTAATAATAATACACGCGCTGAAAATGCCCAATCGGCATATAACAAGCGTATTTCCCTTTTAGAATTGCTAGATAATACTAAGACACCCTTAGGGAAAATCCTATTACGACAGCAGTTATCTACGCCAATTACAGATGAGGGTATTCTAGAAACACGTTATAGTCAGATTGAAGAATTATTAAATCTGCACGTAAAATATATTAAAAAATACAGTAAAGGTACAGTAGATAAGTATGGGTCGCCATTGCATCAATTACGACAGAAGTTAGCACCAATTCGTAATATTGAGAATTATTTAAGGAAGATTATTACACAGAAAATAAATCCGCATGAAGTCGCACCTTATCTAGCATCATTAGATGGTTGTAGCCGGGTTTATGAATATCTACAAACTTTTACGGATATAACTACATTAGCAAATATTGTACCTAATCTATCATCTTATACAAATTTTCAGTCTCTCCAGAATAAGTTCCAAACGGATATTATTCTAGATAATCTGAAATGTAATGTTTGGAATGGAATAGAAGCAAATCCGTTTAAGAAAGGTGTTAGTAAAACGCTAGATAATTTACAAGATGAGATAGATAATGACCAGGGTTTTCTAGATGCACTACTTCTAGAATTGTCAAAGGTAATTGATAATAAATATGACAAAACCCAGGTGGCAAATAAACCCTTAATATACATTGGTGAAAATGCGAGTAAAGGGATACATATTTTTACTAATACATCACGAAAGGATATTCTGGAGGCATATTTTGCAAAACCCCAGGCAAATTTAAGAGCGAGTAGTTATAGAATTACTAGTAAGGATATTAAATTTTTGAAGATGAAGGAAAGTAAATGGGAGATTGAAATACCTTTACTGAAGACTAGTAATGGTACTTTAAAGGCAAATCTTGACCGCATCGGTAAATTGGCTAAACAAGAGTTCCTAGAATGGTTGAAGGTGAATATTACTAACCAAATTCCGATATTGGATTCATTAACGGAATTCGCACGTTTCATTGCACAATGTGATGTTTTGCAATCCAATACATTAAATGCGATTCAAAATGGTTATACTAAGCCAGTGATTGATTCTAGTAAGGTGCGTAGTTTTATGAAGGCGGATAAGATTCGACATCCTATTATAGAACATATTAATAAGACTACAAAGTATGTTCCAAATGATGTTTGTATGGGCGCCGAGTCTCCAGGAGTGGATGGAATACTTTTATTTGGTGTAAATGCGGTAGGTAAGAGTAGTTTAATGAAATCGTTGGGTATTAATGTAATTATGGCGCAGGCGGGGATGTATGTTGCGTGTTCGCATCTAGAATATAAGCCTTATAAGTATTTATTTACCCGGATTCGTAATAATGATAATTTGTATGCGGGATTGAGTAGTTTTGAAGTGGAGATGAAGGAGTTTAAGGTAATATTGAAATATGCGGATGAAAACTCTATTATCCTAGGTGATGAATTAGCGGCGGGTACAAATACGGAAGATGCAACTGCAATAGTAGCATCTGGTGTGATAGAATTGTCAAAGCGGAAGAGTAATTTTCTTTTTGCAACCCATTTACATTTTCTTGCGGAGATGGATTGTATAAAGGAATTGAAAAATGTTCGTTTGTGTCATTTATTAGTGGAACGTGATCCGGATAATCCTAAGAAGTTGATATATAATCGTAAGTTGTTGGAAGGTAATGGTCCAAAGTCTTATGGTATATTAGTTTGTGATGCTATGAATATGGATACTGAATTTTTGAATCGTGCAAAGAGTATTCGCGAAACTCTTGATATTAGAAAATCTAGTATTACAGATAGCAATATTGGTTCTAAATATAATAAGGATAAAGTAATTGCCAAATGTGAAATTTGTCAGAATGCGAATGCGTGTGATGTCCACCATATAAATCAACAGTGTGATGCGAATGCTTGTGATTTAATAGATGATGTTGAACTAGGTATATTTAATAAGAATAAATTGTGGAATTTAGTATCACTGTGTAAAGAATGTCATCAGTCAGTTCATAGTTCACCACCTAGATTAAAGATTAATGGATATATAACTACTTCTACAGGGGGTGAATTAAGTTTTGAACTAGTAGATAATGTTAGTGGAAACAGTGTAAATATTGCGGATACTAAGTCTTATGATATTCTAGAATATACTCCAGAAACAGATAAGGTAATAAATAAGGTAATAAAAGAGAATGTGAATAGTAATAAGTTAGGCAATAAGTTAGGCAATAAGAAAGTTAATTTAGAATTGACAAGTTTAACAGAAGAAAGTAAAAAGGTTATTCTAGAGATGAAAAAAAATAATGCCACTCCGAAGAAAATACAATTTGATATGAAAAGATATTATAATGTAGAAATAAGCCAACAAAAAATTAGAGATTTACAATTAGAATAATTAATTTACTTTAATTCTTGCGATTATACTTTTTAATTACTTTTCCTTCAACTACAATATTTATATTCTTCTTTGAATTTGTATTATCAATAGTACCTTTAGTATCTATAACAGTATCTGTATTATCGGCTACAGTGTCAATAGGATTAGTAGGTGTTGCATTTTTCTGAGCAGTGCGTAGTTCAGTAAGTGCCTTAAGTTTCTTTTCTAGAAGTTTTGTTTTTTCGTCAATTTCATCTTCTGTCATGTCATCTGTAATTTCAATATCATCTTCAATACCATCTTCATTAACTTCTTCATTGCTATATTTATCATTAATTACACGGATAAAATCCATAGTGCGTAGATAAGTATAAATTAGTGATGCTCCTTTAGTGCTTTCACCAATAACAGCAAGATGTTTGTTGCCACGTTCATCTTCGAATTCATCAATATGAACATTTTCTAGAGTCTTATTTAATTCTCCGTTGGGTTTAGTAGTGTTGCTAATTTCCCTATAAATTTGCATAAGTGCGTCTGCATTAACTTTCATATCAGCATTACGTTTTTCATTATCATTAAAAACTAGCTTAATATTAATTACACGAGAAGTATGGCTAACTGTTCGCATAGATAGAGAATGAAATACACCATTGCCTAGATTTCCTAGAGTATAATTCTTAACATCAATACCATAACAAATGCCACGGGCATTTTCAATAGGTCGGGTAGTAATATTAACATTCTTAAAATTACGTAGCTTAGCAATTAGAAAATCACATAGTTCTTCTTGACTAAGTTGTTTCCGTTCAGGATTATTAATCTGGGTATTCTGGGGTTTCTTTTGGAACGACATTATTGTCTTATACACGTTAATCAATAAAATAATTATTATGTTATATGTATGGAATTTCAATTTTTATTTAGTTAATTTATTTTAATAAAAAAATGGAAAAAAGAGTATGGAAAATTTACTCTTTCCAGAACATAATACAAGTACTTTGATATCTATTAGTAATATTATAACCGCTTTCATCATTATATTCTGATTCTTTATCATACAATTTACCAATTTCAACATCATTTTCGAAATTCCAATTAAATTCACCACCATTATAATCCATTATACTTATTTCTTCAAAAATATTACAACATTTACATTTATTATCATTATCAATATCAGTATCATCATTTGCGCCGTATGGTACATATACATCAAATTTTTTATTAAACAATGCAAACTTGTATTCTAGAGTAAGTAGTTTTTTAATGATTAGTAAATGATTAATTGAAAAGTCGGTAAAATTATATGGTTGTGAGTATAAGTTATCGAATACATAAATAGTACGTGTCTTTATAGGTTCTATACGAGAAAGTAAATCTATAAATGCAACTGGAGTAGAAGAATTATCTTTTGCCTCAATTATACCATTATGTTTTTTTTGTAAATGTTTTACTTCATTCATAATATTTTTATATTCTTCTAGAAATGTTTTTGCATTAATTTCAGTAATATTTTTCTTCAATTCATCAGTAAATAGTTTGCTAAGCTTATCCTTTGTCAGTACATCATACATTTGCATTTTTTCATAACGTGTTTCATTAACCTTATCAATATATTGATTAATTTCAGTAATCCCTACAGGATTAGGTTCTAGATTAGATAGACAAGACCAAATATCGGCTTTAAGTACATAGCGGGTACCAGTTTCTACCGGAGTACATTTATGTAGTAGATGTCCAAATGTAATTAGAGTCCATTCAGTAAATTTTGATGGATGAATTGTATAAGTCAATTCTTGGTCATCTTCATCTACTTTAAATACTAAATCTCCGCCAGTAAATGGGCTAATATTAGCGGGTGGAAATAGTAATGCGGTACCTATCATTTGTGCGTTTTGGGCGGTAGATAGGGTGTCATAATGGAATTCATCAAAATGATCACCGGATTCATATTTAATAAGTTTGAAAGTACCAAAGCCGTTAATAAAACTATTTTTATCGAATGATGTAAAATTGTTTTCGATAGGTTTTATATTGTCTACTTCGTATTCTTCGTTATATTGATTTTTGTCTTTAACTGTATATAATTTATCTTTGTTGAGATACTCATCATCTTCATAATAATCGCTATAATTTAATTTGTAAGTAATGGAAACATTTTTACTAGTTTTGCTAGAACGTACCTTATTATCGATTATTTGTTTATTCTTTTTGGATACTTTCATTTCTTTCCAACTATCTACAGGGATATTACTAATAAAATCTGCAAATGCGTCTTTACTGTAAGTTTTACCAGTTCTTTTAGTATAATTATCAAGCCATTTTACGAGAATGTTAAATTCTAGATTAATGTTTGGATTTTTATGGATTAGAACTTGTTCTTCCATTCTATTAGTTTAAACTATTTTTGGATTTGGTGTTATGTAAATAATTTCAATTTTATATCAAAAAAAAATATATTTACTAAAAATTAAAAATTAGTTTTCTTCCTCTGAATTTTCCTTCCAATTTTCTTCTTGTTGACCAGTATTATGCTTAATTTCAGAATTCTCCCGATAAAGCTTTACAATATCATTATAACATTTTACACGTAGAACATGCTTTTTCTTCATCATTTCCAAATCATTTTGAAGATTATTAATATGCATCTCTAGATTGTAAATATGCATGCGTTCAGCATCCAATGATTGAGGTGATAGCTCATTAAACACTGGCATAAATGGTGGTTGGCATACAGGAACTGGTACATAAACCGGTTCAACTACCGGTTCAACTACCGGTTCAACTGGTGCAACTACTGGTGCTACTACTGGTTCAACTACCGGCTCAACTACCGGTTCAACTACTGGTTCAACTACTGGTTCAACTGGTACAACTGGTTCAACTACTGGTGCTACTACCGGTGCTACTACTGGTTCAATAGGTGTAATAGTAGTATTGGTAGAAATATTGTTTGTTTCAATGATTTGATTTACTACTTGGTTAATAACTGCATCAACAGGGGTATGTGTTGGTGAGTTAATATTATCTGTAATAGTATTAAAAATTGTAATCATTTTAGTTAATGTAGTGTTAATAGTTTCATCAGTCTTGGATAGAAATACGAGATTTAGATGATTTTCACCATTGATATCCTGAAATGATTCTAGTTTAATAGTGTATTCTGGATAGACAATTTTGCCGTCGTTGTAATATTTCTTAACGTCTTCTAGAAAATCATCATTAATCCGTGCTTTACAATATACCTTAGCATTCTTCTTGGTGGTAGTATCAATTTTAAATTTCAAAATTACATTATCATATCCTAGATACATATTTGTAATAATTTGATAAAATTCGCCAATATCATTAAACTTCTTATATTTAACAACCTCTAGATTATCCATCTTTGGAATAGTTGCAATAATCTGGTTAGCCTTTGCTTCATGTGAAAACTTAGTGCGTTGCATTGTTGGAAAAATCTTTTAATAAAATGCAAACTGGTGCAAAATCTTTTGATAACAATACTTTAATGTAATTTATATTTCAATTTTTTTAAATTTATTATAGCATACAATTTGCCAAAAATTCCGAAAAAAAAATCTCTTTGTGTTTTTTCTGTTAGGTGGTGTTTAAGCACGTGCACATAAATAACATCAAAGAGGTTGGTGTTCTCGGGCTAGAGACTCTTCTCGAACTCGGCCAGCGCTGCTGCCTGCTGGGACTTGAAAGCATCCAGCGCGGCAGCCTGCTGGGACTTGAAAGCATCCAGCTTCTTCTGGCGCTCAGCATTGGCGTTCTTCAGGGCCTTCTTCTGCCCCAGCTTGGCGAGCTGCTCGCGGAGACGAGTCTCCTCTGCGTCATCATCCTCATCGACCATCTCATCAGCCAAGCGACCAACGGGAGCGGTCGTGGAAGCTGTGGTGCGCGAAGGGAGGGGAACCCAGTCAGCAGCTGTCGGAAGAGGGACCTCGCGAGGAACCCAGGCAGGGGCGGCAGCAGAAAGCTTGGCCTCGGTGGTGGGAGCACGCGAAATGGGTGTGCGCTCGAGTTGCTCGAAGTCGATGATGGTATCAAAGAACTTGTGGAACATCGCGGTGGGCTTGGTCAGAGCAGCGGCCGTCTTGATCTTGATGATGTCAATGCGCTTGAACACCTGGTTGTCGTTTTCGTCGAAAATCAGGTAGCCCTCGTCATCGACGACCTCCGTCGTGAAGTGCTCGCGGGCGGGGGCGCCATCAGTGTTCTCGACGGTAAGGCCCATGCGGAAGCGGGCAGTTGCCAGGTTCTCCAGCAAGATCCAGTAGGTCTTCTTGCCTGCGGCCTTCTCGTTGATCATGACCTGACCCTCGATGTAGCCAATCGGCTTGGCGATGTAGTTCAGCCGGACTTTGTAGACCGTCGGTGCCTTCAAAATGCAGGAGACGACCACCTTGTCACCGTTGGGAGTAGACACTGTAGCGTCCAGTCCGTTCTTTGCGCAGTACTCGAGAATCTCACCAGCCAGCTTGGTAGCGGCATCGGAAGGAGGGTACGAGGTGCGGGGGTACATGGTGCGGGTCGCCATTTCAACAAAGTCTTGCGAAAGCAGATTGTAGAAAAATACTTATCTTATTATTGTTTTCATTTATCAATTTTTTTTAATTTTTTCCGTTTTTTCCTAAAAACAAAATCAAAAGCTAAACATTTTTGCAGATTACTTTTTGGAGATTACTTTTGTACATTTTCTACCCAGAATATGAATCGTTTCTGGCTACCTTCAAACAGTTCTTTCTTACTAACTTTATTTCCATTAATATCAGTTTCTTGTCGATAGACGAAGAATTCTTGCCCATAATCCCGTGGAATTTTAAATCCTTTAGTAATAATACCTTTTTTAACTCCTTCGTCATAATTGTAATCACCCCACATTAATGTTCTAACGCTATTAAATAATAATTCTAATTCATTATCTAGAATATCTTCAACTTTGCGAAAGGGTGATATTTTAGCCATCCATAATGCATCAGCACGTAAGTAATTACCTATACCAGATATAACTTTTTGATTTACTATAACATTACCAATCATCTTAGTACAATTACTCTTTTTGTTTATTTGTTTTTTGAATATTTCAAAAGTTGTGGCATCATTCATAATATCTGGTCCTAACTCTTTTAATTTTTTATCTACTTCTTCTCTGGCATCTACAACTGATAGAGTTCCAAAGCTCAATTGGTCATAAAAATATGCTCGTATACCATTATCTAGAATAAATTCTACATTTAAATGATTAAGTGCTCTTTCAAACCATTCACTTAAGTTATTATTACTTATATATTCCCAGATTATAGGATATGCAAATATTAATGAATCCCTTTCTAAACTTGAACCCGAACCCGAACCTTTTAGATATTTAATATTAGGTATGTCTTTTAATCCTGTTTTTGTTTTATTAGCAACAGTCCATCCACCAGTTAATCCAAGTGTATTAAATAACCATAATGTTTTATCATTATTCTTTACACTTTGTAATTCTAGATAGGTAAATTTTCCTTTGGTATTAACTGATTTTACTACAACTGGTAAATGTTTATGTAATTCATTGAAGCCACCAAATACTTTTTTAGTATAACGCCCTTTTAGAATATTTATCCCAATAATAGAATGTCCTATAAGGTTAGCAGATAGAATGTCTGCAAATTTACGTATTTCAACACCTTCTGGCATTTTCTTCTTCCTTCTCTAGAATCTTTCTACTATTCTAGTATTCTACTATTATACTATTCTACTATTCTAGAAGGTTTATTTATATTCAATTTTATAAAATAATCTATTAACCTGTTAATTTGTTAATCTGTAAAATAGAAAAAAATAATTAAATAATTAAATAAAATTAAATGTCTAGAACATACCAGTGATTAGGCTGTTGGTCATTAGTTGTTTAGCAATTACTAGAAAACTGGCAACAAGTATTAGGGGTGCAGAAGGCCCTACAGTTAAGCCTGCATTATTTATCTTAGCAATAACCGCAGATGCCAGTGAAAATGTAATAATAGCAAATACTAGGTTGATAATACCCATTACTTGGCATGCGGTTTTGCTATAAAAATGTAATGCCCATCCAACAACTAAACCAATGAGGAGTAAGATAGTAAAAGCCCATAGAGCACCTAGAAGGGATGCTGTATCTTGGGAGCCATCTAGCTTATCACCAATGCTAACAGATGAACCATTCGCGGTAAGAACTGGAAGACCTAAAGCAGTAGAGCCTAGAGCAAACGCAACAACACTTACAACTAAGCAAATAATAGATTTCTTATTCATCATTATAAATATAATTTATTAATTTTGTTTCTTAATATTGTCATAGATTTTTTTTAGATCTGCTAGAATAAAATTGAAAATGAAAATATAAATTAACAACAAAATACTTTAAGTTATTTTCCGAAATCACTTTAACTTGTATATGTGTCAAAGCGATAATGGATACATCAATGTTTAATATTATCCTAACAGATGAAAGTGTTATTCTAGAAGATGCAAAAATAAATCAAAGCGAAAATAATGTATCATTCAATAAAACAATTAGAGGAATTAAACCTGATTCTAGAATATTAGTAAGTTGTAATAATGATTTTGAAAATATTACTACTAAATTAAAACGTTTTCTGAATAATATTAAAGGAATTAGTTATAGTTTTGATTGTATCAATGGTATTGTTAAACTTAATGAATTAGATAAATTAATTTTACCTTCTCTAGAATACTTATATATATTTGGATACGGTGCGGGGACATCTGCACTATATTACAATAATTCACCAGGAATTAATCTCAATAATAACCTCAAACATTAAAATATTTAAATATTACAATGCCATCACGTAAAATGCATTTTAATCCATTGCTAGATAATTTATCTCCTAATCTAGAAACATTAATTATTACTGCTCCGAATTTTAATCAATCATTAGATAATTTACCATCTAGTCTTAAACATTTATCTATTAATTCTAGAGAATTTAATCAATCAGTAAATAATTTACCACCTGGATTGGAAAAGTTCTTTATGGGAAAAGAAGCATCATTTGGTAAAACCTTATTCAATCAATCACTAAATAATATTCCAGATTCAATAAAAGAAATAGAATTAAATACTGAAATTATACTAACTAAATTGCCAATATCATTAGAATATATTAAGGTCAGTTATTCTAGGTATCCATATAGGAAGGAATTGCAACAATTAATTGATGAATTAAATACTATCCGTAATAATTCAGCAAATAATGCAAAAATAGAATTTTATGCTTAGTTCATTTTAGAGGTAGTTTTTTTATTTGTGGATAATTCGTTTTACTACTGTACGAATTAAATCATTAGAAAAAAATTGTTTTACGACAATAAAACAGCAGGCGATAATCATAAGAATACTAGCGGATGTAAAATCATAATAATAGTTAGTAGATAATAGTTTAATATATGGTGTTTTAACTATAATGATTAATGTAATCATTGTACCAAGTGCAATTGCAAGTAATAGTAATCCAATCCAATTATATAACATACGTTTATTTGCAAGTAATAGAATAAATTCTATACCTGCCAGAATAACAAAGATAACATATAGCGCATATAATGCATTTGACATTGGTTTAGCAAAATCACGTAATGGTGCACAAGTATTATCTATACATTCTTTATCTAGATATTGTTCTAGCTGTTGTTTATCAAAATTCATTTCCATATAAGGTGCTACTAATGCATAAATTGCAACACCTACCGCAAAAAGATATACACTACCACTTGCTAAACGGCTAACTACAGGATTAATTTTCATTTGAATAAATTTTTGAATAAATTTTTTATTATTCTTATTCTAGAAGTAGATTTTTTTTAATATTAACGTATTGACAATATTACTTGAAATAACATATCAAAAATATATACACCATATGTATATTGATAACATATTGCTAATATCATAAATAATGAAATTGCAATCATTGTAATACTACTAGTAGTTAGACTAGTTTCCTGTTTGCCTATGAATGTAGTAATCGGTGTGCTAGAATCAACATTAATTTTATATGAACGTAATAATAATATTTTTATAACTATAAATACTAATATCATAAATGTAAATATAATTTTTCTTATTTTGCCATTATTTAACATTATTAACGCAATACAAATGATACAACTAATACTAATTAATATATACAATGCAAATAATACTTTACCATATGATGCACTATTATCATGATCGTTCAATAATTTTATATGCATATCTGGCATATTTGTACGCTCATATATAATAAATGGACTATTTAATGCCCATAATGTTATAGCAAATGTAATTGCTAGTGATATAATGTAAAATAGTTTAGTATATTGGCTTAACATTCTAGAGGTAGATAATTTTTGATATACTAGAATAAAATTGAAAAAATAACAGTATATATTAATACTTAAAAATAAATTTATAATAGACAGTATAAATAAAAAGTAAATAATAAACTCTACCAAACTCTACCAAACTCTACCAAACTCTAGAATGTCTATCCTAGTCCTCGTTGAGAGCCCAGCGAAGATTAAAAAAATTCAATCTTTCTTAGGAAATGATTATGAAGTAATGGCAACAGTAGGACACATCCGACAATTACCCAGAGATGAATTAGGGTTTTCTATTGAAAATAATTATGAACCCACATTTGAAATTATACCTGATAAAGTAGATGTCGTTAAAAAAATAATTGCAAAAGCAAAAGGAGTGGAAAAAGTAGTGTTATGTAGTGATGGGGATAATGAAGGGGAGAGCATTTCTTGGCATTCCGCTGAAATTCTTAAGCTACCTGCAAATAAGCGTTATCGTGCTACATTTAATGAGATTACAAAAAAGGCAGTTTGTAATGCAATTCAACAGACTTTAGAAACTAATCGTATGGTTGATATGCAGATTGTGTATGCGCAATTTGCCCGGATGGTATTAGATAAGCTAATTGGGTATAAAGTATCCCCATTGCTATGGAAAGAATATAATAATTGGAAACTTTCTGCGGGTCGTGTTCAATCTGTAGTGGTGAAGATAATTGTAGAACGTGAGGCGGAAATTGCGAAATTCAATAGTGAAGCAGTATTTAAGTTGGAAGCCCAATTTATTCTAGATAAGAAAGATTTAGGGAAACCAAATGCAAAGTTTATTGCTACAGTATGTGATAATGAAATTAAAGAACAATCCAAAGTAGAAGCAATCTATAATCATACTAAGGAAAACACTGTTAAATGGATTATTAAAAGTATCACTAAGACAAATAGTAAGCGTAATCCATCACCTACATTTACCACATCTACCCTACAACAGGAAGCTAGTGCGCGTCTGGGTATGTCCCCAGATGTATGTATGAAAACCGCCCAGAAACTATACGAAGCGGGACTAATTACATATATGAGAACAGATGCGAATTTTATTGCGGAAGATGCGATGAAAGCATTAAAGATTTGTATTGAGAATAAGTGGGGAGAAACCAATTATCGTCGAATGGTTTATAAGACTAAATCGGCATCTGCACAGGAAGGTCATGAATGTTGCCGTCCGGTAGATATTGCTAAGGAAAGTGTATT
>Ga0214921_10005677_pt1 | contig 17519 bp, 15 predicted proteins | sample LL1505_MetaG_FD_177992 | JGI IMG/M metagenome (GOLD analysis project Ga0214921, IMG submission 177992) | Freshwater microbial communities from Lake Lanier, Atlanta, Georgia, United States - LL-1505 | ecosystem: Environmental > Aquatic > Freshwater > Lake | place: USA: Georgia | collected...
GGTCCTGCCAAATCCCCCGGCCAACTTGAGTGCTTCGGCCGCCTGCATGGTTCCAATGATTCCCGTCAACGGCGCAAACACCCCCAATTCAGCGCATCGGACCTCCTCCGGGTCCGATGCCTGCGGAAAGAGGCACTCGTAGCAGGGCGAATCGGGGTCTCGCGAATCAAACACCACCAACTGTCCGTCAAACCGAACCGCAGCCCCCGAAACCAGAGGCTTGCGCAGCCTCACACACGCCCGATTGATCGCATGTCGGGTCGAAAAACGGTCACTACAATCCAGAACAATATCCACCTGCGCCACGGCTGCCTCCAGAGCGGGGCCCTCGAGTCGAACGCCGACCGTCTCCACCACCGACTCGGAATTCAGGGCGCTGAGTGTTTCGCGACCAGACTCGACCTTGAGCCTGCCGACGGAAGTCTGGCGATGAAGAATCTGCCGCTGCAGATTGCTCAGGTCGACGCGATCCCCATCGGCCAAGACCACATGCCCGATCCCAGCGGATACCAGGTAAAACGCCGCCGGCGACCCGAGGCCACCTACGCCAACGATTAAGACCCTGGTACCGCGAATGCGTATCTGACCCTCAATGCCAATCTCATCAAGCAACAGATGACGCGAGTAGCGCAGCAGTTCCTGATCATTCATCCCAACCAGCCGCGACGCCGGAAAAGCCAGATTGGCACCCCGACTGAAATCAGCATCAGACCGATCGCCATCGGATAGCCAAGCACCCAGTTCAGCTCCGGCATATGAACGAAGTTCATGCCATAAACACTGGCAATCAAGGTGGGCGGCAGTAAGGCAACGGAGGCCACCGAGAACAGCTTCACGATCTTGTTCTGATTAATGCTGATGAAGCCCACCGTGGCATCCATCAGGAAATTGGTCTTGTCGAACAAAAATGCGGTGTGACTGTCGAGCGAATCGATGTCACGCAGAATGTGTTGCGCCTCCTCCAGATGGTGGCCCGACAACACGCGCTGACGCAACAGGAACGACAGCGAGCGCCGCGTATCCATCATGTTGCGCCGGATTCGTCCGTTCAGATCCTCGTGCTTGGCAACCCGCGCGAGCACCTCGGCTGCGCCGGCATCCGTCAGACCCCCGGCGGCGAGCACGCGATGGCTCGTCGTCTCGAGATCCTCGTAGAGTTCTTCAAGCGCATCGGCCGCATACTCGGCATCCGTCGCGTACAGATCGAGCAAGACGTCCAGGGCATCCAGCAAGGCACCGGGTTGGTTACGTGCGCGAAGGCGCAAGAGCCGAAAAACGGGCAGGTCATGGCTGCGCACACTGAACAAGATGCCATCGCGCAACACAAAGCCGACCGTGATGCTGCGACGGCCTTCGTCTGAATCGAGCAAAAAGTTGGAATGAAGTTGCAGGGCCCCGCGCGCATCGACAAAAACGCGAGCGCTGACCTCAATGTCACCAAAGTCTTCTTCGTCGGGCAGGACCATATCGAATACGTCCCTTGCCCAGCGCCGCTCGACCTGAGTCGGCGCCACAAAGTCGACCCACACCGGACGGGCCGTCAAGGGGGCCGACAGGGGCACCGACATCGGGTCCGCAAGAGGGGTTGTCAGCGGCGCGAGAACGTCGGCCTTGCCCTGACACAACCGCCCATCGATGATCTCAAACCAATTCACCATGGGCGGCATTATTGCCCAAGCGACAAGGGCTCGGGGCGGCCCAAGCCCTCAAGGGGACCCTCAGTTGGCTGGCGAAGCCCCTTTGGTCGAAGCTTTTGTCGAGACCTTGGTCGATTCGGCGCCAGCAACTTCGTCTTTTTTAAGGGTCTGAACCGGCTGCCCTCGTAAGAGATTCAAGGCCTGCTGGAGTTGAAAGTCCTCGGCAGAGCCAAATTCAATGGGCTTGCGCTCGGCCGGATTGGCAATGACCTTCTCCGCGCCCTTCACGCCCCCACGTTCCACCGCCCGCTCGAGCACCTTCTCTTGAACCGGGTCCGCTTCTTCAGGCTCTTTCGGGTTCGAAAGATGGCGACGCAGGTCGCTCTCGCGCATCCGCCCGCCGTTGCTCTCGCCGTCGGCAGTTTCCTCAACGATCCAGTCAGGAGTCACGCCCTTGGCCTGGATGGAACGGCCACTCGGGGTGAAGTAGCGTGCCGTCGTCAGCTTGACGGCCGCGCTATTACCGAGGGGCAGGATGGTCTGAACCGAGCCCTTCCCAAAGGTCTGGGTCCCCAGTACCTGCGCCCGCTTGTGATCCTGCAGCGCACCGGCGACAATCTCGCTCGCGGAGGCGGAGCCTCCATTCACCAACACGACCATTGGCACGGTCTTGACCCCGGCCGGCAACTTGCCCAAAACATCTTCGCCACGGCCACGCAGATAGTCGGCGGGATCGGCCAGATACTTTCGCTGAGCATCCTGCGTACGCCCGTCGGTTGACACCACCAAGGTGCGCGCCGGCAAGAATGCGGCGCTCACTCCAACCGCCCCATGGAGGACCCCGCCGGGGTCGTTGCGCAAATCCAGAATCAGCGACTTAAGCGGGCCTTCTTTGTAGAGAACCTGGAGTTGCTTGACCATGTTCTCGACCGTGTGCTCCTGGAACTGCGTAATGCGCAGATAACCCACACCGTTGTCCAAGACCTTACTGCGGACCGATTGCACCTTGATCACATCACGCACCAGCGTAAAGACGAGCGGCTTCGCTTCACCTTTACGCAGGACCGTCAGAACCACCGAGCTCTTGGGCTTGCCGCGCATAAGCTTGACGGCATCGTTGAGCTGCAACCCCTTGGTCGACTTGTCATCAATCTTGATAATGAGATCGCCCGATTTAATCCCTGCGCGGGCTGCGGGCGTATCTTCGATGGGCGCCACGACTTTGACGAAGCCGTCCTCGGAACCCACTTCGATCCCAAGGCCGCCGAATTCGCCCTGAGTCCCTGCTTGTAATTCCTTGAATGCATCGGCGTCGAGATACGAGGAATGCGGATCAAGGCCAGAGACCATGCCGCTAATCGCTTCCTCGATGAGCTTTTTGTCTTCAACCGGTTCGACGTAATACGACTTGATGGCGCCGAAGACGTCCGAGAACTGACGTAATTCATCCAGCGGTAGGTTATTCGGTCGCGAGTCGCGCTGAGCCACCGCGCTCAAACCAACTGACACCAAAACACCGGCGACCGCTCCGGCGGCAACCAGGCCAAATTTCTTGAGGGTAGGGGTCATGGGGACGCCAAAGTGGAGCATAGATCGTAGTATAGGGACCTGCTGGGCGCACGCAAACTGCGCGACGTCGTCGCGATCCGCTTGGCCCGATCGAAGGCGGAGATCAACCGATAATCCACTGAAACCCGGCTAGAGGCTGCGACGATACTGGCCGCCGACTGCAAACAAAGCCTGCGTAATCTGGCCCAGCGAGCAGCACTGCACCGCGTCCATCAACACTGAAAACACGTTGCCTCCGGCGAGCGCCGTGTGCTGCAGACGCTCCAGCATCGCGGGTGCAGCATTGGCGTGGCGACCTTGAAAATCGCGCACTCGTTCCAGTTGAGACTGTTTTTCGACGGCGGTCGAGCGGGCGAGCTCGAGCGCCTGAGGGACCGGATCTCCGGCTGGATTTCGGAAGGTGTTAACCCCCACAATCGGCAAATCGCCGGAATGTTTGAGCATCTCATAATGCATGGATTCGTCCTGAATCCGGCCCCGTTGATAGCCAGTCTCCATGGCGCCTAAAACCCCCCCGCGCTCTGCAATCCGCTCGAACTCAGCGAGTACCGCTTCTTCAACCAATTCGGTCAGTTCTTCTAGGATGTAAGAGCCCTGGTTTGGATTCTCGTTGACCGCTAAACCCCATTCCCGATTGATGATGAGCTGGATCGCCATCGCACGGCGCACGGACTCCTCGGTGGGCGTCGTGATCGCCTCGTCATAAGCATTGGTATGCAAGCTGTTGCAGTTGTCATAGACCGCGATGAGGGCCTGCAGGGTGGTCCGGATATCGTTGAAATCGACCTCTTGCGCGTGCAGTGACCGCCCCGACGTCTGAATGTGGTATTTGAGTTTTTGACTCCGATCATTGGCGCCATAGCGGTCGCGCATCGCCACCGCCCAGATCCGTCGCGCCACCCGTCCCATGACGGTGTACTCCGGGTCCATACCGTTGCTAAAAAAGAAGCTCAGGTTGGGCGCGAAGGCATCGATTGACATCCCACGCGCCAGATAGGCTTCGACAAAGGTGAATCCATTGGCGAGAGTGAACGCCAGCTGGCTGATCGGGTTCGCCCCGGCCTCGGCAATGTGATAGCCGGAAATCGAGACCGAGTAAAAATTGCGGACCGCATGGTCAATGAACCACTGCTGCACATCGCCCATCACCTTGAGCGAGAACTCGGTTGAAAAAATACAGGTGTTCTGGCCCTGATCCTCTTTCAGGATATCGGCCTGAACGGTCCCCCGCACCGTGGCGAGCGCCTGCGCACGCAGGACTTCGGCCTCCGCAGCGGTCGGAGGATGCCCCTGAGCCCGCTCGAACTCGCGCAATTGCTGCTCAATCACGACGTTGAAAAACATCGCCAGAATGGTCGGAGCTGGCCCATTGATCGTCATCGATACGCTGGTCGAGGGCGCGCAAAGATCAAAGCCGTCGTAGAGCGCCCGCATATCGTCGAGGGTGGCAATTGACACGCCGGAATTACCGACCTTGCCATAGATATCAGGCCGCTCGTCAGGGTCCTGGCCATACAGCGTAACGCTATCAAATGCCGTCGAGAGACGCTTTGCGGGCATGCCGTCGGAGAGCCTTCGAAAACGCCGGTTGGTCCGAAACGGGTCGCCCTCGCCTGCGAACATCCGGGTCGGATCTTCACCCTCGCGTTTGAATGGAAACACACCCGCGGTGTACGGAAAACGACCGGGCACGTTCTCGAGCAGTAACCAGCGCAGTCGATCGCCCGCATCGGCCAGCGCGGGCAGCGCCACCTTGCGCACCCGGGTTCCCGAGAGGCTCAGGGTTGTAAGGGGCGTCCGAATCTCATGGTCGCGGATCTTGACCACTTGCTCGTCCCCAGCGTAATCCGTCAACAACCGATCCCACCCGTTTAGCAGTGCCTGCGACCGGGCCGACAGGCGAGCAGTGCGAGCCGCTTCGAGCCCCGCCAGGCGGCCCAGCAAGCTCGTGAGATCGTCGGCCGGGTCAGGCTGCGGTTGCGAGTCGCGCACCATGCGCTGGGCTGCGGCGAGTTGCTGACACTCGCGCGCGATACCAGCCTCCAAGAGTGCTTGGACCTTGTAGGCGCGCACGGCCTCGGCAATGTCGGCCAGATAACGACTGCGAGCGCTCGGCACAATGGCCGACACCGATTGGCTATGGCGGACGTGGACGACGGGCAAGCGCCCCTGCGCCACCGGTAAGCCGCATTCAATCAGACGCGGCAACAAGGCCTGGTAAAGCGCAGTCACCCCGTCGTCGGCGAATCGAGAAGCCTGGGTACCAAACACCGGCATCGACTCGAAGCTCTGGTGCCATGCCTCGCGGTTGCGCTGGACCTGTTTGGAAACGTCGCGCAGCGCGTCCAGCGCGCCTTTGCGGTCGAACTTGTTGATCGCCACAAAATCGGCGAAGTCCAGCATGTCGATCTTCTCAAGCTGACTGGCGGCCCCGAACTCGGGGGTCATGACATAGAGGCTCAGGTTGACATGGGGAACGATTGCCGCGTCGCCCTGCCCGATGCCCGAGGTTTCAACGATGATCAGATCAAATCCACAGGCTCGACACGCAGCAATGGTGTCGGGCAACGCGCGCGAAAGCTCGCCACTGGCCTCGCGGGTGGCCATCGAACGCAGGTAAACACGTTGGCCAGTCCCCCGGCCCTGGGCCGAACCCGAACCCGCATTCGAATTCGAATTCGACTTCGCATCTACGTTGGCGTCCACATTGTTCGACCATGGATGGATCGCGTTCATCCGAATCCGATCACCGAGCAACGCACCGCCGCTTTTGCGCCGGCTTGGATCGATCGAAAGGACGGCAATCCGCAGCCGGTCGCCCTGATCCAGGCGAATCCGGCGAATCAATTCATCCGTCAAGGAGCTTTTACCCGCGCCGCCGGTGCCTGTGACCCCCAAAACTGGCGTCGGTGTTGATTGCGCGGCCGCCAGCAAAGTGTTGCACCAGTCGTTATCCAAACGGTCGGCTTCGATCGCCGAAATCAGGCGCGCCAGGGCGGACCAATCGCCCTGCAGGGCCTCGACGCTCGCTGGCGCGCGCGTTGTGAGGTCCTGGTCCGCCTCGCGGACCATGTCCGCAACCATGCCTTGCAAGCCCAGGCGTTGACCATCCTCCGGGCTGTAAATTCGCGTGACCCCGTATGCATGAAGGGCCTCGATTTCAGCTGGGATAATGACGCCGCCCCCGCCACCAAACACGCGGATGTGCGCGGCACCACGCGCACGCAGGAGGTCCACCATGTAACGGAAAAATTCGACATGGCCCCCCTGATAGGAGCTGACTGCGATCCCGTGCACATCCTCCTGGATCGCGGCGGTGACGATCTCGTCCACCGAACGATTGTGGCCAAGATGAACCACCTCAACGCCCATCGACTGGAGAATCCGTCGCATGATGTTGATCGACGCATCATGGCCGTCAAACAAGGCCGCCGCTGTAACGAATCGAAGCCGGCGCGACGCGCGGGAATCGGACGCCGGTTGGGTGTCAGGTCGGGGGTCGGATTGCGGGTCGGTTTGCATGTCGGATTGAGAATCGATTGGGGTCTGAACAGCCATCTGTACTTCTCCTGCGCGCTAAGGCGTGGCTGGGCCGGCGATCCAGGCGCTTGCCACTAAAGAACTGGTCGCCACGAGGGTCAACAGGCCGCGTAGCCTCAAAAACCAGGGCCCGATCCCGTATTGGGGCCAGGCACGTTGATCGAACGCCCAGGCGAGCACCAAACCAACCGCGAGACCCAAGAGCGCCACCTGCTCAGGCATCCAGGCCGCGGACCACGCGATCAACGAAGGCACGACGCTCCAAACCAGCGCAATCCGGGCGGCTCGATCTGACAATCGTCCCGACAGGGCAAACCCCCAGTGCAGGCCGCCCAGAAACGCCAGAATGCTCGCCCCGTAGAGGATCAGACCGTGAAGCGCCCAGGCTGGTGCAACGTTTGACCCGACAGTTGACCCAACAGTTGAACCGCCCCAAGCGAGGACTGTCAGCCCCACAAACGGCAGCAGTCCGCCCAAACCCAAACCCAGCGCAAGGCGCCGATTGGCCGGAATCAAATCGACTGTACTCAAATCGACTGCATTCATCGTGGTTCAGGCCCCGATCTCTTTTTGGCCTGGGCCAGGACGAAACCGATAAATCGCGGTCGATGCCCGTTTGGCCGGCAGGATCGTCACGCGCTGGCCGCGCTCGTCCAGAAATGCGGCATCCACGATCGTCATTCCCAGCGCGCGTAGGAAATTTTCAAAATCTAGAATAGTCGCCAAGTGCAGATTGGGGGTGTTGTACCACTCATAGGGCAGGGCCCGGGACATCGGCATCCGGCCAAGGGCAAGCGACCAAAGGTGCCGCCAATGACCAAAATTCGGAAACGAAATGATCGCCTCTTGGCCGATTCGGCCCATCTCGCGAACGACGCGCTCGGTGTGCTGAGTCGCCATGATCGCCATTGAAAGCACCACAAACTGAAACTGGTCGGCCCCAAACATATCGAGGCCCTGCTCGATGTTTTGCTGGATCACGTCCACTCCTCGCGAGGTGCAAGCCAGCACCTGTGCGTCGTCGATCTCCACCCCATATCCGCTGCAATGACGCTCACGCGCCAACCAGTCGAGCAAGGCGCCGTCACCACAGCCCAAATCCAGTACCCTGGAATCACGACCGATCCAGGCCGCGACCTGCTCCAGGTCGGGACGCAAAACGCCGCCGGTCAGCATTGTCATGGGGTGTCGCCTCGCGCGATCTGAGCCGCTGCACGCTCAAAATACGCCCGCACGAGCGCGTGGTAGCGCGCATCATCCAACAAAAAAGCATCATGCCCGTGAGGCGCATCAATCTCGCCATAGGTCACTCGGCGACGATTGGCCAACAGAGCCTGCACAATCTCCCGCGATCGGGCCGACGTGAATCGCCAGTCTGAAGTAAACGAGATCACCAAGAAGTCGGCGGTTGCGCCTGCCATCGCCGCACTCAGATCGCCCCCAAACGCGGCCGCCGGATCAAAATAGTCTAGTACGCGGGTAATCAGGAGGTAGGTATTGGCATCAAAGTACTGACTGAACTTGTCGCTCTGATAGCGCAGATATCGTTCAATCTGAAATTCAATATCGAATGTGTAATCGTACTGCTCGCGCTGATTAATCAACTCGCGACCAAATTTCTGCGCCATGACATCACCGGCCTGATAGGTGATGTGACCGATCATGCGTGCAACCATCAATCCACGTTTGGGCGTCACGCCGTAATCGTAAAACCGGCCATCATGAAAATCGGGATCGGTCAGGATGGCTCGGCGCGCCACTTCATTGAAGGCGATGTTTTGTGCCGACAGTTGCGGCGTCGACGCGATCACAACGCAATGCGCCACTCTCGGCGCGTAAAGCGTACTCCAGGCAAGCGCTTGCATGCCCCCGAGTGAACCGCCCATGACCGCTGCAAACCGCTCAATACCCAGGGCATCCGCAAGGCGCGCCTGCGAGTGCACCCAGTCCTCAACCGTCAACACGGGGAAGTCCGGACCATAGCGGCGGCCGGTCAAGGGATTGCGCGTCATCGGTCCCGTCGAACCAAAACAGCTGCCGAGGTTATTCACCCCAATCACAAAAAACCGGTCGGTGTCGACAGGCTTGCCGGGACCAACCATGTTGTCCCACCACCCCCGATGTTCAGGTGCGTCGGCGTACACCCCCGCAACATGGTGCGATGCGTTCAGCGCATGACAAATCAGGACCGCATTACTGCGCTCCGGGTTGAGTTCGCCGTAGGTCTCATAGACCAGTTCATAACCACGCAGCGTGGCACCACTCGCCAGCGCAAGCGGAGATTCGAAGTTCATGCGTTGTGGACGTGCAATCAATCGGGTGACCTCAGTCAAACCTCAGCGCCTGGCGCGCGGCTTGTCGCGCCGCATCAACCGTCAGATCGAGCAACCCCTGTTTGACCTGGAGCAGGGCCGTCGAGTTCATTGAAAACTCGCGTAAACCCATGCCGATCAGGACGGCGGTCGCGACTGGATCGCCAGCCATTTCACCGCAGACGGCCACGGGCCGCCGCGCCCGCCGCGCCGCCGCGATGGTCCTCGCGATCAAACGCAACACGGCGGGATGCATCGGATCATAGAGCGCTGCAACTCGAGGGTCAGAGCGATCGATCGCCAGCGTGTACTGCGTTAAGTCGTTGGTCCCAATCGACAAAAAATCGAGCTCGCGGGCAAAAACGTCCGCGGCGATTGCCGCAGCTGGTACCTCGATCATGCCTCCCACCGGCATAGCGGGGTCGAAGCGCTGACCGCGTTCGATGAGCGTCTCGCGCGCATGCGTCAAGAGCTTGCGGGTCGCGAGGATTTCATTCGGGTGGGTCAGCATCGGAATCAGAAGCCGGACTGGACCGAGCGCCGAAGCCCGCAAAATCGCCCGGAGCTGAACCTTGAAAAGTTCGGGCTCCGCGAGACAAAAGCGGATCGCGCGCCGCCCTAGCGACGGATTTTCAGCAAAATGCGCGCCGCCTGAATGACCTGACTCAGCCCCGGTTCGCGGCAACGCCTTATCCGCACCGACATCGATCGTGCGAATCGTTACCGGCCTCCCAGCCATCGCCCGAACCACCTCCGCGTAGGCCTCGACCTGTTCTTCCTCATCCGGCAATTGCTTCCGGTTCAAAAAGAGAAACTCCGAGCGCAGAAGGCCAATCCCATCCGCGCCCTGGGCAAGCGCCTCGGTGGCCTCCGAGGGCAGTTCGATATTGCCCTGCAGCGAGACCGGAACGCCATCGAACGTCGCCGCACGCAGCGGCAGGATCGACCGGAGGCGGGCCCGATCAATCCGGTGTTCGGCTCGGCGCTGCTCAATTTGCGCAAGCAAATCGGGATCGGGATTCACCACCAACACGCCGGCATCGCCGTCAACGACCACGAGATCATCGTCGCGAACCAGGCTCGCCGCATCGGTCAACCCGACGACCGTTGGTTTCGCCAGGCCTCGTGCTACGATCGCTGCGTGCGAAGCGGTACCCCCCAGTTCGATCGCGAAGGCGCAGGCGTTACGCCAAAGCAGCAGATCGGCCGGTGCGGGTTCGGTAGCGATCACCACGAGCGAGTCGAGTGCCTCGCCCGCCCGTGGGTCTTGAACCGCGTTGCCCAACATGGCGCGTAACACTCGGTTAACGATCTGGCGGACATCGATCACCCGCTCGCGCAGGTAAGGATCCTCAAAGGTCAAAAACTGTTCGACGAGCTCTTCCGCCTGAGCAGCGTACGCCCATTCTGCGTTACACGACTGATGACGAATTCGAGTCCGCGCGCCCTCCACCAGCGTAGCATCCATCAGCATCTGGACATGTACGTCCAGCATCGCGGCCGCCTCGACCGGGGCGTCCACTGGCAAATCGTCTGCGATCGCCTGCAATTCGGCTTGGACAAGAGCAATCGCCCCGTCGAGTCGGTTGAGTTCGGCCGCCACTTCACCGGGCGCGATCCGGCGCTGGGGCGCATCGCGCAATGCGGTCGACAACACCCTGGCGCGGCCGACTGCCACGCCTCCCCCCAAGGTCTTACCGTGCAGAACGAACATTGCCATTGTCAATTCCTGCACTGACTCATTTGCACTTTGTCATTCGTGCACTTCGTTAAAACCGGACGCAAACAGCTCGACCAGTGCATCCATCGCCTCAGACTCATCGGGACCGTCGGTTTCGATGCCGATCACGGTGCCCCTGGGCGCCGCCAGCATCATGACGCCCATGATGCTCTTTCCATTGACCCGTCGACTATTGCGGGTTAACCAGACTTCGGCCCGAAAGCGGGATGCCAGCTGACTGACCTGCGCCGAGGGCCGCGCATGCAGACCCAGCGGATTGACCACAAGAACTTGTTGATGCTGCATCGGATTTAATCAGCAAGCAGTGGAGGCAACACTTGGACGACCGCTTCGCGGCCCCCCACCAGAAGTCGTCCGACCAGATCACCCAGTGGTTGAGGCCGGCGCCGGTCAGTGAGGCCCTTCACCAGCATCGGCAGGTTAACGCCCGCCAGCACTGCGACCCGGTCGACCTGCGCCAAACGCGACGCGACGCGTGACGGGGTAGCGCCCCACACATCGGTTAAAACCAAGACGCCGCTGCCATCGTTGATCCGCTTGAGCAATTCACGCGCCGATACGACGGCGACTTCGGGGTCCTCATCAGGGATCACATCGAGCGCGGCCAACTGCGACGGCAGACGACCAAAAATGTGGCGAGTGCAATGCAACAAGGCGGTGCCCAGTGGCTCATGACTGACGACCAGAATGCCGATCATTGCAGGCCCGCTGGTGCTCCCGCGGAGGTGACCGCGACCTCGTTAACCGCCCGCTCCAGTGCAGCGATAAACGCCTGTGCCACATCGAAACCGGTTTGCGTCGTAATTTCACGAAAGCAGGTCGGGCTCGTCACATTCACCTCGGTCAGACAGTCTCCGATCACATCGAGGCCGACCAGCAAAAGGCCGCGAGCCGCGAGGATTGGCGCCAGCGCAGACCCGATTTGATGATCACGTGCACTGAGCGGACGGGCAACCCCAGTACCGCCCGCCGCCAGATTGCCGCGCGATTCACCCGCCGCCGGAATTCGAGCCAAACAATACGGTACCACCTCACCACCGATTAACAGCACGCGCTTATCGCCGTCGGCGATCTGCGGCAGAAAGCCTTGTGCCATCACCGTTCGGGTCCCAAAACGATGCATGGTCTCAAGAATGACCGACAGGTTCGGGTCATCGGCACGGGCCCGAAAAATCGATGCCCCCCCCATGCCATCGAGCAATTTGAGAACCGCTTCCCCATGCTCCACCACGAATGCGCGCAGCCGGGCGGGATCGCGCGAAACCAGGGTCGGCGCCGTGAATGGCGCAAACTCCAGAATCGCTAGTTTTTCGTTGTGATCACGCAGCGCACGCGGATCGTTAAAAACCCGCGCGCCCTCGGCTTGAGCGCGCTCCAAAAGCTGAGTCGCGTAGAGATACTCCAGATCGAATGGCGGATCCTTGCGCATCACAATCGCATCAAAACCCGCCAGCGCCGCGAGTTCAACCTCACCCCGATCGAACCAACGTACGGCCGGGGCGCCCGCGTTCCAGCCGTCATAGCTCGCTGCATCATCGGCCGCTGCCACGGTCGAAGTGTCCCGCCGAAGTTCGACCCGTGTCGCCTGCGCCGCGAGGCGACACGACCGGCCATCGCGCCCCGTCAAGGCGGCCGAGCCCGCTAAAGCAACCAGATCTGACGTGTCACAGACATAGAGGGCATGACCACGCTGAAACGCCTGCACCAACATGGCGTAAGTCGAGTCCTTATAGGTTCGAAAGGACTCGAGTGCGTCGGCAACAAAGAGCAATCGCATGCGGGATCCAGGGTTGATATTTAGTCGGGTTATCCGGTCGCGTTATCCAGTCCAGGTTGACCGGGCGCGGTTTGCTCCAGTTCAACCGAAGCGGCCAGCAAGGCAAGTCGAGCAATCACACCGTAAGCATAAAACCGGTTGGGCGCATCCTCGAGTGCCGCCGCATGGTCAGGGCGGTTACAGGGCCCCGCAAACGGCAAAGGGACAAACCGCATGCCGGGGGCATTCAGATTTTCATCACGGCCGCGCGCGGCATTGACGCGGTAGAAACCGCCGACGACACACCGATCAATCATATAAACCACCGGTTCCGCATTACCGGCCTCGATCGCCTCGACCGTCGGAACGCCCTCCTGCAGGATCACTTCCTGGACCGACCGCCCCTCCTTACCCACCGCCATCTTGTTGCGGGTCCGTCGATTCAGGTTAAGCATGTCCGAGGGGTCGCGAACGCTCATCACCCCCATCCCGTAGGTCCCCGCATCCGCTTTGACAATCACAAAGGGTTGCTCCTGAATCCCGTACTCACGGTACTTGGCGCGCACCTTGGCCAATAACCACGCGACATTGTCCTGCAGGCAACCTTCGCCTTCACGCGCCTGAAAATCGACCTTCCCACAGGTTGCAAAATAGGGATCAATCAACCAGGCATCGATACCAAGCATCTGGGCAAACTGCTGCGCCACCTCTGAGTACGCACTGAAATGATGCGACTTGCGGCGCACCGCCCAACCCGCATGCAGCGGGGGCAGGAGCACCTGATCCCGCAGGCCCTGCAGCATGACGGGCAGCCCGGAAGACAGGTCGTTATTAACCAGGATCAGGTCTGGATCAAAACCGTCAAGACCCAGCCGGTCATCGCGCCGGCGCAACGGCTCGACCAGCAGCTGCTGCCCGTGCGCGGCATCGAGCAGGGTTGGCTCCGTGACCTCCGGGTTCAGCGTTCCATAGCGGACTGTCACACCCGCCTGGTGAAGGATCGTCCCCAGTCGGAGCACGTTCGCCAGATAAAACTGATTACGGGTATGGTTCTCCGGAATGAGTAACAACTCACCCGCGGCGGGACATGCCCGCTCGATGGCAGCCATCGCCGCTTGAACCGCCAGCGGCAGGGCATCGTCCGACAGGTTGTTAAACCCGCCGGGGTAAAGATTGGTATCTACGGGGGCGAGTTTGAACCCGGCGTTGCGCAAATCAACCGAGCCGTAGAAGGGCGGGGTGTGGTCCTGCCACTGCAGCCGAAACCAACGCTCAATTTCGGCGCTCGCGTCCAGCAGGCGGCGCTCCAGGTCCTGCAGAGGTCCTTCAAGCGCGGTGATGAGATGCGGAACCATGGACATTGCCTCCAGAAAGCATTCGACCAGGTACGGTCAGCGAAACACGACCGTCCGGTGACCATTGAGCAGCACACGGTCCTCAAGGTGGTATTTCAGGGCACGCGCTAACACCGTCTTTTCGATATCGCGGCCATAACGCACGAGATCTTCGGGGGCATCGTCATGGTCGATCCGGACCACATCCTGTTCAATGATCGGCCCCTCGTCCAAGGCCTCCACGATCCCTACGCCATCGGGGCAGGTCATGGTGAGGGTCAGCGTACGTTCGGTTTGCATGGCGTTCGGATTCGGCGACAAAGGGCAACGGTCGCGAGACTAGCAGATCGTCCAACCCAGGGGTCCTACACGCCTCCCACAAAAAAGCGGCGGAGCCTCCGAAGAGGATCCGCCGCTGAAGCGCATCCGTCAACGCGCGCAGGAGACTAACCGCCAACAAACATCAAACAATATTCGAAAGGCTTAAGAGTGATACGCGGACTCGCCGTGCGAAGAAATGTCCAGCCCTTCGCGCTCTTCATCTTCCGAAACCCTCAGACCCACCACCACATCGACGAGCTTATAGGCAATCACCGACACCACCCCAGACCAAATGATCGTCGTGCCAACGGCCTGGGCCTGGATCCAGACCTGGTCGAGGATCACATAGTCGGGTGACACCGCGTTGGTGACGTAATTGAAAACACCGGTGCCGCCCAGCGATGGCGACGCGAACACTCCGGTGAGTAAGGCCCCCAGAATGCCGCCAAGGCCATGCACACCAAACACGTCAAGCGAGTCGTCCGCACCCAACAGGCGCTTCAGGCCATTGACGCCCCACAGGCAGACAACGCCAGCCAGCAAACCGATCACGATCGCACCCATCGGCCCAACAAAGCCACAGGCCGGTGTGATCGCGACCAAACCCGCGACGGCTCCCGAGGCCGCCCCGAGCATCGACGGTTTGCCCTTACTCATCCACTCCGCGAACGACCATGCCACCGTCGCGGCCGCCGTGGCAACAAACGTATTCACAAAGGCCAGCGCAGCAACCCCATTGGCCTCAAGGTTCGAGCCGACATTGAACCCAAACCAACCCACCCACAAGAGCGAGGCCCCGATCATGGTGAATGCCAGCGAATGAGGGGCCATGGCCTCACGACCGTAACCCAGGCGCTTGCCAAGCATGAATGCGCCAACCAGACCGGCGACGCCAGCGTTGATGTGCACCACCGTGCCACCGGCAAAATCGAGTGCGCCCTTGGCCCACAGATAGCCTGCGTTCGCGGTCACTGCCTCGAGCGTAGCGGCATCGGTGATTGCGTCCGGACCCGCCCAATACCAGACCATGTGCGCAATCGGAAGATAGGAGAACGTGAACCAAAGGACGCAAAAAAGAAGCGCGGCGGAGAACTTGATGCGCTCGGCAAAGGCCCCAATGATCAGGATCGGGGTAATGGCGGCGAAGGTGCACTGGAAGGCCACGAAAATCAGTTCTGGAATGTAGACGCCCTTACTAAACGTCGCCGCCACCGAGTCGGGAGTGATGCCCTTCAAGAACAATTTGTCCAGGGTGCCGTAGAACATCCCGTCGCCCCCAAAGGCCAGCGGGTATCCATAGATGACCCAGAGGACCGTGACGACCGCAAAGATCATCATGGTCTGCATCAAGATCGACAACATATTCTTGGCCCGCACCAGACCTCCATAAAACAGCGCCAGCCCTGGGATTGTCATGAGGATCACCAGAACCGTCGCGACAATCATCCAGGCGGTATCCCCTTTATTGGGCACCGGTGGCGCCGCTGCCGCATCGGCTGCGGGGGCATCGGGCGCCGCTTCGGCCTTGACCGTAGCCGAATCAGGAGCGGCGGTCGGTTTGGCCTCCGCCGATTTCGCGTCGTCCGCCTGGGCCATCACCAAGGGAGTTCCAGAGGCCGTCGTCGCGACAGTCGTCGATAAAGTCGCGGGCGCCTTGTCCTGCGCGGCTGCGGGCAACCATGCCCCCAGGCCCAGGACCGCAGCCAGCAGCAGCGTCGAAAAGGTGCGTTTCATGAATTGGAGTCCTCTGGTTTTTTGTTCAAGGAATGAGTGCGGATGAGAGGTCAGAGCGCGTCTTGACCGGTCTCGCCGGTTCGAATTCGAACGACCTGCTCCAGATCGAAGACAAAAATCTTGCCGTCGCCAATCTTTCCAGTCCGGGCGGACGCCTCGATCGCTTCGATGACGCGTTCCACCAGGTCTTCAGAGACGGCCGCCTCGAGCTTGACCTTGGGTAAAAAGTCCACGACATACTCGGCGCCCCGATAGAGCTCGGTATGGCCTTTTTGTCGACCAAACCCTTTGACTTCGGTAACGGTGATGCCCTGAACCCCAATGGTCGACAGGGCCTCTCGAACTTCGTCCAACTTGAATGGCTTGATGATCGCGGTGATCAGTTTCATGAAGGTTCTCCAGGCGAGGGCGGCCCGTGTGTACGGGCCGCCGGGCTTCAGGGGGCGTCTTTAGAACGTTTTACCGAGCGAGAGGACGAGTGATGTCTTACCAGCAGATTCGACGGCCCCGAGATCAGTTGCGAAGTAGGCCTTTTTCGTGGTGCCGTAAACGGCGACGGTCCCGATGTAACCACCCCCTACGTCCATGCCGGCACTGACCTTGTAGTCGCCGACGGTCTTGGGCAACGTCGTGGCACCTGCATCGCTGGCAGTCGTGAACTGCTTGGCATTTCGTAAGGTCAACAATCCATAGTGGGCACCCACGGTAATGCCGTTGAATTCCTGCGAGTAACTCAGGTCCAAATAAGTGGACTTATCGGTCTTATTGAAACGTTGCCCGGTCAGCGACTCTGCGAGGGCAGCCGTTTTGAAATAGTCCCCCGTGGCGTAAAACAACTTGCCCGAGAAGGGGCCGTAGGTCAGGCCGCCATAGACCTCGGTGTTGTCGATCTTTGGCAATGACGAGAATGTGTATCCCTTGCCGCTCTTGGCGTACATGTAATGCAAAACACCGACGTCATAGCCAAGGTCCTTCACCAATTCGCCCTTGAGCCCACCATAAAAGTCGGATTCGAGGCTCGCACCGGCGTAGAGGGCTTGCGCAACGTTGGAGTTCCAGTTGCCGAGATAGAAGCCGGATTTGTGCGCCACATCAAAGCCGCCCTGAAAGGCAGGTCCGTAGTTGGTTTGGGTAAAGCCACGGAACCGATAGTCCGAGATCAGCGTGGCATTGCCGGTGACGGTCCAATCGGGCGTGGCCGCCGCTTGGGCCGGGGCTGCCGTTTGCGCGACCGAAGTCATCGCGACCGCACCCAGTGCAGCCGCCAAACTGAAAGAAATGATGGTCTTTTTCATGAGGGGATCTCCTGTAAATACAAACGGATCAAAAACTCGGAACCGCGTGTGACCGATGACGGCTTTGTGACAGATGAAACCTTTGCACGAGCTATGCCAACGCGGTTCAGGGGCCAACTTGGTGCATAAACCCTCGTCAATTCCTGAAAACGCCTGGAAAACCGCGCCTGAGTCGGCCCATCTCTCAAAAAAGCCCGCATATGGTGCGTTGCGCACACATCCCGTGCAACTGTATTCGGGACCGCTCCGCCCACGGTGACCCTTCGCACAGGCCCCGCTC
>Ga0214921_10005678_pt1 | contig 17516 bp, 12 predicted proteins | sample LL1505_MetaG_FD_177992 | JGI IMG/M metagenome (GOLD analysis project Ga0214921, IMG submission 177992) | Freshwater microbial communities from Lake Lanier, Atlanta, Georgia, United States - LL-1505 | ecosystem: Environmental > Aquatic > Freshwater > Lake | place: USA: Georgia | collected...
GCGAGCGCAAGTGCAAGCGCGCTGGGCACTAGCGCGGCAATCCAGGCCGGCCAGGTATTCAGCAGACCCAAATGAGACGCTAGTCCATTCAGAAAGTGAAATGCGACGCCAAGCATGATGCCTGAGAACACCTTGAGCGCAATGCCACCTGAACGGGTCTGCAAATAGCCAAATGGCAACGCAAGGGCGAGCATCACCAGCGCAGCAAACGGGTAAATGATCTTCTTCCAGAGTGCGATTTCGTAACGACTGACCTGTTGACGGTTGTCCCGCAGATGTTCCACATAATGGAAAAGATCAAGTGCCGACATCCGTTCAGGCTGGACCAAGAGCACGCTTACGATGGAGGGATCGAGGCCCGAATTCCAGATTTTTTGGTCGGTCTTGACCCGACTGGCCTGCGCAACACGGGTCTCAGGCGGATCGCCCAATCGGGCCGCCGCCTCAGGCTCGAGTTGAGTCTCGACGACGTCGGTCAAGAGCCACTGTCCATCGCTTGTATAACGACCTTGGGCCGCCAGCAGGAGCGCCCGCAGACGAAAATGCGGATCAAATTCGTAGACCCGAAGATCGCTCAAGGTCGCATCGGGTCGGACCTGGGCAACGTTAACAAAGCGAATTCGCTCCAACTCACCGACATCGTTGCGCGTCGTGTCCTTGACCCAAATCCCCGATCGGAACTCTGCGCTCAGTGTGGCCCCCATTGCACTCAAGCGCAGACTCTGGGCGAGCCGCTCGGCAGGCGGGGCGAGCACCTCGCCAAACAATGCGGTGAGACCAACGCACAGAAATCCCAAGGCGAGCAGTTCACGCAGCGCGCGCATCCGCCCGAGCCCGGCAGCCCGCATCGCCGTGAATTCTGCATGCTGCGCGAACATCGCCAGCGCCCAGATTGCCCCAATCAGGACAGCGATCGGCATTAACTCGTAAATATGCGACGGCATGGCCAGAACGACCCGCGTCAGTGCATCACCTAACCGATAGTTACCCCGACCAATATTTTCCAGTTCTTCGAACAGATCAAAAAAACCGAACAACCCAAGAAACCCACCGAGGACCATCGCGGTCGCCAGGAAAATTTCGCGCGACAAATATCGACCGAGAATCGTCATCTGCGCGCCCTGCTCTGCCGCAACAGCCAGCGCAACAAAGACTCAAGTCGAAGATGCTGAGAGAACAACCAAGCAACCCCAAGCGCGAGCACGCCATGGGGCAGAAGAACTCCGAGCGCAAACGATGACTTACCTTGCGCAACCCAGACCGATCCGAGAGTCAGGAGATTGAAATACACAATGCAGGCCAGAAGCGCGAGAATCAAGTTGCCCGCCCGCCCGGTACGCGGATTGACGTAAGACAACGGGATCGCCAGTAAGACCATCCAAACCGCCGCCAACGGCAGTCCAAGCCGCCAGGTCAACTCGCCCAAATTCCACCGCGTTGGATCCTGCAGCAACTCACTCGTCTCGAGGTTGCGGGCGATACGCTCGGGTGTTGGCGGTTCTGTTGGGTCTAGTCGGAGGCCGTAGCGCTCGAATTCGAGCACTCGATAAGCGGTCGGACTGGGTTGAGACAGGCTGAGCGGACCATCGTAGCGACGCCCCCTCTCGAGAACCAGGAAGCGATCTGATCCGTTTTGTTCAATTCGCCCCCCCGCTGACGCGATGACGGTCACGGCATCACCCTTTCGGCTGGCCACGAACACATTGCCCACGGTGCCGCGGGCTTCATCCACGGATTCCACGAAAAACACGCGCGCTGCTGCGACTGACTCGCGAAAGCGCCCAGGCGCAATTTGCGAAACATCCTCTCGGCTGTCGAAGCGCTGGCGCAACTCGGTCATCTGGCGATTCGCCCACGGCGCTCCCACGAACGAGATCAGTCCGATGAGAATGACCCAGGGTGCAGCCATCCGAAGGACCGGACCAATCCAGGCGCCAAGGCTTCGTCCCGAGGAAAACCAGATCACCATCTCGGAATCCCGCCACGCCCGGCCCACCGCCAGTAGGACCGCGACATAGAGCGTCAAAACCATTAACGCGGGCAGTGCCACGACCGACGAATAAGCGATCAGAGGCAAGACGCTGGCCGTATCGACCTTGCCCCCCGCTGCGCGGCCGAGTAATCGGATCACGGAGGTCGTCAGAAAAATCGCGAACAGCGAAGCGAACACCACCCCAGCAAGATTGGTGATGTCGCGACGGAGCGATTTCTCAAAGAGCATCGACGCCTATAATCAGTGGTTTCGTTCAACGCCAGACGACAGGCACTACGATGCAATTTAGCATAGAGACCTCGGGGCTTTTAGCGCCCCTCACAGCCACCTCACACACGGAACCCGAGCTTCGACCGAACACACGTCGCCGTGCGCTTGGGACTCAAGTTCGCACCGATTGCGCGATTGTCCCCGTCTTTGCGGGACGCCGCCTCGGAGCCGCCGGGAATGCGCTCGACGCGCTACTTGACGGTGCGCTGACGGCCGCGCTTGATCGCGGCGACCTCGCCGATGCAGCCAATTCAGTGTTGCTGGTCCCCGGCAATCTCGCCGTCCAGCGCGTGGTCCTCGTGGCAACAGTCGCGATGGGCAACGATCACGGATCTGCAGCCACCAAGGGCAAGGCAAAGCGCAAAAGCGTTGCAGCCAACACCACTGAAGACAACTCACAGGCCAATGCCGCGATCACTGAGCGTGGGTTTCAGGACGTTTGCAAAGCCGCGTTCCGGGCCGCCTGCGCAACCGGCGCAAACTCGGTCCTTTCGTTCCTGGCCGAAGTAGCTGTTGGCGCCAACAACGTTCGCGCCATCGAATGGAACGTTCAGATTCAAGTTACGAATGCCCGCGACCTGAGTTATCGGTTTGATCGTTTGCGCAGCAAGCGCGAACCGCGCCGCGAACCCGAGTCGATTGCAATCGCTGTCACCCCCGCCGACGCGACCGCGGCCAAAGAAAGCCTTCACTGCAGCGTGGCCATTGCCGATGGCGTCGCGCTGGCACGCGACCTTGGCAACCTGCCTGGCAATTTTTGTACGCCTTCTGTCCTGGCCGATGAGGCTAAGGCGCTTGCCAAGAAGAGCGGGCTCAAGGTTCAAATTCTTGACCGCAAACAGATGGAAGCCTTGCGAATGGGCTCTTTTCTGGCGGTGGCGCAAGGCTCTGACGAGCCGCCCAAGCTCATCGTGCTCGAGTGGCGCGGCGGCGAAAAGGGTGCGGCGCCGATTGCCCTGGTCGGCAAGGGCGTGACCTTCGATAGCGGCGGGATCTCGCTCAAACCTGGCGAAGCCATGGATGAGATGAAGTACGACATGTCGGGTGCCAGTGCGGTGCTGGGTACGATGAGTGCGGCTGCCGCGATGAAGCTTCCGCTCAATATTGTGGCGGTGATTCCGGCAACCGAGAACATGCCCAGCGGCCGCGCGATCAAGCCTGGCGACATCGTCACCAGCATGTCAGGGCAGACGATTGAGATTCTCAATACGGATGCGGAAGGACGACTGATTTTGTGCGATGCGCTGACGTATGTCGCGCGCTTCGAACCCTCCACCGTGATCGATCTGGCCACGCTGACCGGTGCCTGCGTCATTGCGCTGGGCCACCACCATAGTGGCCTGTTCACAAAGGACGACGCGCTCGCGCAGGATCTTCTTCGGGCCGGGCAGGACACACTTGACACCTGCTGGCGGATGCCCCTGGACGATGAGTACCAGGAACAGCTCAAAAGTCCCTTTGCAGATATGGCCAATATCGGCGGCCGCCCTGGTGGTTCGATCACCGCGGCCTGTTTTTTAGCGCGGTTTGCGAAAGGCTACGCCTGGGCACACCTCGACATCGCCGGCACCGCCTGGAAGTCGGGTGCGGCCAAAGGCTCGACCGGGCGTCCCGTGCCCATGCTGACTCGGTTCCTAATGGATCGGGCACAAGCACTGGTGCAACCCGCGCCAATCGAAGCTAAGGGGAAGAAAGCACCTGCCAAAAAGCGCGCCCCCCGCGCCGCTGAATGACACGGATCGACTTTCACTTCAACCTCGTTGACCGGCTGGACTACGCTTGCCGACTGGCACGGAAAATCGTGCGCAGCGGCGAGCGAGCGACCTTCTGGTGCGCCGACTCGGCCCTGCTGGCGCAGTGGGACGCGCAGCTTTGGTCGTTCTCGCCCGTAGAATTTGTTCCCCATGTATCCGCAGACGACCCGCTGGCGGCCGACACCCCGATCATTCTCAGCAGCAGCGGGATCGAGCGCCCCGACCGATCGATTTTGGTTAGTCTGCTGGGCCAGGGTTCTGAGCCTGCTGCTCATTTCAGCCGCTATCAACGACTGATCGAGTTGGTCTCAACCGATTCGGCTGATCGTTCTGCCGCGCGAGATCGTTGGCGCTTTTATCGCGACCGAGGCTACCCGATCCACACCCACGAGGCTGGAACCCCCCGACCTGCCTAATCAAGCAACTTTCTGCAAGCACCCTTCCGCATGAATTCTCTCGCCAAGAGTTTTGAACCCGCCGCTATCGAAGCCTGCTGGTACACAATCTGGGAATCGCGCGGCCTGTTTCAGCCGCGGCCTTGGACCACGGGGGCGGCCACGGGGGCGCCCACTTACTGCATCCAGTTGCCTCCGCCCAATGTGACCGGGACGCTCCACATGGGGCATGCGTTCCAGCAAACCTTGATGGACACGCTGATTCGCCATCACCGGATGAAGGGCGACGACACGAACTGGGTGGTCGGAACCGACCATGCGGGCATTGCGACGCAGATCGTCGTGGAGCGTCAACTGCAGGCCGAGGACAAGACGCGCCACGATCTTGGCCGCGATGCATTCCTGGAGCGGGTCTGGGCCTGGAAGCAGGAGAGCGGATCGACGATCACCCGCCAGATGCGACGCCTGGGCGCCAGCTCAAACTGGAATTTCGCCGACTCTGAGGGCCAGAAGGCAGGCTATTTCACGATGGACCCCGCAATGAGCACGGCGGTCGTTGAGACCTTCGTGCGCCTTCATGAGCAGGGACTGATCTATCGCGGTAAACGCCTGGTCAACTGGGATCCGACACTGATGACCGCGGTGTCCGATCTCGAAGTCGATAGCGACGAAGAGGACGGCAAAATCTGGGAAATCCGCTATCCACTGACCGACCCGCAGGGCGCGATCGATTCGCTCGTCGTGGCAACTACCCGACCCGAAACCATGCTGGGTGACGTTGCGGTGGCGGTCCACCCCGAGGATCCTCGGTATGCCAGTCTAATCGGTCAGAAATTGCGGTTGCCCCTGGTGGGGCGCGAACTCCCGATTATCGGCGACCTTCATGTTGATCCAGCATTTGGTACCGGTTGCGTGAAGGTCACGCCCGCGCATGATTTCAATGACTGGAAGATTGGCGAGCGACACGCGCTACCAGCGATCAGTATCCTGACCCTCGACGCTCGTATCGTGGACAGCGCGCCCGAGGCCTACCGCGGCCTTGATCGATTCAAGGCACGGGCACAGATGCTTATCGACCTCGCGGCCATCGGTTGCCTGGTGTCTGAGAAGCCTCACAAGCTCAATGTCCCCCGATCGGGGCGCACCGGCGTCATCGTCGAGCCGATGCTCACCGATCAATGGTTCGTTGCGACCACCAAAGGCCAGCCCCCAAACGCACGTTTCCCGGGGCGGTCCATCGCGGAGGTCGCGCTCGAGGCTGTCAACTCCGGCCAAATCCGTTTTCATCCGGAACACTGGACCTCAACCTACCGCCATTGGCTCGAGAACATTCAAGACTGGTGCATCTCGCGCCAGCTCTGGTGGGGACATCAAATCCCTGCTTGGTACGACGACACAGGGCGCGTTTTTGTTGGACGCAGCGAAGCTGAAGCGCGGACCAAAGCGACGGCTGCGGGCTATCCGATTGATCGGCCCCTGGTGCGCGATCCGGATGTGCTCGACACGTGGTTTTCATCGGCCCTGGTGCCGTTCTCATCCTTGGGATGGCCGCAAGACACACCAGAACTCAAGCGCTATTTGCCCAGCGCGGTCTTGGTCACAGGCTTTGACATCATCTTCTTCTGGGTCGCCCGGATGGTCATGATGACCAAACACTTCACGGGAGAGGTGCCGTTCCGGGACGTTTATGTCAACGCCATCGTTCGCGATGCCGAAGGTCAGAAAATGTCCAAGTCAAAGGGCAACACGATCGACCCACTCGATCTGATCGATGGAATCGATCTGGAAACTCTGGTCGCAAAAAGTACGACTGGGCTGCTGCGAGCGGACCATCGGGACAAAGTCGAACGCGCGCTGCGCAAGAACTACCCGAACGGCATCCCAGCCTTTGGCGCCGATGCCATGCGATTTACGTTCGCCTCTTTGGCAACCTTCGCGCGGACCCTGAATTTCGACCTGAATCGTTGCGAGGGTTACCGCAATTTCTGCAATAAGCTCTGGAACGCAACGCGTTTCGTGCTCATGCAGTGTGAGGGTCAGGATTGCGGGCTTGAACCGCATGCAGCGGGTCAATGTGCGCCCGGAAATCCCGAGGCTTATCTCCAATTCTCGCTGGCCGACCGCTGGATCGTCTCTGTACTGCAACGCACCGAAGCCGAGGTCGAGCAGTCGCTCGCTGACTATCGCTTCGATAATGCGGCGCGGGCTATTTATGAATTCGTTTGGAACGAATACTGCGACTGGTACCTGGAGCTCGCCAAAGTTCAGGTCCAGCAAGGCGCCCCAGCATCGGCCCGCGCCACGCGGCGCACGCTTGTGCGGGTACTCGAGACCGTGTTACGGCTGGCCCATCCGATCATGCCGTTCATTACCGAAGAATTGTGGCAAAAGCTTGCACCGCTGGCCCATCGTTATGGTGAACGCGGGGTTCAGACGCTGAGCGGGCCAGAGCTCGAGCTCGCAGTAGCCGAGCAGCGTTATTCGATCATGACCCAGGCCTATCCGATCTCTGACGCAGCCCGCATTGACGAGCATGCGGAAGCCTGGGTTCGGGAGCTCAAGGCCATGATCGATGCCTGCCGGGCGCTGCGAGGTGAGATGGGCATTTCACCCCTGCAAAAAGTGCCATTGATCGTTGCCGACGCTTCTGACTCTGGCCGCGAGCGACTCGAGGCCTTTGCTGCCAGCCTGCGCGCACTGGCCCGGATCGAAACCGTAACCATCGTAAGTGAACTGCCGGTGGGGACCCGAGCGCCGGTTCAACTCGTCGGAAACGCTCGAATGATGCTCCAGGTTGAAATCGATCTGGCCGCCGAGCGCGAACGCCTGGGCAAAGAGATCAATCGTCTGGTGGGCGAGATCGCTAAGGCGCAGGCAAAGCTGGATAACGCAGGCTTCGTCGCGCGGGCGCCAGTTGCGGTGGTCGATCAGGAAAAGCGTCGGGTCGCTGAATTTGGGCTGGCATTGGAGCGGATGCGCGAGCAACTCGAGCAGTTGTACTAAGAACTTAACGGTCGGCAAACCCAACCCAGGACAAGCCAGCCCGAAACCAGCGGTACCAATTTTTACCAAGATAGAAGGAAAAGCCCCACGACTTTTGTCGACCCTCCAGCGATGCTTGGAGCGTCATTTAAAGCTTCAAGGGGTTTCCGGATGTCGGGTCGAACGCTCATCGAATTGCATCCGCACGCAGGGATCGAATCGCATTTTTTTCGGATCACAGTTGACGGGCAGGAGCGTGCCAGTCACCTCAACGCTCAAGACGCCGAAAAGCAACTGGCGCGCATCACCGACCGTATGCGCAGCCGCGAGGGCCCATTAAGCGTCATTCGGCATGTCTCGACGCAAGGCCCAACGCCCGTAAGCACTCCGTGCAGCTGGGTGCCACCAGAATGTATGGCGCTCTTCGATGTCGAGATCCGCGAGTCTGCCTTGGCCGATGGGGGCTCGGAAGAAGGGGACGACCCCGACGCGGAGACCGAGGCAGAAAATTAGTAGGGGGAGGATCAGAAGAAGCGATTAACGCCGCTTGAGCCAAAACGTCCAGACCTCGCCACTCTGGATCGAGTGTTCCAAGGCATTGCCGGTCTGCCGGGCGAAGGCTTCAAAGTCGCGCTTGCTGCCTGAGTCGGTCGCCATGATCTTGAGCACCTGCCCGCTTTGTAGCTGACTGAGTGCCTTCTTGGTCCGCAAAATTGGCAGGGGACAATTGAGGTGGCGTGCGTCGACTTCCAGGTCGCATGGCCATTCACTATCACCCACCGGCGTGGTCACCTCAGACACGCTGCGCCACCCAATCGGCCACCGACGCAAGCGCATCGGGCAATCCGGCGGGGTTAGTTCCTCCGGCCATCGCGAGATCGGGCCGCCCGCCCCCTTTTCCACCCACTTGTTGAGCCACAAAATTCACGAGTTCACCGGCCTTCACTCGATTGATTGCGTCGGCCGTGACTCCAGCCGCCAACTGGACCTTGCCGTCGCAGACCGCAGCGAGAACAATGGCAGAGCACCCAAGTCGGGTTTTGAGCTGATCAAGAGTCTCTCGCAACTGCCCGGCATCAGCGCCCTCCAGTTGCGCAGCAAGCACCTTGATGACGCCTGCCTGCCCGTTGATATCGACCGCCTGAGCAGCGAGATCGCTGCCGGCGCTGGCAGCCAGTTTGGACTTCAAGCGCCCGAGCTCCTTCTCAAGCGCCCGCGCATCGGATAGCGCCTGGACAATGCGGGCGCTGAGCTCATCGGGGGTTGACTTCAGTGCAGCCGCGGCCTCGAGCAATCGGGTTTCGAGTGCCTGGACATGAGCCAGCGCACCTACGCCGGTTGTGGCCTCGATCCGCCGCACGCCCGCAGCGACGCCAGACTCGGAGAGGATCTTAAAGAAGCCGATATCACCAGTGTGCCCGACATGGGTACCGCCGCATAACTCGGTCGAAAATTGATCCATCCCAAGCACCCGCACCTCGGCCGAATACTTCTCACCGAACAGGGCCATCGCACCGGCAGCGACCGCATCATCGAAGGACATCAAGCGCACGCTCACGGGGACATTGGTCCGGATCGCGTGATTGACCCAAGTCTCGATCCGTCGCACCTCTTCTTGCGTCAACGCAGAATGATGTGAGAAGTCAAAACGGGTTCTCTGGTCATCAACCAGCGAGCCTTTCTGGGAGACATGTGTACCGAGGATTTCGCGAAGTGCCGCATGCAGCAAATGGGTTGCCGAATGGTTATTGCGGATCGCTTCGCGCCGTTGAACGTCGACCCGGGCAATCACGGAGTCGCCGACAGAGAGCCGCCCCTGCTTTAGGTGTCCGTGATGACCCGGTACATCGGTACGAAGCTTTTGGGTGTCTTCGACAACAAATGTAAACGCCCCCGGGGTGAGCGACACGATGACGCCGTGGTCGCCAACCTGGCCGCCGCTCTCGGCATAAAAAGGACTTGAATCGAGAACGATTACGGCATCGACCCGTTCGCCCTCAGTGCCCTCAACGCCACCAACGCCACCAACGACCTCGATCGAAGAGACTTCAGAAGCACCAACAAACAAGGCGCGCACGGTCGAAACCTGCTCAAGGCGCTCGTAACCGACAAATTCGGTCTGCTGGCCTTCAAAGGTCAAAGTAGCACCCGCGCGGAATTTTCCGGCCGCCCGAGCCTGCTCTCGTTGACGGGTCATCGCCAGTTCAAACCCTGCTTCATCGACGACAACGCCACGCTCGCGGCAAACGTCAGCGGTTAAATCGAGCGGAAATCCATAGGTGTCGTAGAGCTTGAAGGCGGTGTCACCGTCGAGCGTCTTTGCCCCACCGTGCAGCGCGGCTTCGAGAATGGTCAGACCATGGGTCAGGGTCTCCGCAAAACGCTCTTCCTCTTGCCGCAAAACCGCCTTGACGGTTTCGCGTGCCGATCGCAGCTCTGGGTAAGCCTCGCCCATTTCCCGATCGAGAGCATCGACCAGCGGATGAAAAAACAAGCCCTGCGCGCCCAACTGATGGCCGTGGCGCATGGCGCGTCGAGCGATTCGGCGCAGCACGTAGCCGCGTCCTTCGTTGCCGGGGATCACGCCGTCAACGACCAGGAACGCACAGGCGCGGATATGGTCCGCGATCACCCGAAGGCTCGGCGACGCCAGATCGGCAGTCCCAGTGGCCTGCCCCGCAGCTGCGATCAGGGCCTGGAAAAGATCGATTTCGTAATTGGAATGAACATTCTGAAGGACCGCCGCAAGGCGTTCCAGACCCATTCCGGTATCGACGCAGGGCCTGGGCAACGGCGTCAGCGTGCCGGCAGCGTCCCGTTCGTACTGCATGAACACCAGGTTCCAGATCTCGATATAACGATCACCATCCTCATCCGGTGACCCCGGCGGCCCACCTGCCACCTCGGGACCATGATCGAAAAAGATCTCGGTACATGGGCCGCAGGGGCCAGTCTCAGCCATTTGCCAGAAGTTATCGGACGCATAACGGGCGCCCTTGTTGTCGCCGATACGAACGATGCGCTCAGGCGGCACCCCGATCATCTTCTCCCAAAGCGAATAGGCCTCATCGTCCTCGGCGTAGACCGTAACCCAGAGTTTTTCGACTGGCAAACGATAAACCTGAGTCAAAAGCTCCCAGGCAAACTGGATTGCGTCGCGCTTGAAGTAATCCCCGAAACTAAAATTACCCAGCATCTCGAAAAACGTATGGTGCCGCGCGGTGTAACCAACGTTTTCCAGATCATTGTGTTTGCCGCCCGCACGAACGCTGCGCTGCGCCGTGGTCGCGCGCTTGTAAGGACGCTGTTCGCGGCCCAAGAACACGTCCTTGAACTGGACCATCCCCGAGTTGGTGAAGAGCAGCGTCGGATCATTGACGGGCACCAACGAACTCGAGGGCACGATCGTGTGCCCCTTCGACTCGAAGTACTTTAGAAAGGCGGTTCGTATGTCAGCGGACTTCATCGTCACAGCAACGTAAGGCTAGGGCTCGCGGCCGGCGGGATGCCGACCCACAAGCAAACCGTGTATTTTCGTCCTCAAGACCTTGATCGTCAAAGTAAATGAGCGCCAACCCATGACTGCATCCAAAGCTGGCCCCCACTCGGTCCCCACTGCGACCCGTACCGCTTCCGCCGCGGCGCCGCTCGACGGCATTCGCGTCCTCGATCTAAGCCGAATTCTGGCGGGCCCCTTCTGCGGCCAAAACCTTGCTGACTTGGGTGCCGAGGTCATCAAAGTCGAGCGCCCGGGCGTAGGCGACGACACCCGCAGCTGGGGGCCCCCGTTTTTGCGTGACTCCGCCCATAGGGACACGACGGATGCCGCCTATTTTGCGGCGGCCAATCGCGGCAAACGATCGGTCACGATTAATCTCGCGGACCCTGAGGGCCAGGCGATCGTGCGTCAACTGGTGGCTCAATCCGACGTCCTGCTGGAGAACTACCGCGTGGGTCAGTTGGCTCGCTACGGACTCGACGCCGCCGCCTTGCTCGAACTCAATCCACGCTTGATCTACTGCTCAATCACTGGGTTTGGTCAAACCGGACCATGGGCGCACCGAGCCGGCTACGACTTTGTGATCCAGGGTCTTTGCGGATTCATGTCCGTTACCGGTGAAGCCGACCACCGCCCGGGTGGTGGCCCCCAGAAAGCAGGCGTGGCCGTCACTGACTTGATGACGGGCATGTATGCCACTCAGGCGATCCTCGCCGCGCTGATCGCGCGGGATCGCACGGGCTTGGGACAGCAGATTGATCTCGCGCTCCTGGACGTCGGAGTGGCGATGATGGCCAACATGGCAACCAACTACCTCGCCAATGAGGTGCCCCCAATCCGCCAAGGTAACGCCCACCCGAATATCGTGCCGTATCAAACCTTTCGCGCGGCGGACGGATGGATCATCGTGGCCGTTGGAAACGACGAACAGTTTCGTCGTTTTGTCACAACAGGCGAAGCACCCGAACTCGCCAAAGACCCAACCTGGACGCGCAATTCAGACCGCGTCCGCGGACGCGAAACGCTCGTCCCCCTGTTAGAAAAAATGGTTGAGCGCCGTCCCGCAGCCTGGTGGATCGACGCCCTGGAAGCGGTCGGGGTGCCTTGCGGGCCAATCCAAGATCTGGCGCAAGTGTTTAAACACCCACAGGTCCAGGCGCGGGGTCTTGAACTTGGACTCGATCGCGCGGGGGCCACCGTGGGTACGGTCGCCAACCCGGTTCGCTTCTCGGGGACACCGGTGCGAATGGAACACGCACCCCCAGCCTTAAGCGCCGATACCGACGCCGTCCTGAGTGAGCTCTGCGGGCTTAGCGCAGATCGTCTTGCTGCGCTGCGGCATGACGGCGTGATTTAACCGGCGCATGCTCCGCCGCGCGGCACCCGAATCCCGTTGATTTAACGCGCTTTTCGGGGGATTATTTAATCCGCTTACTGACCACTTGATTGGTATAAAAATTCGGCACCATGAAAATACGTAATCACCGCGATGTCGTTGCAGGATTAATGTTCATCCTGTTTGGGGTTATCTTTATGGTCGCCTCCCGCTCTTACAACATGGGGACCGCGGCAAAGATGGGGCCAGCCTATTTCCCCACCGTGCTGGGCGGCCTGCTTGTTTTCCTGGGTTTGCTGATCTCTGCGGGCGGTATCCAGGCGAAGGCGCCTGAACTCCGTATCGAAGCCTTTCAATGGAAGCCCATCACGACCATTTTGGTTTCCGTGGCGCTCTTCGCAGCCTTGCTGCCAAAAATGGGGCTCGTGGTCTCATTGGTGCTGCTGATTTTTATCAGTTCGGTCGCCAGCCACGAGTTCAAACTTCGAGATACCGCGCTCGCTTCGGTGGTTTTGCTCGCACTGTCCTGGGTTGTGTTTGTAAAGGGCCTGGAACTTCAGTTCCCGCTGTTGCCCCTGTTCTTGGCCCCTCGTTGATTCAAAAACGGTCTAATCGCTCATGGAACTTCTCTCAAACCTGGGGCTCGGCTTCGCCACTGCGGCCACCCCTGCGAATCTGCTGGTCTGCCTGATTGGGGTCATCCTCGGAACGCTGATTGGCGTGCTCCCCGGGATTGGGCCACTCGCGACGATCGCCATGTTGCTGCCGGCGACCTACAAAATGGCCGACCCCACGAGCGCACTGATCATGCTGGCGGGTATTTACTACGGCGCCCAATACGGTGGTTCAACCACCGCCATTCTGGTCAACCTGCCCGGTGAATCGTCCTCGGTAGTGACAACGCTCGACGGCTACCAGATGGCGCGGCAAGGGCGTGCCGGCGCGGCTCTTGGGATCTCGGCGATCGGTTCATTTTTTGCGGGCACCATCGCCACCTTCCTGCTTGCGGCGTTTGCACCTCCACTTGCGGAGTTGGCATTCAAGTTCGGTCCGGCCGAATACTTTGCACTCATGGTCCTTGGCCTGATCGCGGCAGTCGTTCTCGCTCATGGTTCGATCTGGAAGGCACTGGCGATGGTTGTGCTCGGTCTGCTGCTGGGCATGATCGGCACAGACGTGAACTCCGGGGTGTCGCGCTTCAGTTTTGACATTCCCGAGCTTTCCGACGGAATTGAATTTGCTGTCGTAGCGATGGGCATGTTTGGTTTTGCCGAAATCATCATCAATCTCGAACAGAAAGAAAACCGCGAGGTTTTCACCGATAAGGTCAAAGGCCTGCTTCCGACCTGGGATGATCTGAAGACTGCATTTCCGGCTATGTGTCGTGGTACCGCGCTCGGATCGGTGCTCGGCGTTCTGCCTGGCGGCGGCGCTATCCTTGCATCGTTCTCGAGCTACGCGCTCGAGAAAAAAATCAGTAAGACCCCGGAGCGTTTCGGCAAGGGCGCGATCGAGGGCGTGGCCGGACCCGAGTCCGCCAATAACGCGGGTGCGCAGACCAGCTTTATCCCCATGCTTACGCTAGGCATCCCGACCACGCCCGTGATGGCGCTGATGGTCGCGGCGATGATGATTCACAACATTCAGCCTGGCCCACAGGTCATGAGCAGCAACCCTGCCCTGTTCTGGGGTCTGATTGCTTCGATGTGGATCGGTAACTTGATGTTGGTAGTGTTGAACCTGCCCTTGATCGGAATCTGGATCAAGCTACTCTCGGTGCCTTATCGGGTTCTGTTTCCAGCCATCCTGCTGTTCTGCTGCGTGGGCGCCTATTCGATTAATAACAACGTCTTCGACGTGTTCATGACAATTCCGTTTGCGATTCTTGGTTATTTGTTCAAGAAGTTCGACTGTGAGCCTGCACCGCTGCTCTTGGGGTTTGTGCTCGGCAAACTGATGGAAGAATTCCTGCGTCGGGCAATGACAATTTCGCGTGGCGATGCCACAGTGTTCTTCACCCGTCCACTCTCGGCCACTCTGCTGGTCCTTGCGATTCTCCTGCTTGCCATCGTTTTCCTTCCGGGTATCGCCAAGAAACGTGAAGAAGCGTTTCAGGGCGAGGACTGAACCCTTCTAATTTTCAGAGAGACATGAGCCGAACCTACGAACCGATCGCGGCACAGAACGTTGCCTTTCTGGGCTTGGGCACCATGGGCGGGCCGATGGCTGGCCACCTGGCTGCCGCAGGGCATCATGTCACCGTGTATAACCGGACAACTGCCCGAGCGCAGGTCTGGGCGGACCAGCATCACGGTAAGGTCGCCGAGACCCCCCGCGAAGCCGCGAAGGGCGCTGCGATTATTTTCGCCTGCGTCGGCAATGACGACGACCTGCGCAGTGTGACCCTGGGTCCCGATGGTGCTTTCGCTGGCATGTCGACCGACGCGGTCTTCGTGGACCACACCACTGCATCGGCAGCCGTCGCACGCGAGCTCGCCGCGGCCGCAACCGCCCACCATCTGCACTTCATCGATGCACCGGTGTCCGGTGGACAGGCTGGAGCGCAAAATGGAATGCTGACCGTGATGTGCGGGGGCGAGCAAATCGCATTTGATCGGATCCACCCCGTCGCAATGGCCTTTTCTCGCGCTTGCACGCGCCTCGGTCCGTCGGGTGCCGGTCAACTGGCCAAGATGGTCAACCAGATCTGTATCGCGGGTCTGGTTCAGGCACTGTCTGAGGGGGTAGCCTTTGGCCAGGCTGCGGGCCTGGACATGAAGCAGGTGCTTGAGGTGATCGGCAAGGGCGCGGCCCAGTCGTGGCAGATGGACAACCGCGGCCACACGATGGTGGATGACAAGTTTGACTTCGGTTTTGCAGTCGAGTGGATGCGCAAGGACCTCGGCCTTTGTCTGGATGAGTCCAAGCGCAATGGTGCGCACCTGCCGACCACGGCGCTAATCGATCAGTTTTATGGCGACGTGATTGCCATGGGTGGTGCACGGTGGGACACGTCAAGCTTAGTCCGCCGACTCCGCAAAGCTCATTGACCTGAAAGCCCATTGATCTAACCGCCCATTGATCTAGCCAACCATTGAGCGAACTCGTCTCAAATTTCATCCGCCACCGAATCGAAACGGATCTGGCGTCGGGTCACTGGGCCGGGCGCCGCTGGCGGGGCTCCCCTGGTACAGGTCCTGAGCAGGCGCAGGCAGAGCCGGATCCGGCTCGGATTCGCACCCGGTTTCCGCCCGAGCCCAACGGCTATCTGCATATTGGACACGCCAAATCGATCTGCCTGAACTTCGGTCTGGCTCAGGATTTTGGCGGCGTGTGTCACCTGCGACTGGACGACACCAACCCTACCAAAGAAGAGCAAGAGTACGTCGATGCGATCATCGACGCGGTCCGTTGGCTGGGTTTTAGTTGGTCGGCGTTCGGTGCCGAACATCTTTACTTTGCCAGCGATCATTTCGAGACGCTCTACGCATTCGCCGAAGCCCTGATCGAGGGTGGGTTCGCTTACGTTGATTCACAAAGCGCCGATGCGATGCGAGCGGCCCGCGGCACGCTCACCGAACCCGGTCAGCCGAGTCCGTGGCGCGACCGCAGCCCTGCGGAGAACCTCCTGCTCATGCGCGAAATGCGCGACGGTCAACACGCTGAAGGCACCCATGTGCTACGCGCACGAATCGATATGGCGTCGCCCAATCTGAACCTGCGTGATCCGGTCCTTTACCGGATTCGTCATGCGAGTCATCACCGCACGGGTGACCGGTGGTGCATCTACCCGATGTACGACTACGCGCATCCGATCTCCGACGCCCTCGAAAACATCACCCACTCGATCTGCACGCTCGAGTTCGAAGACCATCGTCCGCTATACGACTGGCTTCTGGCACGACTGGCAGATCTTGGCTGTCTGGCTCAGCCAGTACCAGAGCAGACCGAATTCGCGCGGCTCCATCTCACCGGCACACTAACCAGCAAACGCAAGCTCCAGGCGTTGGTGAGTTCTGGGGTGGTGGATGGCTGGGATGATCCCCGGATGCCAACCCTCGAAGGACTGCGCCGCCGTGGTTACACCCCGGCCGCGATTCGACTTTTCTGCGAGCGCATCGGGGTGGCCCGGTCCGATAGCTGGATCGAACCGTTCGTCCTTGAGCAGTCGCTCCGTGATGATCTTGATGGCCACGCGCCGCGCGCTACCGCGGTTTTAGATCCTTTGCTTCTGGTGCTTGAGGATTGGCCCGAGGGCCAGACCGACACCTGCATAGCCCCCGTTCACCCGCATCACCCCGAGCTCGGTCAACGCCAACTTGAATTCGGTCGCAAGCTCTGGATCGAACGCGAAGACTTTGCGGTCACGCCGCCCAAGGGGTTCTTCCGCCTGACTCCCGGTGCCCGGGTCCGGTTGCGCTACGGTCATGTCATTGAATGCACCGGCTGGGATGCCGACGCGGATGGACGGCCGATCGCGGTTCATGCTCGCGTGATGCCTGATTCCAAATCAGGTAGTCCGGGGGCAGATAATTACAAAGTGAAGGGCAACATCCACTGGTTGCCCGAACATGCGCCCGAGGCTGAAATCCGCCGCTACGGGCCGCTATTTAACGATCCCAACCCGGGGGCAAGGGACGACTGGCTGGACTGTCTCAATCCGGATTCGCGATCGTCAATCCGGAGCCGGGTGGAGACGGGCGCCGCCCTCTGCGATCCCGAGCAACGATTCCAGTTTGAACGTCACGGCTATTTTGTCGCTGACCGTGTGGACCATCGCCGTGAGGTGCCGGTCTTTAACCAGATTGTTTCGCTGAAAGATTCCAAAGCACTGAGCCGCTAGACCGCTAGACCCCTACAGCCGCGTCACTCACGTAGGGATTAGAGCGGCGCTCGGCACCAAAAGTAGACATCGGTCCATGGCCGGGAACGAAATCGATATCGTCTCCCAAGGGGAAAAGTCCCTCGCGAATTGAACGAATCAATGCGGCATGATTGCCCCGCGGGAAATCGGTGCGTCCGATCGACCCTTCAAACAGAACGTCCCCAACAATCGCCAATCGGCTCGTCGCATGAAAAAACACGACATGCCCCGGCGTATGCCCCGGGCAGTGAATCACCTGAAAGTCGAGATCACCGACCTGCACCCGATCCCCATCGACCAGCCAGCGGTCAGGCGTAAAGGCGTCAAGGGTGGGGAATCCAAACATCCGACCTTGAGCCGGCAACTGGTCGATCCAAAACGCATCGTCCCGATGCGGTCCCTCAATCGGCACGCCGTGACGGC
>Ga0214921_10005679_pt1 | contig 17515 bp, 17 predicted proteins | sample LL1505_MetaG_FD_177992 | JGI IMG/M metagenome (GOLD analysis project Ga0214921, IMG submission 177992) | Freshwater microbial communities from Lake Lanier, Atlanta, Georgia, United States - LL-1505 | ecosystem: Environmental > Aquatic > Freshwater > Lake | place: USA: Georgia | collected...
ATCGCCGCCATCCGACACCGTCAGGAATTTCTGCACGCGTCGCCGATCGCATCGCTGCCTTTTCACTTTTAGATTCAATCGTGAGTGGAACTATTTTATTAATGATAGCACCATTCTGTGGAACGGAGCCAATGATACAAGTGAAGGAAGTAGCCTGGCTGGCCATACTTGCCCCGCCTATTTGTTTAGGTATGACCCTTTGGCTTCGTAAATTCATACCTTCTACGTGATAGATTGGATTTAAAGGTGGAACTGGGCTTGTCCTTGGGTGTCTCAACCTTTCACTCTAGAAAGGTAACGACTCCATGAATTCCCGGCTCGATCTCTCTTTTGTGGTATCTCACCGCCACCAAATCTTTTTCACAGAGAACGCCTTTGCTTTTAAAAATAATATTTTGAAAGAGCTGGTAGGAGTCGCTAAAGTTTTACCCATTATTGATGCGGGCTTAGTTGCAACGTCACCCGCGGTAATTTCTGATTTAATGGAGTACGCCAAAGTTAATCAGATTAAATTAACCCGCGCGCCGATGATTTTAACCGGCGGTGAGGAATGCAAAAAAGATCAGTCAGTCGTCAATGCGGTTCTTGCTGCCATTGAAGAGGATGCCATCTGCCGACACTCTTACGTTCTCGTTATTGGTGGTGGTGCGCTGTTAGATGCCGTAGGTTTTGCTTCATCGATTGCTCACCGAGGCGTGCGTTTGATTCGGATGCCATCAACGACACTCAGCCAGGCCGATGCCGGAGTCGGGGTTAAAAACGGAATTAATACTTTTCAGAAAAAGAATTTTACCGGAACGTTTACTCCGCCTTATGCCGTGATTAACGATTTCGCATTTCTGAAATCACTGAACCCTAAAAACCTTCGCGACGGTTTAGTTGAGGCCGTAAAAGTCGCTCTTTTAAAAGACCCAGAATTTTTCAAGTCGCTCGAAAAAGACTCACGAGATTTGGCGGCCGGCAATTTAACATTAATCAGTGAATGTATTCGTCGCTCTGCTGAACTACATGCTCTGCATATCACCAAGGGTGGTGATCCCTTTGAACTCGGTTCCGCCCGACCCCTCGACTTGGGTCATTGGGTGGCCCATAAGTGTGAGACTTTATCTAATTATCGTTTGTCGCACGGCGAGGCTGTTGCCATTGGCCTAGCTGTTGATGTACTCTGTGCGCGAGAGTTGGGCTTATTCTCAAAATCAGAATCTGAACGCGTCATTGATTTGCTCATTCGCTTAGGTTTCCAATTATACACAGCTGAGTTGGAGATGAATCACGGTGATTCACTGATGCAGGGCCTAGAAGAGTTTCGTGAGCATCTCGGTGGTCAGCTCACTCTGATATTGCCCACCGCTATCGGGCAATCGACCAACGTTCATGAATTATCGAGAGACGTAGTTAAAAAAGTTACGGCGGAACTCAGCCACCGATTTTCATCATCATGCGCCGCGTTGTCTTAAATGTAGTGGGTCTTTCCGCTCGCGATTTGGAGTCGGGCGAAATGCCACACATTGCTGGATTTGCGAAGCGAGGTTCATTCGCGAAAATTTCTCCAACTTTCCCTGCAGTTACTTGTACCGCACAGTCTGACTATTTAACTGGGGAACGTCCGGCAGTTCACGGAATTGTGGGCAATGGTTGGTATGATAGGGAATTGAGTGAAGTCCATTTTTGGAAGCAGTCTAATCGCCTCGTCCAAGCGCCTAAGGTTTGGGATAAACTCCATCAACGTTCTAATAAGCTGCGCATCGCCAATTTATTTTGGTGGTACAACATGGGCACGCAGGCGGATATTTCGGTGACGCCTAGACCGAATTACTTGGCGGATGGCGGAAAGGTTTTTGATATCGCGACGTATCCTTACGAAATTAAAAATTCCCTAAAGGATGATCTTGGTGAGTTCCCCTTCAAAAACTTTTGGGGGCCTGCCGCTGGTTTGGCCTCGTCGCAGTGGATTGCCGAAGCCGCCAAGTGGATAGAGCAGAATCAAAAGCCTGATCTAAATTTAGTTTATCTTCCGCATCTTGATTACGATTTGCAGAGATTTGGACCCCGAAGTCCAGAGGCACGGCAGGCTCGAGTTGATATTGATAATCTAGTGGGCGGACTGATTGAGTTCTTTGAGAAAAGGGGAGTCGATGTTCTCATTCTGTCCGAGTACGCGATAACAGAAGTTAATCAGGATATTCCGCTTAATCGTATTTTAAGAAAGCACGGACTGCTCAAAATCAAAGAAGAGCTCGGTGTTGAAATTTTAGATACGTTTAATTCTCAGGCCTTTGCCGTCGTTGATCACCAAGTTGCTCATGTTATTGTGCAAGACCGCAGTAAACTCGATGAAGTCAGAAAAATATTAGAAAACACGGACGGTGTAGAAAAAGTTCTAGACCAAGAAGCACAAAAGAAACTTGGAATAAATCACGTGCGTTCGGGCGACTTTATCGTCATCGCGAAAAAGAATGTCTGGTTTTCTTATTATTGGTGGACGGATGATGAGCGTGCTCCTGATTATGCGCGAACCGTTGATATTCATCGCAAGCCTGGGTATGACCCCGCTGAACTATTGATCGATCCAGCGATAAAAATCCCTTTAATTAATATAGTAGGATTTCTTTTAAAGAAACGTTTGGGCCTACGTGCTTTATTGAAACTCACGCCTTTAACTGGAGAAAAAATAAAAGGCTCCCATGGTAGGGTGCCAGAAGACTCGCTGGATTGGCCGGTAATTATTTCTTCTCAGCCATCTGCGGTTAAGCGCGATTGTACCTCAACCGAGGTTCACCAAACTATCATTTCAGGCTTTTAGGCTGTTAGTCGCTGGAGGCACTCTGAATAAAGAGCCTGCGTTTTTCTTATAACATCTTCAGGCAGGGTAGGACCCGGAGATGTTTTATTCCAAGGCTGTGATTCTAGCCAATCGCGTACAAATTGTTTATCGTAGGAAGGTTGAGCCTGACCAGGCTTCCAGGAAGCCACGGGCCAATAGCGTGATGAATCAGGAGTTAAAACTTCATCAATTAAAACCAAATTACCCTGAGCGTCTTTGCCAAATTCAAATTTTGTATCGGCGAGAATTACCCCAGCTTTAGCCGCTCGTGTTGCGCCCATTTTGTAGAGTGCGATGGATGTGTCGCGAACCTTCTTGAATGTTTCTTCTCCGAGAAGTTTTGAACATTCAGCAAGAGTAATGGCTGCATCGTGACCTTCAGCGGCTTTGGTCGTCGGAGTAAAAATAGGAGAAGGTAGTTGTGAGCCGTCTAATAACCCTGCGGGTAGAGCACGATCTAAAATGGCCCCCGACTTTTTATATTCCTTATATCCACTGCCCGCTAGGTACCCCCGAACCACAGCTTCGACCGGCAGTGGCGTTAACTTTTTAACCAACATAGACCGACTGATTAACGTTTCGTGTCCTTTTAAAATTTTCGCTAGTTGTTCGGTGTGTTGATCAACTAAGTGAGTAGGAAAAATCTCTTTAGCTTGTTCAAACCACCACAAACTAAGTTGAGTCAGTAAGATGCCTTTACCAGGGACGCCATTGGGCATGACGACATCGAAGGCGGACAGTCGATCGGTAGCGATAATCAGATAATATTCACCGCAGTCGAAAACTTCTCGAACCTTGCCCTTGGCGTGTAGGCGGTAGGGTAGACCTGTCACAGTCATCAACGCCTCCATGGGAAGTTTAGGGGTGTTCATTTTATTGATTAAATAGCCGACTCGACCCTAATAGCGCAAGGAGAGAAGCCAAAGGAAATTTTCATTTATTATGTCATCTATTTTAGCGACCATTGTACGGCACCCCGATGAAAATTTGGCGAAATGCACTTTGGAGCCATTGCGTTCACGCAAAGAACTTTCCTTCTTCCAGTTTAGTGCGTCACTCAAAATTGAAGCATCGGATGCCATTGTATTGAGTGTTGATGCTCCGCTTATTTCAGAGGCAGATGTTGGTCGTCCATTGATTTTATTAGATGGCAATTGGAAACATGTGCCGAAATTAAAATCCTGCTTAACCGGTACACCTATTTATCGTTCATTACCAGCAGTGCCGACGGCTTATCCGCGACGTAATGATGAAGGGTTGGATCCGCAAGAAGGCCTAGCTTCGGTTGAAGCACTTTATTTAGCATTAAAATTATTGGGGCACAACGATGCCAGTCTGCTATCTCAATACCACTGGCGAGAACAGTTTCTGAAATCAGTCGCTCTTTTTAAGATCTAATAAACTGAGTCGGATGGCTTCACCGGCGGCAGCCAAACCAAACGCACCCGCGATATGTGCGGCGGTGCCGTAGCCCCATTCGCAATTGGGTCTTAACTCTTCATCTTCGGGAATTTCGCCACCTGGCAGGCCAGCACAATCGGTAGGTTGTGTGAATGGTTCATCCGACCAAACACAGGAAATATTAAAAAGTCCCTTGCGTGGAAAATCATAATTTTGTCTCAGACGTTTTCGCACCAACATCATGAGAGGGTCATCGCGCGACGCGGTGATATCGGTAACTTTAATTCGTGTACCGTCGAGTCGTCCCGCACAGCCACCGACACTCACCATTCTTAAATGACGATTTCGCACTTCATTAATGAGTCCGCACTTAGGTGAAAGTGCATCAATCGCGTCGATGACGACTCCCGTAAATCCTTCGAGAAACTCGCTCGGATTAGTGCGTGAAATAAATCGGGTGATTTCGGTAATTTTAATATCAGGATTAATGGCTTTCGCTCGTGCCGCCATGACAGAAGTTTTATTCAATCCTTCATTGCCATTAAGTGCGTGGAGTTGTCGATTGGTGTTCGAGATGCAAACGGCATCGCCATCGACGAGAATGATGTGTCCAACTCCTGAGCGGGCTAATGCTTCAACCGTCCAAGATCCTACACCCCCTAAGCCAATGACCATGAATTGACTTTCTTTTAAATGATTCAGCCCAGCTTTGCCGTAGAGACGGCCAATGCCTGCGAATCGGTTTAAGTAGGGCGTATCCATGTAACGTGAAAATAGATAATTTATATTAAAACCAAGTCGCAAGGTTGATGTTCGAGACTTGAAAGCGTCGTGAAGATAGGGATGCTCGTTTCAACCTTATGGCAGACCCAGCTTCCAATATTCCTAAGCTTGTTGAGGTGGATTCTACCCCACTTTGGTATCGGATAACAGGCACGCTGATCTCCGCAGTGTTTATCGGACTAGTCATCACGCTAGGTTTTATTGTCCGCGACTATTTACGCGTTGATCCTTTAGCTAGTGTTTATCGTCAGTGTCGAAAGCCACTTATTCAATATCGCCTGGAGAAAAATACTTGGCCCGCGGATTTTGATTTCGCTAATCCTTCCGCCGATTTAGCAGCTTATGGATTTAGTGAAGCGGTTAAGAAATCGATGGCGAATTGCGACATTCCAGGTAAATGGAGTTTCACCCTCAACAAGGGTCCTATGGGTCCAGGCAATCCGACAATTATTTTTCAACCCACGGAGCCGGATATTTTTTCGCGCAGAGTTCTCCTAGTTTTAGATGAGAGATTAGATGACGGAGTACCTGAGACAGGCAACTTTCGCGTGACTGACGAATTAGGGGCCTTTAAGTTGAAGGACCAGTAATCGCTTCGGCGCGAGTTCGGAGATCGGCCTCGTAAAGTGCATCGACGAGTTGATCGAGATTTCCTTCCAACACTTGTTCAATGCCGTGAACTGTTAAATCAATGCGGTGATCGGTGATTCGGTTTTGCGGAAAATTATAAGTCCGAATTCGTTCTGAACGATCGCCTGAACCAATCATGTTCTTGCGCGTGTCGGCCCGAAGTTCTCTTTCTTTAGCGCGTGTTAAATCCAAAAGACGCGAACGTAAAACGCGCAGGGCTTTTTGACGATTCCGCAATTGGGAGCGCTCGTCCGCACAATAAACCATGAGGCCCGTAGGCTTGTGGATAATTTGTACGGCTGATTCAGTTTTATTTACGTGTTGTCCGCCCGCACCGCTGGCTCGCGCCACCGACATATCCAAGTCTTCAGGTTTTAAAACAACTTCAGCTTCTTCAGCTTCAGCTAAAACGGCAACGGTGGCTGCAGAGGTATGCACGCGACCTGATCCTTCCGTTGCAGGAACGCGTTGCACGCGATGAACACCCGCTTCATGGCGCAATAGTGCAGTGGCGCCTTCGCCTTCAATTAAAATGACGGCTTCACGCACTCCACCCAAGTCGCTGTGCGATAAAGCAAGAAGTTCGCACTTCCATCCTTTTTTCTCAGCGAAGCGAGTGTAGGCGCGTAAAAGTTCGGAGGCGAACAAGGAGGCTTCTTCGCCACCCGTGCCGGCACGAATTTCCACCATCGCATTACGAGAGTCATCTGGATTGGGAGGAATGATGGAACGGATTAAAGTAACACGGGCAGCTTCGACGGCGGGAGTGAGACGCAAAATTTCTTCCTCGGCCATTTTGCGAATTTCTTGGTCTGACTCCTTTTGTAGCGCGACGGATTCTGCCAATTCTTTTTCTAGCGCGGTCAGGGCGTCGTCGGCTTTGACTGCTTTGGAGGTAAAACGAAGTTCGGCCCCCAGTGCGGCGGCCTTTCGGCTGTCACTAAAGGTGGCGGGGTCGGCCATGAGCCCTTCCAGCTCGGCTAGGCGCCGGCGGAGGCTGGAAAGGTCGGGTCTAAGTGGTATTTCGGCCATTGGGTTGGGTTCGGGCTTGGAGATAGCCCATTCGTAGGTTATTTAATGGAGGGTTGTTGACTCACACCGCAAGCCCTTACCATTAACCCACTTTAAATATATGTCATTAAAGGAACCGGCCCTTCGAGGTAGTCACGTCCTCACCTGTATTTGGGATTTCGATAAAACGCTTTGTCCTGGGTACATGCAGACCCCTCTGTTCCGCGCTTTTGGAGTGGATGAAGATCAGTTTTGGCGCGAAACAAATTTATTACCTGCGCTTTATTTGCAGAAGGGAATTCGTACCTCAAAAGATTCCGTCTACTTAAATCACTTACTGAGTTATGTGAAGTCGGGCCCACTCAAAGGATTAACCAATAGTCGCCTCCGTGAATTAGGTGCCGACATTGAACTTTGCAAAGGCCTCCCCGAATTTTTCCCAGCACTCAAGGAGATGGTAATCGAGTTAGGCAAAAAGCATAACATCGAAGTTACCCTCGAACATTATATCGTAAGCACAGGTTTAGCGGAGATGATTCGCGGAACTAAATTAGCGCAACACTGTGATGGAATTTACGGCTGTGAGTTTTTAGAAGAACCCCTGCCTCCCCATTTCACAAAGCAGGATGAACTTAATTTACAGCTGCCCTCTGAAATTACTCAGGTGGCATCTATGGTCGATAATACCATTAAGACACGATTCATTTTTGAAATTAACAAGGGTTCCAATAAAGATAACACGATTGATGTTAATGCGGTGGTGCAATCAGAAGATCGCCGAGTGCCCTTTGCTAATATGATTTATATTGCTGATGGGCCCAGTGACGTCCCAGCTTTTTCGTTACTGCGTAAAAATGGCGGCAAAGCTTTTGCGGTTTATGTGGAGGAAAATCAGGCCGAATTCGCACAGAACGACGCGCTCTTACAATCGGGCCGCGTTCATGGTTATGGTCCGTGCGATTATTCTGCGAATGGCTTTACCCCGAAGTGGATTCGTCATGCCCTGACTTCATCGGTTGAACGTTTGGCACAAGAACGTACCCGTGTTTTAGCGGCGCGCGTGACCAGACCTCCGCGTCACCTCTCGACTGATCCCGTTTTGCCACGTCAGGACACGACTGCCCAAGGTAATCTTTTTGAATAAAACTTTTTATGCCAGCACCCGCTCGTAAGCGTTCAGCTACTTTAGCCAAGCCCGCCAGTGAAAGTCATCCTGTTCTGGCCATTGTTTTGGGATTAATCGGCACCTTTATTTTGGTGGCGATGGTCTTTCACAGTAAAAGTGACCAAACATTATTTCCGCAGTGGATAGAGACTAAGTTTCAATTGCAGGCCGCTTCGGATGTCGCCACGGAGCATAACCCTTGTGGGCTTTTCGGGGCAACCGTCGCAGTTATCTTATTTAGTTTATTTGGTTATACGGCTTTTTTAATCCCTGCATTTTTATTTGCCGCAGCTTGGTTTTCTTTGAATCACCGCGCTCACACATTGTGGCCAACCAAAACTTCGTTAATGCTGGCTTGTATTATCTTAGGTGCGCCGGTGATCACGATGAGTTTGGGCGGACCTACCTCGGGCGCTTTCGATTCGAGTGGAGCGGGTGGAGTTACCGGTGAATTCTTATACACGCAACTCTGCCAACCTGTATTAGGAGATTATGGTGCCTGGATTCTTATTTTTCCTTACGGATTTTGTTTATTAGGGGTGTTAGCGGATGATCCTAAGGCGACTTTATCAGCTTGGATAACTGAGTTAAGAGATATGTTTGGCGCTTGGAATGCGGAGCGCAAAGAAGCTGCGAAGCGCGAAGCCTTGGAGCGTAAACAAAGAGCTGAACGGGTTGCGGAACTGCGTCGTAAGCAAATGGAAATTAAGAATGTTGAGATTGCGGCTCCGGTCGTCGTCGTGCCCGAGCCTAAAAAAGTTGAGAAACCAGAAGAAGTTCCAGCCGTCGCAGTGGTGACAACCGACGATGTAAAAATTACTCCAGGTTTAACTAAAGCGGCAGTCGAAACACCGGCGCCAGCCCCTAAAATTCAAACTCCGATTTTAACCGCTTTGGGTACTCAAAAAATTGCAGTTACAAGAACAGACAAAATCGAAAAAGCGAATGCCTCGGCTCAGCCCAAGAAAAAAGGTGATTACACTTTTCCGACCATCAGTCTGCTTAATGAGCCAGTCGTAGATAAAGAAATCCCGGTAGAGGATTTTAAAAAGCGCGCGAGTGATTTGATTGAGACGCTCACACAATTTAAGGTTTCAGTGGTTCCGGTAGATCCCGAAGCGGGCATCGATGTTGGCATTCAGCAAGGTCCCTCTATTACTCGATACGAAATTAAACCTGCTCCGGGCGTGCGCGTTGAGAAGATTTCTAATCTCTCAAATAATATCGCGATGAATTTATCGGCTGAGTCTGTGCGAATCTTAGCGCCCGTTCCTGGTCGCGGCACGGTGGGAATTGAAATCCCCAATCAACACCGCAAAGATGTTTTACTTCGCGAAATTATTCAGTCGAAGGCTTGGACTGAATCGACGATGGAAATCCCAGTGGTTTTAGGTGTAGACAGCGTGACCAATAAACCAGTGATCCAAGACTTAGCTAAAATGCCGCACTGCTTAATCGCAGGTGCTACGGGGCAGGGTAAGTCGGTTTGTATTAATTCATTTATCATCTCCATGTTGTACCGTTGTACGCCAGAGGATTTGAGATTCATCATGGTCGACCCCAAAGTGGTTGAGCTACAGGTTTATTCTAAGCTGCCCCACCTTTTAATTCCGGTGGAGACTGATCCACGTCGAGTACCGGCCGCGTTGAAGTGGTTGATTGCTGAAATGCAACGTCGCTATAAAATCTTCGCGAAGTGCGGAGTTAAAAATATCACGGGCTTTAACGCTAAAATTAAAAAAGAGGCCGGTCTTCCTAAACAAGAAGAGTTACCACTGAGTGCTGAAGAACAAGCCGCAGCGCGCGAAGCCGCTGAATCTGTAATCGACGACGGCATTTCTATACCGACGACTAAACTACCTTATATTGTTTGTATTATCGATGAGATGGCAGACTTAATGATGGCGGCGGCGAAAGAAGTTGAGACTTCGATTGCGCGCTTAGCGCAGTTAGCACGTGCGGCGGGCATTCACTTGGTACTCGCGACCCAGCGTCCATCAACAGACGTGATCACGGGATTAATTAAAGCTAACTTGCCAACACGTATTGGTTTCAAGGTTACCTCTTACATCGATTCACGAACGATTTTAGATCGTAGCGGTGCAGAAACTTTAGTCGGTCGCGGTGATATGCTTTTCGTTCCTCCAGGAAGTGCTACTCTAAATCGCGTCCAAGGCGCTTACGTCGGTGAGCAGGAAGTGGCTGCGATTATCGATTATATTAATGATAAGAATGGCTCGCCAGAGTTTGCTCAAGAGGTTGTTGAAGCTATTGAGAAGGGCTCCAGTGAAGACTTTGAAGGTGGTGAAGGTGATGGCGAAGAAGGGGACGATCCGATGGTCGCTCAAGCTTGGTCGATTATTAAAGAAACTCAGCGGGCCTCTGTTTCCATGTTACAGCGTCGCCTTAAACTCGGATACAATCGAGCCGCGCGCATCATGGATATCTTGTATGACCGTGGCCTCGTTGGACCGGAGAACGGTTCCAGCCCTCGCGAAATCATAGGCAAGTAAACCCCTAGTTTTTCTTGGTAGGATTCTCGGAAGGAACGGTACCGTCGGAATTGCTAGCCTTAGATTTCTTAACCGGCTTGGGTGCTGCATCGTCGGTGGTGCCAGTATCTTCAGCGGGCTTCTTAGCTTTAGGCTTTTTGATTTCTTTGGCTACGGTGACGGCTCCGTCGGTAACGGCGCCCACGGTTTGAGCGTTGATGACCGATCCAGCGGAAGTGGATTTATCCGTGTCTGTTCCGATGGCTGATAATTTAGCGACTTCATCAAGAGCCGCTTTGGCGGCATCGTTGGCAATCTGCGTAGCGGCATCAATCGAATTGCCAACAAGAGATACGGGGTCGGCATTATCTGCCACTGCGGGTGTTTCGTTCACCGCTTTAGTTTTTTTGGATTTAGGAACAGCCGCTGTCGTATCGGGATTAGTATTCGGATCAGCTACGATGGTGGCGGTGCTTTTGGAGTTCTTTTTGGTCGGCGTCGCAGCAGGCGCAGCTGGGTCGGTTGCTGCGGCGGCAATAAAGAAGGTTAGGACGAATAAGTTCATAATAATAGAACACCTAAGAGTAGCCGAGGTTTCACGCGGTGTCTTTACAAAAAACAAATAATAACCTGCTGGGTCCGCAGAAATGGCTTTTAGGCGTCCAATTGATACCTTTCAATGGCGTAGATAATTTATTTGCCACCTGACCTCTTCGAGCCCAATTTATTGTTATGGCTGAAATCAAAAACCTGTTCATCCAAAATAAAAACTGGTCCGAAGAAATTCGACGCAAGCAGCCCGAGTTTTTCGAAATTCTTTCCAAGCAACAGAGTCCAAGATATCTTTGGATTGGCTGTTCCGATAGTCGTGTCCCTGCGAATGAAATCGTGGGTCTGCTTCCTGGTGAATTATTTGTGCACCGTAATGTTGCCAATGTCGTTGTGCATTCGGACTTAAATTGTCTTTCGGTGGTACAATACGCGGTTGAAGCTCTCAAAGTTGAACACATCATTGTCTGCGGTCACTACGGCTGCGGTGGTGTGCAAGCCGCACTCGAGAGACGTAAATTAGGACTCATCGATAATTGGTTACGTCACATTCGTGATGTACACCACAAGCATGCCCTCGCAGTGGAAAGCGTTTTAGGACCGGCCAAGTTGGATACGCTCTGTGAGCTTAACGTCGTCGAGCAGGCTTTAAATATTTGTCAGACCAGTGTTGTTCAAGACGCCTGGGCACGTGGTCAAAAACTACAGGTTCACGGTTGGATTTATGGACTACGTGATGGCTTGATTAAAGATCTTGGGATGAATGTAGATTCGCTCGAAAGTCTTACGCCAACGTATGGTAAGGTCTTAGCACGTTACCACGCTAAGAAGTAATCACTAGGGCTTTCGTGTAATTGATTTAGTTGGGCGAAGGTTTTTTTGTGGCTAGATGATTTCTGAAGATCGTCCGCGCGAGAGACTAACCCGACTGGGTCCGCGTGCGCTCATGGACGCAGAATTATTTGAATTATTAATCGGTGCAGGCTCGCGTGGATTTTCGGCTCAACAGGTTTCCCATGCTTTAATTGACCAAGCAGGAAGTTTAGCGGAGATGGCTCGATGGGAGACGGCTGACTTCGAGCGCGTACATGGACTTGGTCCAGCGAAGGCAGCTGAATTAGCCGCGGCGATGGAGTTGGCCCGGCGCATACGTGAGCGCGATCATGATCCTGGTGACAAACTCGATACGCCGATAAAAGTTTGGACGAGGCTTGAACCACTGTCCTCGAGTCTCTCCGTTGAAAAATGTTGGGTGCTTTGTCTCAATCGTCGCAACCGACTAATCACGATTCAAGAAGTCAGTTCAGGTACAGCGACCAGTTCATTGCTTCATCCGCGCGAAGTATTTCGTCAGGCCCTTCGCTACGGCGCGCCAGCTGCGATTGTGGCGCATAATCATCCGAGTGGTGATCCTTCACCTAGCTCGGCCGATCGGGCGGTGACGCGGCAGCTAGTGGAAGCAGGCAGGGTGATTGGAGTAGAACTCCTCGATCACGTGATTATTGGTCGTCCAGAATCAGACCCTCTGGGTAAGGGTTGGTTTAGTTTTGGTGAAGCCGGACTGATTTAAAAAGGATCCCCCGCCTGTGCCGATTCCGATTGGAGCTCCAGTTGATCCTGGATTTAGGTGGGCGGTACATTGCCACGGCTCGGACGAGGCCGGTCGGGTTACACCTCCCGTATATTATGTTCGTAGGGTACGGAGGCTGCCGCGGGTGTCGAACACTGCAGGGGAGGACTAACGTCCACAAATCTGCGAAGAATGCAAGCCGACTCATTGCTTAAATGAAACGGGCCGTACTTGCGTACGGCCCGGGCTATGGCAGCCAACAACGATAAATTACTCTGGGGTACTTTCGCTGGCACCTAAGGTCATTCCGCCAACGACTTGGACTTTCTCGAGGATGATTTTTTGTAACTCATCGAGCACCTTAGGATTTTTCGCGAGGTGGTCTTTAGCGGCTTCACGGCCTTGGCCGATGAGCTGACCATTGTAAGCGATCCATGCGCCTTTCTTTTCCAGAATCTTGTGTTCGATACCGAGATCTAAAACAGAACCCGTGCGGGAGATGCCTTCGTTATACATGATGTCGAACTCGCACTCAGTGAATGGAGGAGCGACTTTATTTTTAACGACTTTAACCTTGGTACGGTTACCGATTACTTTACCGGTGGGTTCTTTAATTTGTCCGATACGACGAATGTCGATCCGAACGGAAGAGAAGAACTTCAGAGCGCGACCACCTGGAGTGGTTTCCGGGCTACCAAACATCACGCCGATTTTTTCGCGAATTTGGTTAGTGAAAATAACAACGCAATTAGTGCGACTGATAGCAGCGGTGAGGCGGCGCATTGCTTGACTCATCATACGAGCTTGAACGCCCACGGTTGAATCGCCCATTTGGCCGTCTAATTCTTGCTTTGAGACCAGAGCAGCTACGGAGTCGATGACGATTACATCAACAGCGCCTGAACGAATTAAAGTTTCTGCGATGTTAAGTGCGTCTTCACCAGATTCAGGTTGGGACACTAAAAGATTATCGAGGTCTACGCCGACAACTTTGGAATAACGTGGATCGAGTGCGTGTTCGACGTCTACGAAAACAGCGTTACCGCCTTGGCGTTGAATTTCGGCGATGATGGAAAGACAGAGGGTGGTTTTACCGGAAGACTCAGGTCCGAAGATTTCGACAATACGACCGCGGGGTAGTCCGCCTACACCGAGGGCGAGGTCGATCGCCACCGAGCCGGTTGATACCGTGGACACTTGCATCTTGGTTGCGTCACCCATGCGCATGAGGGTGCCGTCGCCGTACTGTTTGTTGATTGCTGAGAGGGCGAGATCGAGGGTCTTGCGCTCGGAGGATTGAACGGCCGCTTTTTCTTTGGCGGTGGAGTCGGTCTTAGTAGTAGACATAGGGTTAATTAGATTGGGCTAAGGTGGGACTATTTTGGGGGATGGCAAGCAAAAATGAACATTTGTTCACTATATTATTTTACCTAGGTAAATCTGGGGTTAGAACGCAAATAAACCCTCTAACCAGCCCTTTTCCTCTGTTTTTTCCTCGGAATCGGACTTCTTAGGGGGTGGTGTGGTGGCTACTTTACCCCTGGGGGCATCGCGTTGAGTAAGGGCAAGAAGCTTCGCTTTTTCAGCGTCATAAACTGCCAGTTTTTCAAACCCTTTTGTCATTAGCTTCCCGGCAATCTGATCACGTACGCGTTGGGCTATTTTGGCGCCGCTGGGGCTATCGCAACCGAGCACGACGGCGATGACGCGGTGGTTGTTATTGCGGGCGGTGGTGACAATCGAGGCGTTGGCAGCGACGGTCCATCCAGTTTTAAATCCATCGCACCCCGGATAGGAATTTAACAGATGGTTGTGGTTCGTCAGTTGAGTGGATTTAAGTCCTGGGCGAAAATTAAATTCTTTGCAGGAGCTAAAAGTAAAAGCGTCTTTCAAGGTGGTTAACTGGACGCAGAGTTTCGCTAAGTCACGTGCCGTGGTGGTGTCATGGGGTCCCGCTCCATAGGTAAGACCATGCGGAGAAACGAAACGAGTGTTCGCCATGCCTAATTCTTTGGCTCGAGTATTCATTCTCTCAACGAATTCTTTGACGGTTGGTGCGCGGGTGAGTGCTAGGGCTACGGCGGCATCGTTGGCCGAACGGAGCATTAAGGCATATAATAAATCTTTGACGGTAAACTCTTCATCAGCGGCCAACCAAACCTGAGAGCCACCCGTTTGGGCGGCCTCCTTATTAATTTTAACGAGTGAATTAAGATTCAATTGTTGGTCGCGGGCGTCTTCTAGAATTAAAAGAAGGGTCATTAACTTGGTGACACTAGCTGGGTGGCCTAGGCGATCGGCGGTGGATTCGGATAAAACCATCCCTGTATCAGCATCTACACAGATGGTACCATTAAATGTAGCTCCGACTTCCGAATATTTATCTTCACCCGCCCATCCACTATTAAAATAAAAAATCAGGAGGCTCGTGAGAAGGAGTCGGTGCACGGTTTTATTGCTTGCGACCAAGAAGTTTTCGGCAAGACCAATCCTTGTTAAAACGTTAATGAAAATATTTTTATTAAGACATGCTCACGCCGAGCCCGGGGAGATAGATTCGGTTCGACCGCTGTCATCCAAGGGGAATAAGCAAATGAAGGGATGGCCTGGAAAATATCTACAAAAGGTTTGGAAAGAAACTGTAGTGGTAGAGCACAGTCCGTATTTACGCGCGGGGCAGACTGCTCAATTACTTAAAAAACAGGGGAAAGGCGTTTCACTGAAGAAATTATCGGGAATTTTACCCGACGATAATTACCGTCGCACCGCCCTGATGTTGGCCAAAACAACCAAGCCAAGATTTTTGGTGGGTCATAATCCACATCTTACGGGGTTGGTGGGTTTGTTGTTGGGATTACGGGCAGGCGAAGAGGGGGTCCGTTTTCGCAAGGCAGGATTAATGGCCCTCGAAAGATTAACTTTGCCGACGGATGGACACCCGTACGGCCGCTGGAGATTACTCTGGTACGTCATTCCCGATTAAAATGACAAGGTTCTGGGCTGACTTACGCCGTTCACCTCTTTAACCCTAGAGTATGTCGACGCGCCACCGCTTCATTTGGATTGCCGTAGGTGCATCCCATTTAGCACTCATGGCTGGCTTGGTAGTGAGCGATCGCGGCGTCTTCGGCAATCAACGTAAGCAGCCGGAAAATTTCGTGACCGTTTCATTGGTTAACGAAATAAACTCGGAACCTGTTTCAAAGGATTCTAATTCTATTTCAAAGTCTTCCGAAAATTTATCTTCGGCGACCGCTGCCTCAGTAGAAAGTAAAATTAGTTTACCCGTAGACATCGCCGTCGTACCTGCGGTGCGCCATCAGCTATCTATTTATAGCCCTCCCGTTTTTTTAGTTAGAGAGAGTCCTCAGTATCCTGCGGAAGCCTTGAGTGAGGGCCGCCAAGGAAAAGTGGTAGTAAAAGTTTTTATTTCAGCGCAGGGTAAAGTGGAATCGACCCAGGTATTAGAAAGCTCGGGCTCATCTGTTTTAGATAAAGCGGCCGAGTTGGCAGCGCGTACATCGCAGTTTAATCCGGCCGCCCAGGATCATCAGCCCATCAGCGCTGAGGCCACGGCTACGTATCGGTTCGAATTACGTTAATTAACTTTTTGATAATTTTTATCTTCACCTAGAAGTAGTTCTTTCAGGTGAGTCCAGTCGGCTTCTTTGACCTGACGGTCCATAATTACATCAGCGACTTGTGAGCCAGGGTAGGACTTATCTTTTTTGCCATAATAGACCGACCAAAGAGAGCGCGCGCTATCGGGGAGCATCGCAAAGCGGATATCACCAATTAAAATTCCAGATTCTTTTATGCTGTAGGCGTTCCAGCCCTGCGTGAATTTTGTGAAGTCCATAATCATTTTTTCGCCCTCTGAGCCTGGAGGGGGATTACCGACACTGCTTAGGGTCCACGCCAGGCGTTTTTCTCCAGGAGCAATTAGGGTATCAGCAAAAGGCATTACTCTAACGGCCGCTACTTGCCACTGGCCTTCATGTAACCAAACGCCGCGCCAGAGAATAAGATTGGAGATAGTTGGTTTAACGGCGAGGCGCTCGGGCGAAATTTTTTGTTGGGTCAACCAAGCGCGCAGAGATTTTTCCGCGCGCGCATGCTGATAAATTCCTAGTCCTGTATAACTACAAAACCAAACCAACCCGATAGCCGCTATTTTTTTTGAAGATTTAATCAGAGCGATAATCGTTAAGACTAATAAAGGGAGCGTCGCAAAAATATCGACAATCGGTAAGCAGTCCCACGCGTAACGTATTTCATTAAATGGCCATAGGAGCATAGTGCCATAACTCGTACAACCATCGCAGAGTAGGTGAGTGAGTGAACCAACAAATGCTGGGATAATTAATTCTTTCCAATTAATCCCGGGCTTATTGATCCATTTAAAAAACCACGCGGTAAAACCGGCACACACCATAGCCCAGATGGGCGTGAAAGAAAAACTGTGTGTGAAGTGTCGATGCCAACGAAAAGAAGCTAAGGGGTCGTCGACGCTGCGAATAAATACATCGATGTCAGGAATCTCTGCGGCGAGAAAGGCAGCAACTGCGGCCGCTGGTAAAGACCCGCCCTTGCGGGCAACCACAACGCCAGCAGAAAGTCCGAGTGCTGCGTGGGTAAGGTTGTCCATAACTTCATATAAATTAGCTCGAACATAAAAGCGAAGCGTAACTTTTAAAATATTCCCAAACTTGACCCACCCGTAAGGGTAAATAGAGTCGTTCTCTCTTACCCCATGCGATTCGGCATTAATACATTCTTATATACTTCTCCTTTTACCGATAAAGAAGTGAAACTCTTTAAACGTTTTAAAAAATGGGGGTTTGATACTGTCGAAATCGCGGTGGAGAGTCCCGACCATATCAATCCAACGTTCGTAAAGAGGGCTGCGGAGAAGGCGGGAATCCAGATTGGAGCGGTCTGTGCGGCGATGGGTCCAGGCCGAGATTTTCGGGGTAGTCTTAAAGACCAAAAAACTGCGATGACTTATTTGATGGCGCTGATTGATCAAGCGGTGGCTTTGAATTCTCCGCGAGTGATTGGACCAATTTATTCGGTGGTCGGACTCACAG
>Ga0214921_10005680_pt1 | contig 17515 bp, 17 predicted proteins | sample LL1505_MetaG_FD_177992 | JGI IMG/M metagenome (GOLD analysis project Ga0214921, IMG submission 177992) | Freshwater microbial communities from Lake Lanier, Atlanta, Georgia, United States - LL-1505 | ecosystem: Environmental > Aquatic > Freshwater > Lake | place: USA: Georgia | collected...
AATAGAAGGAATAATTTAGGGACAATATTCGATTTACTTCTTGTGAAGTTTATAAATAATAGCCCTATTCGCTTAAAATGAAGAAAAATAATGCGACCTAAACGCCTATACCTATTAATTTAATTGCTACTAATAATGAAGAAAATATAGAAATTAAACTTGGTTTTGTTAAGTATTATATTGATTTTGAAACAAATAAGATAAATGTGAATTTAGCTAATGATTCAAATAATTCTAATTTGGATCTAAAAATTGGTTTTCAGACATTGATAAATAATAATTCAAAATTAGAAGCTTTTAATAATGCTTTTTTTGAATTTAATGCAAACAATGTTGAAAATCATAGTAATATTCAATTTATTGGCACAAGAAACATTGATAGAAATATAAATGCTACTTTATGGGACAATATTACACTTACCGATAAAGAAAATTTTGTAATAGACGCTTTAAAAATAATTGAACCTTCTTTACAAAAAATAGCCTTTGTTGAAGAATCTAAAAATGAAAGAAAAGCTGTTATAAAGCTATCGGAATCTTCTAAAATACTGCCTATTGGAAGTATGGGAGATGGTATAAATAGAATTTTAACAATTATTTTAGCTCTTGTAAATGCCGAAAATGGTTATTTACTAATTGATGAATTTGAAAATGGATTACATTTTTCTGTACAAGAAAAATTATGGAAAATTATTTATGATTTATCAAGTAAATTAAATGTTCAAGTTTTTTCAACTACTCACAGTGAAGATTGCATTCGTGGTTTTCAAGAAATAGCTAATGAAAAAAGCACTGATTTTGTTGGTAAATTAATTAGATTAGACAAAATAGAAGACAAAATTACGCAAGTTGAATTTAGCCTAGAAGAATTAAAAATTGCTGAAAATCAAAATATTGAACTTAGATAATGAAAACTAATAATTTCAATAAATTACTTCTAGTTGAGGGCAAGAATGATTTACATGTAATTTTAAGTCTCTGTGAAAAATTTGAAATCGTCCAAAATTTTGAAATAAAAGATACAAATGGTTATGATAATTTGATAAAAGGATTGCCAATTCGTATAAAAAATAAAAAAGAAAGTACAATTGGAATTATCATTGATGCTGATTTTGAATTAGGCAAAAGATGGGAATCAATTAGCTCAATATTAAGGGCATCTGGTTATGAAATTCCAAAGAATATTCCTACAAATGGTTTGATTATTGGAAATGAAAGTCAAGTAATAATAGGTATTTGGATGATGCCAAATAATAAGTTTGAAGGTATGTTAGAAGGTTTTATTGCATTTTTAGTACCTGAAAATGATGAAACTATGCCCTATGTTGACAATTTAATGACAACAATTGAAACCAAAAACTTGAACAAATATTCATTACCAAATAATAAATCAAAAGCTAGAATTCATACTTGGTTAGGTTTGCAAGAATCACCCGGTTCACCTCTAGGACAAGCTATTACGAAAAAGTATCTCACAACTGAAAATGAAGTTTGTGGACTTTTTATCAATTGGTTAAACGTTTTGTTTGCATAGAATTTGCCCTAAAATATAACCCTTCCCCTCACATCAAGCCTTCATCACTAAAGCTTGTGTAGCCATTGTTAGTAATAATGAGATGGTCAAGTATAGGAATTTCTAAAATGGTACCAGCTTGACGCAGTTTTTTGGTCAGATTCAAATCTTGGTCACTTGGTTTTTTGTTTCCAGAAGGGTGATTATGAGCTAGTATTATTCCACTTGCAAGATGCTCAATTGCATGTTTAAATATTATTTTTCCGTCGGCTACAGTGCCACTTACTCCTCCACTACTAATGGGAATTTTTGTAATAATTTCATTGGCTCGGTTTAAAACTAATATCCAAAATTCTTCATGTGGTAAATCTAAAAAATGGCTTTTAAGGTATTGATAAGCATCATTTGAACTTGTCACTTTTGTCGCCTTTTTTACTTCGGTTTCTTTTCTTCTTCTGCCAAGTTCTAGTGCAGCCACAATAGAAATTGCTTTTGCTTCTCCAATTCCTTTAAATTTTTGAAGTTCTTTTACAGTAAATTTTGCTAGGTTATTGAGGTCATTATCAGAGCCATTTAAAATTAGTTTGCCCACTTCTACTGCTGATAATGAACGAGTTCCTGAGCCAATTAAAATGGCTATCAATTCAGCATCGCTAAGTGCTGCTCTGCCTTTTAAAAGCAATTTTTCTCTTGGTCGGTCTTCTTCGGCCCATTGCGTTATACTCAGCGAACTCATATTGGCATTTATTTTTTAAGGCTGTCCAACAATCTTTTGTATCTTTTTTGTAGCTCTGGTTCAGTTGCTTTGGCAGCTACTTCCTCTAAATAAGGCTTGAAATTCTCAATTTTATTTAGCTTTGAAATAGTTTTAAATGCTCCCCATTTTGCATACCATAATTCAGCAGTGTCGTTCACTATAATTTTCATTTTATCAAAAGCCTTTTGCTGAATTGAAAATGGCATGGCTTCTACAAAATTTGAAAAATGATTTAAAGTATAGTATTTCTCCACTCCTTCTGCTTGGTTTATTCTGCTTACAAACCAATCATACTTGGTAGAATCCTTAGTTTCGGCATAAATAGCAGCTAAAGTTTCAATAATTTGCAAATTCGATTCCTTTTCGTATTTAGCAAAAATTTCGTTTTTGTTGGGTGAATTTAATTGTTGCGTTGCAAAAATCCCTGCTGCAACCACCGAATAAGCACTATCGTTAAGGGCTTTCTGCACTAGATTTGATGATAGATTAGTTCGCCAATTATCCTCAGCCAATACTCTTATTGCCTTGGCTTTCACCTCTGGTTTGTTATCTATTTCTGCAATTTTTAACATTTCTGCAAGCACAGCAGCACTATCAGCATTTTTGTTTTCGGTGTAATATTCCAATGCTTCATCTCTCAATGCCCAAAACTTATCATTCAAAGCAAGTTTAAAAGTGTTCTCAATCAAAGGTTTATCTTCTTTTTTATCATTTGAAGATAATAAAATAAGTGCTTGAAGTCTTGCTAAAAATTTATCAGAATTTACATATTGAAATGCCAATTCAGCTGCTGATTTTTCATGTACAATTTCTGCTAAAAGTTGTTGTTCTCCATCAAAAAGGACCAAATTAGGCCTTGATGCCACCTCAAAAGTAAAAGTTTGTTGTGCTTTTGTAATCCAAATTTGCTCACGTTTTTTCTCTCCATTTTCCCAAATATCCACTTTCACAGGTATTTTGTAAATAGGCGTATAAGCAGAATCTTGCAATTGCTTCACTTCCAAAGTCAATTTACCGTTATCATATTCGTGTTTTACCAACAAATCTGCATGACCAGGACTCAAAAAATATTGGTTAAAAAACCAATTCAAATCTTCACCAGTTACTTCTTCAAATGCTTTTCTAAGATCGTGTATTTCAGCAGCTTTGTAAGCGTTGGTTTTCAAATACAAACTAAATGATTTAAAGAAAGCTTGGTCACCTACATAATTTCTTAGCATGTGCAACACTCTACCACCTTTTGCATAAGAGTGGCTGTCAAACATATCTTCTCTATCGCTGTGAAAATATCTAATCAATGGCTCTTGTTTGTGTTGAGCTTCTCTAAAATATTGCTCAGTTTCGTCCAAATTATGGTAGTCTGCAGCATCTTTCCCATACTTATATTCTTCCCAAAGATATTCAGAATAGTTGGCAAACGACTCATTTAGAGGCAAATTGGCCCAAGATTCGCAGGTTGCCAAATCTCCAAACCAGTGATGAAAAAGTTCGTGAGCAATAATTCCATCCCAATTTTTATCTAGCAATTCTCTGTTATTTACCTGTAATGCATCCATCATTATGGTTGCCGAAGTATTTTCCATAGCCCCTGATACATAATCTCTTACCACCACTTGCGAGTATTTGTCCCATGGATATGGATATTCTAATTTATTGGAGAAAAACTCTAGCATTTCGGGCGTATTTCCAAAAATTGCTTTTGCGTATTTTTTGTAAGCAGGCTCCACTAAGTAATTCACTTCCAATCCTTTCCAAGTATCTTTTACCACCGCAAACTCTCCAATTGCCATCATAAACAAATAAGGAGAATGTGGTTTGTCTTGTTTCCAATAGTCTGTAATGGTGCCATCGGCATTATGAATGGTATGTTCCAAAGTACCATTTGATAAAGTGCTGTATTTTTTATCAACCGTAATAGAAATTTCTTGGGTACATTTCATATTAGGCGAGTCAATAGTTGGGAACCAACATGAAGCTGCTTCTGTTTCGCCTTGTGTCCAGATTTGGGTAGGTTTATTTTTATCCGTTCCATCAGGATTGATAAAATAAAGTCCTTTGTCTGAGGTAATTGCAGCACTACCACCTTTGGGCAATTCATCAGGTTTGGCAGTGTATTTAATTACCAAAGTATATTTCTCCTCATTTAAATATTCTTTATCAAGTGTAATATTAATTTTTAATTTATCATAAGTAAACAAAAGCGGACTTAACTGATTGTTTTTTAATAAGTTAACACTTTGAATATCCATCCCCTTGGCATCAAGTATTACTGATTTGTTGGGGTAAAAATGAGGTTTAAAAGTGATGGTGGCAGTACCTAACAAATATCTTTTTGCAAATTCAAATTTTACGTCTAATTTAGTGTGAACCAAGTCGGTAAATATAGTTCTTGAAGGATTGTACTGGTGTTTTTTAGCTAACCAAATAGGTGCTTTTTTCACTTCTACTTTTTTGGTAGTGTCTGGTGCAACCGGCAACACCGCCACATTAGTACTTATTGCTTTGTTCGTTGTTGCATTTTGCTTGCTTTGAAAAAAAGCACAAGAAGTAAAAGTAACTCCCAGTAGTAAAATGATATATCTTAATTTTATGCCTTGCATTATATAACCCGTTTTTTTGATTTTTTAGAACCTAATTTTGGCTTGTAACTAATATTTCACTTCCACTGTTTAAGGTAATATTTGCTACAAAATATTTGTGCAAAATAGTAATTATAGTTTGAAAAATAAAATTGAAATCTGAGATGGAATTTGTAGTAAACAATAATGAAATAAAATACTTGAATATCGAAGATTTACTTTTATTAAACAATTGTAAATTAGCGCATAAAGGAAATCTGTATTCGGTTTTTGAGCATGAAAATGGCAGCAAATATACGGTGCAAATACAAGAAATAAACAAGGCTACCAACAAAGCCATAGTACTTGTAAATCAACAACTCTATAAAATTTCGTGGGAAAACAAAGGAGAAAAATTTTTAAATAGTTTAGGAATAGTTTTACCTAAAAAAGAAATTCAAAATAATTTGGTAGCGCCAATGCCCGGTTTGGTGCTAGATATTTTGGTAAAAGTAGGTGATGAAATAGAAGAAAATAGCCCATTGCTGATTTTGGAAGCCATGAAAATGGAAAATTTACTTAAATCTTCGGCCAAAGGCACCGTAAAAAGCATAAAAGTACAAAACAAACAAGCTGTAGAAAAAGGGGTAGTGTTGATTGAGTTTGAGTAGGAATTTTTGAGATAAAATACATTGTTTATCAAGTAGATGACTGAGATGAAGCAAAAAAAAGAGGGGATTTTTAAATTTTTGGTGAATAGATTCTGGGTACTACCAAATATCCTCAAAAAAGATGCGGAGCTTTTTCAAAAAGCTCCGCATCTTTTACTGAAAAGCTCCGCATCTTTCTGGCAAAAGATACTGTGCTTTTTAGGGACAAATTTACGAGGTGATTGAATGGTTAGTTTTTGTAGGTTGGTGATTTATAAAGGAGGAATAAAACTAATTAAATCAAATCTGTAATAATATTTAATTTTGATAAATTTATTATAAATCCCATCCAAAAAAGCTATGTATTCACTAATTAAAATTAAATTCGTGTTTGAAATTAATTCATCAAAATTTTGAGTCAAAAGAAAATACTTATTATTCGGCTTTCAGCTTTTGGAGATGTAATACTTTCCTTGCCAGTGATTAAAGCTTGGGCTTTGCAAAATCCATCTCAACAATTTGCGGTACTCACCAAACCAAGATTTAGGGCATTGTTTGAAAATTTGGCTCCCAATGTTTCTACTTTAAATATTGATTTTGGTACCCAATACAAAGGCTTTTGGGGAATAATAAAATTATTTTTTCACTTAAATAATGACATTTCTTCTGTTGTTGATTTGCACAATGTACTCAGAAGTAATATTTTAACTTTTCTATTTAGCCTTGTAGGCAAAAAAGTAAGTAAAGTAAAAAAACACAGAAAAACACGTAAATTGTTGGTTGCAAAAACCCACAAATTACTCGCCCCAATGCCTACTGCTTGGGAAAGATATAATGAAGTATTTAAGAGTCATCAGCTTACATCTCCAACACAAAATTTTGATAATTTTAGTTATGCCCCTCTTTCAGAAAGTGAAAAAGTAAAAAGCTTTTTTCAGTTTTTAAAACCTCATCATCAATTAGTTGTAATTGCACCTTTTGCAGCTCATGACAATAAAATGTATCCTGCAAATAAAATGGAGCAAGTGCTTAAAATACTTTCTACACAAAGCAATCTTACTGTTTTGTTAATTGGAAATGGGAAAAAAGAAAACGAACAAATAAACAATTGGCTTACCAACTTATTGTTACCTGCTAACATTCAAAACATTAGCAATCAATTTTCATTACAAGAAGAAATGGAAATTTTAGCAAAAGCCAACTTGGTACTTGCCATGGATTCTGCCAATTTGCATCTTGCTTCTTGGGTAGGCACCAAAGTGTTGTCTATTTGGGGACCCACTCATCCTTATGCAGGGTTTGATGTGTGGCAAAGCAATGAAGTAATTTCAGTTGATTTACCATGCCGACCATGCTCTATTTACGGAAACAAACCATGTTTCAGAGGTGATTTGGCTTGTATGAATCAAATATCACCAGAATTTGTGGTGAAAAAAATCGTAGAAAGTTTGAATGGATAAGAGATAATTAACCCCATTGTGCTAATTATGAATGTATTAAAAAAATAACTTACAAATTTTTCTTACGTTTGTTGTACTAAAATGAATGATTTAAAATTATGAATGAACAAAGTAATATAATTTCAATTATAAAATCTTTAAAACCAGAACTTAAAGAAAGATTTTTTGTAAATAATATAGGATTATTTGGTTCTGTTGTGAGAAACGATTTTACTATGGAAAGTGATGTTGATGTAATTGTAGATTTTATAAAACCAGTTGGTATTGAATTTATAGAACTTGCTGAATATTTAGAAATTAAAACAAAAAGACAAATAGATTTAGTTTCAAGAAATGGAATAAAACCTAAATATTTTCAATTTATAGAAAAAGAAATTGTGTATGTCTAAACGTGATGTTGGTTTGCTAATAGAGTATATTATTGAAAGTGCTATTAAGATCTTAAAATACACTTCAAATATCACTTTTGAAGAATTCAAAGAAGACGAAAAAACGATTGATGCTGTAATTAGAAACTTTGAAATAATAGGTGAAGCTTCGAATCGACTACCTGAAGAATTTAAAGATTTACATCCAGAAATTGATTGGTATAAAATTCGTGGTTTTAGAAATAGGATTGTTCATGATTATTTTGGCATTGATTATTCTATTGTTTGGATAATCAAAGAAACATTTTTGCCTGTTTTATTGAATAAATTAAATTCTTTGAAAATTTAATAAACCTTACTCATACTTTACAAAATTTTCCCATTTTTCTATCACAGCCACAAAATCATCCGGTAATTCGGTATCAAACTGCATCCATTCATTGGTAATTGGGTGATTAAAACCCAGTGACTTAGCGTGTAATGCTTGACGAGGAATAAGTTTAAAACAGTTTTCAACAAAAGCATTAAACTTACTTCCTTGAGTGCTACCTCTCAAAATTTTGTCGCCACCATAAGTTGCATCATTAAATAAAGGATGTCCCAAATACTTCATGTGTGCACGAATTTGATGGGTTCTTCCAGTTTCAAGATTACACTGAATAAGAGATACATAGCGTAAATCTTTCAGTAATTTATAATGTGTAATTGCATTTTTACCATGGCTTCCATCTGGGAAAACATCAGTAATGCGGCGATCTTTAAAACTTCTCCCCACATGGGCGTCTATAGTTCCTGCCTCTTCTTTTAGTTCTCCCCAAACCAAGGCATTGTAGGTTCTTTCTATGGTATGATGAAAAAATTGCTTTGCCAAACCCATCATTGCCAATTCAGTTTTGGCAATTACTAGCAAACCTGAGGTATCCTTGTCTATTCTGTGCACCAAACCTGGTCTTCCTTCGCCATTTTGCGAGGTGGGTAAATTTTGAAAATGATACACCAATGCATTTACCAAAGTGCCCGACCAGTTGCCATAAGCGGGATGCACCACCATGCCAGGTTTCTTATTGATTATCAACAAGTAATTATCTTCATAAACTATATCTAAAGGAATATCTTCGGGTAAAATTACGTTTTCACGAGGAGGCTGAGGAAAAGAAATTACTATTTCATCAAAGGGTTTTACCTGATAACTTTGCTTTACAATTTTGTCATTTACCAATACATAACCATCGTCAATGCCTTTTTGCACTTTGTTTCTGGTTACATTAGGCACTCTGTCCATTAAAAATTTATCTAATCGCATCAGCGACTGACCTTTGTCGCAAATAATTCTGTAATGCTCATAAAGTGAGGCATTATCATCATCTTCTTCGTTAAAAATATCTTCTTCTAGTTCGTTCATTTTGATAAATTAGTGCACAAAGTTAAAAATTAAATCATAAATCATGTCTATTTTAAAAGTCTAAAAACTGTTTTAAAATTTGTATCAAATTGATTTTTCCATATCTTGCATAAAAATAAAATTTGATAATTAGAATGAAAAAAATCACACTATTGCTGCTTATTCACACATTAATTGTTTCATTTTCAATAGCTCAAACATTTGAAGGATCCATAGAATGGAAAATGAAAATGGACAATACTGACCCTATAGAAAAAGCCAGACTTGCAGAAGCTGAGAAAGAAATGAATTCTCCTGAGAATCAGAAACAGATTGAAGAATTGAAAAAACAAATGGAAGACCCTAAAATGAAGGCAGCATTTGAAAGTAATCCTCAAATGAAGGCTCAAATGGAAAAACTTTTGGCAATGTCAAATGGTGGGTTTAAAATAGAGAACTTGATGCCATCTAAGATGTTATTAAAAATCAAAGGAAAGAAAAGTTTGGTAACTATCCCTGGTATTGGCAACAAAACGGTTTTGAATCTTGAAAATGATGAAAGTTATACCATTGATAATGTTTCAAAAACTTACACCAAAAACCCATTATCGCCTAAAAAACCAACAGCAGAAAAAAAATATACAGTAACTAAAACCAGCGAAACTGCTAAAATATTAGATTACAACTGCACAAAATACAAAGTTGAATACCAAGAAAATAAGAAAAATGTGGTGCAATATATTTGGGCAACAACAGAATTTAAAAACTTTGACTGGAGTGCATTGAAACATAGCTACAAAGGAAATTCAGAATATATGTTGCAAATTGAAGGCACTCCTTTAAAAATGACCCTTCAAGAAGGCACCGTAACAGTAGAACTTGAAATTGTAAAAATTCAGAAGGAAACTTTTGAAGATAAGCTATTTAAAATACCAACTGATTATAAATTAATAGAATTTTAATTATTACCCAATATGACAATTCACAAAGAAGGCTATGCTTCATTATTGCTAGCCGCAATAGTTTTAGGTACAGTTCATTATTTAACAAGGTATTTTCTTTCTTGCCCTTGTTATGATATTTTAAACAACGTAATTACAGGCATTTGTATTTTGTTGTTTTTGGTAGTTTTACAATTTTTCCGTATGCCAACACGTCATACAGTGCTTAATCCCAAGCATGTAATTGCACCAGCCGATGGTAAAGTGGTTGTAATAGAAGAAACTGTGGAGCATGAATTTTTCAAAGGGCCACGCAAACAAATTTCTATTTTTATGTCGCCAATTAATGTGCATTGTAATAGAAATCCAGTTTCAGGAATAGTGAAATTTTTTAAATACCATCCTGGTTTGTTTTTGGTTGCTTGGCACCCAAAAGCAAGTACAGATAACGAACGCACAACAACAGTGGTAGAAACTGCTGATGGTCAACAAGTTTTATTCCGTCAAATAGCAGGTGCATTGGCACGAAGAATTTGTTGGTACATCAAAGATGGCGATAATGTGGTGCAAGGCGAAGAATTTGGATTTATTAAATTTGGCTCAAGAGTAGATATTTTCTTGCCGTTAGATGCAAAAGTGCTAGTTAATATTGGCGACAAACCAGTAGGTGGCGAAACTGTAATTGCAGAATTAGTGTAAAAAAACCAAGTTCAATTTTTCACATAAAAACTTTTTATTCCACTGGCAACTCAACTTTTGTTGGGTTGCTTTTTTTGTGAGGAAAAGAATAAACAGTAAAAGAAGGCGAATAACACAATTCCTTTTTGGTTGCTTAAAAAAGATTCCGTAACACAAATAATTGCAATGGAAATAGAAAAAACAATCATGTATAAATCATTGTTTTTAAATGCTTTATATATAAAATAAGCCAACATAGTCAAAACCACTACAAAGCCAATAAGTCCTTGTTCTAAATAAGATTGTAAATATTGATTATGAGCCTGATAATGAATTTTGTAAAGAACATCACTCCATGGTTTTGAGGCATAACAAGCATCTAATGCCACTTGTGAACTGCCTGTGCCAACTCCTAATAGCCAATTATTTTCAATAACTTCTTTGGTGCATAAAAATATTCCCACCCTTAAATTGGTAGAATTATGATGAATGCCCACCGGAGGAGCCAATTTTGTTTCAGTAATTTCCCTAAATCTGGGTACATTTTTTAGTAAATATTGTTGTAAAAATATTCCCCCAATTATTGCAATCACAAGAGCAACTATCAAGAAAAAATATCTTTTTTTCATCAATAAATACCTAATAATTAGAGAAATAAAAACAATTGGAAGTATAATAATGGACATTCTAGCTTCTGTTTTCCAAAAAATATACCCTAAAATGGGCAATGAAATAATCTGAAATATCACTAACAAATAATTGTGTTTATTTCTATTTTCAAACAAATGAATAATAATAAAAAATATAGAAAGCAGTATATAAATGGATAAATAAGTAGGGTGAATCTCCGTACATTCTAGCAAAATATCTCTATTAATCAAATGTATATCAAAACTTTGTACTTTACTCATATACATTAAAATACTAAAAACAACATAAAAAAGAACATAAAATGAGAAGAATAAATACAGTTTTTGAATAAATGATTTATCAAATTTATCGGCATGTAAAAACACAAGAGGGAAAACCAAATAACTAAGTTTGTGCTCCACTTCACTTACAGCTCCCTGAAAATGAATGGTATAACTAGCACACAATAAATGAAGTACAAAATAAAACAACAAAAGAAAAAAACCTTTTGACTGTAAAATGGTTTTAATTTTAGAATAAAATGAAACATCCAACAAAGAAAACACTAACAAAAGTATCACCGACAAGCCATTAAGCTGGATATTGATAGGCAACGTGACAATAAAAAACAAAATCAGAATTTGAAAAATTGTATTCTGTGAAGATTGATATAGATTTTTATTTTGTATTAACATTTTATTTCACCTTACTCAACACATAATTTTTAATATTCTCTATAAAAATTTCAGATCTAAACTTTTCAGTATGATTTCTAATAAATTGACTATCAAAATTTAAAGTATTAAATTTCAGTATGGCAGCCTTTAAACTTTCCACAGTTTGTTCTTCAAAAAACAAAGCAGTAGCTTCTTTTTCATTGTCTTTGTAAGGAATCATAGTTTCCCAAACTCCCCCTTTGCCATAAGCAATTACTGGCCTACCAGAAGATGCTGCTTCAAGTGGAGTTATGCCATAATCCTCTTCCTGAGGAAACACAAGTGCCTTACATTCAGCATATAATTTACCCAATTCTTCAGCACTAATTCCCTTTTTAAAAGTGATATTAGATTTAGCCATAGCTTTCAATTCTTCTTCTTTAGAACCCTTGCCCACCACAATTAATGGTAAACCAAGTTCATTAAAAGCTTTCACTACCAAATCTGCTTTTTTGTAAAATTCAAGTCTGCAAACCACTAAAAAATAGTCTTTTACATCATTACTTACATAAAAATTATCTATATTTGCCGAGGGTTTAATCACGGGAACTTCACCCTTAAATTGGTATTTATCTTTAATTCTTAATGCTACTTCTTGTGCATTGGTGATAAAAAAGTTAGTTCTTTTAGCAGCCTTTAAATCAATCTTTTGCAATGTATTTATTACAAAATCATAAGCCCATTTTTTAATCCCTTTTGCATTCAAATATTCAGCATAAGATTCTGGGTACCAAGCTAATCTAAAAGGAGTATGACAATAATTGATTACTATGGTATGTGGAGAAAGCTTCACATACTTTGCACAATAAGTTGAGGACATCAGCACAACATCATAGCCCGTTACATCCAATTGTTGCATGGCAACTAAGCCCACCGGAAAAAACAAAGCTTTCATTAATTTCTCATTCTTAATTACTTTGTTGTACCAAGAAGTATGCACCTCGCAGTCCTTAAATTCAGGATAAGTAGCATCAGGCTGATAAGCCAACGTATAAATAGGTGCCTCAGGAAAAGCACGGTGAAAGCACAAAACTACTTGTTCTGCTCCACCACGACGCATCAATTCGTCGTGTACTATCGCAATTTTCATTCTGCAAATCTAATTAAAAAATTATTTATTTCACTTGCAGATTTTTGCCAAGAAAAACGAGTTATATCAAACTCATTTTTAGTTTCATTTTTAATATTTCTAAGTAAATCAAAAGCTGAAATTAGTTCAGTTTTTGATTGAGGGTTAAAATAAGCAAAAGCCTGACTACCACACACTTCTCTTAAACTTGGTATGTCAGAAATTATTACTTTAGTACCCAAAGATAAAGCTTCTATTGGTGGTAATCCAAAACCTTCATAGAGAGATGGATAAACAAATGCTTCAGCATTTTGGTATAAATTTACCAAGTCTTCATCTGAAACATAACCTAAAAATTTTATATTTTCGCTTTCGTTAATATTTTGTATAGCAAATGAATTACTTTTACCACCTGCTATAAGTAACTTATAATCAGCAGAATTCCACTCACTAAAAGCCTCAATCAAAAAAGGAATATTTTTTCTTGGGTCAATAGAAGAAACACTTAAAAGATATTTTCCACTTTCAAGAGGTGGTTTGGGGCCGTAATTTTTAAAATTAACACCATTATAAACTACCGAAATTTTATTTTCAGCAATACCTAATAATTGAAGTATTTCATTTTTTGAAGCAATGCTTACAGTAAAAATATGTTTAGAATTCTTAGCAATTCTAGGAATTAAAAAATTATAAAGTGCTGAAAATGATTTAGAAAACCAAGTAGGATTTACTATAAAAGCTAAATCATGAATAGTTACCAATTGATTTTTGTAAAATACAGGCCCAGTATTACATAAATTAAGCAACAATGGATTTCCTTGTTTGAATAAAAATAAAGGCAACTCTATTTGCTCCCACAAATGACTTGAAAATAAGCCAAAAGTATGCACATTCAATTCTTTTTCAAGTATAGGATGCAAAATATTTCTAGGCGCAATAAGTTTTACATTTGGATTAACCTTGAATAATTCCTTGCAAATCTCAATTGCAAATCGCTGTACACCAGTGGTTTGTTGAGTTAGAAAGCGAGCGTTTATATAGATTTTTTTCTTCATAGGATACAATTTTTTTCTAATTTTCAGTTTCAGAAATTTGAAATTTATTAGTAGTTAAAGAAAAGTAATAAAAAACAAACAAAACAGTTAAACTTGGATAGGTGAAAAAGTACAATAATATTAATGAAATTTCCACTTTCAAATTTGAATTTTTAATAAGTATATAGCAAAAACCAAAAAATATTATTAAACCAATATATCCTTGTTCGGCTAAAATTTCAAAATATATATTATTAACAATTCTTTTAAAAGGCTCATTTTTAATAATTTTACTTTCATCAAATGTGTTATATTTATCATAGTATAAACTGTAATTTGATATTCCAACTCCATAAAAAGGATGTGAATTTGCAATTTTGTAAGCAACATTTAAATAATTTAACCTCTGTTTTCTTGAAAAACTACCCCAATCTTTAGAATAATCTGTATTTTCTTTAGGTATAATTTTTTGAGTAATAAGTAAATCAATATCTTTTTGGTTTTTTAATTTGTATAAACTGAAAATTGATAATAATGAGAAAATAACAATATAAACCCACCCCGCTTTTAGTTTTAATAAAAACTTTAAAATAATAATAATAGAAAAAATAAACATACATACAATAGCCATTGTTGAAACTGTAAGTATAATTGTCACACAAAATAAAACGGCAAAAATCCAATTTTTATTATTATAAGCAACAAATAATCCTATTAACAACAATAAAGCATAGTGATTACCTTCTTTAAAAGTTCCACATCTGATATAATGACCTACTGAAAATAATGTATGTTGAGGAAATGCATCCATACCTGGCAACAAAAAAGGTTCTATATTTTGTATAGATAAAATTGCTAAATACCAAGCATATAAGCATGAAGTAGCTAAACCTAACAAAAACAAATTTTTATTCCATTCCTCCACTTTTTTAAAAATATTGCTATTTGCTAATACAAAAAACAAAAAAACAAAAATTAAATAAATCAATTTAAATGTAGAATCTAATAAATGTCCAAATCTTGATGGAACATTACTAGATAAATTTTGCAAAGAATAGATATTTAAAGAAAATGAAATAATTGTCCAAAGTAGAAACACTAAAAATGCAGTTTCAATTTGTTTGAATTTAAACAATTCATTTTTTATTGTATTGATATTCAGTAAAATTAATACAAAACCAGCTATTTCTGATATTTTTAGTGGAAACCCAATATTAAAAGTTAGAGCGTAATGAAAAGGTAAAAAAAATACAAAAACACCAATTAAAACTTTATTTATACCATTATTATTCATCGGCTATTTTGCTTTTATAAGTTACAATATGACGAATAATAGTGATAATTAAAATTGAAGTAATAAAAGTGTAGAATGGAGCAAATAATAGACTATTATTTATTACCGAAACAAAATAAGCTGAAAATGTAAAAGAATAAGCTTTGATAATATTTCCAGTATTTGTGATTGTAGTGTGTACTTTCTTGTCTATTAAAGAAATGATATAGCCAGTCCATAATCCTAAAAAGCCAACACCAATAATGCCAAAATTCATAAACACTTCACCAAAATAACCTGGTCTATGACCTGGAAATAATGGGTCATAAATTTGGGCTAATCTGGCACAGTATAAACCAAATGCCCAATTAGCTCTAAATTCGGAATATTGCCTTGGTATAAATGTCATTAAACCAGCTAAGTATGATTTACCCTCTAACCAACCATCATTAAAAAATGACAATAAAAATGCAAAATCTCTAGTATCACTAAAATGGTTCCCGTACAAAATCTCATCGAAAAACTTAAAAGAATTGGACGAAAATCTTAAATTATTTAATAAAATTGCTGAAACGAACAACCCCAAAATAAGTAATCCTATTCTTAACATAGATATTTTTTTACTATTCAAATAAATATAATAGAAACCTAATACTAAAATTGGTTCTATTGCAGCAGTTCTTGTGCCTAAAAATAAGGAAAGGCTTATTAAGAAAAATGTTGCAATTAATTCAATAGTTTTTTTGTATTGTATAGATCGTAAACCAACAAAAATTACTGCTAAAGGATATACTGCTAAAAGAAAATTATAAACAGGTCTTATTGTTTTGTTTCCTAAAAAATAACTACGTGGATTAAATAGATAAGGTGTATTTAGAGTAAAAGTTAACATAAAAGCAAATAATAACAAAGATATAACAATAAGCATATTGGTTGAAAATGAGTTTTTTATGTCTTCTTCTATAAACTTTTCAAAAGTTTGAATAATTCTAATTTTCTGATTTTTATGAGGAGGAAATAACTTAAATAGATATCTACCAATTAAAACAGAAATATAACCTGTAGTCGTTATTAAGTAAGCCGTATCCATAAATTTATCAGCTGTAAAAATAAATTCATCTAATGAAACAAAGTTTTTTACCGAAGAATTAAATGGATACAAAAGCAAATAATTGATTAAAAATGTCTTAAACATAAATAAATACCAAAAAGTAATTTTTGTACCAGTTTTTAAATAATTAGTGTACCATGAGTATAATAAATGGATAATTAAAGCAATGTCAATTATTAAAAAATAAGGATTGCATTTAATATATCCATCAAAAAACTCTATTCTTTCATTGATCATAGTAGCAAGTATTCAGCTATTAATTTTTTTTATAAGAAACAAAGCTAAGCAAAAATTTTTTTTTATGAACGGTTTATTTATTTTTGTCGCTTAACTTATTTTAACATCAAATATAATGGAAGTAGAAAAACTGGGTTCTGAAGAAAAAGAAATAAATATTATAAGCTTAATTATTGATATTTATGAAATAATACTAGCTAAAAGAATTCTAATTTTGTCAGTTTTTGCAACTGTATTTTCATTATCAATTGGTTATTTTTTATTAAAAGCCCCTGTTTTTAAAACGGAATTTATTATTTCATCTTCTGTTGTAAGTAGTGAACGTATTGCAATAATAGTAGACCCTATTGGCAAGCTTGTTGAAGAAAATAACATTGCTGAACTTTCTAAATTACTTAATATTGATTCAGTTACAGCTTCCAAAATTGTTACTATTGAAGCAAAAGAAATTAAAGATGAAACCAAAGCTGGCACCAATACAAGTAATGATTCTGAGGGACTTAGGTCTCAAAACTGCTTGGTAACACTTAAAGTTAAAAGAAGTCCAGAATTGTATGATACTATAGAAGCGGGGATTTTATACTATGTTAGAAACAATGATTTTGTGAGCAGAAAATCCAACTCAGACATGAATAATTTAAAAAGCATGAAAGAGAGAATTAGAAAAGAAATCAAAGCTTTGGATAGTCTTAAAACTCAAATTGCTCAAAAAGGAAATTCAGGCTATATGTTTATGGATCCAAGTTCAATCAATAATTCTATAGCTAGTTTATACCAAAATGAGTTAAATATTGACAACAAGATTAAAATGGACGATGGAGGTATCAATATAATACGAGGTTTCCCTAGATTCAAAAAACCAGTTGAACCTAAACTTAAATTGATTTTAATAATTGCTTTTGTGTTATCTGTAGTTTTAAGTTCTTTAATTATTATGTTCCAAAACACTTATAGAAAGAGAAAACAAGCATAAAATAGTTTCTTATTAGAATATAAAAAAGGGCTACATTACTAAAATGTAGCCCTTTTTTTTGTTTATGGAGACTGTAAAATAAACTCTGTCTAGCAAAAAATTATTAATTTTAACTAGACAAAAGAGAAATGGAATCAGAAGAGTTCAAAAAGATGCAGAAGTTAGC
>Ga0214921_10005681_pt1 | contig 17515 bp, 22 predicted proteins | sample LL1505_MetaG_FD_177992 | JGI IMG/M metagenome (GOLD analysis project Ga0214921, IMG submission 177992) | Freshwater microbial communities from Lake Lanier, Atlanta, Georgia, United States - LL-1505 | ecosystem: Environmental > Aquatic > Freshwater > Lake | place: USA: Georgia | collected...
TGTAATTTCAACAGCATTATTCAATAAACCCGCTTTCAAAGAAGTTATTTGTGCTGGTTTAGTATTAGATGAAAAAGGTGTTAAATTCTCAAAAAAATATGGAAATTTTACAAATCCTATGGAAATCTTAAATACGTACGGTGCAGATATGACTAGAATATATCTATTAAGTTCTCCTGCACTAATGGGGGATTGCTTATTATTTAAAGAAAGTGTTATCGGACAAAATATACAAAAAATCATTCCATACATTAATGGAGTAAAATTATTTCTGGTTTTGTGTGAGAATAACGCATCTAAAAATTATTTTTTGGATACAAAATTATGGCAAAAGACTGAAAATATTATGGATAAATGGATTATTAGCATTTTACACGAATTAATTGAAAACATAACACAACAAATGGAAGGATATAATATTGACAAAGTAATATATTTAATTTTTGAATTTGTTGATGATTTGTGTAATTGGTATATCAAATTTAATCGTGATAGATTACGAAGCATTATCACACAAGAAGAAACTAATATGTCTCTTTCAGTATTATACATTGTGCTAATCAATTTTACAAAAATAATTGCTCCATTCTTGCCCTTTTTGAGTTCGCATATATATAATTATTTAAAGGATTTAGATGATAGCAAAAATGAAAGTGTGTTATTATGTGATTATCCTAATAAACAAGATTTTATTCTTGATTTGGAAACTATACAAAAATTTGATATTTTCAAAGTTATTATCAAAAATTTTAGAGTTCTAAGAAAAGATTTAAAAGTTCAAACACTAAAAATGCCATTATACAAAGCAACTATTTATCATAATGATAGTATGTTTATTGAGACAGCAAAAACATTTGAAGAATTTATAAAAACAGAAATAAATTGTTTGGATGTATATTATGACAAATTAGATGATAATTTAATATGTAAAATTGTTTGCTTTGATAGTGTATTGGGAAAGAAATTCAAAGGAGAAGCAAAGAAAGTAAAAAAATTATTAGAAAATATAAATGAAAATATTATTATAAATCTGAAAGAAGAATTTATGATAGAAAATTATCAAATATCAAAAACTGATTATAAAATAGAAAAAATACCTAAAATTTTATCAAGTGATAATATTATTTGTAAAATAGAAGGAGAATTAATGGTGTCTATTGATAATAGTTATACAGAAGAATTACATAATATATATCAAACAAGACAAATCATAACAGGAATACAGAAACAAAGAAAAGAAAAAGGTCTTAAACCTTGGAACAAAATAAATATCAATCTAATTGGCAGTGATAAATTCGAAAATATATTTAAAAATTATATTGACAAATTAGAAGAAAAATTATTAAATAAAGTATATATTAACCAAAAAAATGACACTAAAATATTTACTCAAAATAAACAGAATATTGTATATTTTGATGATACTAAAGAAGACATAGAATTTATTATTTATCTTGTGTAAATATATATAATGAATAAATTTTTTATTGCGTTTTGTGTGATTATTATAATATTACTAATTATTAAATATAAAGACACAAAAGAGAATTATGGAGCGCTCGATTCGTTATATTCCAATGATGGCATTCAAGATAAATATTTAACAGGAAATCACTATAACAAATATCTGGATGATGGATTTACAGCATTTTGGATGCCAACAAGAAATCTAAATAGAGTAGCATTTTTTCCTCAAAATTTTGATCTAAATGTTGATAATTTATTTACTGATTACTAATGTGTTATTTAATAGTTAAAATAAAATATAGTAATATAACATATTATGTTTATGGAAAACAGAAGCAGTTGTTTTACATTTATTGTCAAATGGTTTTCAAAATTATTTAACAAACAAAATTCAAATTCAAATTCAAACCCAACTTCAAATTCAAACCCAACTTCAAATTCAAACCCAAACCCAGATATAGTAATTGAGATAAAGCAAGAAAATGATGTTTTAGCAACAAATATTTTTGATGATATCATCAAAGATACAACAATAGAATATGATTATGTATCACCATTTAGCCATAAAACTTGTGTGAATTCATTTGATGATATTATTATTAATAATTATGATACAATATATCATAATTTAAATGTAATAAGAAATATTCAAGTTGGTAATAAATTACATGTATCAATAGATGATAGATTAAGTATTGACAATGCTGGATTACAAGCGTTGTCAAGATATATCTATGGTGATACGAGACAAAAAACATTAGAATGTATAAATAGAACAATTAAAAAAGCAATAAAGATTGATTGCTTTGAATTATTAATGGACGATAAGTTTATATTTGGATTAAATAATTTATCAAATACTTATAAAAATGATGAAAATTTTATTGTCCAAATCCAGGAATTAATTAACTTAACCAGAAAAAGGGAGTAAATATTTTTCATATTGAGTGGGAACTGAACCACCCCGGGCGATGATTTGGCGACATAACTGTTGGTTCTTATGATGGTATTTACGCGCCTTGTAATCAAAATATTCGTCTTGATTTTCAGCACTGCCACCTCCCTGTTGGGTCATATTGTATGGAAGCATAAATTGAGAATATCCCTCAGGAATATTCATTCCTTGTGCTACCATTTCTTTGAGTTTTTGTTGGATTTTGTGATGATACTTTTTATTCTTGTATTCATTAGAACCCCTTTCCATTATATAATATTTATATATATAAAAAAAATAAATTTATAGATTATTATGAACGATAAAATAATTATTTATATTATTTCTGAAAATTTATCTTTGTTATATAACAAACATAAACATACATATGATATTCCACCAGGATATCCATACAAAATACTGATAAAAAATAAAAGTAGCAAGAATATGATTTGTAATTTGTCAATCAATAATCAATTATATTCATCATCAAATATAAATTATTATGATGATTATGAGACTGAAAATATATCATTGAAACATAACGAAAATTCTTGTTTTTTCTTTTTAAACAAAAATAAGACTGATAATATAAATATCAAAATTTATAATGAAGCAAGAAGAGATGATAATTATTTTGATAATGATGATACAGAACCATTATTATCATTAGACGATTATATTTGTGAAAATTATAATTTCGATATCACAAGCAAGAAATAAGAATGTCTATTCAAGACTAAAAAAAGAAATATTATCAATGTAATCAATTATTTTACTTACTTTTTCTATTTGTTCGTCATATTCTTTTTGTTCTAATATTGGATTAGTTTTTTTAGTCTTTTCTAAAACTTTCTTTTGTTCAATAATATATTTTTTATATTTTTCATAATATTCTTTATAATCTTTTACTACTTTGTCAATATCATCTTTTGTTTTGTTAAGTTTTTTTATATCTTTAATTTCATCTTTGATAGTCCAATTAATACACGTATAAAAATCTCTATGTGTTAGTTGTCTTAATTCATTATTGATTTTATACATTGCTTTTATTGTGGCTGGAAAATCATTTTCATCTTTAAATATTTTTAGATATTTTTTAACAATATAATATTCTCCCACGTGTTCGTAATTATTTGTGTATTCTAATAAATGCTCTGGAACTTGATTTGATTTATCATAAATAAAATCATTATAGCGATCCACTTCATTAAAATATAAACAATTACTTTCATAAGTTTTGTTGTGCCATAATTTAAATTTATATTTGCCATTTTTTTTAATTTTGCCAATTAATCTCATTTCAGTTGAATATGGTTTTGCGTATAATTGAGTTACAATATTGCCATAAAGATATAGCAAATATCCTGGTTTTATTTTGAAACTATCATATTCATATATTTTGTCTTTTATATCACTCATATCATATTCTGTTATCTCATCAAAATTATATGGAACTCTCATTTTTAAACTCCACATACTTGCTCCCATTTTTATTATCCATCTTTGTTGGTCTATTAATTCTTTTAATATTTGCTCTTGTTTTGTATCTAATCGCATATCACAAATAAATAATATTTTTCTATTCTTGACAAATTTATTATTTAATACATCTTGGATTTTATCATCTGTAAAAAATCCGTCATAACCAGTATGAATATCAACATTTTTATTTATGTATTTTTGATTAATATCAAATTGATTTGGATCATATAACACCCAATGTAAATCAGGAAACATTTTTATTAATAAATTCGTGTGTGTTCCAGGTGCGGCACCAACATACAAAACACAACATTCATCAAATTTATAATATTTTCCACATCTAGTCAAAAATTCTAACTCACTGAAAAATAATTTTCTCTGCCCTGAATGACATTTAGACCATCTATGTTTATCAGTTTTTTCCCAATCTAATTCTGGATAATTTTTAGGAAAATACCTAAAAAATTTATTCATTATATTAGGTATTTTTAAAATTAAGTTATGTGAAAACAAAAATATTAGACATATTTTTATTTAGAATTCAAATATATAATTTTACCATACAAATGGTTTGGAAACATCAAGTACGTGTTTTTTACAATAAAATTTATTCAAATAAATAGTAACCAATAACAGAATAAGAATAATTGAACCATTGCCAAACATCTTTAGTGTGTCAGCATTTTTGGTACAGATTTCGTTTCTTCCATCGTTATTACAACTTGTATATAAATACCAAAGAATACCAGCAACACCCAAAACTAAAAGCAATACGTAATGTGTTGATAAGTCATAAGATACAAATAACAAATAAGCAAAAATCAAAAGATAAACAATATTTTTAAACATATTATTCATATTTTGTTTTTCAATACCTAAATCCAGAAAATAGAATACTAATGTGTAAAAAATAAAAAATCCCATCTCGTGTCTATTAAGATGGTATAAACTTGCTACACCAAATAATGATGATAACGCAATTAAACCATTACTGTCAATATTAAATTTGTCTAAAAATGGCATAATTGTATTGGTTACATTTTTTGAAACATTATCGATTGGATTTGACATTATTATATTTATATTGTATATAAATTTTATAATTAACAATAATATATGATAGTTAATCTATTAATTTTGTGCTTAGTTATAGTTTCATTTGTGTGTGTTTATAAGAGCGAAAATTGTGATATCAAATTAAAATATGCTTTGTATTCATTATGTGCTATTATTTTTGTTATTCAATTACAAAAACTTGTGAATAATAATATGAACGAAAATTTTACTCCAGCAGAAGCAGATGAAGCATTACAAAATATAGCATCAATGTATAATAAAGACGAAATAACAGTGAAAAATTTAAAAGTGACAGGCAATTTAGCAGTAACTGGAGATTCTGATTTTGGTGGTAATATTACAGGTGCTAAAAATTTAACTATAACTGGAGATACTGCTACTAAAAATGTAGCAATTGGAAATGTGCTGGTTATTAATGATCCAGCAAATCCCCAAGGAAAAGCTTGGCAAATGAATAACTATGCTGGCACATTAATGACATCGAGCAATAAAAGTGGCGCGAGAGGTGCAATACAAGTAAAGGATGACGGCTGTGGAGATGGAACAATACTTACTCAATATTTACAACCTGGTGGTGATTCGAGAATGATAATAGGTACATCTTTCCGTGAGGGTAGGTATGAAGGTAAGATAACACAGAGGATGTTAGATGGTTCGCAGGGGGCTAGTTGGGGATATTGTAATGGCGTATAGAATACAATTATAATTGAAAAATAATAGTGTTATAAAACTTATATAAATAATGAATGTAATAATTTTATTTACTATCATAATAATATATGATAGTTAATCTCATAATTTTGTGTCTAATTATAATCACATGTATTTGTCTTTGGTTCTATAAAGAATGTGATACAAAATTAAAATATATAATGTTATCATTTGGAGCAATTTTATTTATTATTCAATTACAAAAACTTGTGAATAATAATATGAACGAAAATTTTACTCCAGCAGAAGCAGATGAAGCATTACAAAATATAGCATCAATGTATAATGATAAAGAAAAATTAACAGTGAAAAATTTAAAAGTGACAGGCAATATAGAAGTATCTGGAAAATCATCATTTGGCGATGATATCACCGGTGCTAAAAATTTAACTATATCTGGAGATACTTCTATTAAAAATTTAACAGCAGACGATACAACAATTAAAAAAACTTTATTATTCGCACCCAGAGATAACCCATCTGGAGCAGTATCTTGGAAAATGTTTAACTCAGGTGATAGATTACATACAAGAAGTAATGTTGCTGATTCAGGTGGATCATTTATAGAAAATGATTATGCTGGTAAAGGATCTATAAATACACACTGGTATCAACCTAATGGAGGAACACGATTGGTTGTAGGAACAAACACTCACTGGGGAATCAATCAATCACTGGGGGCAGCTAGGTCAAATGGATACGTTGACATAAGTTTTTCGGATGGTACAAGGCGATGGCAAATAGGAGATGACTACTAATTATGTATTCAACCTATAAACATAAGATTTTAACTCATTGAAAAATCCATCGTTAGGCAAAGCAACACTCCTATTACTTTTAACATTTTCTAATAATTCAAGTATAATATTTTCAGTTCTTTCAATTGGAATTGTATTTTTATTATTGTATTCGTGTAATAAATATGCCATTAATAATGTAATAGAACGACTAACACCTTTTTGGCAATGGATTAAAATTTTATTATTTATATTTTCATTCAATATATTATTAATATATTGTGTGGTATCATCAAAATATTTTCCAATATTCTCCCAAGTGTCATCATTTATATGAATTATTTTATACACAAAATCATCTGGATACAATTCATAAACACCATTCATAACAGATATTACGTGTGTTATGCCAGTATTTTTTAGTGCTCCTTTATGTGAAGCATCAGCAAGACTACCAACATAAATTCTGTCAGTCATTTTGCTTGGTGTATAATCACTCGTACAATATTGTTGTATGTAGCATTGTGTTTTTCCTACATAATACATTATATTGTTATTGATAAAAGATGGCAATAGACTTCTAATAAAAGACATTTATATTATTATATTTTAGTATTTATTTAAGGCGTCTAATAATTCAAAAAATTGAAACACACAACTATTTGAAACATAAATTACAATTTTTTTATTGCTTTTTGCTTCACAAAAATCACTAAAAAAATTGAATTTTAAAGTGTTAAAAACATAAGACATTAGATTAAATTAATTATACAAAAATGAGCAAATCATCCACTCGTTCCAAGAAGAACCAATCTAGCGAATACATTTTCTTTGTTTCAGGAGGAGCACTAAAAGCAAACCAAATCTATGTAGGATGGTGTTCGAGCGATGTAGAAACATTTGCGCGAGACAATCTTACACAATATTTTACAAAGAAAGCAAATGGCAAAGCATATGCTTGTGAAGATGCTGAAACTAAATTTACATCTCTTTTACAACACGAAAAGAGAGCAAATAATAGCAATGTTCTTGAGATTTCAATTAAGGAAGCACAAGATTTAATGAAGAAAGTTCTAGATAATGACAAAGCAAAAGCAAATAATTTTAAACTTACTGATGAAATAACACCAAAAAAATCCAAAGCAAAACCAGAATCAGGTGAAGATACTGATGCTGGTAAGAAAGATGAGACAGATAATAATGAAACTGGAGATGAAAGTGATGTTAAAGCAAGTGCTAATACTAGTGCTAGCAAGAAAAAACCAGTAGCAAAGAAACAACAAAAGAAAGATGAAGAAGAAAATCAAGAAACAGGCGACGAAAGTGATAATAAGAAGGAAGTAAAGAAAAAATCTGCTCCTAAAAAGAAGCAAGAAGATGAGGGAGAAGCAAAACCAAAGAAGAAAGCAGAACCTAAAAAGAAGGGAAAGAAGGATGAGTAATTATTAGTTTATTAAATAATAATAATATTGTTATTTAATAATTATGAATTTTTTATTTAATAATATATTTAAGCAAAAACACCATCTGGAAGTCCATATAAGTGCTTCAACCAAGCAACAATATTTTTGAGTTTTGCAGTTGAACTACCATCAACAACAATAACATCACCGGCAGTAACATTAATATCACCGGCATCCACAGTAACATCACCAGCAGTCACAGTAACATCACCAGCAGTCAAAATAAGATCACCAGATGCCAATAATACATCTCCTGAACCAACTGATAAATCACCAGCTCCAACAATAGATAGACTTCCATTAAATGTCGCATTAGAACCAGAAGCAAGTGTTAGTGAGGCATTGTTACCAACAGTCATTCCAACATTAACCCCTAAAGTAGATGCAGTAATTGCAAGAGGGGCTGGACTACTACCGGTGTAATTACCATTAGTAACTTGAATTAGTTGTTCATAAGGTTCGAGATTAACAGCAATGTCAAGAGTACGTCCGTTGATGGTCATTGACGCATAATCGTTATATGGGCCATCGCTGCTCGCACCAGTGTAAGTACTGATATCAAAGACACCACCGTTAAAACTCATGTAAGCATATTCATCAGTTGTGGCTGATTTTAAGCGCATTTCGGCGGGATACGAAGGCGTGTAAGACATTTGTATATACTATTTCTATATACAAAATATTTCAATGGGTTGTATATCTCCTTCCTAAAATATATCCATTAGATATCATAATTGAAAGTTAATTTAATAAATGCTTTTAAATGACCAACATCATTTTGTATATTATTTATTATATCTTTTATATCACTTATATCTTGTCCCTGATTCACTACTGATGTATTTATATTTGCTATATCATCATTTATGCCAGAAATAATTGTGTCTTTTTGTTCAAATATATTCTTCACAACACACGCTAAACCACTAATTTTATGCTCGGTTAAATTATTAGAATTCTCGATTAGTTTATTAACATAAGGATATGTTAAGTGTTTTTCTTGTTTTTCTTTATTTTTCTTCTTACATTCTTTTTTATTTCTCAAATATTCATAAATTATATTTAATTCGTCGTTATATATTTTATCAATATTTTTACATTTATTCATAAATATCTTTATAATTATCACGAATAAATAATTATTATTAAATGTCATAAATTTTGTATATTTCATCTATTTTCCATTTTTCATATTCTTTATCAGTATCAAATGGATGAAATATACTTTTTGAACTTATTAGACTAATTAAATTATTTTCATTAACTGTTCTACCAATAAGAATATCTTCATCACCATAAATATTGTTGCTTCTAATTTTCTCTAAATATGGCACAAAATAAGGTTTCATAATAAAACATCCTGACGCTACAAAAACATTGTTATCATTATAATAATATTTTATGTTATTTATTGTTATTTTGTTCAAATAGACAATACCAGAATGCCTGTTATTTGGATATTGATTGAAACTACAAATTGCTAATTTTTTGTTGTTAATTAATTCGTCAAAAATATTTAAATCATCTAATATAGACATATCAGTAATAATTATATCGTGATCGGCATATAAAATAATATCATAAGTATCATAATTATTTATAAAATTTTGTATATTATTAAGTAAATACATTTTGCCATAATTTTTGTCAAATAAACTATAATTAACATTTAATTTCTGTAAAAACATATTATCAATATTATTAATCCAACCAAATAATTTCATAGTTATATTATATTGCTTATTTTTGTCAATATAATTAATAAATGATTTGATACTCTCAATATTTACTTCAATAAAACTTTCATTTTTAACAAATATTGTTTTTATTATCAAAATTTTCATTTACTTGATATATATAAATATTATGAATAATTTATTTAATAATAAAATCTATTTGATAACAACATTATGGTCTTATCCTTATGGAGGGGGTGAGGAATTCATGTATGATACGATGTGCTACGCTAACAATCTCAAAATGAAAGTTATATGGATTTCATTTACAAATGGTATAAATAAAAATTATACTGAATTGAAAATAAAAAGAATAAAATATGGATTAATCATAAATATTCCGGATGGTTTTAATATTAATGTTTTGCAAGAATGGATAAAATTAATAAAACCTGACATAATACATCATCAAGGGCACAAAAGATATGATTTCTTTCTTGGAGCAAAAAAATTTAGAATTCCATTTGTGAGTGGATTTCATTTTTGGAATGGTGGTATTGATTTATCCCCAATAACTTATAATAAAAACATTCTTGCTAATAAAAACAATCATAAAATAAACCCAGAATTACAATTATTATTAAATGAAAAACAATGCTTCTTATATACTGCTTCTTTTTTTACTCGTGAATGTTTTAATAAAATAATTAATATTGACATACCAGATATTATATTTCCATCATCATCTGTTGAAAGATATTTAATTAAAGAAAAACAAGAACAAAAATATGTCTCAATAATAAACATCCATAAATTTAAAGGAGGAGAGTTATTTCTAAATTTATTAAGTAATTGCCCTGACATAAGTTTTTTATGTGTAATTACCGAAAATGGTTCAGAAGATTTAGACAAAAAAATTAAAAACATAATAAATTCTCGCCAAAATAGTTTGTATTTAGAAAGAACGGATAATCCAATAGAAATTTACAAGAAAACAAAAATTATGTTATGTCCTTCTATTGTTGATGAAACATTTTGTAGAGTGGTTAATGAGAGTATGTTAAATGGTATTCCAGTATTAACAACACACGCCGGAAACATAAAATATTTAGTTGGGGATACAACACCAATAATGTCTCTTGATAATGCTAAAGAATGGGAAACACAAATAAGAATATTATTAGATAATCCAAATATTTATGAAACTTATTCTAAACTAATGATAGAACAATATAAAATTCATTCTGAGAAAATAGCAATTCAACAATTCATTGATGTAATGAAAAAAGCACTAAAAAATAGTAAAAATAATAATATTGGGATATTTTGCCCCTGGTGTCCCCAAGGTTTAGGAATTCAATCACGCAATTATTATAATATTCTCAAGACTAACTTTAATGTATTTATATTTTCATACAAATCATATATGAATATTAATAACAATAACAACCAAGAATGGCAAATAGACAATATTTATTATTCTGAAAATGATAGAGAAAATATTAAAGACATTGAAATTATAAATTTTTGTGAAAAATATAATATTGGTAAATTTATTATTCCAGAAACTTGTTGGTTTAGAGTATTTGAAATAGCATCATTATTAAGAAACATAGGAGTGAAATGCTACGGAATTCCAAATATAGAGATTGTAAGAAAAGATGAACTACATAAACATAATATATTTTACAAATTATTAGCAAATAATTATTTGTGTCACAATATTTTCTCAAAAAAGAATTTCAATGTGAAGTATATTGGTTATAGCATAAATAATAATAATATTAAACCAAAAATATTCAGTAATAATATTATTAAATTTCTTTTTATTGGGGGTATGAATGCTTTTTCACGTAAAAATGTATTAGATATTTGTGCTTCTTTCAAAATGGCATATAACTTAAATAATAATATTAGACTGACAATTACTATACAAAAAATAAATGAATTGGAATATAATTTATCAGAAAAATTAAATGAATACAGAAATAATAATTATATTAATATTATCGAACAAGAATTATCTGACAAAGAGATAAGTGAATTATATATAAACCATCATATTAGCATACAAGTGTCTAAACACGAAGGATTAGGATTGGGATTTTATGAGAGTATTAGTTATGGAACACCTGTTATTACATTAAATACACCACCACATAATGAAATCATAAAAGATAACATTAATGGTTGGGTTATTGACTGTTATTTTAAAGAAATGACTGATAATACTAATGCTATGTATGGTTCAGCATATTTTAATATAAATAATCTTTGTGACAAAATTGTAGAAGTAAGTAATGAAAAAGTGATTAATAATATTATTGATAGTCTTGTTATAGATTATAATAAGAGACTAAGTTATGAAAAATTTACGAAACGATTATGTAATATATTAGCATAAAAATTGAAAAAATCATAATATTGGCAATTTATAGTTATATAATTAAATCAAACAAATCAAGCAATAGGGATGAGTTTCTATACTTCACCTAATACTAACAAGTATAGTATCCATTTTACACCCTTGACACTGGGTATGTATTACGTTCCATTATATCTTAGCAAAACAACACCATCTGAGTATATTATGAAACGCCTCATCAATTCTCTCAAATGTGTGCTGGACAGTAATATAACAGCACGCAAAGAAAGACGAAAACCCATCAGAGCATATGCTGAAACTGAACTGATGCTTCGCACAAAGTATCCTCAAGATTTTTGGGATGCGCAAAATACTTACGATTTGGCAGTATGTCTTCTTATAAAGGAGAATTGGAAAATGCCTCTTTGCGATTTTCTAAATTATCAAATTTGATGAATTAACATTTAATTTATATTACAATAATAACACTAAAATGAGACATATAATTGGGGCAAAATGTTGTTTAGGACAAACACAAAGAGGGGTTTATTATGCTCCTACATATGTTAATACAACATATAATATAACATTTGATAGTTATCATAAATATCAATCTTTATACAACACAATAAAATATCTAAGTATTTCTAATAATGACAAAATTTTGACATTTGGAGGAGACCATAGTATTGGTGTTAGTACGGTTAGTGCTATTAATGACAATTGTATTAAAAATAATAAAAAATTATCTGTTATATGGATTGATGCGCACGCTGATATTAATACATACAATACATCAAATACTGGAAACATTCACGGTATGCCAGTAGCTTTTTTATTGGGATTGTGCTCTTTTCCTCATCTAAAATTTGATAATTTTATAGAACCAAAACAAATACATTACATTGGTTTAAGAGATGTTGAAATGAAAGAATTTAAATTTTTGAAACAATTGGGAATAAATTATTACACGGCAACTGATGTAATAAATTATGGAATTAAACCAATACTAAAAGAAATAAAAAATAAAGTAAAAGATAATGATATACATATTAGTTTAGATGTTGATGCGATAGACCCTTTAATCATACCGTGTACTGGAACACCTGTAAAAAATGGTATGTCATTACAAGATACACTCAAAATTATAACACATTTTGACAAATTAAAATCATTAGATATTGTTGAATTCAATCCATTATTAGGAGATAGCAATGATTTAGACATTTCTATGTATGCTATTAATAAAATAATGAGCAAATTTTAATTTAATTGATTAATAATAATTACCAGGGATAGTCAGCATATCGTGTTTTAATTACATTTTCATTATTATCACTAATAAAACAACACTTACCATAACGATCTAAACCATCATAGCAATCACCTTTATTCTTAGAACATTTTTCAGTCATTAAATAATACTTATGTTTTTTTCCTTTATTATATCCTGATACCAATGATTGTTGCGTATCATTAGAAATATAACGATAAAAATCAGCAACAAATATATGATAATAATTTTTACTAGAATTATAAGGAGTATCTAACATAAATTGAATAAGTTTTATAAACATACTATTTTTTGGATGAGTAGCAATAATACCTTGATAGATAGTTTTTGGAATTATTGACATAACTGTGTATAAATCAACATCTTTTTTATTGAATATTAAATTTAATGGTTTGATTAATTCTGTTTTGATGTCTAAATACACACCTCCGTGAATATACAAAACACAATAACGAAATAAGTCTGCTTTATGCGCTCCATCAAGTGACTCGAATTTTTTCACAACATCATTATGAAAATTAGCAGATAAAAATTGTATAATTTCTTGATCATCATAAATTATATGTTTATAATCTGGAGCGTATTTTTTGATATTATCATAAACTTTTTGTGGTATTTTTGATTTATCGTGATAAGTTTGAAAGATTATTTTGGGTATAGTTTTATCACTTTCTTGTATAATATCAAATTCAACATTGTCAATATTTGAGTAATAATAATAAACAAAAAATATTATACAAGAGATAAATAAGATAATATAGATAATCATATTTATAATATTTATAATATTCTTTATAATGAGATAATATTTTTAACAATGTTTTTTACATTTTTAAACATACCTGAAAATGTTGTTGGTGCTGACTTACCATAATTATTTTTTTTTGTATTGATATAATTTAAACTATTGCTTAAACTAACATCATCCCTAATATCTTTTTCTGTTATACTTTGTTTTATGTCTAATGGTTGGGAATGTAAAATAGAATTTATTGTATCAGTAATATGACTGGTTTCTTTTATTTTGTCTTGGTTAATTTCTGGACAATCATCTATATCATACCAAGTAATATCATGTAAATGTTGCCATTCTATTCTTTTATATTGATTTATTTCTAACATTTTTTTCATATAATTTATTAAATTATCTGATACAATATATTTATTCAAATATGAATTTTTCAAATAAGTAATATCTTGAGTGAATATATTATGTTTTAAAATTTTTAAACCATTACTTTTTGAAAATGGAGTTGAACCATAAACCATCTCATATAATAAAACACCAATAGACCAAATATCAGATTTTGTGTCATAGTTCTGTTGATTTAATAATTCTGGAGACATCCATAATGGACTGCCACAAATAGTATTATTTAGATTATCACTAAGAATTTTAGACAATCCAAAATCACCTATTTTTACTGTTTTTTTGTCATTTGATAATAATATATTTGCTGATTTAATATCCCTATGGATAATATCTAAATTTAATAAATGAGAATAACCATTTAGAATTTGACAATAATAATTATAGACCGTGTCAAAATCCAATCCTATTTTGATTTCTGTTGTTAATTCACCACCATTACATAATTCCATTAATATTATTAATTCATCTTCTTTTTCTAAAATATCAAAGTATTCAACAATATTTTTATTTTTGTTTTGTTTCAATATATTTATAACATCTATTTCTCTCTGCATCTGCTGTCTTATTTTGCCATCTAGATTTTCTGTATTTATTATTTTTGCGGCAATGTTATATGTTTTATACAAACCTTCATAAACATTTGAGAATGAACCCTTTCCCAATAATTTTTTATAAAATATTTGTAAATCTCCCATTTATTATGAGATAATATTATATGATTTAGTTTAAAAAATTAATTTTTTTTATTACCTAAATAATAATACAACAAAAAGTAATTATAAAGTAATATTATGGGTAATTTTATGGGATTTCTTGATTTTTATGACAGAGATAATCATCATAATAATGATGATGATGAGATAAAAAATAATAATTTTAGGGAAATTGCTGAGAGTGTTCATATATGTTTAGAAACAAATTTAAAAGATTTAGAACAAGAAAATGTTATGTTGAGAAAAAGTCTTGAATTTTACAAGAATTTATATTATGAAAAGTCAAGAATGATTGATGATTATGAAAGAATGAATGAAGAACTGACAGTGTTTGATGAGGGGTATGTTGTGAATTAATAATTATTTTTTAATGTAAATTTATTTATTTAATAAATTTTCATTGAGTTGCTTCTTTATATGCGATACTAGCATTTTCGGTTATTTCATCAGAAGCATCAAAACATTTTTTTATTATTTGTGGGTTTAATTTACTCCATTCTTTATCATCAAATTTTCTTGAATATCTGACCTTAATCGGAATTGATTTTAATTCATCTAATTTATTTTTAGTTCCTAAAATTGTTATAAAACTATAAGAATACAAATCACCAACAAAAGAATAATTTTCACTTGCTGAATGTTTATATTGTGGTAGTTCATCATTTAGTACTACACGTGTCAATTTTTCATCAAGTTGGCTCTTATATTCATATATTCTTCCAATCAACATTCCACAACTAATAAATAATGAATATATTCCGTTATGTGTTATTTGACTATCAGTCGGTGTAATACATATAATACATTGTAATTGTTTTTTATTCCATACATAATCACAATAATACATATAGTATTTACGCTTTGGTGAAGTTCGTTCCTCAAACATTTTTCTATAAATATTAACATTACTTATTTCTTTTGAGATTGGTGTGGTAATTTTACCAATCATAGTTTCACTTTTATGATCTACTTTATAGAAATGGTTAAATAAATCCTCGATAATAAATTTTACTAATTTATAATAATTTTCTGTTAATGATTCTCCAGGTTTAAGAGCACAACTCATACTATAATGACATTCAACATACCTATTTATTATAGTTATCAAAGGAACCCACATATATGTGTCTTTATATATGGATTCTAAATTATTCATTTGACTACGTATTGTCATTGTGGGATCTTGATAAAATGTTGGTTGTGGAAACATATCTTTGATAAAGTTAAAAAATGTATTATTTTTTATGCGACTATTATCAAATAAAATAGAATATGTATTTTCAATATTTATTGTCTCAATATCTGTGGTGCGTTTATATGCCACGCACATATTACCAGGTATTTTTCCCTTTTTTACTTCATACTTATTTTTACAGGTCTCTATAAAAGATTGTAGATAAAGATTGACAAATGATGAAACCAAATAATCATTTCCCTTTACAAGATGATTTGTATCATATTCATTTGATGGATACCCTTTAAATGTCCTCAAAAATGCGTACATTTCTTTATTATTTAACCATTTATAGTTACATAGTCTATATAAACCAATACTACTAAGAGAAGTATAATAAACATTTCGAACACAAGTAAATATATTATCAGTGGGATTAGGATTTTCTTTAACACTACACACTGATATAGCATATACTCGTGATATATCGGTCGTATCATTAACAAAATAACATAATGAAAATACCTTGCTAATTTTTGTTTTCTTATTAGTGAATACAATAAAATAAAATGAAGTTGGGTTTGTTGGGTTTTCAGAAATACAAAATAGATATTTATTTTTAGCATTATTACCATCTCTATCTTTTTCGATAATATAATACATATTGATATCAGAAATAGTGATAGACTTGTGAAAATATATATCTTTTGGTGGTTTATCAGGTATTAGGTTTAAGGTACTAGTACATTCTACCATTGTTCCTGTATTGTTAAGATTTCTAGTAGCACTATAATATGTTATTATATCTTCACTATCTGCCTCTACCGGCACTGCTACTATAGCAGCCGCCGCTAGTCCTGGTCTTGACATAATATATATATATATAAAAATTGAAATCTATATCTACTATTAATTATAACCATAATTATAATAAAATACAATGGAAGGTTTAAACTTAAAAGATTTTGACTTTATAAATGACAAGAAAAAAAAACCCAAAAAAATATACTCACTCGATCCATCTTGTTTTGAAAACAAAGAACAAAATAAATTGATATCAAAACTCATAAAAATGATTGAAGAGCAACGAGATGAAATAAGAGAATTAAAACAAACAATAGAAGATTTGGCTACTAAAAATGATATATTAAAATTAGAAGAAAAGATAGAGTTTTTAAGTGAGTAAAAAAATATATTATTATTTATTATGAATGATTTTATACAAATATTTTTGAGTTCAACTGAAAAACAATGGGAAAATATGTA
>Ga0214921_10005682_pt1 | contig 17514 bp, 22 predicted proteins | sample LL1505_MetaG_FD_177992 | JGI IMG/M metagenome (GOLD analysis project Ga0214921, IMG submission 177992) | Freshwater microbial communities from Lake Lanier, Atlanta, Georgia, United States - LL-1505 | ecosystem: Environmental > Aquatic > Freshwater > Lake | place: USA: Georgia | collected...
CACCCACCAAGCGGGCTCTGCGATCTTCCAAGCTGGGGCGATAGGTGGCCGTGCTGAACAAACTGCCGTTGCTGACTTCGCTTCGGATGGTGGGAATCGTGCTGGGTTTGGGGTCTGCAAAGTCCACTTTGGCCGTTTGGGGCAAGGTTTCGCAACCAACCAAAAGGAAGGCGACCGAAAAGCATGCGGCGATTCTCATGCTTATAAAAGTGCTGAGCCCATTTTCAAAAAAGCAGTTCATCACAGCTGCCCTAACTTCTGCAGCATTTGGTCCGAGGTCTGGATGGCCTTGGAGTTCATTTCATAGGCGCGCTGGGTTTGAATCATGGTCACCAGCTCTTGCACCACATTGACGTTGGAGGTTTCCACATAGCCTTGCATCAACGAGCCCAGACCATTGGTGCCTGCGGTACCGGTTTGAGGTTGGCCCGAAGCGGTGGTTTCCACATAGAGATTCTGGCCGCGAGGCTCGAGGCCTGGAGGGTTGATGAAGTTGGCCAGTGCAATGGTGCCCAGTGACTGGGGCGCTACGGTGCCCGGAATCTTGGCGGTGACGGTACCGTCTCCGGAGATGGTCACGCTGGTTGCCGTCACAGGAACCGTGATGCCGTTGGCTACAGCCAACCCGGTTGCGGTCACCAATTGCCCTTGCGAGTTCACCTGAAAAGAGCCATCACGCGAATAAGCCAAGGTGCCGTCAGGCATGGTCACCTGAAAAAAACCATTGCCATTGATGGCCACATCCAAGTTGTTGCCCGAGGCTTGCAAGCTGCCTTGTGCAAAAGACCTCGCGGTGGCGGCGGTTCGCACACCCAAACCAATTTGCATGCCGGTGGGCAACTGGGATTGTTCCGTGCTGTTGGCTCCCACTTGGCGCATGTTTTGGTACATGAGGTCCTCAAACACCGCATGGGCGCGCTTGAAACCGTTGGTGGAAGCGTTGGCCAGGTTGTTAGAAATCACGTCCAGCTGGGTTTGCTGGGCTTCCATGCCGGTTTTGGAGATCCAGAGGGAGTTGATCATGAAGTATGTCCTTAAGTCTTTTAGTGGCGTGTGGAGCTTTAGCCTTGCATGCTCAGTAATTGGCCTGCGGAGCGGTCGTTGGATTCGGCGGTTTGCAACAGCCGCATTTGCATTTCAAATTGACGCGCGGTTTGAATCATCCCCACCATGGATTCAATCGCGTTCACGTTCGAGCCTTCCAAAGACCCTGGGGTGAGGCGGGCAATGGCGCTGTTGGGAAGCGGGTCACCACTTGCGGTTCTGAACAAGCCATCAACACCACGCTTGAGAGGTTCGTCTGCGTTGGGAGTGATGAGTTTGAGGCGGCCAATGGTGGCGGCAGGTTGGTTATTGGCTTTGGAGGTGATGGTGCCGTCAAAACCAATGCTCAAGCTGGCGCCCTGCGGAACGGCAATGGGCGCGCCGCCATCGGACAACACGGTTTGCCCAGTGCTGGTTTGCAAGTTGCCATCAGGCCCCACCTGGAATGAACCGTTGCGTGTGTAGGCCTCCGTGCCGTCTAACCCTTGCACCGCAAACCAGGCATTGCCGTTGGCCATGACATCCAAATCGCGACCTGTGCGAATGGAGGGGCCCGGGGTGTTGAGGTGGCCATTGGTGGTTTCCACATTGAACACGCGAGTGGTGGCGCCATCGCCTTTGATAGGCACTGCGCGGTAAGCGGACATCTCGGCGCGAAACCCGTTGGTGGACACATTGGCCAAGTTGTTGGCCAAAACCGCCTGCCTGCTGGCTGCTGAGCTGGCGCCCGACATGGCGGTGTAGATGATGCGGTCCATGGGTGGCTCCTGATGGGCGGGTTAAGTCATCAACGCAGGTTGATCAATGACTGCATCACTTGATCCTGCGTTTTGATGGTTTGGGCGTTGGCTTGATAGGCCCTCTGCGTGGTCATCATGCTCACCAGCTCTGCGGTCAAGTCCACATTGGAGTCTTCCAAAGCGCCTGCTCGGGTCGAGCCAAATTGGCCAGAACCGGGCTGCCCCGTGGTGGGCTCACCTGAAGCAAATGTCTGTGCCCAGTTGTTACCGCCCAAGGGTTGCAGGCCCTGGGGATTTCTGAACGTGGCCAAGCTGATCATGCCGTTGTATTGGGTTTGGCCGTTCGAATAACTCGCTTTGATCAAGCCTTGTTCGTTGATGGTGATGCCGGTCAGCGACCCTGAGGTGTAACCATCTTGGGTCAAGCTGGAAACTGCAAACGAGGTTGCGTATTGCGTTGCACCTGTCAAATCCAAACTGAAGCTTAGAGTGGGGTTGGTGATGGATGATGCATTGCTGATGGTGACGGTCGGTGAGGCGTTAGGTGCATACAAAGCGCCATTGGCCCTGAACTGCAACTGAAGGTTTTGAGTGGCTCCGTTGTCGTCGGTATAAGTCAACACGTTGCCGGTAGAGGCGTCCCGAACATCCCAGTTGTCTAGAGCGGGTGTGACGGGTGTCGTGGTGTTGTCAGCTGCTGTAGAGGCCGCTCTTGTGAAGGCCAAATTAAACGCCACTGCATTGCCTTGAGAGTCGTACACATTCAATGAGGTGCCGTACCTGTTCAGGGGCGTGGCGGAGTTGCTGGCGCTGTAAACCGTGGTGTCAGCAGAATTCAAATTGAATGCCGCAGTGACGGCGGAGGTGGCGCTGGCGGCAATGGGCGCGCTTGTGGGCATTTGCAAGGCGGCGGGTGTGGAGCTGGTTTTAACACCTTCGACATCAGTGGTGAAACCCATGACCTTGGAGCCTGCATTACTCACCATATAACCTTCTTTGTCCAGTTTGAATTGGCCGTCCCGTGAATACGCCGTGGTGCCGTCGGCCAGTTGCATCTGAAAAAAACCACCGCCATTGATGGCAATGTCCAGGTTATTGCCGGTGATGCTGATGTTGCCTTGGCTGAATTGCTGCGTCACAGCTGACACTTCAACGCCGAGTCCAGCGGCCTTTTCACTGGTGCCTGCTGAGACCAAGGCACCAAACTCTGCGCGTGCCAACTTGTTGCCAGTGGTGTTGGCGTTGGAAATATTGTTGCCAATCACGTCCAAACTTTTACTGGCTGAATTCAAACCGGAGAGTGCTTGCTGGAATGCCATGGGTTTGTCTCTGTATAGGGTTTACAAAATCGCTTGAACGTCGCTGTAGCTGAGCTGTTTGCCGTTTTGCAATTGCAAACTCAAAGCGCCTTTGGTGTCCGAGCCGACCGATTTCACAGTGCCCGCCACATAGCCTGTCGCGTCCATAGGTTTGCCGCCTGCGGTGGCCACCACCTTCATGTACACATTGTCTGACCCGTTATAGGAGCTGGCATTCCAGCTGAAATTGGTCCGGCCGGCAGACTTTGCACCCAAGGCTAGCGTGTCTAACACGGTACCCGCACTGTTGGTGATTTGAATCTTCAAATCTTCAACCGCGGCGGCCAAGTCCACTGCGCCCTTGGCCACGCCGTTTTGCACATTCAGCTGGTTGCCGGCGTACATCACATCCCGCCCAATCAAGCTGGAACCTTGCAACATTTGCATCGCTCCAAATTGGCTGGAGATGTTGTTCACGGCCTGGTTGAGTTCTTGAATACCACTGACCGTATTGATTTGCGCCATTTGTGAGGTCAGTTGGGCATTGTCCATGGGGCTCATGGGATCTTGGTTGTTCATTTGAGCCACCAACAGTTTCAAAAACCGATCCTGCATCGCCGCTGGGTCGTTCGATTGTGTTTTATTGCCCATCAAGGCGCTGCTCAAAGTCGATGATGGCGCGGTCAATGGACTGGAGCTGATGTTGGAGAGTGCAGTGGTCATGTTGGTCCTTAAAAGGAGGGTCAGCTGCCCATTTGCAATGTTTTAAGCAGCAGCGATTTGGCGGTGTTCATCACCTCCACGTTGTTTTGGTACGAGCGGGAAGCGGAAATCATGTTGACCATTTCTTCTACAGCGTTCACATTGCTGTAGTTGATGTACCCCTCAGGGTCGGCTGCGGGGTGGTCTGGGTTGAACACCTTGCGGCCCGGTGCGTCGCTCTCTTTCACGTTGCTCACTTTGACGCCGGCAGAAGATTGGCTGTCCATGAGCGCGGTCTCAAACACCACTTGGCGGCTTTTGTAGACCTTGCCGTCGGGCCCTGCGGTGGCATCGGCATTGGCCAAATTGCTGGCCACCACGTTGAGACGCTGCGACTGCGCGCTGATGGCGCTGCCGGAGACGTTGAATATTGAAAACATGGACATGGTGATTACTGACCTGTTATGGCGCTTAAGAGCGTTTTGGAATTGCCGTTAATGAATCTGAGGGTGGCTTCGTATCGAACCGAGTTGTCCACAAAGCTGGCGCGCTCACGGTCCAAGTCCACCGTGTTGCTGTCCAAGCTGGCCTGGGCGTTGGCGGCATAGATCAGCTTGGTGCCTGCACCCAGCTCGGCGTCTTGTGACAACATGGGCTGAAGCGGCATGTGTTTGGAATGGGTGGACAGGCTGGCGCTGCTTGGAGCCACAGACTTCATGGGCATTTGGGCTCGGCCTGAGCCCGTGAGCTCGGACAATGTCTCTTTAAAGTTGAGCTCGCGTGCCGAGTAGCCGGGGGTGTCGGCGTTGGCAATGTTGCTGGCAATCACGCGCTGGCGCTCCGCCCGAACGACCAATGCCTTCGAGTGAAAGTCCAATGAGTCTGTCAATTGAGCCAACATAGCCACCTCCTGGGCACACTTGCATGCGGCAATTGTGGAGAGAACTTGAATTTCAGAGGCTTTGAAATGCGCCCGCTTATAGGGTTATTTCAGAGGATTGCGCCCAACGCTTCTCCCTAAAGTTCAGCCCATGAATATTTACAGCTGGTTCTTAGGTGTGACTTGCGCTGGACTGATGGGCGGGATGCTGCATGCGCAAACTGTGACGTCTGTGTCTTATCAGGCGCCGCTGGTGGCCGCGCCCTCTGAACCAGAGTGGTTAGGCAATACCCAGCGTTGGCTCCATAAAACAGTGACGACCGTGCAAGCTCAGATGAACGCGGACTCGCCCCACCCTTTGCGCATGGAGGTGACCATTGGGCAACTGGACAGCCGCTTGAAGCTGGCACCCTGTGCCACCGTGGAGCCCTATATGCCGCCAGGGTCGCGCTTGTGGGGCTCGACCCGTGTGGCCTTGCGTTGTACGGACGGACCGGTGCGCTGGAATGTGTTTTTGCCTGTCAAGGTCAAGGCTTGGGGCAAAGCTTGGGTCATGCGGCGCGATGTGATGTCGGGTACAGCAATTGCAGCCTCAGACATGATGGAAGTCCAAGAGGTGGACTGGGCTGAAGAACAAAGTCCCGTGGTTTTGGATGCCAACCAGTGGTTGGGTCAGATTGCCACCCGTAACTTGTCTACAGGCCAAACCCTCAGGCAAAACATGGTTCGGCCTGCCCAGGTGTTTCAGGCGGGAACGCAAGTGAGGGTGATTGCAACAGGTCCGGGATTTCAGATTGCATCAGATGCACAGGCGCTGAGCGCCGGTGTGGTGGGGCAACCCGCACGTGTGCGCATGGAGGGTGGGCGCATCATGAGCGGCCTGGTACTGGATGCGCGCACAGTGCGCTTGGACCTTTAATTTGTGAATGAATTCACTAAAGGCCTAAAAAAGATGGAAAACTGCCTTAAGTCTGATTCAAGACTGCCGAAAATCAATATGTTGGCCAAATGGTTTGGCCTTTGTGGAGCTCACTATGAAAATTGGTCAAAATTCAGAATTGCCCGTGGCGTCTACTCCGGCTGCTCAGTCTTTGACCGAGGTCGCCTCCAAAGCCAAACAACCCAGCACGCTGACTCAAGCCGCTCAGGCGAACAAGTCCGAATCGAAATCGGAGTCCAAGACTTCGGGCGTCCAGGTATCCATTTCCAAACAGGCACAAGCTTTGGATCGTGCGCAAGAGGCCGCCGATTCGGACATCGATATGGCCAAAGTCGAGGCCGTGCGGTCCCAAATTCAGCAGGGCACCTACCAAGTGAATCCCGAAGCCATTGCCGACAAGCTCTTGGCCAACGCTCAAGAAATGCTGCAGCGCACCAAAAACTAAGCCGCTCTGTATCCAGCCGTTTAGATTCGACCCTGGGAGGCTCACATGCCTCCTAATCAGACCTCCCATTTGTTAACCGAATTGATGGCTGGCCTGAATGCTCAGGCTGCAGCACTGGGCTCGTCTTTGGCTCTGGGGGATGAACAAGCCCTTGAAGTGATGGCCCAAGCCAGTCAGGCCCTGCGTCAATCCGCTATGGAATTGATGCATCTTACGCAGCGCCAAAAGCTCAGCCCCAAAGACCGCGCCGAATTGCAAAGCCAGCTCATAAACCTGAGCACCTTGCTGGCTACCCAGCGCACGGCTTTGATGCGACGCATGGCGTTTGTAGAGCGTGCGGTACAGACGCTCATGCCCCATCAGGCTCGTGGCACCACTTACCAGCCTGGGGCCAGCGCAGCCTATTCAGGGCGCGCCCAAAGTGGTCGCCTGGGCGATTCAAACGCTTAAATTTTTTTAGTAATCCAATAAGCCAGTCTTCAAACGGCTTACGTTAAGGCTGGTCAATGCGTGCGCATTTTGGCCCGTAAGCGGGCAATGGATTGGCTGTGCAACTGGCACACTCTAGATTCGGTAATGCCCAACACAGCGGCAATTTCCTTCAGGTTCATGTCTTGCTCGTAGTACATGCTCATGATGTATTGCTCGCGTTCGGGCAGGGTTTTGATGGCTTCCACCAATGCTTTGCGCAGGCGCTGGTTGCGCAACAACTGCATGGGGTCGGAGTTGTTGTCGACCATATGCCGGTCCAGAAAATTCTCATCACCATCGTCCCCGCCCATATCCTCCAGGTACACAAGTTGAGCACCTTGAACCTTGCCTAACAGGGTTTGATATTCCTGCAGCGTCAAATCGAGCTCGTTGGCAATTTCGGTTTCGGTGGGGCTGCGGCCCAGCAGGTTTTCAAGGTTGTGAACCGCCATTTCAATTTCTTTTTGGCTCTTGCGAGAGCCACGAGACATCCAATCGTTTTCACGCAGCTCGTCAATCATGGCGCCGCGTATGCGTTGGCTGGCAAAGGTTTCAAACTGCACGCCCTGATTGGCTTCAAAACGTGTGAGTGCTTCAGACAGACCAATCAAGCCCACTTGAATCAGGTCTTCCACCTGCACGCTGGCAGGCAGTTTGGCCATCATGTGGTGGGCCAAGCGGCGCACCAAGGGCGAGTACTGCCGTATTAAAGCGTCACGGTCGAGTTGTCCCTTGGCGGTGTACATCAGTGGCTCCAAAACGGGGCGGTATGGGGGGCGGGCTCCATCAGCCTCAGAGCCAAAGACAGCATACCTTCGGATGGAGTACTGCTGATGTCATGTCCATCCAGTAAACCAATGGGTGGCACCATGTGAGGACGCTGCCCTAAAAATTGTTGAGCACACTCAGAAATGGAATGGCTGAGTTTTTCAGCTGTGTGCAGAGCCGATGCATCCAAAGTATCCAGCACGGGCACCAAGGTGGGGTGGTGTTGGCCTTTGAGTGTGAGTTGCTTTAGAGCTTGGTAAGCCGTGAGTACTGAGGTGGAGTTGGTGCCTACAGCCAGCAGAGGCGCAGCTGCGAAGTCAGCCAAGTCTTCTACCAGCCAGGAGATGGGCACATACACCAGCATCACATCGTGGGGCTCATGGTCTTGGGTCAGTTGCTCCAGCAACTGCAGACGCGACTGCTGCAGCGGCGGCACCACTCGGGTGGCATCTACACACACTGAGGCATATCCCAAATGCCTCCAAGCCTTGACCAACTGGTCTTGCAGGGCGGCCTCGCTTTTCATATCGCCATGGCTGGCCAGCAATACCACTTGGGGGGTTAAAGCACCGCTCCATTGGGTCAGGCTGGAGGCTTGATGCAAAACAGCTTCAGGCATGTAAGGCTCCTAATTCAGAAGAAGGGGCGGTGCCCGTAGATCCGTGGCTGAAGAAAAACCCAAGGTCTAAATCTGTGGTGGTGTAAGCCGTTTTGGGTGCGTGCATGGACTGCTTCACCAACTTATGGGGTTGCGCCTGCTCCCAATCTTCGGGAACCCTTTGACCGGTGGTGACCCCGCGCAGCATGAGTTGGTGCCGTATGGCGGCATCCAAAGCCGGGCCCAGTTTGCTGGCTTCGTCTGTTTTGGTAAGGATGGCCTGTTGGGTACCTGTGGTGCGAAAGGCCTGCACCACTTCATCCAGCATTTCGCCTTGGCTGCAGGCGTTGAGCACCAGCACCCGTTGCAGCTTGGGCAGGTTCAGGGTGTTGAGCAGGTCGCGCGTGCGGGGATCGCGAGGCGCCAAGCCGGTGGTGTCAATGAGCACCATTTTTTTGTTGACCAAAAGCCCCAGCAAATCCTGCAAAGCTGCTTGGTCATAAGCCAAATGCGCTACCACGCCCATCATTTTTCCGTAGGCGCGCAGTTGTTCGTGTGCGCCTACACGGTAGGTGTCCAGGGTAATCAGACCCACGCTGGCGGGGCCAAATTCGCGGGCGCACCAACCGGCCAGTTTGGCGCAGGTGGTGGTTTTTCCAACCCCCGTGGCACCCATTAAGGCAAACACGCCGCCTTGCTGCATCATGGACAGTGTGTTGCCATCGGTTTTAAGGTTGCGCTCCAACACTTGGGCGACCCATTTTTTGGCAGCTTGGGCGTCTTGGTCTTGGGGCAGCTTGTCCAGCACGGCGCGCGACAGGTGAGGCGAGTAGCCGGCGCCAATTAGTTGTGTCATGAGGTTGTTGCGCACCGGGCTTTTGCGGGTTTCGCCCAACCACGTGAGGGTGCTGAAGCGCTCTTCAATCAGCGCCTTCATGGACTGCAGCTCGTCGCTGATGCCCTTGGGTGTGGTGGTACCAGCCGAGGCTTGAGCCGAAAGATCTGAATACCCCACATGAATTTGAGCGGGTGCAGTGTGTGTGGCTGGGGTGTGCGCATTTGCAGTATGAGCCGCGGTTGGAGCAGCTGACTCCCGAACCGGAATCCCCACCTTGGCCTTGCGCTTGGAGTCCGTGCCCACCGAGGCCCGGTCTGATGCAGAACCGGAATCTTCCATGTCTGCTGGAATGGTCATCAAACCCTTGCGGCGCTTGAGCATGCGGTCGCGCACAAAGTCTTGAAAGGACAAGGTGCTCATGGACAGCTGCTGCGCGTCCGCCTCTACGCTTTCTTTAACTGCAGAGCTTAAAGCGGAGCTGAAAGATTGCTTGGTTGCGGTGTTAACGGCGTCAAGGTCTTGCGCTTCGTTGGCATTGTCTTGGGCCAGGGTGTCCACCTCATCAGAGGAGGCAGCCATCACTTCCACTCCGTTGGGGGTGGTGCGGTTGGACAATATGACGGTCTTGTCGCCAAACGCCATTTTGGCTTTGGCCAATGCCTGCCGTGCGGTGGGTGCGTGAAAGCGTTGTAGGTTCATCATGTCGCGCCTCGAAGAATCGGTCCGATTCGAATAGAGTGGGTATCAGGAATTTCGCTGTGGGCCAACACTTGCAACCTAGGGGCCACGCGCCTGACCAAGCGTGCTACGGTATTGCGAATCACATCGGGCACCAGCAGGCAAGCGGGCACCCCCACTTCTTCTTGTTGCATGGCCACTTCGGCGGCCTGCTGGCTCAGCATGTCGGCCACACCGGGGTCCAGTGCCGGGCCACTGCTGTTGCCCAAGGCTTGCACCAACATGCGCTCCAGGGGGGGGTCAATGGCAATCACATTCAGTTCTTTTTGCGGACCGTAAATTTGCTGCACGATGGCGGGACTCAAGGCCACACGCACTCGTTTGGCCAGTTCTGCTGGGTCGCTGATGGTGGTGGCGTGTTCGGCAATGGCTTCGATGATGGTGCGAATGTCACGGATGTGCACCGACTCTTCCAGCAACAGCTGAAGCACTTTTTGGAACACTGACACCGAAACCATTTTGGGCACGACTTCCTCAATCAATTTAGGTGCTTGCTTACTGACATGGTCCACCAGCTGCTGCGTTTCGGTTCGACTGAGCAACTTGGCGGCGTGTTGTTGCATCAAGTGTGACAAATGGGTCGCCATGACGGTCTCAGAATCAACCACCGTAAAACCGGCCATTTGTGCGGCTTCTTTTTGGCGCTCGTCAATCCAGTGTGCGGGCAGACCAAATGCGGGGTCGGTGGTAGCGGTTCCTATCAGCGGCGTGGTGATGCCGCCGGGGTTGATGGCCAGGTACATGCCCGGAAACGCCTCGCCCTCGCCCACAATCACGCCGCTTAAAGTGATACGGTAGCCGCTGGGCTTGAGTTCCAAGTTGTCGCGCACATGCACGGGCGGGGGCAAAAAGCCCACCTCTTGAGCAAACTTGCGTCGCACGCCCTTGATGCGCATGAGCAAATCCCCCTGACGGTTTTTGTCAACCAAAGATATCAGGCGGTAGCCCAGCTCCAGCCCCAGTTGGTCCACGGGTTGCAGGTCGTCCCAGCTGGCGTCGCTGTCAGCAGGTGCGGTGGTGATCTCGCTGGACGGATCTGCCGGGGGCGGCCGGTTGGCCAGCATCCAGCTGGCGTAGCCCAGAACTGCGGCAATGGTTAAAAACACCACATGCGGCATGCCGGGGATGATGCCCAAAATACCCAAAATACCTGCGGTAATGCCCAGCACCTTGGGAGACAAAAACACTTGGGTGCCAATTTGGCTGCCCAAGTCTTCCTCTTTGCCCACGCGCGACACCACCATGGCAGCAGCAACGGAAATGAGCAGCCCCGGAACTTGCGCCACCAAGGCATCGCCCACCGCCAACAAAATGTAGCTGTCAGCGGCTTGGCCGATGCTGAGGTTGTGTTGCAACATGCCCACCACCAAGCCACCCAGAATGTTGATGATCAAAATCAAAATGCCGGCCATAGCGTCGCCGCGAACAAACTTGGACGCACCATCCATGGAGCCAAAAAAGTCGGCTTCTTCGGCAATTTCGGCGCGGCGGCGTTTGGCTTCCTTGTCGTCAATGGTGCCGGCGCTCAGGTCGGCGTCTACCGCCATTTGCTTGCCGGGCATGGCGTCCAAGGCAAAGCGGGCGGACACTTCCGCAATACGCTCGGCACCTTTGGTCACCACAATAAAGTTGATGACCACCAAAATGGCAAACACTATCAGTCCCACAGCAAAGTTGCCGCCAATCAAGAAGTGGCCAAACGCCTCAATCACAGCACCGGCTGCGCTTGGACCTGTGTGGCCCTCCAGCAGCACCACGCGGGTAGAAGCCACATTGAGCGACAAGCGCATCAAGGTGGTTAAGAGCAGCACTGTTGGAAAAGCCGCAAAGTCCAGGGGGCGCAGCATGTAGGCGGCCACCATCATCACCATCAATGCCAGGGCGATGTTGATCGTAAAGAACACATCCAACAACCAGGCCGGCATGGGCAAAACCATCATGGCCAAAATCAGCACCACCACCAGGGGAGCAGCCATACCTTGAATCAGGGCGGCGTGCCCACCGAAAAACTGTTGGATTTTTTTCAGCTCGTTCATGCCATGGCTCCACTTACCAGCGGACTGGTCAAGGGGTCCAACTCGGGCGGCACGTGTGGCTTTGGCACATCGCCAGGTGCAGGGCCTTCACCCCGCAAATTGGCTTTGAGTCGGTACACATAGGCCAAAATCTGCGCAACAGCGGTGAATAGGCTGGTGGGGATTTCGGCATCCAACTCGGTGTTCGCGTACAACGCGCGGGCCAAGCTCGGGGATTCAATCACCGGAATCTTGTGGCTTCGGGCAATGTCCTTGATTTTCATGGCCAGCAAGTCGGCACCTTTGGAAATGACTATGGGCACATCCATGGTGGCATCGTCGTATTTCACAGCTACGGCGTAGTGGGTCGGGTTCATCAGCACAAAATCCGCTTGGGGAACCTTGCGAATGCTGGCGCGCTTGGCAAACTCGCGTTGTTTGGCGCGCCGCTTGGTCTTGACCTCCGCGCTTCCCTCCGATTGTTTGGCCTCGTCCTTGACTTCCTGCAGCGACATTTTGAGTTCGGACTTGTGCAAAAAAATCTGCAGGGGCACATCGATGAGTGCCACCACAAACACCACCCCCAGCAACAAAGCTATGCCTTTGATCAACCAATCCAGCAGATGGGGCAGCGCCCCCGCTGAAGGCTGCATGATGAGCAATGCCAGAGAGTCGAAGCTGCCGTACAAAAAATAGGCCGACACAAGCAGCAACACCACCATCAAAAATGAGGTTTTGCCAATGTCGAACAACTTTTTCCTGGAAAACATATTGCTCAAGCCATTCAGCGGGTCGAGCTTGTTCAAGTCGGGCATGACCGGCTTCAAGCTGAAGACCCAGCCCCCAATGGAAATATTGCTAAAAACAGAGGCTGCCAATGCCGCAGCTGCAAATATCAACGCCATCATCAAGCCTGTGGATACCAAGTCTTGCATGCGCAAAATCATGTCGCCAGGCAGCTCAATCGAGGTGGAGTTGAAATGCAGTTGTTGGCTCAATGCCAGCTTGAGTTGCTCGAAACCTGTGGGAGCAAAAGCAATCAACAGTGCCGAGCCAGACCCCAAAACCGCCAAATGCCCCAAATATTGCGAACGTGCAACTTGGCCATCAGCACGGGCTTTGTCGAGCTTGCGCTGCGAGGCGGGTAAATTGCGATCCTGACTAGATTCCATGATGGCGGTAAAGCTTGATTACCGCCATTGTCCTGAGGGAGACGCTTTTCTAAAGGGCAAAGTGGGGCGGTTTTGCCCCGCTAATTCCGACCCTCGACCTAAAAACCAAGACTGGCCAACAGGTCGTCCACCTGAGATTGGTCCGTCACCACCTCGGGGTTGCCTTCGGGGTTGATCACCGGGCCTTGAAGTGCCGGCTCCAGGCTTTTGCCTGAGCTGGATGTGCTCGCGGGTGCAGATTGCTTGGCCAAGGCCTCAGGAGGCGCTGTTTGGAGCAGCAACTCCACCAGTTGGGTTTCTATGGTGGTGGCTAAAGTCACCACGCGGTTGATGACCTGCCCGGTAAGGTCATGAAAGTCTTGGGCCATCATGATGTCGGTCAGGTGCTGATCCAAGGCCACAGACTTTTTGTCGACATCAAGCAAATAGTTCAGCACTTGTCCTGTGGCCACCGCCGACACGGGGTTTTGCTTGAGCAGACCGGTGATGCGGGTGGTCTCCAGAGCCAACTCGTCCCGGTCTTTTTTGGCCAAATCCACGGTGTTCAGAACTTTTTCGGCAGCTTCGCCGGTCAGTCGGGCAATGTAGGTCAGGCGGCTTTTGGCATCGGGCAGCTCTTTGGCGGTCCCTTGCAGCTTATCGGCCAAACCCAGTTCACGCAGGGAGTCGTGGAGTTGTCGGGTCAGTTGGCCTATTCGGTTGTGTAAATCAGCCACGACCGCAGCATCAGTCGCCGCTTCTTGTTGGGGTTGCTCCATGCTTACTGAAGCCCCATTTTCTTGATGATGTTGTTGACTTTGTCTTCCAAAGTGGCCTTGGTAAAGGGTTTCACGATATAGCCCGCCGCACCATTTTGGGCGGCCAACACAATGTCTTCCTTGCGGGCTTCGGCGGTCACCATCAGCACAGGCAAGTGCTTGAGTTTGTCGTCTTTTTTGATTTCTCCCAACAATTGAAACCCATTCATGTTGGGCATGTTGATGTCGGTGACCACAAAGTCAAACGTGCTGTTTCGCAGTTTTTGCAAGGCCGCTGCACCGTCTTCCGCTTCGTCAGCCTCGGTGAAACCGCTTTCTTTGAGAAGGTTGCGCACAATGCGGCGCATGGTGGAAAAGTCGTCAACAACAAGAAATCTAAGATTGGCTGCCATGTATCACTCTTTATGAACAGATGCCCGATTATGGCAACTAAGTTTGACGAGTTATCAATTTGCATTTTTATCAGGTTTTGGACGCTGCTGACGCTTCGCCTAAGGCTTTGCTGGCGCCCAAAATGCGTTCCTGGGCTTCTTGGGTCATCACCAAAATGCTGATGCGCCGGTTCGATGGGCTTTTGGGGTTCTCCGGCTCCATAAGCAGGCTAGACGCCATGCCCACCACGCGCACCAGTTTGGCATCTGGCAAACCTCCGTACACCAGCTCGCGCCTCGAAGCATTGGCACGATCGGCCGATAAATCCCAGTTGCTGTAGCCGCGCTCGCCATTGCCAAAAGGCGTGATATCGGTGTGGCCATCCAGGCTGATGCGGTTGTCCAGGCCTTCCAACGCAGAGCCAATGGCCCGCAAAATGTCGCGCATGTAGGGTTTGACCACGGCGCTCCCCAGGTCAAACATGGGGCGCTTTTGGTCGTCCATGATTTGAATCAGCAGTCCGTCGGGCGTGACCTCAAGCTTGATTTGCGAGCTGAATTCACTTAGCCGCACGTCATTGGCGATCATGGCACTGATTTTGGCGGCCATGACGGCCAGCTTTCGGGCTTCCTTTTTGGCGGCTTCGGCCTTAATGGCCTCTGCAGCTGCTTTTTTAGTATTGGGGTCACCTTCGCTGCCTTGAGGCGATTGCCCCACATTTTCGGTAAAGGTTTTACCGCCACCGGGCATGATCACGCTGTTTTCGCCTGACCCTGTACCCCCGGGCAGCTTGACCTTGTATGGCGATAAAAAATATTCGGCAATGCCTTTTTTGTCACCCGAGGTGACGGAGCCCAGCAGCCACATCAGCAAAAAGAAAGCCATCATGGCCGTCACGAAGTCGGCGTAAGCAATCTTCCAGGCGCCACCATGGGCCCCGTGGCCACCCTTCTTGACCTTTTTGACAATGATCGGTTGAAGTTTTTTGGCGTCGGAAGCCATAACTTACTTCTTGCCTTTGACGTGCGTTTCCAGTTCGGTGAAGGTGGGACGCTCGGTCGAGAACAGCACTTTGCGACCAAACTCAATCGCGGTGGCAGGGTTGTACCCCTGCATGCTGGCGAGCAAGGTGGTTTTGATGCAAATAAATTCTTTACTGGCGTCTTGGGCCTTTTGGTCGAGCACGCCCGCCAAAGGCTCCACCAATGCATAGGCCAACAAAATACCCAGAAACGTGCCCACCAGGGCCGATGCAATCATGCCGCCGAGCACTGCCGGAGGCTGGCCCACCGAGCCCATGGTGTTCACCACACCCAACACGGCCGCCACAATGCCAAAGGCGGGCAAGGCGCCGGCTAATCGGGTCAGGGCCGCTACGGGGGCGTGGGCTTCTTCGTGATGGGTTTCGATTTCAGCGTCCATGATGGACTCAATTTCATGGGCATTGAGGTTGCCCGACACCATCATGCGCAGGTAATCGGTGGTGAACTCGAGCACATGGTGGTCGTGGCCCACATTGGGGTATTTTTTAAAAATCGCCGATTCGTGGGGGTTTTCCACGTCTTTTTCAATGGCCATCAAACCCTCTTTACGGGCTTTTTGCAGCACCTCAAACAGCATGGCCAAGAGTTCGAGGTAACGTTCTTTGGTGTAGATGGATCCTTTAACGACCGTGGGCAACAAGGCCAAGGTCGCCTTGAGCACTTTGGGCTGGTTGTTAACCGCAAATGCACCCAGGGCGCCGCCAAAAATGGTGATCATTTCAAAGGGCAGGGCATGCAGGAGTACCGAGACATTGCCCCCGTGAGCCACATACACGCCAAAAATGCAGCCAAACGCTACCACGTAACCAACTATGACCGTCATGATGATGCCTTTTTGTGAGGCTCAGGCGCCTACCCGCCACAAACGGCAGGCAGGTACAAGCGCACACTATTCTAAATACGGCGATTCACGGCAAATATTTAAAAAGGACTCTGTAATAGCCCTTTTTGTGTCTTTAGTTGCGGCTTCAGGCCAGATGAACCGAGTCAACCATTTGCCATATACTTGCGCTATATACTTTGGGGGTGGCATGGGCATTTCAACCGTTTTTACAAACAACCGCACACAAGCTGTTCGCTTACCTGCAGATTTGCGCCTGCCCGACAACGTCAAAAGAGTTCAAGTAAGAGCGCTAGGCCAAGATCGAATTATTTCTCCCTTGAACAATGCCTGGGATACGTTTTTTTTGAACGGTGCTCAGGTCAGTGATGACTTCATGTCTGAGCGAGCCAGCCAAGAGCAAGAGCCCCGAGAGGGTTTTTGATGCTGCGCTACTTGCTGGATACCAACATCGTTATTTATGTCATCAAGCGCCGACCTTTGGTCGTGCTCGACCTGTTCAATCGCCATGCTGGGCGAATGGGCATTTCAGCCATCACCTTGGCTGAATTGATTCATGGTGCAGAAAAAAGCAGCAGGGTGGACTCCAACATGGCGGTTGTAGAAGACTTTGTCAGTCGACTTGAAGTGCTGCCCTACACCTATAAGGCGGCTCAACACTACGGAAATATCAGAGCCGCGCTTGAGAGGGAGGGCGCGCCCATAGGGGTTAACGACCTGCACATTGCAGCCCATGCTCGAAGCGAAGGGCTGGTGCTGGTGACCAACAACCTCAGTGAGTTTGCACGCGTGCCGGCGTTACAGACCGAAAACTGGCACGCCCCCAGCTAGATTGTTAATGCAACAAAATGCCCCCAGCCACAGCGCCTTTGCCTGCGCGGGCAGGTGGGGCGCATAGGCCGCACTCGTAGTAACGAGAGTTTTCGTAGGCCACGGTCACAAAGTGGCCGCCGCATTTGGAGCATTTGGTAAATGACAGCATGTGGTTGTCCATGAACTTCACCAAGCGCCAAGCGCGGGTTAGGGTGAGGATGGGCTCCATACCGCAAGAATCAATTTGCTCCACATACAGCTTGTAAGCCTTCATCACGGTGTCAATGTCCTCGAGTGCTGAGGTTTTGCTCACATAGCGGTGGATGTTGGCAAACAACGAGGCGTGAATATTGGGCTGCCAGGTCAAAAACCAGTCGGTTGAAAACGGCAACTGCCCTTTAGAGGGCGATTTGCCCGCCACTTCTTTATACAAGCGCAACAAGCGCTCGTAAGACAGGTCGGTTTCGCTCTCCAGCACCTGCAGGCGAGCGCCCAACTGAATCAGGGCAACGGCACGCTCCACCTGCTTGGAATCATTAAGTACGCTTTTGCTGGCCATGGGGTGCTCCTAAATGGGTAAAAATTACATGGATTCCGCAAAGCGGCCCGACATCAAGATGCTCGCGTGCAGCTTGGTGGTGGCATCGTTGGCCACTTTTCCGGTTTGGTGGTTGGTGAGCAAGCTCCACACCATGTCGTCATCAGCTCTAAAGCGGCACAACAGCATGGGGCCAGAGGCCACTTTCATCAACTGGGCTGGAGACAAAGTGCCCAGCAAGTCGGCGGACTCTTCAGACAGCCCTAAGCGAAACAGGGCGTCGGCCTTGTCGCGGCGAATCAGGGTTTGGGCCAACATCAAATAGGTGAGGTTGGTTTCGCGAATCTCGTTGCGGATTTGATCTTCGGTCATGGCGGGGCTCCTGAGTTGGACAAGTATTTAAGTTCTCGCAAACAAGGCCGATATGTCTTGAAGCGATGAAATGGATTGTGAAAACAGTCCATCATTTCGGTAATTGGAGTTTTGCCAATCCGCCTGTC
>Ga0214921_10005683_pt1 | contig 17512 bp, 17 predicted proteins | sample LL1505_MetaG_FD_177992 | JGI IMG/M metagenome (GOLD analysis project Ga0214921, IMG submission 177992) | Freshwater microbial communities from Lake Lanier, Atlanta, Georgia, United States - LL-1505 | ecosystem: Environmental > Aquatic > Freshwater > Lake | place: USA: Georgia | collected...
CCGGGATGTTTGAGTATGCATTTAAGTTTTTGGACATCTTTACTATTGACGGTTCTGACTTGGACAGGTTATGATTCTTTGCTTCTTTTTTTACTTGCATGGTTGGGTTGGCCGTATATAGCTAACCTTAACTTAGCTATTCTCAAGAAACTAAACTCCCATTGACATGAGTGATATTCCGCAACATCAAGCAGCGCCACTTAGAAGTATATACATGTACCGTATGGTGCAGGAAACCAAAGTCCGCTGGAAATTCGAAGTGGATAACCAGATGGTTATTGTCCGCGAAGGCCCTGCTGAAATGCAAGAGCCAGCGACACGTAAAGGTGCTTCCCTTCCTGGGCCGCACGCAGTTAATGTTCCTCCCAATGCAATGGATCAGTATAAAAAAGTACTTGATGAAAGAGGTATTAAATACAGCATGACTGAAACAGGACAGGTTGTTATTAACACTATTCCTAACTCCGAAAAAACTATCATGCAGTTCTTGGATTTGAATGCGCCATGCCCTGAGGGGTTCGAGGCTATTCGAGAGCAGTTTAAAAAAGAATACGAACAAGCGGGAGGTGCGGCTTGTCCTTCTTGTCAGCTCAATACTTTGCAGCGAAAGTATAGAGAAATACTGAAATCCAAAATAACCGATGTCTAGTCATTCTTACGACCATATGGTGGCTGGGATATCGAGCTACCCAGATCTTGAAAAAAGGCTAGCGGCAGAATTAATGTATGCCAAACCAACTTCGTCGTCGTGCAGTCAGTGTCAGAAACAAAAGGTACTAAGGAAATTTAAATCGATAGTAGATTTAAGAAGAAAAAAAGAACTACCGCCACGGCGGTATTAACTTGAAAGTCGGTCATATTCAAACTATAAATGTAGTTGTATGACTGGCGCTAAACCTAGTAGTCTTGATTCGGCCTACGCCGCCTATTTAAACGATCCCAATCCTGATCGTTTAAATGATGTCGTTGATCATCTTACACCTGTTATTAATTATAATTTATCGGCTATTAACGCCAATAGTAATAATTTAATAAAAAACAAAGCCAGGATATTTGCAGCGCACGCGATAAAGAAGTTTGATCCTAATTCTGGGGCTGCGCTTCCCACGTGGGTCAGTGGGCAACTTATGCAGTTAAAGCGATTTAACAGAGACGTTAATCAACCTGTTAAAGTACCTGAGCGCGTGCAACTCGATGCATACTCCATTTCCCGGGCAGAAAAGGAATTTTACGACAAGTATAACCGAGAGCCTGATGTAGAGGAACTGGCTGATTACGCAAAGATGCCCAGGAAACGAATAGAGAAAGTTCGCCGTTCATTTCGGGCCATGCCGAGCCAGGGAGCTATGGGAGAGGGTGCTAGTCAGACGGAAACTGACTTCGGCGCGGAAGCACTAGACTACGCGTATAAAGACGCAGACAGAATTGATCGCAAGATAATAGAAATGAAAACAGGTTATGGCGGGCGTTACGAACCTATGTTGCCAAATAAGATTTCTGCTATTCTAGGTCTTACTCCAAGTCAATTAACGCGCCGGTCTATTAAGCTATCCTTGAGAATTCAAGATATAGAAAAAAATTTACAGGACATTCAATAATATGAAAATGATTGAACAATTTCTTCCCGACGAAGCGTCGGAAAGACTTACCGCGATTAGTGCGTGGGTGCAAGGTGCCCCGCAAAGCTACGCGGTAGAATCCGCTGCGTCTTTCGATGGGTTTGTGGATCAATTAAAAGGTTTTGTTGCGGAGGCTAACGCGGCTGTCCAAGAAGACTCCACTAAACAGGCTAGTATAGAAAGAGCGAAGCTTATGTATGCTGCAGCCATATACCGGGATTGTAAGTATTCATTAATTCATAGAGGGCGTATGCAGGAGCTCGGTATTAACAACATGTACCGCGAGGCCTATGAAGTGGCGCGCTTCGCTAAACTATCTCAAGGTTAAATAATATGGAAGGAATTAAAGTAAATTTTTTGAATGGCGAAATCTATATCGAACCCGGCGAAAAAGTTACGGGGTTCGATGCTACTATTCAGAATGCATTAGTCAATATAGGCACACGAAGAGGCACTGACCGTACATATTCTGAAAAAGGCACTAATATTTTAAAGAGAGCTGTAGAGGGCAAAATAGTGGGCTTGAATGTAGCCAATCACGAGACGCAGCTAGCTGCTATCGATACATTATTTTTTTCAAGAGAATACGAAACGTCTACAGATTTATCTATAAGACTTGGTAATGTGTACATGGATACTTTATCGTATGACAATGGCAGATTAAAAATAAATTCAGCATTTACTAATTTCTCTGAGACCATTACTAGGGGCACAGTAACTATTTTATAATATGGCACTTGATTTCATTAGCACTTATTTTCCTGACATCGCTGATGTGAGTCAGACGCAATTATTTTCCGCGAGGCAAAGACTTGATACTGTACTAAAACAAAAGTATCCAAATCTGGATACTAGACCTAATTCAGTATTTGGCGATCTGGGACTGGCACCCTACGCATACTTAATTGCCGCGCATGAAATTGCTATGGAGCGTTTTATGAGTGATCTGGATTTAGAACAGGTTGCTAATGGTGTAGTTTATAATTGCGACTTCGTTCGTAAATATATTCAAAACTTTGCTACAGTGGATCAAACCACTTTAAAATCATCTGGTGTTATTAGGCTGGTTTTCTGCGCAAACGACGCATACACAATCGATAGAAGAGCTAGATTCCTATTCGACACAGGAAACGAATTCACTCTCAGACTAGCTAACGCTGGTTCTTTAGATATTCTACCTGTGGGATCAGTGCCCACACCGTATACAAATCAGTACGCACTGAAGCAAATTTCAGAAACAGAATACGCAATCGATATTGGTGTTGTAGGTACGATGGTGACTCAAGTATCTTCTAGCGCTGTAGGTACTACTGATTATCTGATAGCAGACTTAACTAGCATATTGGCCGTTACAAATTTTGAATTCGGCTTACCGCCAGAAAGCCTAGCTACGCTTGCTGCGAAAACCAGAGAAGCATTTTATAGCGCAACTTTAACAACGCGATCTGGAGCTAATAACTACTTAGCGCGAGAATTTCCAGATCTATACGCTACATCGCCTATTCTCCCCGGCGATACTGCTGCAATACGAGCTGCCGTAAATCCATTGGGCGTAGCAAACGGTAAGATGGATATATGTGTGCAATCTAGTAATTTCGGCACAACTGTGTCTCAGACCATACAGCTAGCATATAGCTTTACTGGTGCTTCGGGTCCTGCTTACTACGGTAAACTAGACCTTATAGAAGTGCCGCAAGTAATCGACTCTATTCAATATGCCGGGGATGCTGCGGTTAATCTTGGTGTTAAAGGGCCAACCGGAAAAATTACTATTTTAAGTAAAAGTAACAATTTCGCTAAAGCACCTTTCCTCACTGCCGCCTATTCACCATACGAAGACTACTGGATCCGCATCGTCGCCCCAAGTACGGGAGGCTTTGATTTTAATCCTATTAATAATATAAACGGGTCACAGTATAATTACTTCACAATTAATTACAGAGCTGATCCGCTTGTTAAAGTTGTATCGGATACCTTGGGTAGTTCGAATTTAACACCTATTGGCGTTGATGTGCTGGTTAAGGGTTATACTCCTATTTACATTAATTCACTTTTAGTTACTTATACGAAAAAAGCAGGTATCCGCGTAGCAATAGAAACTGCTAGAACAGAAATATATAATTACTTTAAAGGATTAGGGTACAATAAGATTTACGCGGCCAGTAAGATCTATGACGCTATGTACTATGCCGGTGCGGATGACGTTGTGTCTATATCCGTAAACTCAAGTATACAATGGTCCATTGCCGACAAACTTATCCCGGCGTCTGTTACTGCGGATCCTTCCGGGCAAACTGGATTTAATAGCGCCTACGCTGCTAGTTTACCGTTACCGCCTACAGTTTATAACAATCTGTCTGCTACATCGCCACCGGAACTTACTACTTTCAGCGTTATGGAAGCAAGAAACAGAGGTTATTATCTTCCCCTGGAAAACATCCTATTTTCTGAAGTCATTTATTAATGAATAACATTTTACTCAATAAGCATTTTGTTTTTGGCGACCTGGGTGATTTCTGGTACCGCCAGCAAAGCGAAGAGAACTCCAATGGTGTTCAATTAGCTAGAGCTATGTCACACCTTGTGGATAACAATGGTGCGGTTAGCACTATGTCTGGCGCTGTCCAGCGATTAAGTGGAGAAGGAAATGTATATAGAAGTAACTACACTATTACATTCAGTCCTTTCGATGTGAGAATATTAAATATAAATATAAATCAAAGATACAAAACTGGTAGCTTTCCAACACTGACAGTAAGTAGACCTGTAAAGTATTCATTACCTAATACTGGCGCATTACAGATAGAAGCACTACCTGTTGATACCCCGTCGCCTGCGCCTGAAACTCTGACTACAGATTTAAGCAATACACTCGCTGACAACGATTATGGTAACTTTTGGTTTGAATTATCAGATTCAAATAGAACTGTTTTGTTTTCTACTAATGAAGCTAGGCCTCTTTATTTTGTACCTATACCGTTGAACATTGAACCGCTATCGATCTCTACAAATAATCGGGAGTTGGTAATTGGCTGTGGTTTCATCGCAGGCCCTGGTTACATATTGTTTTTTGAAGATCCATATACGTTATTTCCTGATAATTTAATTTTCGTACGTAATTCTGTTTCCTTGGAATCCCATACCATGGATTACGTGTATCAAGCAGATAACATATATTCTGATGGTCGCTACATAGCAGCTTATATGCGCGCTACACATTCAGCTACCGCGCTGAAATTAGCATTATCTGAAATAGCAGGACTTCCTATTTTACATGAAAATTCTGTATTGCAGCGAATCTACACAAGCTACGACAACATCATTTATGAGTTTGATACGCAAGTAATAAGTGTACCTGCTTACATAGAACACGACGCTTTGACAGTTGGGACCACCTATCCGGCGGGTATGATTTTTGGTAATGACTATATAAATATATATTCAGCCGCAAATGTTTCCTATTCGCCATGGTATCGTACACCTGAATTAAATACAGTATGGGCTTCATCTGGTTTATCCTTAAATACGATCACGCCTTTTTCTGGAATAAAGGTTCCTGATGTTACTGGCACGTTTGCGTACAATGGTTCTACGGCTGGCGGTGGTACAGCTCATTATTATTTAACTGGAGTAACCGGGAGTAGTACGGGGCCATATTGGTCTTTCGTTCGTGCTTCGGAAACGTATACAGATAAACATTTAGCAGACGTTCCCGGTGTAACTTTTGGTGCTACTGCTAATTGCATTAATTTTTATTTTAATAATATGCTTTCTTATAATGCTCTAGTAATAAAGCTGAGTACACAAGAACTAGGAAGCGAAAGACACCAAAACGTAATGGCATTTATCAGAAGAGATTTGCCTATCAACGTTACGCCTATTATATTAACGTAATGGATATTACACTACAGAGAGAAGGCCTTGCTGTACAAGAAATTCAAGGACAGCAAGTTTGGCCTTTGAAAATTAATGCTACATTGGTTGCTGGTACTTCCATGCCTTCAGCTAAAATTTTCGTGTATCACGCGAACATGGGAGATGACGCGTATCAAGGAGATATCTTTGAGTGTGTATCTAGTATACAACAGTATTATGAACTGCCGGTCGACGCCGCTGTAGCCGAAGGTGTGGATTATGTAGTACCTTACTACAGACTAGATTTCGTTCAGCTTAATTGTTTATCACCAGAAGAAGCGGAAGAACTGTGGAATTCTATACGCTCAGACGTCGCGGACTTGATACGTAATTTTTACGCTAAGGATGATTTAACAACTCTAGAAACTATTACGCTGTAATGGAAATATTTCGCCCAGGTTTATCTATATCGGGATATAATTCTATTCCGATTGACCAAATAGCTACTGTTACACTAGCGAATCCTACCGGAACGTTTATTGTAAAACCGCTAACTGTTACGTCAGGCTATAATTTTGTAGAGGCCACGAAAGCTGATTCTCGTTTTGTGGCTAATTATGACGGTACATTTGAAGTAGTGCTTTGGACTGGCGAAGAAAACCAATTACCGGCAGAAGTTGGAATTGCATTTACAGATAATGCCGGGACAATTGTGTGGGCGGACAACGTACAGAGTGTTGTATTTAAAACGACTATTGGAAACCTAAATGCGCTGAAACTCATTTGGGATAATAGCTATGGTACATTCAGCGTAGGTGCTTTATTTTTACATTCACTTATCGACGGTGTAGCTACAGTTCAGGAGATTGTAATTCCTGACAGTCCTCTATATCCTAAACCAAATACTTTATATAGTGGTCTTGTTTATTTGATACCACCTAATTATCAAAAGGGAGACAAAGGCGACACTGGCTCAGCAGGAGCAACAGGCTCAGCAGGAGCAACAGGCTCTACCGGAGCAACAGGCTCAGCAGGAGCAACAGGCTCTACCGGAGCAACAGGCTCTACCGGAGCGACAGGCTCTACCGGAGCAACAGGCTCTACCGGAGCGACAGGCTCTACCGGAGCGACAGGCTCTACCGGAGCAACAGGCTCTACCGGAGCGACAGGCTCTACCGGAGCGACAGGCTCTACCGGAGCGACAGGCTCTACCGGAGCGACAGGCTCAGCAGGAGCAACAGGCTCTACCGGACCTACAGGTGCCGCAGGAGCCAACCCCGCAGGAACAGCCAGCGAACTCCAATTCAGAAACAGCGAGAGTACCTTTGGTGCGGTGACTAATAGTTCCGTTAGCGGCGGTACCATCACCCTAGGCGCAGCCGAAGCTTTAGGCAGCACCTCTACTGCCCTCCTCACCGTCGCTAATACCACAGCAGCAGCAACCGGCTCGCAACAGGTAAGCCCATCAATTGTCAGGGAAGGGCGTGGCTTTGCAACAGCTGGAAGCACAAGTCAAATCGTCCGTTTTCGTGACCATGTCCTTCCCGTCCAAGGTACTGATAATCCTAGTGCGACATGGAAATTGCAGAGTGAAATTAATAACTCAGGTACATTCACTGATCGAATGACTGTGGATTCTGCTAGTATCTTAACTGCTGGACGGTGGAGCGTTGCTGGTAACGGTAATGGTTTTACATTTAGAGTTGATGGAAATGCGGTATATGGAGCGCGGGGTGCTGGGGGACTTCATATGCATCCAAGCTACTATGTTGGATGGTCTTCAAATGCTGGGGATTTAGGTGAACCTGCACAATTAGCACTATATAGTGATGCTGCCAACATCCTGGCACAACGAAACGGACTTCTACCCCAAACATCTAGACTTTATAATACTTTTACATCAGGAACAACAGGAGAGAATTTACAGATGCAATGGTCTTCAAATGAAGCTCGCATTGGAACTAGTGTTGGGTCTGGAGGTGGTATTCAAAGACCTTTAGTTTTTGGTTCATGGAACAGTTTAGGAACATGGAGTCCTGCAATTAACATTGGTACAACTGGTAACTTGACAATAACCACGGGAGGTTCTGTATTATGCTTTTTAAGTCCAGCAAATTTTGGACTTCGTAGCAGTGCTATTATTCGCTGGGAAACCAGTGGTGATCCAACGGGAACCAATGTGGGTTTAGCAATTATGCGAGACGACCAAAATCACGTTTTTGGTCAGAGGGCAACAGTAAATCCACAAACAGCTAACATCTATAATACATATACAAATATATCGAACTTTGAGCGTGGATTCAAAAGATGGAGAGGTTCACAGTTTACTGCAACTATCTCTGGAACAACAATGACATTAACTGTTGCTGCTGTGGGGACATTTGCAGTTGGGCAAAGAATAGCTGGCACTGGAGTTACTGCTGGAACATTAATTAATTCATTAGCCAGCGGAACTTTAGGTGCAGTTGGAAGCACATACACACTTAGTATTTCACAGACTGTTGCAACAGCTACTGTAATGAATAGTTACAGTGATGTTTATGAAATAGGAACAGAAAAACTTGGAACTGGATCAGCAAGAGCATTATCGTTTTTAACTGATGGGGTTGAGAGAATGAATATTGGAACTACCGGAACCGTTGCAGTAGCTAGTCTATCTTCAAATGGAATTGTTACTGCAACATTAGGAAATGGTACATTAGCCACTTCAAATGCATTTAATCAGTTCAGACTAATTGACAATTTTATTGGGGTTATCCAAACTCAATCTAGGACTTCTGGAACTGGTGCAGCTGTGTTTACCGGAACCGGATTGATCGTTAATCGACCTGCGGTATGGCTACAAACAGGAACAACTACAACGGGATACGCACAACTTATCGAACGTACTAGTGGTGGCCCTGCTGCATGGGTTTCTGGTTCGTCGTCTTTAGATTTTTCGTGGGCTATGGTGGTCGGGAATTTGTCCGATGGAACGGAGACGTACACGGTGCGAGCGGGGCTTGAGACCAATAACTTTGGCTTTGTGAATGATGGTGTGTTTTTTCGCTACACCCATTCTGTAAACTCAGGAAACTGGATTTGTGTAACGAGAAGGTCTGGAGTGGAAACTATTACAGACACTGCAATAGCAGCAACAACGGCAAGCTTCACTAAGTTTCAAATTCTCATCAACAGCGCAGGAACGAGCGTCAGCTTTTTGATCAACGGCTCAGTTGTAGCAACTCACACAACGGACATTCCAACGTCAGCGGGTTACTCGATTGGGATTATCAAATCAGCAGGAATCACAAACAGAATCCTTTACGTAAGTCCGTTTCAATACATCCAAACATTAAATACTCCTTACTAAATAAATACTATTATGCCTATCAATAATCCTAATCCTGTTATTATTCCACCAACTCCAGAAATTGTGTATCCTCACATTTGGTTATACAATGTTTCTGTACATGCACCAACAGTTAATTCTGGTAGAATAACCATTGAAACATTGCCCTATAATGCTGATACACAATCAATTGGAAGCAGAGATCGTTTTCAAATGATTGAAACAGATCGCCTCTGGAGCGCAGCAGCAGAAGTTCCGGAAGTTGCTGCTGCAATGCAAGCAGTCATTGATGCTGTTATACCTCTTAAAAATTGGATTGATGCTCAAAATCAACCGCCTGTGATTCCAGATGTTGTTAATCCAGTTGTTGAAGAACCGATTAGCATCGAAAACTAATTGTTGCAATTACCATCTATGCTGCTAAAAGAAGACGTAGCCCATTGTAACCCAAATAATATGACACTACAACAAGCCATACAAAACTACGGACAGGCCCAGTTTAATCTGGGTATCGCGACACTTGAGTTGGAAAAGCAGTTTGAGGTTATTAAAACCACAACAGAAGAAAAAACAGTGACGCAGGAAGAGCCAACTAAAAACAGCCCTGATGGTCTAAAACCACTTACTTAACATTTATGACTACAAACCGTATTAATTCACTATGAGAACTGTACAAATTTTAATCACCCTTATAGCAGCCTTTGTGTGTGCCTTAGCATGCGCGTCCTGCTCAACAGTACCCAAGGCCCCGGATCCTTTCGACACTATGCTTGGTGAAGCTGCCGCTTCCATGTTTCGAGATACCCAAATGACCATCACCCCTAACACACTCAAATGAGATATTTAGCACTATTATTTTTGTTGTTGCCGTCTTGCACCGTCATGGTCGAAGAGGGCGCTACGTTCGCGGCTGTCGGCGGCAAGGGTGCTTATCGTCGGGGGGTCGGAGTTGTTTACGATAATGAAGGTTCATTTCGAGACGGCGCTATCGCGGCTGGAGCCATCGCCGGTGGATATTTTCTTAATGCTTCCAATGAGGCCGTTGAAATAACAGCGCAAGCAGCGAGCGCAAATGCCGCCGCTACCTCACAAAAAGCAGCTGCGGAAGCTGCTGCCGTCGAGATTACCAAGAGTAACAACGCAGTTAAGATGGCTGAACTCGCCGCGCCATGAGGATTCTGCAAACTTGGAGCGCGATTATACGCTGGGGCTGGTTTGCATGTTTTCTAGGTAACTACGAGTGGTATTGCCGTCTCTACGGAGGGCTCTGGGCGCATGTCCATGTCGAAGAACCGTGCTACTCCTGCATGTGGCTCAACTGCCCCGCTGGTGCTGATGAAACCTACCGCGAATGGAACTGGCGTGGCACTCCTGAATTCCGCAATTACGATCCAGCGAACCTTTCGTTATCAAGATAGCTTAAATCTTTTTAACAATTTGTCTGAATCAAATTGATCTGTCATAGTGGGTGCTGCGTGGTAGAAACAATTCAATGCTTCCAGCATACTTTCCGAATCGACTGATATATAATCGTTATCGATGTCGACAGACTTTGAAATAGTTTTTAATTCTGTTTCTAAGCCTTCCAAGCTATTAACATGTTGCAGGATTTCTTTTCTGATCTGCAGCTTATGATTGTTGATGTCCCTTATAAAGTAATTTTTGACTTCATCAATATCAATACAACTGAGCATACTATCTAAATTCGCAAATGGTGTTTTGCTGGAGGGCCAAGATAACAGACCGCAGGAATCGATTATAACCTGCGCCCCTTCCTTCGAATAAGCGTTTGCCCGGGATACGCTATGTTCTTGTTGAAAGTTCTCGGCTTGTGTTTGTAATGCCCACTCGGCTATTTTCTTGGTGATAAATTTTAATGTGGCTTGCGCCTTATTCATTACATCCAAAGATAAATTCTCGTTGATAGTATTACCTGCGTCACATAGAATAAAAGCAGAAAGACTACTTTTACTTATTTGTGAAGAAGAATATCCGACAGCGTAAAATGGAAATCCTCGAAGGCCTGGTATTTCTTCTCCTCTCATGTTCTGGTTTAACTGCAGTACTGTTGTCTGCCCTAGAGCTGAGAAAATTTCAGATAATAAACGACGCGCTTCTGAATTGTTGTAAATAGCCAATGGCTTGATTTGCATACTTAAAAAGGTGCGCACAATAAATGCCGCTGCTTGATTCAACACATTAACAATGACTTCCGGAAGGTCATGATGCAGCGCGCAAACATCCGATACATCGGTTGTAAAGCTGGATAAAGTCGGAAGACCAGGATGTAAATACTTTTTACCGGATCTTGAGCCTTTACGGTCCGCAATGAAAAAAGGCGAGTAGAAAGACGATCTGCGCGGAGACCAGCCCAGCATAGGAATACCTTCTGTTTTAGTTAGCTGCGCGACTTGCTCGCGTAAGTAGGTAGTTAAGTACTTTGCACCGCTCCGCTCCATAACTGTAGGAATACTAGTTTCGGAACTAGAAGTACCCATGGTGGCTCTGCGCGCTGCTTTCTCTAACTCAGATATCTTATCTACTTCCTCCTGCTTTAAAATAATAGGGTACTGCTCATTATTAAATAGAAGATTACCGGCATGGAATATGTCCGTGGATTCGGTGAATACAATGTTCTGCTCTAACTCAATCGTGAAGTTACTGATGTTATTTGTATAAGTGTCGTTATTGTGTTTCTTCACGGAGTAACCGTATGGATTACTGAACAGTGTAATCTTATCATCTTTATACACAGGAAGTGTTTTGAAGAAATTCCGAACTTCATCTGCTTCAGCGAAATAACGATTAGCGTGTAACTGCACCAGCAGCGCCTGGCGGCTTTTATGATCGAGCTCAACTAATGGTAGAATATTATTAATTGGTATGTTTTTCTTCAACTCTTTTACTACACATTTCAGTATGAACTCATTTACATCTATATCCGCATAGTCAGTCTGCAATCCTATTTTATTTTCCGATACCGTTAAATTAGGAATATAGCGTTGAAGGGTACCAGCAACTCTTAAATCAGAGTGGCTATCACCGGTGGCAATATAAGTAGCAGCAGGCAAAACGAATGATTCCCCTGATGCGGTGGCGTCTACCATCATATGTAAACACAACATCTCAGGATTTACGCGACTATATTGCGTATTTAATTTAGCGGCTTCGGCATAAGTAAATGCGAGTTTCGTTTTCCTACATCCCGGGTGTCTTTGGAGTAGAGAAAAGAATGCTGTCCTTGAAGGCATTATATTAATCTTCTCTGGTTTAGAGTCAGGCGTCTTTAAAACCAGTAAATGACTAATAGTGTGGTAGTTAACAAAGTAAGGTAATACTATGTAAGGCCCTGTGATATTTATATTCTTATCCGGATACACATTTTTTATTAAATCTTTCAGAACTTCCGTTTCTTGCGCATTAATAACGAATACAGAATGGCGTAATGCGTCGGGATCTAAACCTTGCGCCCGTAACGCGCTCCTGTATTGAATAATTTTAATATTATTTTGAGAACCATTGAGCGCGTTCTTCAGGAAGAAATCAAATATCTTCCTTTTGTTTTTTAATTGACTAGTGATCAGTTTTTGATTTTTATATACAATGGAATTCTTTAGTTTACCATCCATTATACGGTCAAGAGTCTCTATGGCTTGATTCCAACCGCAGACACCTTTAGCTACTAAATAATCAATAGCAGAGCCCGCACGAAACGTGCATAAATTGTTTTCGCATACAAATTCCTTATCTAAAATGAACAATTTACGTTCGCATTTTGGGCAATTTGTAGTATACTCATTACCTAGTCCCACATGCAATTCTTCGCCCAACAAGTTTATTAACTCGATAGGGTTTACAATTTGATCCAAGGTTTGAACACTCAATTCCATACTTCAATTTTCAGTATAGCACACTACCAGTTGTGTGCGACAAAGAATTTAGAATCACTTGACCTCATTTAAATTTACGGCGATAATTACTTATGACTATGGACTTCACTAAAGACCAAAATCCCACCGCGCTTTACGAAGTAGGTATTAAAGCGGGAGACCGCTTACCTGACTATGTCAAAGAAGCGGCTATGCTTCAAGAAGAAGATTTGGTATCTTTACATGATTGCGCATTTGCTGATGCGACAAACAGGCTGCATCCTATTCATAATAAAGCATCGGCGTACATGAGCGCTGTGTATTTAGCCGGGGCGGGTAGGGTTGATTCCACGGAGTTCGCTGCTGTAAAAGAAGCTGCCGCTTTATTTGATATTGAACAAGATATTGAAGACGCCCTTGCGCTCTTACCCCAGGTAGAAAAGTCCGCGCATGAATTAGCGACTGAAAAGTATGCCCTTAATTTTCAGATTGAAGAGGAAGACTCATGGAAGGCGTACGCAATTAATAACGAAGTAGAAGTAACTAAAGCTGCAACCGATGTAATTCGTGATTGGAGCGACGATCATATTCCTACAGACTGGTTATTCCATGCGGCCCGTAATATAGTTAAGAGAGCCAATGAATTAAATATTGCCCGTAATGACATTCCTGAAAAAGTCTGGCGTTTTGGCGAAGAGAGAATCGTCGATTTCAACAACGTCGATTTCGCAATAGGCGAACGTTCCCGCGCAGGTGTTGCTGACGTATCTGAATACGAACAGACGCTTAAACAGGCCTCTACTGGCTCGCTTGCCGTCGAACAAGCCATTGACACCTGGATGGGTTTGGACGCAGTAAACGGTATCAGCCACAAGCGTGTGACCTCTCCGCATGAGGCGTTCTACTCTGGCGCTAAGGTCGCCTACTTGAAGGACTTGGCCGATAAGAATATATTCATTTCTGCCGTTATGGTTCCAGTTGAAGAAGTGCAGAAATTAGCTACAGACAATTACAAACAAATAAGAATGGCTTTCCGCAAAGAAGCAGCAGAAAACATTATTAACATTCTTTCTGAAAAAGATACCGCTAAGACTACGGCTAAAATTGCCAGCCTTGAAAGTAATCAACAGAAACAATTGTTGAGTTTACTTTTAAAGGTGGCATAATGCCGTATGCTTGATACTTTTCCGTTTGATAAAAGATTAGCTGCGGATCTTTTAGCCGACACTGAAACGACGGCTACGGTTTTGCACATGATCATACTGGCTGCGTACGGAGATGAAGTATATGGCTCACTAGAACACGGTATCGAACCTGCAGATCCTGTTGAACTCTGGTTGAGAATTAAAGAAGACTTCTCCGTCAATGTCCCGGAGTCTAACGAAAACAAAGTAAATGCTTTGATGTTGTCGTTATCCACAGAAGCATTCTATGATGATCCTCTGGCTTTCATTAGTATATGCAATGCTTTGTACTCCGGGGACCTTGGTGACTTAGTTAATGGTGCTCTTGAGGATTTAACTATGCCTGAAATGCTGTGGGGTATCTACGAGGTAGAACTTAATCGTGGAGATTCAGAAGGCTTTGCTTTGCCCATTGATCGGTTAATTGATGAAATCATTAAAAATGAAGCAGAAGATAGTGAAGAACTAGAAGAAACTGAAGTAGTTCCTTACTATGAAAAGTTCGTTGCTGAAATGCGCGATGATATGCTTATTCAAATGCGCATGCTGGGAGTCGATGAGATGGTCATTAAAAAAATTTTAAAAGAAGACTTGACTCCGGCTCAGTCAGATCAATAATCGTTCATGGACTTACCTGTTTTGCCTAAAAGCCCAAAATGTTGGGCTGACCTTAAAGCCTATATATCTAGCATTTATCCTGCAGATCATAAATTTGCAAATCCTGATGGAAGCAACCCTTACTTTAAAAGGCTAGATACAATATTACAAAGACATGAAGGTACTTATGTCTTTGCTAATACAGTCAGCGAGTTTGGGCAGTTCGTTCCTTATGAAATGAAGACATTTCATTATTTTAATTGTGAAAAGAAGATCGCTTGTATAGATAGAGGATACGAGGCTTTTTATCCTAGCGCTGATGAATTTATATATGACTTTAAAGGACCTAAGGTAAGTGATTTTCGTGGCGGTGGTCGCTCAAACTGGATCAGAAATGAAGACATAGTGGCAGCGTTTACAAGCGATATTCACTCTAAAATACCAGACGCAAAAATAATATATAAATTTGATAATGCAGGTAATGACTCATTTTCTTTACCAATGCGTATACCGCCTTTTTTTAGTTGTCCTATTGCCATGTATTCTTGGTTAGGTGTTAATTTTCCAAAAACTAAAGCATACGGTATAGAGGTAGATCTTATTTTTAGTAATAGAAATAAAAAAGCTGAAGTTTCTTCTGAAAGAAATTTTAGTCACTGGGATATTTTCATAGATCATATGCTGAGCAAAAAATTACGTGTAGGCTCTATTGGACGTAAAGATATGAGTTACAACTTTAATGGAGTAATAAATTCTTTTGACTATCCTAATCCATCTGTAGCTACTATAGAGATGATGCAAGCAGCTAATTTTTATGTAGGTACCGACACAGGACCTACGCATCTAGCTTCGCTGTTTGATAACTTGCATATGTTCATATTTAGAAAGTTATGGAACATGGGTGGTAAAAATATTATTAACTCTTATTCAACTATGTATAATATAGCTATGGATCATTATGAGCATATGCATCCATCACGCATATATAATTGCACAGCGTTAGATGGTGATTTTGATAATATTGATTTACTTATTAGTGAAGTTGAGAAGAGATTTAACTTATAATTAATTTTTATGAAACCAAGTGTAAAATCATTGATACACCCGTTTGATAGTGAAAACCTGGCACTTACATTATACGGAGGCGCAAATGATGGTAGTTATGTATTATCTTCAAAAATCCTTAATAATACCAGCGCTGCTTATTCGTACGGTATAGGTAACAATGTCAAATTCGACATAGATCTAGCTAAAAACTTTAGCTTCCCTATTTTTCAATATGATCACACGATTAATGACACGCCTGTTAAAAATCCAAATTTTATATTTAAGAAAGAAGCGTTGAGCAGCGCTAATATTTTAAAGCATCTGCAAGAAAATAACCATATAGGGAAAAATGATCTGCTGTTAAAGATTGATACCGAGGGCGCTGAATACGAATTATTTAAAAATGCAGATCCAGCGGTTTTTAAACACTTCAATCAAATAGTTATAGAAATTCATAGAATAAAAAACCTAGATGAAAAGTGCATTAACTTACTAACATCATTATTTGCGGCGCACAAACTGGTGCATATACATGCAAATAACTTTGGAACAATAATAGATGAGCTGCCAGTAACACTGGAACTGACATTAGTTCGTGATGATCTATTACCAGAAGACATCAATCTTTCTAATAAACCAGCGCCTACAGCAGGTTTAGACACACCAAATTGTCCGTGTAAAGGTGACTACGAATTGTCATGGTGGGTTGCGCCTTAACCTGAAATAGCGCCGCCCAAATCAAATCCGCCATGCGGATTAAAGAACTGAGTCTGTTGCGAAGGATTAAATGTTTCTCTGAACATATGCGATAACGCAGGATCTTCGATAATAGGTTCATTCAGAATGATCCGGGCAAGGCAATAGGCAAAGTTAATAGCGTGCAGCGTGTCGTCTGCTTTAGATCCATGGCGTTGATATCTAAATCCTGAATTACCGCCAACTGTTTCTGTTGGTACACGGTATAAATTTAGTAATTCCATAAGTCGCTCTTGCGCCAGCTCCCAAGCGTAACAACGAATTCTTTTACTCTTAATAGCCTGATACAAACTTGTAATCGATTCAGTCCTGTTAAGCGAATATTGATTAAACCATCCTGGACCACTGCTAGGTGCTTTGATAAGAGCAGATTGCGGCCCGACGTATCCAAATATAAAATGTCGCTCTGGTTGAATAATTGGGTTCTCACGCAAAAGCATATTATAAGCAGCGCCCACACCAAAGTCTGAAGCAATGCCTATACAATGGTACGCCTTATGATCATCGCAAATCTGATTAGCTATACTTCTATAATCCATACCCGAGTATTGTCGAATATGTATGATTTCTATGCTGCCGTCCCAACAAATACCCAGAATAGCATGAACCGTATATGACACTTTAGTTTTGGTAGCGGGGTTGTAATCAGAACCACCCCAGTCACAACCTGAGACTGTATATTTATATCTACCGTTACTGGAAGATGTCAGACTTTTTAGTGTCTCAGGTGATTCAGGTAAAACACACATATTTTTTAGATCTTGTGTTGTAATTTCCCGCATACCTTCCTCTGTAGGAATGCCCAGAATTTCCTGCATGAACTTTTTAATGTCGTAGTTTTGAAACGCATTCCATATTTCCATCCACTTCTGTGGAATGTTTGCGTAGTCAGGAATAATGATCTGCGGAATATGAAATCCTAAATACCCTTGCTCAAAATTCGATTGAAGCTGATGCACGAACCTACCGTCTGTTACATCGATCACTTTACCTGTAGCTGGATTTGTGAGCCCCTGTGGTTGTATAGCTTTTAGCACATCATTCTTATCTGAGCAATTTAACCAACCTTTCCCAGCACTTTCCGAATGATATCCCGGGGTTCTCAGCAGCCAAGCAGCTTGACTTGAATCTAAAAATTTAGCTTCTAGCAGAGAATCCGTAGTGGTAGATGTTCCTGCGTAAATAGTAGTGGGCATTCTGGATGCCTTTTGACACTGCTCAATATCAGGCAAGAAGTCCGGGTCTAGTAGCTGA
>Ga0214921_10005684_pt1 | contig 17509 bp, 16 predicted proteins | sample LL1505_MetaG_FD_177992 | JGI IMG/M metagenome (GOLD analysis project Ga0214921, IMG submission 177992) | Freshwater microbial communities from Lake Lanier, Atlanta, Georgia, United States - LL-1505 | ecosystem: Environmental > Aquatic > Freshwater > Lake | place: USA: Georgia | collected...
GCCAGGAAATCGTGGCCAAGATCCTGAAGTTTGACACCGAGAAAAACCGTGTCTCGCTGGGTCTCAAGCAAATGGGCGATGACCCTTGGATGGGCGTGGCACGCCGCTACCCACAGGCTACACGCCTGTTTGGCAAGATCACCAACATCGCCGACTACGGTGCGTTTGTCGAACTCGAGCCAGGCATCGAAGGCTTGGTTCACGTGTCCGAGATGGACTGGACCAACAAGAACGTGGCCCCAAACAAACTCGTCGCCCTGGGTGACGAAGTCGAAGTCATGGTTCTGGAAATCGACGAAGACAAGCGCCGCATCTCGCTGGGTATGAAGCAGTGCAAGGCCAACCCTTGGCAAGAGTTTGCCCTGGAAACCAAGCGCGGCGACCGCGTCAAGGGCCCGATCAAGTCGATCACCGACTTCGGCGTTTTTGTGGGTCTGGCTGCCGGCATCGACGGCCTGGTGCACCTGTCAGATTTGTCATGGAACGAAACCGGCGAAGCTGCCGTTCGTAACTACAAAAAAGGCCAGGAAGTCGAAGCCATCGTGCTGGCTGTTGACGTGGACCGCGAACGCATCTCGCTGGGTATCAAGCAGCTCGACTCCGATCCGTTCACCACCTTCGTGTCGATCAACGACAAGGGCGCGATCGTGACCGGCAAGGTCAAGACCGTTGACGCCAAAGGCGCAGAGATCGATCTGGGCGAAGACATCATCGGTTACCTGCGCGCCAGCGAAATCAGCAGCGACCGCGTTGAAGATGCCCGTAACGTGCTCAAAGAAGGTGACGAAGTCTCTGCCGTGGTGGTCAACGTGGATCGCAAGACCCGCAACATCCAACTCTCGGTCAAAGCCAAGGACAACGCTGACCAGCAAGAAGCCATGGCCACGCTGAGCAAAGAGTCCTCTCGCGACAACGCCGGTCTGACCAGCCTGGGCGCACTGCTGCGCGCCAAGCTGGACAACAACAGCTAAGTCGACAACGATTCGAAGAGTAAAGCGGGACGACAGACCTTCAGGGGTTTCTTGTCCCGCTTTTTTTTGGATGCTGCGTTTAAAGTCTTTTTTGCCCCAAGCCTTGCATGACCCGCTCAGACCTTGTTGAAGAACTGGCCAACCGTTTCAGTCAGTTGACCCACAGAGACGCCGAACACGGTGTCAAGACCATTCTTGACGCCGTGAGTGATGCATTGGTGCGCGGTCACCGGATAGAGATACGCGGTTTTGGCAGCTTTTCCATTAACCACAGGCCGCCCCGCATGGGTCGCAACCCGCGCTCCGGCGAAAGCGTGGCCATTCCTGAAAAGCGCGTGCCGCATTTCAAGCCGGGTAAAGCACTGCGCGAAGCCGTAGACGCACGCACCGAAGAGCTGCTCGCAGTTCCCCCAGCCAAGAAATGAGTCGGCATGACCCTCGCGCGCGCCATTGAAGCTGCTGGCTACAATCCCTACACCCATCGGGAGAGCTGAGTGAAATACGTGCTGTGGCTGCTCAAAGCAGCCATTTTTTTTACGCTGTTTGCTTTTGCGCTGAATAACCAGCAGGTCGTGTCCGTGCACTTCTTTTTCGGAACACTGTGGCAGGCCCCCTTGGTGCTGGTGGTGCTGGCGGCCTTTTCAGCCGGTATGGCACTGGGCGTTCTGGTGATGATGCCGCGCTGGTGGAAAAATCTACGTGCGCCGTCCAAGCCGCCTGCAGCACCCCCCGCAGCCAACGACTTGCCCCATGGAATTTGATTACGCCTGGCTGCTGCTGGCTTTCCCGCTGGCCTTTGCCCTGGGTTGGCTGGCTTCCAGGCTGGACCTGCGACAACTTCGCTTTGAAAACCGGCAAGCCCCCAAAGCCTACTTTCGCGGCCTGAATTTCCTGCTCAATGAGCAGCAAGACCAGGCAATTGACGCCTTCATCGAAGCGGTGCAAAACGACCCTGACACCTGCGAGCTTCACTTTGCACTGGGCAACCTCTTTCGCCGCCGTGGCGAATATGACCGCGCTGTCCGCGTCCACGAACACCTGATGTCGCGCAGCGACTTGAGCCATGCCGATCACAACCGCGCACAGCATGCCTTAGCGCTTGATTTTTTAAAAGCCGGCCTGCTCGACCGCGCCGAAGTGGCGCTGCGCAAACTCGAAGGCACCAGCTACCAAGAAGAAGCGCGCCTGGCCTTGCTATCGATTTACGAGCGGTCGCGTGACTGGGCTCCAGCTACCGAAATTGCCGGCAAACTCGACGGCAGCAGCAAAGGCAGCTTTGGTGTGCGGCAGGCTCACTACCTTTGCGAACAAGCCCTGGCCAGCGTGTCCTCAGGTGACACAGAACAAGCCTTGTTGTTGCTCCAGCAAGCAAACAGATTGGCGCCTGGCGCCGCCAGACCTTTGATTGAAAAAGCCAAACTGGAACACCAGCTGGGTCGAAACACCGAAGCGTTCAACACACTCGCCCAAGTCGAGCAAGCCGGGCCCCAGGCCATGCCGCTCGCAGCTGCCCTGTTGGCCCAAGTGGCTAAAAGCTGCGGGCAGCAAACTGTTGCGCTTGAAAAGCTTAAAAACAACTACGACACCCTGCCCTCTGTCGACGTGGTAGAAGCCATCATCCAACTGGGAAACGATACGCGGTCAGCGCGAGACTGGTACGTCAAACACCTCGAGACTCAACCCTCGCTGCTGGCAGCCTCCCGATGGATTGCCGGGGAGCGTTTTGAAAACGAACAACCCCACAGCTTGGTGCAACGCGCCCTGGACCAGGCCACCAAACCCCTGATGCGCTACCGCTGCGCCGCCTGCGGCTTTGAAGCCACCCAGCACTTCTGGCACTGCCCGGGTTGCCAGGCCTGGGACAGTTATCCGTCGCGGCGGATTGAAGAGCTTTAAACCACGCTTGTGGTTATGAATTGCATAGGTCCAGTAAGCCTCCGACTGCTTAGTTTTAATCTAGATGCAAGCAATGAGTCTTAGTTTCCTAAGACGTAGTCTGATAAAAAATTCATCTTCCACGAATACTCTGTCGGAGAGGATCTATTTGGTCGCAGACCTTAAAACACATCAAAAAAACTTGATGTATTTTTTATATATATCAAGCAGTTGGGGATGTTTTAAGCTCATTTTTTAATGATCAACTCTCTCAACCAACACCCGATAAAAATTTCTTTTCGAGTGGCCCTTCAAAACAGCGTTCACCCTGCGTAAGAATCTTTGTAAATGATGTTTGAAATTTTTATTGCCTACCTCATGACTATTGTTGTTCCACGCATGAATTCGATATCTCACCAATGGATCGGGAAGGAATCTAATTTCAGACACGGGTGCTATGACTTTCAAAATCCAGTCATCGTGACCTTTCCCAGGGAAAATAGGAATAATGAGTTCGTTGAATTTTCGACGAAACGCCGTCATACAACCGCACCAAGCTCTTGAGTTCGGCAAAAGAAATACCTCAATAGAGTTGGAACGTAACACCTCATCCAATTGATTGACACTTATCTGATTGACACCGTATTTCTCTTCAGCTTCAATGTAAAGTGCACCATTTAAGTCAATTTTACTAAAGCCATGCAACACCATGCCGACGTCTTCTTCTGTGTCAAATACTTTCAATACTTGATTCAGTTTTTCACTCTCCCAATAATCATCTTGGTCGCAGAGGAAAATAACATCCATGGTACAAAGTCCAATCGCTTTCTCAAAATTTTTGATGCAGCCTAGATTCTTTGGATTTTTGAAAATCCGCACAATAAACGGCGCTTTTTTTGCAAAATCCTCTAGGATTCGCATTGAGCCATCGGATGACGCATCATCACAAATCACCAACTCATCAGGCAAAACTGTCTGTGCGGCTAGCGACTCCAGTTGTTGGGATAAAAACCGTTCGCCGTTGTATGTGCAAAGTGCAACTGAAATCGAAGCCATTTGAAATTTATAAAGTTACAGAACTACAGGTCGCGTCTGACTGCCGATAGGATGTGACCGGCACAACCCCACAATTCTCCCGACCAATCGGGCCAGGTACCGCGGCTGCGGCAACAGCAACCGGAGCACCAGCGTCAGCAAAGCCAACAACAGCGTCTTCCAACGCAAGCGAGCTGCTTGCGCGGACCCAAAGTACTTGCGCTCAAAAACCAGTTTGGACTGCGCGTGGTGGTAACCACGAATGAACTCTGACTTGAGCGGATTGGGGCCCTTTACAGAGCCCCTGGAAAGGTGCGTGATCTCGACCTCGGGTACGACCACGATCTGCTGGCCGGCCAGAAAAACACGCTGGCACAAGTCTTCGTCTTCGTAGTAAAGAAAAAACGTCTCGTCAAAAAAACCAATGCGCTGCATCACATCCATATTCAACAACATAACCGCGCCGCACACAAAACCCACGCAACAAGGCCCATCGGCCTTGGGGCCTCTAGAGATCCAATGTGTGGCGGGCCAGCGGTAACTCACTTCAGGGGTGCCGTTGCGCCGTATCAGGTGCGGCGCAAGGATGGCCGCATCAGGAAAGTCGGCCGCGGCTTGCAAGAGTCCGCGAAGGAACTCCGGAGTGGGTAGGCAGTCCGGGTTAAGCAACAGGGCATAGGGGGTTTTAACCTGCGCCAACGCCCGGTTGTTGGCGGCGCCAAAACCCAAGTTGCGGGCGTTACGCAGCAAAGTGGCCTGCGGCAGAGTCAGCGGCAGTTGGGTCTGCAAGTCGTTGTCGCTCGCGTTGTCAACCACGATGATATTGCGTATCGTTTGTAATCCACCTGACAGGCCAGGCAAGCAGTGAGCGCTGTTGTAGGTCACCACCACCACAGTTACATCGCCGGCATCAAGTCTTGGCATCATAGCTCCGTGTTCGGCTTAAGCCCATGGCAAGCGAACATCACGCTCGAGTGCTTGAGGATGAATGGAAGACAAAAAGTCGCCGTCGGCTACTTTCAGGTATTTCTCGAGGTAGCCTCTGGCCATTTTGTCGGCGTTGAAGTTTTGTACCGCATGTTGATGGCAGGCGCGCAAATCAAAGGACTGGCCCAAAATAGCCTCTGCCAGAAATTCACAGGCGCTCGAAAGCACACCATACTGCGGACCCACAAGTTCAGGCAGCGAGCCATAGGGCGTCGCGAACACCGGACAACCAAAATACAGGCTTTCAATCACGGCCAGTCCAAAGGGTTCATGCCAACGAACGGGGAAAACCAGGCCGTTGGAAGCGTTGAGCAATTGAAACTTCTGCTGTCCGCCAACCATGCCGTAGAACTCGACTTTGCGGGACCATGTGAAACGAAAACCGCGTTTGAGATTAAGCCTTGTTCCACCCAAAACAGCTAGTCTCACGCCGGTCTGCAGCGCCACATCGATCGCGCCACCCACGTTTTTGACACGCCATGCCGCCTTGCCCAAAAAGTGATGGTGGCGACGAGGCAACTCAAAGTCTACAGGCCCGTAGGCGTTCCAGTTCAGGCCGTTGTAGACAAATTGGTCAGAACCATGCCGCGTGGCATGGTTTCGGGAAACAAAAATTGAATTGAGCGCGAGCCGCTTGTCTCCGGCTGTGTTGCCGTGCTCGGTCACCACATAAGGTTTGTCGAAATCTGCATCCAGATCAAACGCCGGATTGAACTGGAAGTGCACGACGTCAATGTCATCCGGAATCTGTAGTCGAAGGTCAAGCGCAGGATTGATCTCTAGCACCTTAGCAAACGGACAACTAGAACCTGCTGCCACCAGATAAGTTACGTCATGTCCCAGTTCACCAAGCGCCTGACCCAAGTCCCACACCACGCGCTCTGTACCTCCATACGCATAGACGGGAATGATTGAGTTGCTGACCAGTAAAACTCGCATACTTGATGAATTTCAGTTCGAATTCATTTCCGCTCTGCCAGATGATTCAAATCATGCGCGTCGTATTTCAAGGCGGCGTACCTGAAAAAACATTCCAACGCGATGAAAAAACAAAACAAAAAACCTTCAGCGCCGCACAAAAAACCGCGCCTGAAAAAATACAGTCGCAAAAAAATGGCGAAGCCCGATGCCAGGCCGCGCAGCACGCCGCCTGTTTTGCCTGCTTGCGCGCGTTTGGCTGCGCCTAACTGCACGTATTGCGCCAGTTTGTTGAGGCTGCCATAAATTGATTCGCGCGAGTAATGAAACAACCTGGAACGGAATCGCCTGACCGTGCGGTAGCCGTCTTTCATCTCAGCTTTTTCATGCACGACGCCGGTGAACTCGCGGATTGACGCTGTCTTGAACATGCGTTGAACACCGCCTGTGCTTTTCATCAGGGTCAAGGGCTTGCCAAACGCCACCTGGTTCCATTGCACCTCCCAGATCTCGTCCTTGCCGGATGCCAGCACGGCTTCAATTTCAGCCTGCATTTCAGCGGGCATTTCCTCGTCGGCGTCTAAAAAGAAGATGTATTCGCCCTTGGCGTGTTGGAGTACCCGGTTGCGCTGCACTGCAAAACCCTGCCAATCGGCGTACTCGAAAACCTCGGCGCCCAGCGAAGCGGCTATGTCGCGGGTCTTGTCTTTGCTGCCGCTGTCAATCACCAGAATCTGGTTGGCAAATTGAGCACTTTGAATGCACGAGGCGATACGCTTTTCCTCGTTCAGGGTCAGGATGCCAACCGTGAGCCGCGGGCGTTGGGTGTTTGAGTTTTCTTGCAGTGGCATTGGGTTCTTTGATTAACAGTCTGTTCAGGCGGTCTCAGGCTCGCCCCACACATGAGCGTACACCGCCGCCACACCCGCCGCCTCGCGCTCAACAGAAAACATTTGCTCGGCACGATGGCGTCCCAAGCGTCCCATCTCGGCAGCGCGCAGCGGCTCTTGCATAACGGGGCGCAGCGCAGCCACCAGCGCGGCAACATCGTCCGTGGGTACCACATGACCAGTCACACCTTCGTCAACGATGGTCTTGAACGCGCCCGTGTCGCTGGCCACCACGGCGCAGCCGCAGGCCATTCCTTCAAGCGGCGTCAAGCCAAAAGGCTCGTAGCGCGGGCAGGCGACGGTGATCAGAACATTCTGGTACCACTGCCCCACGGCGTCCGGCGCGATCTCCCCTAAAAAAATGATGCGATCGGACAAGCCTCTTGCAGCCACTTTGTACACCAGCGCCAGTTTGAACGCTTCATGCTGGGGCTGGCACAAGCCGGCAATCACGGCGGTGTAGTCGGGAAATTCGGGTAGCAACTCGAGCATGGCTTCAACGTAAATATCGCTGCCTTTGTCAGGCCGGACGCGGCCAAAAACACCAATTCCATAGCGGCCGGCCAGGCCCGTTCGCTGCCACACCGTGAGCTTGTTGTCAGGCGGATAAAACCGCTCCAGGCTGATGCCGTGCGGCACCACACGCGTGGTGTTGGGCACATAGCTGGCAGCTTCTGGCGTGGTCGAGATGACGCCGTCCATATTGGCGATCAGCCAGCGCGGAAACCACGAATGCCGGTGCTTGGCGGCCGAGGTGAAGACCAGCGAAATCGGCAGGCGCAGCACATCGCGCAAAAATATCGCCAACATCATTTCGGGGTCACGCCGCACATGCCAAATACGCTTGCGGCCGTCGGGTAGGCGCGTGCAAGAGGCCCGCAGCGCTTGCCAAAAGCTCAGCCTAGCAAAGCGCTCGCCATTTTGCTGCGCCGCCAACACTACACCCGGCATGTCCGTGCCCAGGTAAGCAATAGGCAGCGTACGCGCCTGCACCGGAAGCAAGGCGTTGACGGTGCCGGAAACGCCAGTAAAGCGTTTTTTAATGTTGGTGACAATGACTTCTGGGTTCATGCGTCAGACTGAAAGATGATATGCCGCGCTGAGTATCGCACCCCGCCTGGCGCTTGTAGGCTGTCAAACACCGTCAACCAAATGCAACCGCGACCCGTTAGGTTTTTAACACCGTCTAATGAGTCTTCAATATGCGCAAAAAAATCATCGCTTTTTTAGTCTGCATGCACCTGGCGCTGGCTTTTGCAGGAGTCGACGTCAACCAGGCCAGCGAAGCTGATCTCGATGGCTTCAAGGGCCTTGGCCCGGCCACCACCCGACTGATCCTGGCCGAGCGGAAAAAGGCGGATTTCAAGAGCTGGGCCGATCTGATCTCACGGGTCAAAGGCCTGGGGCAAAACTCTGCCGCCAAGCTCTCCGAGGCTGGGCTGAGCGTCAACGGTGCCAGCTACATACCCAAAGCCAGCACACCAAAAGCCGGCGCCCAGAATACCAACAGTCAGAAGTAAGCTGGCGCTTCAGGCTTGCCCAAAACCCCCGCCGCCGGGTGTCTGAATCTCAAATACATCACCTGCCTGCATCTCGACCTGGCCGATATGCGCCAGCACTTCAACGCTACCGCCTGCTCGTAGCACACGGTTCACGCCCACCAAGCCCGCTTGTCCGCCAGCCGTGCCAAATGCGCCGTGTTTGCGACCGTTCGACAAAATCCCGGCCGTCATCGGCTCCAGAAAGCGCACACGCCGCACGCCACCGTTGCCGCCTTGCCATTGGCCGGCGCCACCTGAGCCCTGCCGAATTTCGTAGCTTTCCAGATGCACCGGAAACCGAAATTCCAGCACCTCCGGGTCGGTCAGGCGCGAGTTTGTCATGTGGGTCTGCACGACGCTTGTGCCATCAAAGCCGCCCGTTAGCTCGCCCTGCGCATTGAACTGCCCGCCCGCACCTGAGCCGCCAGAAATCGTCTCGTAGTACTGGTAACGGGCGTTCCCAAAGGTGAAGTTGTTCATGGTGCACTGGCTAGCGGCCATCACGCCAAGGGCGCCGTAGAGCGCATTGGTGATGCAAGTCGAGGTCTCGACATTGCCCGCCACCACCGAGGCCGGCGGGTTCGGGTTGAGCATGGAGCCCGCCGGAATGATGACCTTGAGCGGCTTGAGGCAACCCGCATTGAGCGGGATGTCGTCGTCCACCAACGTGCGGAAAACATACAGCACCGCCGCCATGCAAACAGCCGTGGGTGCGTTGAAGTTGTTGGCCTGCTGCGCCGAGGTGCCGGAAAAATCAATCTCTGCACTTCGCTCTGCGGTGTTAACGCGAATCGCCACCTGAATCTGCGCGCCGTTGTCCAGCGGCAAGGTGAAGGCACCGTCTTTCAGGCGCGTGATGACGCGGCGCACCGATTCCTCGGCGTTGTCCTGCACATGGTTCATGTAAGCCAGCACCACCTCCAGACCAAACTGCGCCACCATCTTGCGCAGCTCTTGCAGGCCTTTTTCGTTGGCGGCAATCTGCGCCTTGAGGTCGGCCATGTTTTGCGCCGGGTTGCGGCTCGGGTAAGCGCCGCCTTGCAGTAAGGCCAGTATCTCCGCCTCGCGCAGCACGCCGCGATCGACCAGTTTGACGTTGTTGATCTGCACGCCTTCTTCTTGAATAGAGCTTGAAAAAGGCGGCATGGAGCCGGGCGTGATACCGCCGATGTCGGCGTGGTGGCCTCGCGAGCCGACGTAAAAAGCAGGGTACGTATCGCTGCCGTTCAGGTACACCGGCGTGATGACGGTGATGTCCGGCAGGTGGGTGCCGCCGTGGTACGGGTCGTTGAGCACGAACACATCGCCAGGGTGCATATTGCCGGCGTTTTCGCGGATCACCGTCTTGATGCTCTCGCCCATCGAACCCAGGTGCACCGGCATGTGCGGTGCATTGGCGATCAAGTTGCCGCCGGTGTCAAACAGCGCGCAGCTGAAGTCCAGCCGCTCTTTGATGTTGACCGAATGCGCTGTGTTTTGCAGCTGCAGGCCCATCTGCTCGGCGATGTTCATGAAGAGGTTGTTGAACACCTCCAGCAGCACCGGGTCTACGGAGGTGCCAGCGGCAAACTGCGTGGGGCGCGCTGTGCGCCGCTCCAGCACCAGATGGTCCAGCGCGCTCAGGCTGGCCTGCCAGCCGGGCTCGATCACCGTGGTGGCATTTTTCTCGGCAATGATGGCCGGCCCATCAATAACATCCCCCGGCCGCAGGTCTTCGCGCACCACCAGCGCGGCATCATGCCATTGGGATTGCGAGTACATGCGCACGGTGTCGCGGCGCGGCACCTGCCGCGGCCCGTGCAAGGCACGCAACTGCTCGGCAGGCGCGTCGCCGGCCACCACCGCCTCCACCGACACCGCCTCGACGACCAGCGACTTGCCTTGCATGAGAAAGGCAAAGCGCTGACGGTAGGCCGCCTCAAAGCCCGCTTCAATGTCACCCAGCGTGCCGAAGGGCACGGCCAGCGCCGAGTCGCTGCCAAGGTAGCGCACATGCACACGCTGATGCACAAGGATCTCGCCGCCGCTGACCGACTGACGCTGCAAATCGGCGCGTGCGCCAGCGGCCAGGGCCTGTAACTGACCGGCAATGTCACCCATGGCGGCGGTACCCAGCAGGCACTCCACGGCCTGCTCACGAATCACGTTCTGGTCAGCCAGACCCATGCCGTAGGCGCTCAGCACGCCGGCCAGCGGATGCACCAGCACGCGCGTCATGCCCAGCGCATCAGCCACCAGGCAGGCATGCTGGCCGCCCGCGCCGCCAAAACACTGCAAGGTGTAGCGCGTGACGTCATAGCCGCGGGCCACCGATATTTTTTTAATGGCGTTGGCCATCTGCTGCACGGCGATGTGGATAAAGCCTTCGGCCACCACTTCGGCGCTGCGGCCGGCTTGCGCGGCCAGCAATGCAAACTTCTCTTCGACCGCCGCCTTGCTCAGCGGCTCATCGGCGTTGGGGCCGAACACCCTGGGAAAATAAAGCGGCTGCACCTTGCCCACCATGAGGTTGGCATCGGTCACGGCCAGCGGACCGCCGCGCCGGTAGCTGGCAGGCCCGGGGTTGGCGCCTGCGCTTTGCGGGCCGACGCGAAAGCGCTCGCCGTCAAACTTCAAGAGCGATCCGCCGCCGGCGGCCACCGTGTGAATGCTCATCATCGGCGCGCGCATGCGCACGCCGGCGACCTGCGTCTCAAACTCGCGCTCGAACTCGCCGGCGTAATGCGATACATCGGTGGAGGTACCACCCATGTCAAAGCCGATGACCTTGTACATACCCGCAATGGCGGCCGTGCGCGCCATGCCGACAATGCCACCGGCCGGCCCGCTCAGGATGGCGTCTTTCCCCTGAAAAGCGTGCGCGTCGGTCAGGCCGCCCGAAGACTGCATGAAATACAGCTGTACACCCGGCATCTCAGCGGCCACCTGTTCGACATAGCGCCGCAGGATCGGCGACAGGTAGGCATCGACCACGGTGGTGTCGCCCCGGCTGACGAACTTCATCATCGGACTGGTTTCATGCGAGGTGCTGATCTGCGTGAAGCCGGCAGCTTCTGCCAGCCGACGCCCCGCTTTTTCGTGCGCTGTGAAGCGGTAACCGTGCATGAACACAATCGCCACACTGCGCAGGCCCTGCGCGTAGTGCGCCTCAAGCTGCACTTTAAGCGCCGCTTCGTCCAGCGCTTGAATCACTTCGCCGTGCGCGCCCATGCGCTCCTCGGCCTCAAGCACTGCGCTGTAAAGCAGCTCAGGCAATACGATGTGCCGGTCAAACAGACGCGGCCGGTTTTGGTAAGCGATACGCAGAGCATCCCGAAAGCCGCGCGTGGTCACCAGCAGCGTGGGTTCTCCCTTGCGCTCGAGCAGCGCGTTGGTCGCCACCGTCGTGCCCATCTTCACGCAGGCCACCTGCTTGGCGCTCACCGGCTCGCCGGGCTTCAAACCAAGCAGGTGCCGGATGCCGGCCACCGCCGCATCTCGGTACTGTTCGGGGTTGTCGGACAGCAGCTTGTGCGTGACCAGCGAGCCGTCCGGGCGCTTGCCCACCACGTCGGTGAAGGTGCCGCCGCGGTCAATCCAGAATTGCCAGCGCTTGTCAATCATGGTTTCGCCGGCTCCGGCGGCATCGCACTGGTCTTGCTTGTCACAGATTGCCCTTCCATGATTTGAGAAAGTATTATCAGAACAGATCCAGCCCACATCAAGGTTAACTGTCCATGCTTCAAACCACATGTTCCCACACTGATACATCCCCCGCCGGGCAAGGCGTCTGGCGATGATGATGCCCGTACTCGCCATTTGCATAGGCGCCTCACTCGGCGCGCTGGCGCGTTGGGGCCTTGGCCTGTGGCTCACGCCCGGCAGCATGCTACCCTGGGGCACGCTAGCGGCCAACCTCATAGGCGGCTACCTGATTGGCGTGGCTATTGCGCTGTTCCAGGCCATGCCGCAGCTCGATCCGCTTTGGCGCTTGTTGCTGATCACCGGTTTTCTGGGCGGGCTGACCACCTTTTCATCGTTCTCGGCCGAAGTGGTGGAGTTTTTGATGGCCGGGCGCTATGGTCTGGCCTTGCTGACCGCCGGCCTGCATGTGCTGGGCTCGCTGGGCATGACGGTGCTGGGCCTCAAAAGCCTGGCCTGGTGGCTGGCTCGCTAGCGCCGCACGCTGCAGACCAACTCGCCCGGGTCGTTGTGTACAACGGCCCGCTCGTTTTTAGCTTGCGCCACGGCCATGTCACGCGGCAATTCCACTCCGTTTTTCACAGCCAGCACCTCGGCCATCACACTGACCGCAATTTCTGAAGGCGTCTTGCTGCCGATGTAAATGCCGATGGGCCCGCGCAGGCGCGCCAGCGTCAATTCGCTCAATTCAAAGTGCTCGGCCATGCGCTGATGCCTGGCCTCATTGTTGCGCCGCGAGCCTATCGCGCCGATGTAAAACGCATCGGTGTTCAGCGCCTCGAGCAGGGCCAAGTCATCCAGCTTGGGGTCGTGCGTGAGCGCAATCACGCAGCTGCGGCGGTCGGGCTTGAAGGCGTTGACCACGTCGTCGGGCATGTCGCTCAGCACCACCGCGCCAGCCACCGACCAGGCACTGCGGTACTCCTCGCGCGGGTCGCACACCGTCACGGCAAAGCCGCTGAACAAGGCCATGGTGGCCAGGTATTCGGTCAGCTGGCCTGCGCCTATGAGCAGCATGCGGTATTCGGGGCCAAAGGTGTTGACCAGCTCAGTGGCCGTCACGCTGAGCTCGCTAGGTGCGGCACTCAGGCTCTGGCTGACCCTGCCGTCTTTGAGGCTGACCTGGCGCTGCATCAGCTGGCCGGCTTCGAGTGCGCTCACCAGGGCAGCGAGATCTGCCGCGCTCGGGTCAAACTCAAGCAGCAACTCCAGCGTGCCACCGCAGGGCAGGCCAAAGCGGTGGGCTTCGTCTGCGCTCACGCCGTATTTGATGAAAGCCGGCGGCCCCGAAGGAATCGCCTTGCCTTGAACCGCTGCGCCCTCAGTATGGCCGGCCGCATAAGCCTGGGTGTATTGGTAGATCAGGTCGTCTTCAATGCAGCCGCCCGATACCGAGCCGACCACCGTGCCGTCTTCACGCAACGCCATGATGGAGCCGACCGGCCGGGGCGACGAGCCCCAGGTGCGCACCACCGTGGCCAGCAGGGCGCGCTGGCCCGCGTGGCGCCAGTCGCGCAGGGTGCGCAAAACCATGACATCGAGGTTTTCCATCGTGATGTTCTTTCGTGTGCGTAGGCTTTGATTCGCGCCAGCTCAGCGGCTCAGCCAGATGACAGCTGCCAGCACCAAGGCGCCCGCGCCCCAAACCCAGATAGGCACGCCACCGCTGACCTCAGCCGGGGCCTCAGCGCCAGCCGCAGTTGCAGCGGCATCACGCGCGGCATACGACGCGGGATGCTGTTTTTGCATTTCCAGGTCAAATCGCTTGAAAAAATCTTCGGCCATGGCCTTGGCTGCACCGTCAATCAAACGCTGGCCGAGTTGCGCGATCTTGCCGCCCACCGAAGCCTGTACCGTGTAAGCCAGCTCGCACCCGGCTGCATTGGGCGTGAGCACCACGGCCGCACTGCCCTTGCCATGCCCGGCCGGGCCGCCCTGGCCTTCAAATGACAGCTTGTAACTGGCGGGCGGGTTGATGTCGCTCAGCGCGATATTTCCTTTGAACTTGGCTGAGACAGGGCCGATCTTCAGCGCCATGCCAATGGCGTACTGGTTCTCACCCGCAGCCTCGACCTTGTCGCAGCCGGGGATGCAGACCTTGAGTACCTCAGGGTCATTGAGCGCGTCCCAGGCTTGTTGTTGGGTGACGGCGAGTTGCCGGCTGGCTTGCATTTCCATGATGGATTCCTTTTATCTCGATTTGATCATGCCAGCGCAGTGAAAAAAGACGGGGGCTGGTTTTTCTTTAGGCCTTCATCAGCGCGGCCAGACTGGCGGCAAGCTCTTCCAGGCGGCTTAAATTGTGCACGGCGAGCATGCCGTCTGCGTGGCGGTGCAGCACGCTGGCGCCGCGGGCCAGCGGAGCGTAGCCTTCAAAACGCAGCAAGGGGTTGAGCCATAGCAGTCGGCGGCTGCGCCGGCGTAACCAGGCGAGCTCACGGTCAAGGTCTTCGGGCTCACCGGTGTCCAGGCCGTCAGTAATGACCAGCACCACCGTGCGCCGCCCGACCAGCCGGCGGGCGTGCTGTGTGCGCAGGCTGGCCAGTGACACGCCAAGCTGGGTGCCGCCGGCAAAGTCTTCAATGGTCAGACTGGCGCGCGCGAGCATTTCGTCGGTGTCGGCCACTTCAAAGGCCGGGCTCAGGTCTGTCAGGCCCATGCCAAAAGCAAACACATCGCGCTGCGGATGGCGCCGGGTAGCGGCATGCAAAAACGCCAGCAGCAGCCGGGCGTAGCGCTCCATCGAGCCCGACACATCCACCAGCACCAGCAGAGGCAGCGGCTGCTGCCGGCGTTGCAAGCGCGGCAGGTGCATCAGCTCGCCGCCGGTACGCGCGGCGTGGTGCATGACGCCTGGCCAATGGATGCGTGCACCGCTGCTGGCCGGTCGGCTGCGGCGTGACTTGAACTCTGGCAGCGGCAGCTTGATGTCGCGTACCAGCCGTTCAACCAGACGGTATTCGGTGGCCGACAGTGAATTGAAATCAGCGTGTTGCAGGCGCTGGATATCACTGGCCGTCATGACCGCGTCAAACTCGACCTTCTGGTCTTCGGTGCTGGGCTTGGCTTGTTGGCCGTAGGCTTGCTGCGGCGTCAGCGCTTCGCGCACGCGCGGGCGGCGCTTGCTCGGTTCTGCCTTGCCCTCGGCGCTGGGCAGCAATTGCGCCAGCAGCTTGTTGGCGAGTTTCGGGTCTTGAAAGTAAACGTCAAAGAGTTCGCGAAACACCAGCCGGTCTTGTTCGCGGCTGACCATCACGGCCTCAAAAGCGGCGCTCAGGTCAGTCTTCTCGCTCAGGCCAACGGCCAGCGCGGCTTCTTTGGCCAAGGCGATGCGACTGCTGTCCACCTTGACGCCGGCTCGGCGCAAGGCCCGGCCAAAGCCGGTGACGTTGTCAGCCAACTTACCGCTGCGCGCGTCGCCCAGGCTCATGCTGCCTTGTCGGTCTCGCTGGCTTCGTCAGGCCGCAGCAGCTCGACGGCCAGCTGGTGCGTCAGGGCCGCAACATCCTCGCGCTGCTTGAACAAAATACCGGCGGTGTCGGCCACCACCTCGGGGTCGATCACCAAAGTGTCCAACGCCAGCAGGGCCTTGGCCCATTCAACGCTTTCAGCAATGCCGGGGGCACGCTGGAATGCATTGCCAAAGGGAGAGTGGCGCAGCCGGTCTACAAACTGCGCCACCTGCGCGGTCAGTTCTGCGCTGGCCCCGGGCACTTGCGCCCGCACAATCGCCAGCTCGCGGTCGCGGTCCGGGTAGTCCAGCCAGTGGTAGAGGCAGCGGCGCTTGACCGCGTCATTCAGCTCGCGGGTGCGGTTGCTGGTGAGGATGGTCACCGGCGTGATTTCAGCGCGGATGGTGCCCAACTCTGGAATGCTGACCTGGTACTCGCCCAGGTACTCGAGCAAAAAAGCCTCAAAGGGTTCGTCGGCACGGTCCACCTCGTCGATCAGCAGCACCGCACCGGGCGCGGGCGATTGCAGCGCCTGCAAGAGCGGGCGGCGAATCAGGTAGCGGCCCTGGTAAACCTCGCGCTCAACGTCGGTAACTTCACCGCGACCCTCAGAGGCGCGCATGTGCAGCAACTGGGCGGCGTAGTTCCACTCGTAGAGCGCTTCGCGTTGCTCCAGGCCGTCATAGCATTGCAGGCGAATCAGTTCGCGCTGCAGCGCCAGCGACAGCGCCTTGGCGAGTTCGGTCTTGCCGACACCCGGCTCGCCTTCGAGCAAGAGCGGGCGTTGCAGGCGCAGCGCCAGAAATACGGCCGTGGCCAAGCGCCTGTCAGCAAAGTAGCCGGCTTGTTGCAGAGCCTCGGACAAGGCATCGATGCTGGGAAAAAGGGTTTTCAACATGCGGCCATTTTGCGTTCAATTGGAATGGAGGCATAGCGCGGCTGCCGGTGCAGCCGGGCCCGGCCACACCGGCAGACCCCGCCAACGGGGCCCGTCGGTGGAAAGGATCAGCCCAGCGCCCGGCTGACGCCGCGCTGGGTTTGTACGCTGATCAGGTTAGCCCGGTAGGCCGCGCTCGCGTGAATGTCGCTGTTGAGGTCGCTCGCGTCAATCTTGACGGCCGCAGCCGCCTCGGGCGTGAAGCTCTTGGAGAGCGCCGCCTCCAGACCACTGTGCCGGAACACGCCGCTGGACGCGCCGGTCACGGCCACACGAACGCCGGCGTCAAACTGGGCCACAAACACGCCGACCATCGCAAAGCGCGAAGCCGATTGCTTGAACTTCATGTAAGCGGCGCGCTTGGGAATCGGGAAGCTGATGGCGGTGATCAACTCGCCCTCATTGAGCGCAGTGGCAAACATGCCATGAAAAAAATCGTCGGCCGCGATCTTGCGGCTGGTGGTGTGAATGGTCGCACCCAGGGCCATCACGGCGCTGGGGTAACAGGCCGAGGGGTCGTTGTTGGCAACCGAGCCGCCCAGCGTTCCCATGGCGCGTACTTGGCGGTCGCCAATGTTGGCGGCCAGATCAGCCAGCGCAGGGATGGCGGCTTTCAGCTCGGCGTGGTTGGCCACGTCAATGTGGCGCGTCATGGCGCCAATCACAAAGGCATTGCCTTCGCGGCAGATGCCGACCAGTTCTTTGATGCCGCTCAGGTCTGCCAGCTGTTCAGGGCTGGACAGGCGCAGCTTCATGGAGGCGAGCAGGGTCTGCCCGCCGGCCAGCGGTTTGGCGCCGGCTGCAGCCAGACGCTTTGCGTCGGCCAGGGTGGCGGGTCGTTCCAGGGTGAATGCATACATAAAGGGTTCTCCTTGGGAATTTGTTTATTTTTTGGCGGCCTGGATGGCAGACCACACGCGCGCGGCAGACGCCGGCATGTCAAAGTCAACCACGCCCAGCGGACGCAGCGCGTCGAGCACGGCATTGATGACCGCCGGCGGCGAGCCGATCGCACCGGCCTCGCCGCAACCCTTGGCTCCCAGCGGGTTGTGGCTGCAGGGCGTGCACAAGGTGTCGAGCTTGAAGTTGGGCATGTCGTCAGCGCGCGGCATGGTGTAGTCCATGAAAGAGCCGGTCAGCAGCTGGCCGGTTTCTTCGTCATAGACGCAGTTCTCCAGCAGCGCCTGGCCTATGCCCTGGACCAGCCCGCCGTGCACCTGGC
>Ga0214921_10005685_pt1 | contig 17508 bp, 13 predicted proteins | sample LL1505_MetaG_FD_177992 | JGI IMG/M metagenome (GOLD analysis project Ga0214921, IMG submission 177992) | Freshwater microbial communities from Lake Lanier, Atlanta, Georgia, United States - LL-1505 | ecosystem: Environmental > Aquatic > Freshwater > Lake | place: USA: Georgia | collected...
CGGCCGATCAAGAAGCCGGGGACATCGACCAGATGGATGAGCGGCAGATGGAAGGTATCGGCCAGATCGACAAAGCGTTCCAGCTTGCGCGCGCTCGCCGCCGTCCAGAGGCCGCCCAACACCATCGGGTCAGAGGCGAGGATCGCGACCGGATAGCCATCCAGCCGGGCAAAGCCCGTGACCACGCTCGTCCCATGTTGGCGGCCAATTTCAAAAAAGCTGTCCTGATCCACCACCGCCTCAATAATGGGGCGGATTTTATAGAGGTGGCGGCTGTCGCGCGGCACTGCTTCGATCAGGCTGGGGTCACGCCGATCCGGCTTATCCGTGGGCTGTTTGCGGGTTGGCAGGTCATGGACGGAGGAGGGGAGGTAAGAGAGGAAGCGCCGCGCCTTGGCACAGGCATCGGCTTCGCTGTCGGCTTCATCATCAATCGCGCCATTTTTGGCATGGATGGTGGAGCCACCCAAATCTTCCTTGGTGCGATTTTCCCCCACGGCGGCGACCACGGGCGGGCCGGCGACAAACATTTGCGCCAGTCCTTTCACCAGCACTGAATAGTGCGCCATCACCTGCCGCCCGGCCCCCAGTCCGGCCACCGGGCCAAGGCCCAGTGCCACCACGGGCACGGTCGACAGATTATCGACCATCAACTCCCAGCCCGGCACTTCGGGCACATAGGTAAAGCCCATTGTCTCGAGCGTCTTGACGGAGCCGCCGCCGCCCGTGCCTTCAATCAGGCGCACCAGCGGAAGCCGATATTCGTTCGCCAGCTTTTCGGATTGGATGAGCTTGCCGTGCAGCGAGGCGTCGGCCGCCCCACCGCGCACGGTAAAGTCATCGGCCTGCACCACCATCGGCCGGCCCTCAATCCGGCCCCGGCCAAACAGGATGTTGGCGGGCACAAAGCCGGTCAGATTGCCCTTGGCATCATAATGCCCGACGCCACCCAGCTTGCCGACCTCGCGAAAGGAACCCTTATCAAGCAGGGCGGCTATGCGTTCCCGCACATTCAGCTTGCCGCCATCCTTTTGACGCTTGAGCTTTTCCGGCCCGCCCATTGTTTCGGCGAGCTTCTGCCGCCGCTTGAGCTCTTCGACTTCTTTTTCCCAGCTCATAACACCCTCTTTCCCCTTATGGGCAGAACCCCAATCATTTAGACGGTCACTTGCCCTCCCCCATCCCCTCCCGCACGCGGGAGGGGAGCGAGACTTGGATGACCCTTGGTCAGCCTAGTCGCAGCGGGGAGGGCAAAGCGCATGCCGCGCATGCACATGGACCGCCAATTTTTTCTGCGTCATCGTCAACGCACTTGCCGTAAACGTCAAGCGCGTGCGATGAAGCCTCTATGGGGAAGATCATGATCGCGCTGATCGCGCTGGGGCTGGCCTTTGGGGCCTTGGGATATGCAAGCAAATGGAGCCAGGTCGGGCTGCTGAACAGCGTGGACGCTGTTCTGTCGGTCAACGCGCCTGTGCGCGAGGTTGCAAGCGGGGTCAGCTTTGGCCCACAACCGCGCCAAAAGCTGGATATTTGGGCACCTATCACGCCGTCAGATAAGCCGCGCGATGTGGTGGTCTTCTTTTATGGCGGAAGCTGGAACAGCGGTGACCGGGAACTTTATGGCTTTGCGGGTCGCGCCTTGGCAGAGCGTGGCTACATCGTCGTCATCCCGGATTATCGGCTGGTGCCGGAGGTGCGCTATCCCGGCTTTGTTGAGGATGGAGCAGCGGCCGTCACTTGGGTGCAGCGGGAAATCGCGCGCTTTGGCGGGAACCCGAATCGCATTCACCTGACCGGGCATTCGGCCGGCGCGCATATTGCCGCCCTGCTGACGCTGGACGCCCACTGGCTGCGTCATTCTGGCGCGCCCGCCGACAGCATTCGCAGCTTTGCGGGACTTGCCGGGCCTTATGATTTCTTGCCCTTCACGTCGGATGCGGCAAAGGCTGCCTTTGGCCAAATGCCCGATCCAAAGCCCAGCCAGCCCATCACCTATGCGCGTGGGGATGCAGCGCCGATGCTCCTCCTCACAGGCAGCGCGGATACCACCGTGAAGCCCCGCAACAGCAAGGCACTGGCCGCCGCGCAAACCCGCGCCCGGGCAAAGGCGCAGGCCATGCTCTATGAAGGGCTGGGCCATAGCGACATTGTGATGGCGCTGGCCCGACCCTTTCGGGACAAGGCGCCTGTGGTTGAGGATATGGATGCCTTTTTTGCCAAGGTGCGCTGACCCCGGGGCCAGAGCTTTTCATCTGGGCCGATTTCGCTCTATAGGGGCTGCATCATGACCCAAATGCACGTCGCCGCCCTGCAACAGTCCTTTTCGGACGATATCGACACCAATATAGACCGCGTCGAGGCGCTGGTGCGCGAAGCGGCCGGGCGGGGTGCGAAGGTCATCCTGCCGTCGGAATTGTTTGAAGGCCATTATTTCTGCAAGGTGCAGAATGAGGGCTTTTTCAGCCGCGCGGCCCCCGTTGATAGCCATAAGGCGGTGCGGGCGATGCAACGCCTCGCCAAGGAATTGGGCGTCTATATCCCAACCAGCTTTTTTGAACGCGATGGCCAGCATTTTTACAACAGCCTCGCCATGATCGATGATCAGGGTGAGGTGATGGGCGTGTATCGCAAAAGCCATATTCCCGATGGCCCCGGCTATAATGAGAAATTCTATTTCCGCCCGGGCAATACCGGCTTTCGCGTTTGGCCGACGCGCTATGGCGTGGTTGGCATCGGCATTTGTTGGGATCAATGGTATCCTGAAACCGCGCGTGCGCTGATGCTGATGGGTGCCGACATTCTTTTCTTCCCAACGGCGATTGGCGATGAGCCAGAGGCCGAAGACCTCGATACCTCCCGCCTGTGGCGGCGCGCGATGATCGGCCATGCCGTATCCAATGTCGTGCCCGTGGTCGCCGCCAATCGTGTCGGTACAGAGGGCGATATGCGCTTTTACGGGCACAGCTTCATCACGGATGAGCGCGGCGACTTCACAGCCGAGTTTGGCGACACCACCGAAGGCGTGCTTGATGCGGTCTTTGATTTGGAGAGGGTGCGCAAACACCGCGCCACCTTCGGCTTCTTCCGCGACCGCCGCCCAGCTTTACGGGCGGATTGTTGAGGATATTTAAGCGGGAACGTCCAGCGCCAGCGCAAATACCTCGTTCAGCATCTCAGCGTTCATCCGGCCGGTATTCTGATTATAGCGTGATGTGTGGTAGCTATCGATTAAGCGACGGCCATCGAGCAGATGATGCACCGCGCCATGGGCAAAGCGGCGCTTGGGCAGTTTCTCCCCACAGGCTTTGACCACCGATTGATGCGCGACTTGGCCCAGTGCGATGATCGTGGTCAGCTTTGGCAGGGCCGCCAAGGCGCTTTCCAAATAGGGTCGGCAGGTGCGCATTTCTTCGGGTGTCGGCTTATTTTCGGGCGGCACGCATTTGACCGCGTTGAGGATCATGACCCCATTGAGGCTGGCCCCATCATCGCGAAAGCCGCCGAACAAATGGCGGGTAAATTCCGGCGGATCATAAGTGATCAGGTCAAAATCCCTGAGCCCGGCAAAGAGCATTTCGCCCGATGGATCGCCCGTAAAGGGCCGACCGGTGCGGTTTGCGCCATGTTTGCCGGGGGCAAGGCCCACAATGGCCAGCCAAGCATCCGGATCGCCAAAGGCGGGGACGGGCGCATTCCAGAAATTTGGGAATTCTGAGTGGCAGGTTTGGCGATAAGCGGCGAGCCTTGGGCATAGGGCGCAGTCATGGGCTGGCTCTGTTGCGGGAAGGGCGCTTAAGATTTGGGGGCTGTTCATGGTCACTCGGCTCGCTTAAGCGGGCCGGGCCATGCGCACAAGCTATGCCATTGCTTTGGGATCAAATCAGCCGCACGCGCGCTTTGGGCGGCCAGAGGCTGTGCTGCAGGCCGCCTGTGCCGAACTCTCGACTGGGCCGACTCGGTTGGTCGCGCGTTCCCCGATAATCCGATCTGCGCCCATTGGCCCGTCCCTGCGCACCTATGCCAATGCCGCCGCGCTGATTGACACCGCGCTAGAGCCGCTTGAGCTGCTTGCGCATTTAAAATCGATCGAGGCCGCCTTTGGCCGTCGCACGGGCGGGCAAAGATGGCGCGCACGCGTGCTGGATCTCGATATTCTGCTCTGGTCAGAGGGGGCTTTTGAAGCACCGGGCCTGTGCATCCCCCATATAGACTTTGCCGAACGGCGCTTTGTGCTCGACCCGCTGGCGCGCATTGCGGCCCATTGGCGCGACCCCCGAAGCGGATTAACCATATATCATCTAAAGGCGCGCCTTGACCGAAAGCGTCCCGCCGCATAGGGGAGCGTCCCAAGGTCGGGCCGTTAGCTCAGTCGGTAGAGCAACTGACTTTTAATCAGTAGGTCGCTGGTTCGAATCCAGCACGGCTCACCAACCTTTTCAACACAGCTTTGAAGGCGCGGCACTTTTCGTGTCAGGCGCGCGAATTGGCGGTTTCGGCCTATGTCCATTTATTCCGGCTCTTACTCGGTGAAAACTGGGCGCCGACAGTCGTTTATTTCTCCCATGCGCGGCCTGATGGGCCAACGCTGCACCAACGCTTCTTTAGATGCCCGGTGCAGTTTGATAGCCCCCTAGATGGCTTTGAATGCCCTGCGGCGGATCTCGACCGGGTCAATGTGCGTGCCGATGCGGCGATGGCCAGCCATGCAAGTCTATTGCTGGATGGTTTGCCGGGTGAACGCCCCGACGCTGCGGGTATGGTTGTCCGGTTGATCCATGCCCTTTTGCCAATGGGTCGGGCGTCGCTGCGGAACGTTGCCAAGGCAATGGCTCGCAACCCGCGTCAGTTGCAGCGCCAATTGGCCGTGGAAGGCACGACGTTTGAGTCCCTTTTGGCCGATGTCCGATCCGATTGGTGTGAGACGCTCCTGAAAGAGTCCGCGCTCACCATTGACGCTGTGGCGACGCGACTGGGCTATGGCCATCCGTCTGCCTTTATTCGCTTCTTCAAGCAGCGGCAGGGAATGACCCCGGGCCAGTGGCGGCAGCAGCATCTGGGCGGACGATAGTCGCTATTTGACGATGAGATTGTCCAGCGACCCCAGTCGATCGACTTGGATGGTCATCCGGTCCCCGGGCTGGAGATAGCGCTTCTGCTGCTTTTCAAGGGCAATCTGGCTTTCAATGACATGCGTCGTAAAGTTCGTGCCCCAGCCGCCTGCCAGCCATTTCACAAGCCCCCGCCCGATGGACCGCACATCAATGCCGGCGAAGACCGTGCCGCCCGGCGTGCCGGCCAAAATCAGGGTGCGGGCGGGTACCTTGCCGTCCGCGTCAAAGGGCAATCGGGCGGTGCCGCCCCAATAGGCCCATTCATGGCCCCGCAGCGCCCCCGCTTCAGCCAGAATTTGGGTTAAATCCCAAATCCACATCTTGGCCTCGGTGCGTTGACGTTCTTGTCCATTGACGGAGAGTTGGAGCGTTACGCCCGACACAAAGCGATCCAGATCACGCGGCACGATGAACACATCACCCACTGGCAGATAGCCTGGCGCGCTTTTGCCGCTGGTAAAGCCCTTGCCGGACTCAGGATGCTCCGGATCGATATTGCGCATCAATGTGGCCCGGTCGGTCACGTCGTTGCACAGCATCAGTCCGCCTGTTGCGGCCTGATCCGTACGCGCTGGTGTTAAAGGCACAAGACACAGTTCCACCTCATAATCGAGGAGGGCGTCTCGTGCTGATACCTTTGCGCGCGAAGAGGTGGGGGCAACATATTTGGCAAAGATAAACGGCCCGCCCTCCACCGTCGCTTCTTCGGCATGTTCGCGGTAATTGGTTCCCGCGGCAATATGCTGATCGCGCAGATCGACAGGCACGGCCAAATCCGCAACATCGGCTGTGACAGGGGTGCCGCCCGCCGATATGAGTGCGCGGACCCCATCATAGCCAAGCCGGTTGATGAGGCTAATGGCATCTTCGCCCGAATTGCCAACGGGCAGACCTGTAATTCTGCCATTGGCATAGCTGCTGACGGCGATGGTCTGTTTGCCCAGCCGTGCAAAGCTCAGGGCGTCGCTGGTCGGGGCAATTTCGACATTTGGGGCGGATGCGGGCTGGCGCGCGGACGGCTTGGGGGCGGCGGGTGTCCAGATGAGGTAGAGCGCCACAAGACTGATAACAGCAATGAGGCTAGCCAAGATGTTACGGACCATGTGTCGTTGCCCTGTCTTTAATGAACCCGACGATATGTCCCGGTCTGGACAAAGGCACAATGACGAAAGCGACTAATCGCTATTGGGTCAGACCAGACAGCAGGTTCAGCGCCTCTGCCTCTGAAATGACTTCGGCATATTTGGCCTGCAAATCAAAAAGATTGGCTGTGTGCGGGTCGCTATGCCGATCGCCACAGGCGTCGCGGACGACAAAGGGCGCAAAGCCGCTTTGCAAGGCATCCAAAGCGGTCGCCCGAACGCAGCCTGAGGTGGACAGCCCCGTGATCAACAGCGTGTCGACCTCAAGGGCGGATAATTTGGCCGCAAGCGCTGTCCCGAAAAAGGCAGAGGCATATTGCTTCGTCACAACCAGATCAGACGGGGCAGGGGTTAGGCTTGGCGGAAAGCGGCCCAGATCAGACCCTTTATCAAAGGCCTTGAGAGCAGGGATCTTCTTATAGAAGAGGCCGCCATTGGCCCCACCGGGTTCATATTCCACATTGGTGAAGATCACGGGAATATGGGCAGACCGGGCCGCCGCCAAAAGCCGCTCATTGCTGGCCAACGCGTCTTCAACGCCCGCGTAAAGCGGGGAGGCGGGATCGAGATAGGCCATCACAAAATCAACGATCAAAAGCGCCGGGCGCGCGCCAAAAGTGAGGCGGCCATCAAAGGCCCCGGCGTAATTTTGAACGAGATCGGGATTGGCCTGGGGCATTACATGATGCCCGCGGCCTGAAGCGCCTCAATGTCGTGCGCGCTCATACCGAGCAGCTCGCCAAAAACATCTTCATTATGCTGGCCAACCTTGGAAGGCGCGGGATGCCGCACGCTCGACGGGGTAACCGACAGCTTGGGAAAGGCGTTTTGCATCTTGAGCGTGCCATAGCGTTCCGTTTCCACGTCAATAATCGCCTCACGCGCTTGAAAATGCGGGTCGGCAATCATCTCTGGCGCGCGATAGACGCGGCCTGCGGGGATGGAGCATTGGGTCATCAGCGCATTGAGTGCATCCACGGTCAAGGTGCGGGTCCACGCGTTGATAAGTTCATCAAGCTCCAACTGATTGGTGCCGCGCGCTAAATGCGTGGCATAACGCGGATCATCGCCCAATTCGGGGCGGCCCATGGCTTCGGCCAGACGCCGCCACAAACTGTCCTTATTGGCACCAATCATATATTCGCCATCCTTGCACGAATAGACGTTGGACGGCGCAATGCCCGGCAGGATGGAGCCAGACCGTTCCCGGATCAGACCCATCAGATCATATTCGGGAACGATGCTTTCCATCACCTGCAGCACGCTTTCATAGAGCGCGGCATCGACCACCTGGCCTTTGCCTGTGCGTTCGCGGACATGGAGGGCGGCCAGCACGCCCATGCAGCCAAAGGTTGCCGTCAGCGTGTCGCCAATGGAAATGCCCATGCGGCTGGGCGGACGATCTGGTTCGCCGACAATATAGCGCCAGCCGCCCATCGCCTCGCCAATGCCGCCAAAGCCGGCTCGGTTGGAATAGGGGCCAGTCTGACCATAGCCGGACATGCGGGCAATGATGAGCCGGGGGTTGATGGCCAACAGCGCATCGGGGCCAAGGCCCCATTTCTCCATTGTGCCGGGCTTAAAATTCTCAATGAGAATATCGGCCTTGGCCGCCAGCTTGCGGACAATGTCTTGGCCTTCGGGCACGCGCAGGTTGATCGATACTGACCGCTTATTGCGGGCAATCACTTCCCAATTGACCTTGGTGTCGCCCTGCCCCCAATCGCGCATGGGGTCGCCAGCGCCAGGTGGTTCCACCTTGATCACATCGGCGCCCATATCGCCCAAGAGCTGGCCGCAAAACGGCCCAGCCAAAAGCTGGCCCATTTCAACAACGCGCAGTCCGTCTAAAGCACCCATTTTCTCAACTCATTCTGCGGCTTCGGCGTGCATCCAGACAGGCTGAATGGGCGCCTCTAGGCCAGTTTCTGCGACACAATTTGCCCGCAGTGCATCAATGCCGGGGCCGTAGTTAAACAGCTCCAGCGCGGGACGCGTGGCGCGCATTTGCGTGCGCAGTGCCTCTGTTGCGGCCATGTCGACTTGGCCCTTTGCATTGGCCACCACGCCATAATCGCGCGCACCTTCGGGCGTGACGAGCCCTTGGGTGATTTCCTTGCCGACAAGAGCAGCATCACGATCCAGCGGGTCGCCCCAGCCACCACCACCCCAGGTGATGAAGTGCAGCTGATCGTCGACGTCCACATGCACATCTTCAACCTTGTTGCCGATGATGTGCGTGCTGCCATCCGCCTTTTCCAAGATCTTGCGCGCACGCTTTCCGGGTTCACCGCCATTCACGCCCCATGGGGGCACAAACCAGCGGTCATCATGGATGGAAATCGTGCCCGATGCGAGGAAGCGGTAGGTCATGTGGATGCCATTGCCGCCGCGATGCAGCCCAGCGCCGCCGGAATCGGGGGCCGTGTCATACCGCTCAATAATCAGCGGGAAATAGCGTTCCAAAAATTCATTGGGGACATTGGTAAAGCCCGGCCAGAGCGAATGGCCATCCGGCCCATCGCCCAGCGGACGGCCCGGAATACCGCCAAAGCCAATTTGGAACAGCTGGAACCATTTTTCATCTGCATCATAGCCGGAATAGAAAAGATGCGGAGAGGAAGAGAAGCCCGCAGCGTTCAGGAACTCCGGTGTCTTTTGCCCCAACAGGCCACCCAAAATATCAAATATGCGGCCCAGCGCGTGGGTGCGGCCCGAGAGAGCTGCCGGGAATTTCGGCTTGAGCAGCGACCCTTCTGGAATGCGCACATCAATGAGATCATAAAACCCGTCATTGAACAGAATCTGCGGGTCAAAGACCATGATCATGTAGATGCCAAAAAACATCTTAAACATGTTTTCATTGAGGAAGAAGTTGATCGACGCCTTGCTCTGCGGATCAGTGCCCGCAAAATCGAGGATGACCTTCTCGCCCTCCCGCCACATGGTGCATTTGATGCGATAGGGCCCAGCGCCCATGCCATCGTCGCATATATAATCTTCAAAGCTCACTGGCTCTTCGGCAACGGCCATGGTGAGCAGGGATTTCATTGCGCGATGGTTGCGGGCCAGAAGCTCTTGCGTGGCCGACACATAAACATCGTCGCCAAAGCGTTCTGCCATTTCAATGACGCGGCGCGAGGCGACGCGGCAGGACGCGATGAGCGCGTTCAAATCGGCCTGACACCAATCTGGCTTGCGCGTTTGGTGCAGAACCAGCTTCATCAGGTCTTCGTTATACTCGCCCTTTTTCCAGAGCTTGACCGGGGGAATCCGCACCCCTTCTTCAAAAATCGAGGTGGCGTTGATCGGCATGGAGCCAACGACTTTACCGCCAATGTCGGACTGGTGGCCGAACATGGAGGTATAGGCGATCAACCGGCCATCCTTAAACACGGGCAAAAGGACCAGCCAGTCATTCGAGTGGCTGACTGCGCCATCCACCGAATAGGGGTCTGACAAGAAGATGAGGTCGCCATCTTCCAGCGTGCCCTCAAAATTATCGAGGAAGCCGCCGATGAAACTGCCGAACTGCCCGACAATCATCTTGCCGGTGGGATCGGCGATCAGCGGAAAGGCATCGCCCTGTTCGCGAATGCCGGGTGACATTGCGGTGCGGACCAGCGTTGCATCCATTTCAATGCGGGCATTGCGCAGCGCATTTTCAATAATGTCGAGCGTCACCGGATCGATGTCGATCTTTTTGAAGGGAACCGGGTTGGTTTGGATGATCTGTGCAGCCATGATGTCTTCCCTCCTCAGCCTAAGTTGATCAAGATGTTGCCGACGCGGTCGACGGTTGCGACGCAGCCCGATTCAACCAATGTCGTTGAGTCCATTTCCACGATGATGGCCGGGCCTTTCAAAATATCGCCCTGACGCAGCTTGGATCGATCATAGATCACCGCCGCTTGTTCACGCCCATCCATCCAAAGCATATGGTCGCGCATCTTGGCAGCGTGTGGATTGCCATCGCCCTTGGGCAGTTCCGCCGCCGGAAGGTCGAGCGCGGCCCCCAAAGCCACGGCCCGCAGATTCACAATCTCATGCGGGGTATCCATGTTGAAGGTGAAGAGCCGGTTATGCTCTTCATCAAACCGCTTCAAAATACCGGCAATGCCGTCGCTGCGCAGCAGGTCTGCGCTGATCGTCAGCGGCACTTCAAAGGCCTGACCCGAATAGCGGACATCCACTTCAAAAGCGGTTGTAATCTCGGCGTCGGGCACGCCATCCGCCAGCAATTCAGCTCGCGTTTGGTGCGCCATGTCTTCGAGAATATCGATCAGATCCTGTGCCTGTGTTTGGCTGGCAAGGCGCGAGAAGGACCGGGCCGTTTCCGTCCGCATCTGCGTCGTCGCATCGCCCAGAGCACAGAGCACGCCGGGGGAGACGGGCGAAATTGCGGGCCAGCTGCCCATCAGGCGGGCAACGGCATTCACATGCAGCGGCCCTGCGCCGCCAAAACCCATGAGCGCGAAATGGCGCGGGTCATAGCCTTGCTGAACCGAGATCATGCGCAGCGCGCCGAACATATTTTCGTTCACAATGTCGATGATGCCACGGGCAGCCGCCATCAGATCAATGTCGAGCGCATCAGCAATCGTCTGCACCGCGCGCTTGGCGCCTTCACGATCCAGCTGGAACGTGCCGCCCAAGAGGTTTTCGGGGAGATAGCCAAGAACGACATTGGCGTCCGTGACCGTTGGCAATTCACCACCCTTGCCATAAGCAACGGGGCCGGGGACGGCACCTGCCGATTGCGGGCCGACGCGCAGGGCCTTTGTCAGTTCGGGCACATAGGCGATGGAGCCGCCGCCAGCACCCACAGTCTTCACATCCAGCGCAGAGGCGCGGACGGAGAGATGGCCAACTTCGGTTGTCCGCTGACGACGTGGTTCGAGATTTTCGATCAGCGCAACGTCGGTGGACGTGCCGCCGACATCCAAGGTTAGAATATTCTTCAACCCTGCATTGCGGCCGACCCAAAGCGCGCCCGTCACCCCGCCAGCCGGGCCGGACATGAGAATGTTGACGGGCTGCTCCTCAGCCTTTTCCGCCGACATCAGCCCGCCATCGGAGCGCAGGAGCGACAATTTGCCGCGCAAGCCCGCATCCGCCAGCTTGGAGCGGAGGTTTGAGACATAGCGCCCGACCACAGGCCGGACAGCCGCATTGGCAACCGTTGTCAGGGTGCGCTCATACTCCTGCATTTCGGGCAGCACTTCATGGCTGAGCGAGATGGGGACATCGTTGAAAATGTCCTTGGCAATTTCGCCCACCCGCTTTTCATGCGCACCGCTTGCATAGGCGTTGATCAGGCTGACGGTGATTGCCTCTACGCCTTGCTCCTTCAAAGAGGTCAGCGCCGTGCGCACATCAGCCTCATCCAGCGGACGGACTTCGCGGCCTGCCGCATCAATTCGGCCCTTAATCGTGACCGTATCTTCGAGCGCTGCAAGCGGGGTTGGCTTGGGCCAGATGATCCAGGCAGCCAGACCGCCGGGCACAAAGCTGCGCGCAATCTGCATGATGTGGCGATAGCCTTCGGTCGTGATCAGTCCGACGCGCGCGCCTTTGCCTTCCAGAACGGCATTGGTGGCAACTGTTGTGCCGTGCAGGAAGAACTCAATATCCGCGGGTGCAATCCCTGCCTTATCGCAGACCGCAGTGACGCCCGTCAGAATGCCTTCTGAACTATCATGCGGTGTCGACGGCGTTTTATGCCGCCAAAAAGCCCCTGTTTGCACATTGAACAGCAATAGGTCGGTAAATGTCCCACCTACATCGACGCCCAGCCGATACCCCATTTTTCAGTCTCCCTGACGCACAGCGGGAAAAGTAGGCGCATGCGCCACCATTCCCGGAAGTTCTCGATCCATAATTTCGGATAACCAGCGACTCGCGCTGATCATTTTCTCAAGATTCATGCTTGTCGCAATACCAGCCCGTTCGAGCATGTAGATGACATCCTCGCTGGGCACATTGCCCGCAGCGCCCGGCGCAAAGGGGCATCCGCCCAGTCCGCCAAGCGAGGCATCGACGATGCTAGCCCCGGCCTCCACCGCCGCCCACACATTGGCAAGGCCCGTATTGCGGGTGTTGTGAAAATGAACGCGCACAGGGATCGGGGCAATGATCGCACCGATCCGCCGCACCATGCGCGCCACTTGGGCCGGGTTGCCGACGCCAATTGTATCGGCCAGCGCGATTTCAACCGGCCCTGCATCGACCAAAGCTTCGGCCATCGCCGCCACACGATCTTCGGAGACTTCGCCTTCAAAGGGGCATCCGAAGGCTGCACTGATCGTCACTTGGCCAGTTAGGCCAGCGGCCTGCGCTTGGCGAATAATCGCTTTAGAGACAGCGACGGAGTCATCACAGGTCTGCCCCTGATTGGCGATTGCAAAGCGATCGGTTGCGACGGCTACAGCACCCAATTGGTTGATGCGTCCTGTTGCAATGGCACGTTCTGCGCCGCGCGCGTTCAGGACAAGGCCGATATAGGACACATCCGGGCGGTCTGGCAGGCCGGCACAGACCTGATCTGCATCGGCCATTTGGGGCACGCGGTTCGGATTGACGAAGCTTGTCACCTCAATCCGGCGGGCGCCCGCATCAATCGCCTTTTCGATCAGAGTCAGCTTATTCGTAGACGATATCATCGTCTTTTCATTCTGCAGGCCATCGCGCGGCCCGACTTCCACAAAGCTGATTTTCGCGTTCTGCATGGTGCTTCTTTGTCTGATTTGTATACAAAATCAACAGGGCAAAATTCCGCCTGACCTTTAGGATATGGCAGAGCGGGGTTTTTTACCCAGATGGGCATCGGAATAGGTATGAAAGGCGCGCCGGATATGGCCCGCCATGACCGACTCAGCCCACCCGCCATCCTTACGCGCGAACGCGGCGAGCAACTCATTATGCTCCCGATGGGATCGTTGCAGGTCGCTGACGTCATAGCTTTGAGCGGTGCGCCAGACCACGGGTTGCTCAATCAATCGGGCCAATAAATTGGTCAGTCGAGCGGAGGCTGCGGCATCCAGGATAATCTCATGGAAGCTTTTGTTATGCTTAAGAAAAGCGTGAACATCCGGGACGTCTGCGGACACGGCGCGCCCAATTGCTTCATTTTCCGCCTTAAGGGATGCCAATTGAACTGAGGTGATCCGGCCCGCCGCGCGCCGTGCCGCCAGCCCTTCCATCATCTCGCGCAACACAAAGGCATCTTCAATATCATCAAGCGACCAGTCAGCGACGAAGCTGCGCTGACGCTCGCTGCGGCGAATAAATAGTTCAGATTCCAACCGTCGCAGGGCTTCGCGCACGGGCGTGCGCGACACGCCGCATTGTTCTGCCAACCATTCTTCGCGAATCTGGTCTCCCGGCGGAAGCGCGCCGGACAGGATCATGCCTCTTATCTGGCTATAGGCCTGTTCCGATGCTCTTGACACAAAAGGTCTCCTAACCGCTTGACCAATGCATAATGTATACAATAAGCTGCGCAAATGTTTTTCTGGAGGGCTTCTTTTGGGGCGTCTGGGTAACGATCATTGTGCAAGCATAGCGTTTCGCCGCAAGGCGGGGCGACAAGGGTTGCGTCGTGTCGCGTCCGGCCTTCATGTCATAATGGGCGGGCGCTCAGTTGGGGAACATCTCAGGCCCACACCTAGTCTTATCGCTATATATTCAGACGCAAATAGTCACTTACCACGTCAGACTTATATTCACCGCACGTCAGAGGCGGCTCACCTCATGGGAGTAAAATGATGAAAATGACCAAAGCAATTTTAAAGGGGGCCATTGCGCTCAGCGCATTGAGCGCTGTTCCAGCCTTTGCTCAAGCATCAGATGCAGAGGCGGTGGATGACATCATCGTCACCGCGCGTCGCGTGAATGAGTCGCTCTCTGATGTTCCGGCCTCCATCACCGTGCTGTCGGGGGACACGCTCGAAAAAACGGGTGCGCAGACGGCATCTGACTTTGTGAAGCTCACGCCCGGCGTCACCATTGTGACGGGCTCGGCGGAAGCCGGTGACACGCAGATCAACATTCGTGGTCTTAACGGCGCGCGCGATGCCGAAAGCTCGGTCGCGTTGGTTGTCGATGGGATCCTTAAGACGAATACCGCAGCCTTGAACCAAAATCAGGGCACGTTGCGTCAGATTGAAATCCTCAAAGGCCCGCAAGGCGCACTTTATGGGCGCAACGCAGCCGCAGGCGCCATTGTGGTCCAGACGATCAAGCCGGGTGACAGCTTTGAAGGCGGTGTGGAGGCGAGCTACGCCAATGAAAACACCATGCGCGCCAATGCCTATGTCTCCACGCCAATCGGCAATGGTGCGGGGCTTCTGCTCTCGGCTGATTATGCGAGCACGGATGGCTTTTTCTACAACCGCTTCCTCAAGGAAAAGGCTGTGGATGATCAGGAAAGCTGGAACATTAATGGTCGCTTGGTTGCCCCCCTTGGCGACAATACGGAAATTGATGCCAAGGCCCGTTATGGCAAGCTGAATGGCGCGTCGATCAACTTCAACGCCTCCTTCCATCTGCCTGCCTTTGGCGCATTCAACCCTGCGTTCAACGAAAAGGTCGATGAGCATCCCTTCGACTATTATGGCAATATCCGCCCGACCAATGAACAGTCGACCTTTGAAGCCTCTTTGAAGCTCGATCATGATTTTGGGACGTCGGCGTTGACCGCTTGGGTTGCCTATAGCGACATTAAGAACGACCTGACGGCCGACGGCACATCGGCCGACTTTGCCCGTTATATTTCGCCCGCTCTGGGTGCCCCGGCAAATGCCGTGAACACAGCAGTTCAGAATAAGTGCTTCGCCACAACAGCGGCGCTGACGGGCTATGCAGTCAATCAGCCGGGCAATATCGGGTCCAGCGCGGTACCCTTCTTGTTCAACCCGGCGACGGGGTCGACCTTTGGCCCCTACAGCCCGACAACCTGCGACGGAACGCAATATCAGCTGCGCAACCAAAAGGACTTCTCCGCAGAAGTCCGTCTCGCTTCCACGGGGGATGGTCCGCTCAACTGGTTGGTGGGCGCCTATTATCTGAACATTAAGCGTGAAGTGGGCGTCAGCCTGGGTGCCGATCTGGGCAAGGGCATTATCCAGAATCTGTATAACGCCCCTTCATCGGATAATCCCACATCGCAGCTGTTCCACGACAAGTTCGGCACCAACGTCTACGCCGCATTCGGTTCGGTCGATTATGAAGCGAGCGACAAGCTCGATATCGGCATTGCCGTGCGTTATGATAGCGAGCACCGCAACGTGAATAACTTGGTACCAGTGGCGAAAGACCCGATCACCGGCGGGCCGATCAATCCGGGTCAGACCGGCGGCGCAATTAGCCCCAAATCTGAAACCTTCAACCAGTTCCAGCCCAAGATCACCGTCCGTTATGAACTGGCTCAGGACCTGAATGCTTATGCCAATTATGGCATCGGCTTTAAGTCTGGCGGTTTCAACAATCAGGGCTCACGCGCGATTGTGGATGGCAGCTTCAACAATGGCGCGCCGGGCACAATCAATGCCAGGATCAAGATCAACGATCTTTATGGCAAGGAAAAGTCCGACGCGTTTGAACTCGGCTTGCGGGGTAAGGCCGGCCCGATCAACTTTGATCTGGCAGGCTATTACACCAAGGTGTCCAACATGCAGTTCTTTGAATTTTATGTCGGCAGCTTTGGCCTGCTGCGCGTTGTGTCCAACATTGATCGTGTCGATCTGAAGGGCGTGGAATTCAACGCCAATGCCAATATCATGCGTGGCTGGTCGGTCTTCAGCTCGGTGAACTACACCGACTCAGAGATTAAGAAGAACAGCTCACGCCCCTATACGGTTGGCAATAAGTCACCCTATACGGCTGAGTACACGATCAATCTTGGCACGCAGATTGATACGCCCATCACCGACTCGGTGGACGGCGTTCTGCGCGCCGATTACCGCATCACAGGCCCAACCTGGTTCCACACGGTTCAGGATGAAACGGTTCCAACCATCTTCAGTGGTTTGATCCCCGTGTCGCAGGTTAGCTTCTTGGGTGCCCGCTTTGGCGATGCCAAATATAATGTCGCACGCCGCGGCACCTATGGCGTACTTGATCTGCGGGCCGGCCTTGAGGGTGAGCGTTGGAAGATCAGCGTGTTTGCCAACAACGCCCTTAACAAGAAATATGTGAACGAAGTCATCTTGGCGGCCGAATTTGGCGGCTCTTTCATCTCGCCGGGCGGACGTCGTCTCATCGGTGTTGAAGCGGGCTATAAGTTCTAATCAAGCCAAGACTTGAAAAATAGAAACGCCCGTGAGCCATCGCTGCTCGCGGGCGTTTTCTTTTGTCCTTTTCGGGTCACGCCCTGAGGATCTTCGCTGACGCCCCTTTCTCTTGCGCGAAAAATGCGCGACAAAGAGGGGGTTGAGGGAAAGCAAGGGGCAGAAAAAGCTGATGACACGGACATCTTCGTTGAAAATGCGGTCCTGGCTCTTTGCCCCCGGGGACAGCGACAAGAAAATGACCAAGGCGGTGGAGAGCAACGCCGATATCGCCTTGCTTGACCTTGAAGATGCTGTGGCCGTCGAAAACAAACCGATGGCCCGACAGATGGTCCAAGATCTGATCCGGGCCAATGCGGCCCATCGCGCCCGGATCTGGGTGCGCATCAACCCTTTAGATGGCCCTTATGCGCTAGACGATCTGGCCGCCATTTTGCCCGCGCAGCCGGGCGGGATTATGCTGCCCAAAGTTTATGGCCGGGCCGATGTCGAAAGGCTCGACCATTATCTCTCCGCCCTCGAAGTCGCGAACGGCCTTGAGGAAGGCTCAACGCCTGTCATTATCCTGCTCGAAACGGCTGAGGCCATGTTCAAGACGGGCGATTATAAGGGCGTGCGGCGTCTCGTTGCGCTGACCTGGGGTGCTGAGGATCTGGCGGATTCTGTCGGCGCCATGTCTAACCTTAATGCCGATGGCAGCTTCAGCTTCACGTTTGAACTGGCCCGCAGCCTGACCCTGCTGGGTGCCGCGGCGGCGGGCGTCCCTGCGGTGGAGACGATTTGCGCCGATTATAAGGATTTGGAGGCTTTGAAAGCCCGTGCCGAAATGGTTCGCCGCAATGGCTTTCGGGGCATGCTGGCGATCCATCCGGCACAGGTGGATGTGATCAACGCCGCCTTCACCCCGAGTGCCGAAGACATTGCTGAGGCGCAGGAGATTGTCGAGATTTTCCGGGCCAATCC
>Ga0214921_10005686_pt1 | contig 17504 bp, 16 predicted proteins | sample LL1505_MetaG_FD_177992 | JGI IMG/M metagenome (GOLD analysis project Ga0214921, IMG submission 177992) | Freshwater microbial communities from Lake Lanier, Atlanta, Georgia, United States - LL-1505 | ecosystem: Environmental > Aquatic > Freshwater > Lake | place: USA: Georgia | collected...
AACCCAAAGCACCAAGGAATTCACTCCAACCAATAAAGCGTACAAGCCCCATACCAAAGGCTTCGACCAAGGGGCCACCACCGCTTTGGACAAACTGCTCCATCGAGACCGTCATTTTCATCAGACCTGCCGCTGCAAAAGCCGCAGCCAACAATCCTTGCACGGTCCACAGGGCCCAGTGCCATCCTTTGTTTGGGGAATTTGATTTCATTGCAATTTGGGGGGGTTAAGTAATGAAAAATCGTAGTTAGTTCGTCGCACTTTCGCAATAGACTTTGAAATTATCCAAAATTGCTTGCCACCCTTGACGCTGCATCTCTACTGGATTCTCTGTTTCAGGGTCAAAAGTTACGGTTACCTCGGTCTCCCCGTCCATCCCTTGAAATTCAACTGTGGCCAAACGTCCACCGAATTCGTAGGTGAAATTCTCCTCGGGGTTGACCTCCGTATAAACGGCTTCAAAATCAAAACCGTAGCTTCCATCTTTGGCCTCCATACGGGCTACGTATGGACCCCCAACACGCAAATCGTTTTCGGCGTGTGGGCAGTGCCAACTTGGATCCGCAAAATTCCAACCCACAATGTGCTGCGGTTGGGTGTAGGATTCCCAAACCACCGATTTGGGTGCGTTGATGCGGGTATGGATAACGATTTTCTGGGACATAGCCGGATAATTTTCTCAAAATTATTCAAATTCCCTTTGAATTCCACCTAAGACCATACAAATCAAAGTCCTGCTGCAGGATGGATTAACGAATGACTTGGTAACCAGCTCCACCAAGAAATTGAAATGTATAAAAGGACTTATTCTCTTCGTGTGGTCTTTCCTCTGATTTCTTGGTTTCAGCAAAATGCAAGATGGAGGACTTGGAATCAAAGAAAAGTTGATCGGTCTCGTCATTGAAATCATTGATCTGAGCAACCAATTCAAAGTGAAAGCCTTCTTCATCCACCGATACCGTAAAAGCCGAGGCTACAAAACAGGTGTTGCACGTTTGAAGGGTCCCAAGCAAAAGGAAGGCTGTACCCAGCGAATCCAAGGTATAAACTTCATTGATGGTTGTTTCTTGAACATCTTGACCCATTCGATCGTCAAGTAGGTGAGCGGCATAAACCCCATCCCGCCGACGATGGTGCAAAATGGTGGAAGCTGGTTTGTACGAACCTCCCGTTTTGTGGTCAATTGTATAACAATAAAGTTGACCGTTTAATGACTTGACCACTTGTATTTCGCGATGCCATAAGTCCTCATCCAAAGGTTCTTGAGGAAATGGGCCCTGATTCAATACCTTCCACAATGCTTCTAAAATCTTGGCTCGTGTTGAATCAATCCGTACCGCAATATCTTCGGAACCAAGGAAAGGGTTAAGTTCAGAATATTCCCTCATTGAAATTAGAAGCCTCTCCTTCTGGAATTCAAGTCCAAGGCTGTCGGATGAAATATATTCAACCGCGGAATATGAATGGGCCAAACTGCCTTGGAACAAAAAAATGCTGACCAAGAATGCTTTCAGGAAACGGCCCATACGTTCTATTTTAGGATTTGGGCTTCGTACAATTGTATCCATTGGGCAACCGTCATTTTGGTTATTAATTCGCCGATTAAGTCGAGGGGTATCTCGTGGATTTTTTTGAAGCGGATGCAACTTTTACCCATATCAAGCCGTTGGGAACTGTGGCGAGGATACTCCGCAAGAAACCAATCCAACAAGGCAGGGTCAGCATAGATACCCATATGGTAAAAGTTGATTGAATTCTTCTGGGAGGCAATGCCTGCAAAGGGCAACGGCTCCGTGGGCTTGCAATGATACCCTGCCGGATAAAGGTTATGGGGAACCACGTAACCTAACCCACCATAACTAAACCCAGGCTCAAAGCCATTGGGTAAATTTCGAACAATCGTCTCGTGTAAATTTCGAAAGGGGATCCGTCGCTCCGGCTGAACTGTATCTAAAAGTTCTTGAATGGACTTTGACATCGCAATATATTTTTAATCAATTACCTAAAAGACATTTTCCTATTTAGAAATTTATAGCAGCCCAAGAAACTATTGATTTCAGTCATTTGTCCGGGATTTAAAGAAATTTCCCGCTGTACGTGCCTTCGTTTATTTTAAATACTCTTCGATAATAATTTTCTTTTGCTTCATCATTATCTCAAAGGCATTGGGTTTGCTCATCAAAGTACCTAAATTCTCGGGTAATACTTGCCAACGAAGTCCAAATTTGTCCAGACACCACCCACATTGCACTTCTTGACCCTCCTTGGTGAAGTAGTTCCAATATTTGTCAATTTCGATTTGGTCTGCACAATAAATTGCAAAGGCCAACGCATCATTAAAACCATGGTGTTCGGTGGCGGTGCTCATAAAATTATACTTTTTTTCGAAAATAAAAACCTCGCACATCTCCGTATTTCCGCTGGGTGTATTTCCAAGGGGCATGATAGGTCCTTCTTGAAAATTCTCTTCAAAAACACCTTTGTAATATTCGATAAGCTTGGCTAGTCTTCCGTTCTCGGTATGAAACCAAAGGCAAGGGACTATTTTATTGGCATTCATCTTATTAAAATTAATTTGAAGGTTAATACGACTGCAAGTCACAACAAAAATCCATAATAAAATCCTTTTTCTGTCGATTCTTCCAATTAGTTGAAAATATCATAAAATTTCCAATACTCAAACAGTCCTATAAGCACAATGTAAAGGAGGTTGTTTAGGGTAAATAATCCCTTGGCCACGAGGGTCCAAGTATTTTCTTTGATTAGTCTAAAATTAATCAAACCAAAAGGACAAATGAGCAATAAAACTAAAAATGGCGTGTAGGAAGCCAAACTAACAAAAACATTGGTCGGGTCTTGGTAGGGTGCAGGAAAATAAAAAACCTTTACGCTACCACTTAGTACGATCATATCGAAAAACATAATTAAGCCTACCGGGAACAGCAATAGTTGCATTGAAGAAAATCTTGTAATCGCCCTTCTTCTGAGATATTGAATTAGAAAGAAAATGGAGGAGCATAAAAAATAGACTGCCGAAGCAATGATGAATACCGCTATTAAATGACAGTTTTTGGGGATTTTGAAATGGATTAATTTTTCAAATTCAGGGTTCATCGGAAAGAGTGTTTCTACCCGAATATGGTGGTCACCCTTCTTTAACTCTTCGCTGAGGTTGAACAAGATGCTTTGATCATAGTTATGATAAAAATACAGATTCACGGTTCCTTTGTTTAAGTCCCAAATGGAAGAAAGCAAAGTTCCATCACCAATTTTCTTCCTGCATACGTGCATTGTATCCAAGAGGGCGGCGCAGAAATCAAGCGTTGAATCCATGCCGTTCATTAGAAAAGATACTCCGTTGCGGTATCGGTCAAGTTTATTGGCCTTTTGTACCGGCGTTATGGAAGGACAAAAGTTCGCTATCACATAGGTCGGTTCATTGCCTAAGGTCAAAGTGTAAGGTTCCACTATCAGATACTTGCCTGATTTTTCAACATAAATAAATACGTCTTCCAGAAAATAACTATGGTCGTAATTTTGGATATACGCCTTAACTTCTTCAACGGATTTACAAGAATGAAGAATATCCTTTAAATACTTGGTAGAATTGGAGATAGTCTTTCGGTTTGGTATATTTTCTTGTTTGGGATGAAATGCCGCAAGCCTTTCAAAAACGAGCCCCCTTTCATTCATTCCGGACTGCGGTGCATATCCATTTTCACCGTCAAATCGTGCCCCTGTAAATGCTGCACCGTATGGACCGCTTGATGCGTTTTCAAACCAAATATGAGGCGATGTAAACCAAGCATCGTGGTTGCTCCCAAAAAATGTTCTGTCACCGATGGTTATTTTATAACCACTGCAAGCATTGCTGTCTTGTACAAAGACATAAGCTATCATGGTCCAACATAGAATTCTCACAGGTTTCATTGGTTTATTCTGTTCTTTCTGATTTGTTCAACGTAACCTAGCCTTTTCGATTGTTCAATGATTTAGTTGCGCGTTTGTGTTAAAGATCCTTGGCCTACTTATTGGTTCAGTGAGGGCTAATGTAACCAAAAAATAAATTATTTGAGCAGATTCATAAAATATGCTCCTTCTTTACTGCCATTGACCATTATTTAAATTGATATCGATATCAGCGGTTACACCATTGCTTAAAAGCTTTTTGCATTAGTTTTGGGTATGAACACGCAACATGTGTTATTCCGTTAGTTCCCTAACCAAAGCCAGGCTGGATTATGCCCGGCACCGGGCCGATGACCCGGCCTTGATTGCGGCTTTGGAAAAGGAATTGGAGGAGCTGCTCCGGAATGAACCGCCCTTGGGTTGGGTCAGCGGCTTTGCGCATCCTCGACTCTTGGTTTTTACCCAAGATCAACCCTTGAAACCCCGGCTCTTCCGATGGGGTTTGGTGCCACCGTGGGTACGGGACCGGGAGCAGGCCTCCCAGCTGGCCAAGCAAACCTTGAATGCCCGTTCGGAATCCTTGTGGGAGAAGCCTTCCTTTCGGGAATCGGCCCAAAGCCAGCGCTGCCTGATCCTCGTCGATGCCTTCTTTGAATACCACCACCAAGGCAAAGCGAAATTTCTCCACCGGATGAGCCGAACGGATAACGAGCCCCTCTGCCTCGCCGGCCTCTACGCGGTTTGGGGCGCCACGCCCACCGGCCTACCCTACCACGGTTGCAGCATCGTCACCACCCAAGCCAATCCCGCCATGGCTCTGGTCCACAACCAAAGCAAATCCGGAGAATCCCGGATGCCCGTTCTCCTGGACTCCACTCAATTCGGCCTTTGGCTGGCACCCAACGCCGGTCCTGCAGACTTGCAATCCTGCTTCCGCCCTGCCCCAACGGAAACCCTGCGCTACGAAACCGTCCAGGCCCCCGTGACCTCCGCACCCAGCCACGATACGCCCTCGGTTATTCAACCCCCGGAATTGTGGATCCTCCGCCAAGAAATCGAATCTTTGTAGTAACTTTGTAATTACAATAGCGCCATGAATATACCCGTCATCCCCATCGGCAACTCCAAAGGCATTCGCTTGTCCAAAACCATCTTGGAAAAGTACAGCATACAGGATAGCTTGGAAATCATCTTGGAGGAAGATTACATTGTCCTCAAGCCATCGAATCAACCCAGGGAGGGATGGGATCAGGCCTTCAAAAAAATGAACGAGCATGGGGATGACCAACCCCTTCTACCGGATCTGTTCGAGGACGAAAATTTGGAGGAATGGAAATAAAACAATACCAAATTGTTTTGGTCAACCTTGACCCCACGGTAGGTCACGAAATCAAGAAAACCAGACCTTGCTTGGTGATTTCACCGGATGAAATGAACCGCCATTTATCCACGATTGTTATCGCCCCGATCACAAGCAGCTCCAAACCCTACCCAACCCGTATCGAAATTCAACAATCCCAAACCAAAGGTTGGATCGTGCTGGACCAAATTCGAACCATCGACAAACGTAGGGTCTTGCAAAAATTTGGTGACCTTAAAGTGCCAACGATCCGAAAAGTCAAAATGGCCCTCAAAGAAACCTACGTCGATTAAGAAATCAACGTTTTGGAGAGGCGGCCAAGGAATGCGAAACCATCACCATGAGGGTATGGTTATCCTCCTCTTGGAAAGCGGATTTCTTGACCACCAATTGCCTTAGGTAACCGACCTGAACCTGCCATTCCATGCCAAATCGATGGCCATAACCCAGATAAAAACGGTTCTGATCCAAACGGTTGAGCCCAGCCTCTGGCCCCAAATTGGCAAACACCTCGTTGGACAGGCACCAAAAATTTCGTTGTCGGTTGAGCCAAGTTCCCCAACCGAAATTCCGCTCCAACTGCAGGCGATAACGAATACGGTACTCGACCGGAGTAGGCGTTGAGGCTCCATTTTCCAACTTGGAAATGAACCTTTCCTCCATGCGAAGCCTCTGGGAAACATTCACAAATCGGTTGGGGTACTTCCATAACAACTGTTGCCAAATTCGATGTTCCAAGAGCGGATGCGCCAAGGGTTGTTCGCCGTAAATACCCGTATGAATCAAGCCGTATCCCATAATCCCCGAGACCTGCGGACTTAATTTGTATTCGGCCCCCACCCTTAACAGCGATTGTTGGAATTCGCTCAAGAGGTTGGCCCGCCGAAAATGGTATTCCGTATAGAGTCCCCACTTGCCGCGTATGGGGTATTGACCGGTCCAAACATACCAGGCATGCACCTGATCCACTTGTTCTCGATGAGGTAAAGGAATGGATTGTGCCTCCAATTGCCTAAAGGATATTAAGAAAAACAAGCCCCACAAAAAGCCTCTCCCTAGGTTGGCTTTGACAAAATTTAGCAGAAAATTCATGGATTGGATTTTTTGCGGCGAGCCGATGTTTTGTAATCGGAAACAGCCTGCAATTGATCCAGATTTTGGATAAACAAAGGCTGCCCCGCTGAATCTCGCTCTCGCTCGAACTGCTCCAAAAACTCCAAAAAGGTATGATCGACGAATTTACATTGTTCAAAATCAACCGTCAGAGGGGAGTCGTTGTTCTGTTTCTCCAATACAGATTTGAAGGCCAAAAGATTACTAAACACAGCAGGGCCTTGAATATGAAAATGTACGCCACGGGTAGTTCGCTCTATACGGTAATGAGCTTTGAAAAACTCCTTCCATGCTACGCCCCTAATCCAATGAAGAATAAATTTGAATACAATTCCTGCAGCAATCCCCAAAAGCAAATCTTCTGCCAAAGTCACCACCACGGTAAGCACGAAAATCGCTAATTGTTCTGGACCGATTCGGTAAGAATGAATAAAATGTTTGGGGGATGTCAATCGCCATCCTGCAAAAATGAGCATAGCCGCCAAAGCAGTATTTGGAATCATCTCAATGAGTGGAATCAAAAAAACCATTGCCAAGAGCAAGAAAACACCGTGGAAGAAATTCGACCACTTGGTTTGGGCGCCAAAACCCACATTGGAACTGCTCCTGACGACCTCGGAAATCATGGGCAAACCACCTAATGAACCCGATATTAAATTACCGAAACCTAAACCCATCAGATCACCGTTATAATCAGATTTTCGATGATGGGGATCCATGGGGTCAATCGCCTTTACAGTCAACAATGATTCCAAGGTGTTCACAAACAAAAACAAGAAAACATATTTCCAAAACACAAAACTTGATACTAAACTAAAATCAAAGTGAAATCCGAATTGACCCCAAAAATCTCCTATGGCCACCAAGGCGTAGCCCGGTTGGCTTTGGGAAAAATTCATCACAAAAGAAACCGGAACAGCAATTAACAAAACCCACATGGGTGCTGGAACCGTTTTGACCCAGCCTTTAGGCAAAAGGGGATGAGCAAACATGATGACTGCTGAGATTAGTCCCAGGATGGCCAAATGTAGATTCGCTGAACCCACAAATACCGGGATCATGCTCAGTAATTCCAATGGTGCACGCCCCTTGTACAGCTCAGGAGCAACTCCCAAAAGAACAGGAAATTGTTTGGCAATGATGATAATTCCAATCGCGGCCAACATGCCATGAACCGCTGCTGCCGGAAAAAAATCACTAATGGAGCCCCAACGAGCCCACGCCATGAACACTTGAATAAGTGCGGCGACCATGACAGCCGCGGTCACCATGGGCCAAGCCTGTTCACCCCCAAATTCCAGGAATGCTCCGGAACAAATGGTAATGAGCCCCGCTGCGGGACCTTTGATGGTCAATGGGGCCACCTTGAAGAGGGAGGTGACCAAACCACCCACCATGGCTGTTAATACCCCCATCGCCGCAGGGTAACCGGATGCCTTGGCAATGCCCAAACTCAAGGGCAAGGCCAACAAAAAGACCATAAAGCCCGAAAGCAGGTCGCTGCGCCAAGTTTGGGCCAAGGTTGCTGAAAAAGAAGTTGAACTGGTCGATTTCATCGTGTGAAATTTAAATGGTAATTGGAGTAGAAAATTGAATAGACTTAGAAAAATGGCCCAAAAAAATTCGGGCATACAAGCGAATAACCGCGATACCGTTCAGCACAAAGGTGAACGAAAGCACAACGGCCCTTCCGTAATCACCCTCGGCAACATGGGACAAGAGCAAATCTTCACCCAAGAAGGTGGTGGAAATCGGAAAGCCAGTCATCCCCAATGCGCATACAAGAAAAAGAAAACCCAAGGTTGGATGCGGCTGCACCAAACCCTTGAAGCCATGAAGATCCAAGGCCGTGTTACGAAGACGTCGCACCCTGCCCAGAATCCAAAAACCTAGGATCCACGCCGGAAACAAGCCCCCTACGAAGAGGCCTATTTCCGTTGGGTTAAGGGCCTCAGAAAGCCCGACCAACGGCAGGGTGAGCAAATTCGCCAAGCCCAAAAGCACCCATGCAGTGATCGCGTTGTTCCTTTCGTTGTACGCCCACATAACCGCCAAAACCGCCCACAAACCACACAAAATAGAAAGTACGGAAGTCCATCCTGTGCCTGAGATATTCAATATTCCCCCATACCCTCCCAACAGGGCCAAAGCCAACCACCCTAAGCCACTATAAATAAAAACTTGGGTATTCAGCCAAGGTTTTAGCCTGTTGCTGGCTTTGACCGGCCATAAAATTCCTCGAAACACCACCTGATCCAAATTCCACTCCATCAAACTCCACCAATACAGGCGATTACGCAAACGAATCCACCAAGCGGATGAATCAACGCTCCGTAAAAGGGGCGTAAAGCGATAAAATTGATCTCGAATCAAATAGCCTACCACCGAAGGGGAAATCAGGAGCTGATAAGTCCTTAACAACGCATTGCTTGCAAAATGAATTAACGCCAGGGTCTCCCATCCCGCCGCAATCTCCACAAAAATCAACCCAATTTGGGCCGACGAGCTGTAGGCGATTTGGCCTTTGATGGTGGATTGGACGCGAGAAATCATGGACGAAATCCCCGCGGTGGTTAAACCCAAAATCACCACCAACCATCGAAACCAAGGCAACATTTCCCAAAACGTATGGGTTCTCAACAACAAATAAACCCCCAAATGCACCGATAAGGACCCGTAAAAAACGGCCGACGAAGGGGTGGGTCCCTCCATGGCCCGTGGCAGCCATGAACTGAATGGAAACTGGGCTGATTTTGCCAGAGCCGCCAACAGCACCAAGCAGGACACCGTCCAAGCCAATCCGGCATGCTGTTCGAAATACACATCACTCCATTGATGTTGACTCAAGTCCCAAAACGTAATGTTCGCATGCCAAAAATGATGACTTAACCACATGGCCAGCAAAAGTCCAACATCTCCGATTCGATACACCGTGTACACCTTGACCGCATTGCGAACCGGCTGATACCTCAACCGGTAAAAAGCCACCAACAGAAAAGAAGCAATCCCAATAAATTCCCATCCTATAAACAAGGTTTCGAAATTTCCGGCGCATAACAAAAAAACATACCCGGAATAGAAAAACAACAAGGTGTTAAAAAATCGTTTGTAACCGGATTCTCGATGCATATAGAACCCCGAATAGAACAAAACCAACGAACCTATGCATGCGGCTACCAACAGATAAACCAAGGTGATATGATCAAAAAACAAATCTATCAAGAAGGTATAATCCCCGTGTTGATACAATACAATTTCAGGGACATTGACCATGGAAGCACCCGATCGTGCCCACACCAAGGCAAAAGCCAACAAGAGCAAACCATGCAATAACACCGTACCAAAAGCCAGACGCCGCAGCATCCTTTCGTTCTGCGATGGAATAACAAGACTCAAGCCAAAGCCAACAAAGGGCCATACCGTCAAAACCGTCAAAAAAAGTTGAATCGAATTCATGGCATGAGGTTGATGGGTGAAACGTTCAACGAGGTAACCCTGTAGAAGCGGCTATCTTCAGGATCCAGGGCAGCCAACCAAACCCAGGCATTATCCACCCATTGAGCCAAGGCCGAATGGTTGGCAAGAATTTTTTGAAGAAGATGAGGGGACTGCTCGACCAAATAGAGCAGGCGTATGGGCTCATGGATTTCGACCATTTGCGCGGGCAGACCCGGTCTGAGATCGCCCTCCACGCCGTTATTGACCGCAAACAGCCCCACCACATTATGAGGCAACTTGGTCCCTGCCCCCAAACGGTGCGGATCCACCCTCGAAAAGTAGTATTCCAGGTTAATACCACCGCATACCGGGATGGCGGCGGACAGAATGGAAAGCAAAAAGTTCCCCTCGGGGTCTTGTCGGTAATCGTAGTTGTTGATAAAGGGGCGTTTATCCCAATGGTACCCGCGGTAAAGTCGAGGAGAACCAACCAAAACAAGGGCATTATCGGTATGGTTCCATTCCGGACGCGGTTCATAAAACGCATAGGCCCGCTGCCGAACGGCCTTTAATTTGTGGGCCTCGGACCAGCTACGTTCAATGTTATCAAATCGACCCGTGCGCTCCAATTGATTACGCCGCAATGCTTCGTGGAGATCATCCGAAAAACCGAGATGTTGCTCCCATTGTTCAGGATCTTCCAAGCTCGATGTGTCGTAAAAAACCACCGAATCCAAGGTTGTATCATGGAGCCCCCCCACAAACCTTGTGGCCTCGGGAATCGTCAACCCGTATTCTTGGGCCAACAGGTGGCGGACATCCGCACGGTTTGCCATCATGGCCCATACCCTGGCATTCACCGAACCCGGTCTTCCGCAACATGCCCCGCAATCGTAACCTGCATAGTAAGGGTTGTTCACCGATGAGGCACCATGCCCAAGAACATAGACCAAGGGGGCAAAATCATGCGTCAATCCAATGCTCTTGAGGGTTTGACTCACCCGATGGGCCATTTCCGGAACGGTAAATCCTCGTTGAAAACCCTCGTAAAATTCCCCTTTAAATTCAATTTCCAAGAGGGAATCGGCATCCATGTGCGCGCTTGAATCCGCCATAACAGGGGTAGGAGAAGGCTTGAACATATTGGAAACCAAGCGAGCGGTGGAGCTCAAACTCCATAGCACCGAGGCCAGCATCCCCCTCAACAGAGATTGGCGCGGTGATTCCATTGAATAATCTCTGGTGGACCTTTGTTTTCGTTCCGATTCCAGAATGACATGGGTTGGCTGAACCGGAAAGGGACAACATTTGGTCAGAAAGCGTCCATGCTCCGGGCGGAAATAAAAGGCAACCCCAAAAAATCCCGGTGTGCCGTAGGTGGAGCCATGGGGGTTCACCGCTTCCAAATGCCGACGCAAAGAATGCTCCCGGTCATCGATGCAAAAGAGAGCCTGGTAGCGCCTCGGATGGTTCTTTGCTTGGTCAGGCTCTACGGGCCCGGCCGGCGGCTTGCTTTGGTTCAATTTGTTCAGGACCTGCTGGTAATACGACCACTCGTACGCCTCCTGCCAACATCGCAACAACGTCCATTCCTCGCCGGGTACAAGTGCCTCGAACAAATCAGGATAAGGAGGCTTGACCTGGCTTGCGAGAGGGGACCACCCTTCGGGATGCTTGCTATCCAAAGCATCGATTTCCAATAAACACTCCAAAAAAACCCAAGCTTCCAAGGTGATTTTGCGGGTATCCAGGAGCGCGCTCTCTTGGTATTCCAACGTCGCCACCATGCCCGACCATCCAGGGTGTTCCAATTGTTGATCCCAAACGTAGGCCTCAAAGGCTGAAGGATCGCCCACCAAAATTTCAAGGAGGTCTTCCAAGCGGACTTGGGGGTCCTGCAGGAGTTGATGCGCGCGATGGCCGTCAAAAAGCAGCCCGTTGGACTCACGATCCCAGTTCCTTAAATTCTCCAAAAGCCCCGTGGCCTCGGTGTATGGAAATTTCCATCCCGAAATACCCTGATCCAAATAAGCCGATACCACCCGTATCAATTTGGAATGAACGGCTTTGTCCAAATTAATTTTGAAAACCTCCTTCCAACCCTGTCGAAAGGCCCCTAATCGGCCTTGGTAGGTATAGTCAACGGCGCCATGCAGAGCCTTCTCGAGCCACTGGTCCATTTCCAAGGATGAAGACATTTCTGGCAACGCCTTTGCGATTCGATCTCTGAGGATACTATCGCGTATTCGACCCTTCCGGTACAGGTCCCGGTATTCCTCAAGCGACAAATAGGTTGAATACCCAAAGACTTCCGCTGCTTCAAAACAGGCTTGATGAAAATCCCTGTCCTGAAAACCGTGCAGGGTGTTATGGTGAATAAAATCTTTGAGGGATGCCTGCGATGGCAGGTAGTGCCTCAGATGATCAAGGAAATGTTTGGTATGAAAAGACATAGGGATTCATCGTGAAACCAACAAAAAGGAGAACTTCGGTAGGGCAAGGCCGAACCGCATGAACCTGCTGTGGTTTACGATGGAATCCGAAGCGAATGGTAAAGCAAATACTTGGCCAGGGGATTGCCCAAATTCTTCTCCCCTATGCTGGACCAACGGCCAGACAATTCCAACCCAAGGGCCTGAATTCCCCAAGGGTTTTTCGTAAGAAAATCATCCCCTTTGGAGGTATCGTCTGTGCCCCCTGTGCCCTCACCACCTTCTCCACTACCCTCCAAATCCTCCCAACCGTGATGCTGTTCGTCCATGGGAAAGGTATGGGCAGTAGCCTGATCCCAGGTACCTTGACCCACAGCACAAACACCATGAAGATTTGAAGAAGCTTTGGCCCTAGCAGGTGGCAAAAATGGGGTGCCAACGGGCCAAAGGAGGGCCAGGGTCAGGAACCAAACGATGCCCATGCGGAGGGTAGACTGATTCTGTGGCGTCAAAACCTGCGATTATCGGGTCAAAAGTACAAGATTTAAGGAATTATCCCACTCGGTAAAACAAATCCAATCTCTTTCCGTTATCGATAGTATTACTACTATCGTTATCTTGTAGCCGTGTTAAACCTAGCCTCAACGCCTCCAGCCAGAAATCTCTACATCAAGGATCCCTTGAGTTCCAACCTGGGCCTTAAACTCTTGGAGGAATCCGCTCGAATGCTCGGCGAAGATGGTTTTGATGCTTTCACGCTCAAAAAACTAGCCCACAACCTCCAAACCACAGAAAGCTCGGTTTACCGTTACTTCGATAACAAACATAGGCTTTTGGTTTATCACATCAACTTGTATTGGGAATGGTTGAATCAAGAGGTACAAGAACAATGTTACCAAAAAGGCCTTCAAGGAAGAAAGGCCTTGGAGAGGGCTTTTGAAATCATGTGTTTTCCCAAAGCCAACAATTGGCCCAAGGACGGAGTTACATACGAATGCATGCACAAAATCCTAACCCATCAATCGGTCAAAGCGTATTTTAGTTCCTATGTGGACATCGAAAACAAAGACGGCGCGCACCGAGCCCTCAAAACTTTGGTTCAAAGGTTGAGCGAATGGCTACACGAAGAAACCCCGGACTTTGAGTTTCCTAAATCTTTGATTAATACACTTTTAGCATCTGTTATGATGCAACCCTTTTATGCAGAGCACCTCCCTTCCCTTACCGAATTGCCTTCGCCCAACCCCACCGATACCCAAACAGCGCAACAAACCTACCGTTACGTTTGTCAAATCATCGAACGCCTGACCACCCAACCCCGAACTGTCTGAAATCAACCCCATGGCCTCTCTACACGACAACCACCATAGCATGAGCCCTGTACAAAGGCTTTTCAAGCTATTGGAGAATTTCAAATCCGAAATCAAAGAAATCTATCTCTTTGCGCTTTTGAACAGCTTGGTTTCCTTGAGTTTACCCCTGGGTCTCCAAGCGATCATCCAATACTTAATTACCGGTCAACCCTCCTCATCGCTGTATTTGATCATGGCGGTGATTGTCCTGGCCACCGTCCTCAACGGTTGGATGAATATCCATCAACTCAATATTAGCGAGCATGTGCGCCAAATGCTTTTCGTTCGGGGTGCCTTTGATTTTGTTCATCGCATACCGCGCCTAGACCTGCAGCGATTGGTCCGGGGATATGTGCCCGAAATGATGAACCGATTCTTTGACGTGGTCGCCATCCAATCCAGTCTCCAAAAGGCCCTTATGGACTTTAGCACGGCCTTTTTCCAGATGATTTTTGGACTACTACTCTTGTCCTTCTACCACCCCATCTTCATTGCATTAACCCTGATTTTGTTAATGCTTTTTTATTTTATCATCGTTCTACTGGGCAAAAGGGCCCTCCATTACAGCATCAAAGAATCCGGCCATAAGTACAAAGTGGTTTTCTGGCTCGAAGAAATGGCCCGTCTTTCCACCACCTTGCGACTCCTCCCAAGCCTAGAACCCGGAATCCGAAAAATGGACGCCGAAGTGGATGCCTACCTCGAAGACCGCAACGCCCATTACCGCATCCTCAAAATACAATATTGGGGGCTGGTCTTGATGAAGCTTTTGGTCATTGGGAGTCTCATGGCTTTGGGTATTATTCTCCTCAAGAAACAACAAATCAACCTTGCCCAATTTGTGGCGGCCGAAATTGTGGTTCTGCTCATTATCTCAGCCCTTGAGAAAATCATTTTCCAAATGGATTCGATCTATGATCTTATTACTTCGGTCACCAAGGTTGCCCATGTGGCAGATTTGCCTCTGAAAGAAGCCTCGATCGTCACAGCGGAACAGCGATCGGACTTACGCGACCATGGGCCTTTGTCATTGACATTAAACAACATGAGCTTCAAATACGACGATAGTGCCCAATGGAAATTCCGCGACCTAAACCTTCAAATCCAGGCCGGCCAAAAAATCTGCATCACGGGTCGAGGGGGAAGCGGCAAGAACTCCTTGTTGAAGTTGATGACGGGGATTTACAGCGCATCCCAAGGCCAGGTCTTGGTGGATCAAAAACCCCTGGAATGGATCGATCGCTCTGCCCTAAACCAACGTTTGGGACATTGCTTGAATACGGAGGGCGTCTTTGAAGAAACTTTGTACAATAACATTGATTTGGGAAGAGGCTGTACCGCGGACCAAGTCATGAAAGCCTGCAACGATGTAGGACTTCAACCCTACCTGAAGAACCTGGAACAAGGGCTGTTCACACCCCTGCAATCCGAAGGTTCTCCGCTGTCAGCCACCGCTGCCAAACGGGTGGTCCTGGCGCGATCCCTGGTCCAGCAACCGGGTCTGATGATCTACGAGGATGTCTTTTCGTCCTTAACCCAGGACGAGAAGGCCGAAATCTACCGAACCCTCACCCAACAGCCTTGGACCCTGGTGGCCTTCAGCAACGACCCCCTTTTGATGGAGGCCTGTGACGTGCGCTATGAACTCATCAATGGGCAGCTCTCCCGCCTTCCTTAATCCGAGATTCCAACAAACCCTTAGCAGGCAACTCATTCTATGTTGAATTTATCCCCCCAATCGGTTGACAAGGTTTATCCCAAGGAAAACCTTGAATCCTACCAGCACGGAGAAAAAACCCGCCCACCGCACCGAATCCGGCATTGGATTGTGGGCCTAGGCATCCTTGGGCTGATCTTTTTGTTCATGCCCTGGACCCAAAACATCCAGAGCAACGGCTATGTCACGGCACTGAGACCCGATCAACGCCCGCAGACCCTGCAGTCCATCATTGGAGGTCGTATCGAAAAGTGGTACGTGCAGGAGGGCGATACCGTCCGCAAAGGGGACACCCTGCTACACCTTTCAGAAATCAAAGAGGCCTTCTTTGACACCTCGCTCCTGCAGCGCACCGCCAACCAGGCGGCGGCCGCGGCCTCCAAGGTGAAAGCCTATCAATCCAAAGTAGATGCCTTGGAGCGGCAGCTCAAAGCACTGCAGGCGAGCCGATTGAATAAATTGGATCAAGCCCGTAACAAATTAATACAAGCCAAACTCAAAGTTGAGTCGGACAGCAACGATTTGATTGCCGCGCAGACGCAATTCCAAATTGCCGAGAGCCAGTTGGATCGTTCCAATACCCTCTACAAAGAAGGCCTCCAACCCATCAACGAATTGGAAGCCCGCCGGCAAAAAGCCCAAGACGCCCGTGCCAAGAGAATAAGCGCCCAAAACAATTTGCTCAAGTCTCGGAACGAAGTCATCAATGCGGAAATCGAAATCAATTCGCTGGACAACGACTATCAGGAGAAAATAGCCAAGGTTAATTCCGAAAGTTTTGCGGCCCAATCCGCTTATTTTGAAGCGGAATCGGAATTTAACAAATTATCCAATCAATACGCTAATTTTCAATACCGCAACGGGCTCTATTGGGTTTTGGCACCCCAAACCGGGGTCATCACCAAAGCCCGCAAAACGGGGTTGGGCGAATTGGTCAAAGAAGGGGAAGAAATCATCAGTATATCGCCCATTCACCCTGAACTGGCGGTGGAACTGTATGTAAGGCCTTTGGATCTTCCGCTCTTGCGCAAGGGGAACAAGGTGCGTTTTCTATTCGACGGTTGGCCAACCCTGGTCTTCAGTGGTTGGCCCGGCCTGAGTGTTGGTAGTTTTGGTGGCGTGGTAACTGCCATTGATGCCTTTAGTTCGGAAAATGGTCTGTATCGGGTTTTGGTTCGGCCTGACCCCAACGATGTTGCCTGGCCGGAGGCCTTGCGGGTTGGCTCGGGGGCCCAAGGCATTGCCTTGCTGAACGATGTTCCCATTTGGTACGAAATGTGGCGACAACTGAACGGTTTCCCCCCGGATTACTACGATATCCGCCAAAAGGAAGCTGTCAGTACCGGTATTTCCGTCAAAAATTCAAAAAAATAAGATGCTGAATCCTTGTCGCCTCCGCCAAAAGCGAGGAATCCAACGATTCATCCTTCTGACCCTGGGGTTGGGGCTAGCGGCGTTGGCCAAGCCGGTAAGCGCGGCGTTCTCCAAACCAAGTTCAGGGGATAGTTTGAGTTTGGAGCAATTTTTGGGCAGGGTGAGGCAAAGCCATCCCGTGATAACCCAGGCTCGGATTTTGGCTGACCAAGGTCTGACCCAAATCCAAGAAGCCCGGGGGGCCATGGATCCCCGCGTCAGTTTCATGCAACAGCGCAAAACTTGGGAAGATAAACTGGAATTGGGGCTTCAGGATTTTGATCTCCGGGTACCCACCCTGCTGGGACCTGATTTTTATGTGGGCTTTGACCAAAGCGAAGGCTCCAAGGTCAACCCGCAATCCGGTACCATCCCCGGAGGCCAATGGAAAAGCGGGGTAAGACTGCCTTTGGGGAGAGAAGGCTGGATTAATCGTCGAAGAACCGACCTTCGACAGGCTTATGTGATGGCCGATATGGCTTCTGCTCAACGGGATCAAATCATCAACGATATCTTGCTGGATGCCGCCCAGGATTATCATCGTTGGGAGGCCAGCCAACGCCAAACCGATATCTATACCGAAGCTTTGGGTATTGCCAACGATGTGTTAAACTTTGTTCGTTACGCAGCGGAAATCGGAGAAAGGCCCTTCATCGATACGCTCGAAGCCGGGATACAGCAAAGAACTTGGCAACAGCGACTTGAGGAAGCCCGAATCAAAGAAATCGAAGCCCGATTTGCCTTGGCGGTTCATCTTTGGGATAGTTTGG
>Ga0214921_10005688_pt1 | contig 17501 bp, 15 predicted proteins | sample LL1505_MetaG_FD_177992 | JGI IMG/M metagenome (GOLD analysis project Ga0214921, IMG submission 177992) | Freshwater microbial communities from Lake Lanier, Atlanta, Georgia, United States - LL-1505 | ecosystem: Environmental > Aquatic > Freshwater > Lake | place: USA: Georgia | collected...
AGTATTTACACGGGAGGTGGCCAGACGACAACGACGGCCGGTAACGTGGTGCTTAAACCCAGATGGGCGACGAGATAGGGATGAATGTGCAAAACCCACAGTTGGTCTCGCTAGTAATTTTGCACACGGGAATTTTGCTGTATTTTCTATGGTGCGTTTTTAAGAAACAGAAATGAGAAAGGCACGGCAGGGAAATAACCGCTCTGGAGGTGGTGTGAGCGGAATTAAGGTGAAGGAGTCAAAAAAATGAACTACTGGTTTAGTCATGAATTCCTGTTCTGTTCCGGATTGATAATCGGCAGTGGTTTGACGGCCTATGCCTTCATGCGGTGGGAGAATCGGGAAAAGAAAAAATGATCAGCGGCTGGCTGGTATTTACACACGGTTTGATCCTGGGCTCAGCATTAAGCGCAATTGTTTGCTGGCTCAACAAATGGACTCGTAAATAAGCATAAGAAACACTGGCTTAGCCCAGCCAGCCTCTAAAGAAAACAGGAGGCGTGAAATAAGGACATATTATGATTAAAATTCTGGCTTCTTTCATTGATGAAAAAACATTGATAACCATAGATGATGATGGCGTTCTTTCTATTGATTCTAAATATGATAAAATCACCGAACTTATAAAATCTGTACATGCCCGCGCTCTCAATTCATATGGTCCATCAGATGGCTTCTTTGGTGGATATATGGCAATGCAGCTAGATAAGTATGGTGCAAAAATATTAGAAGTATCAGACACAGAGGAAGATGAAGCAGAAGAAAACACAGTCTGGTAGGCTTTGGTGCTTTGACATAAGGGGGGCCTTTAGGACCTTGCCACTATCTATGGGTGATGAATCTAAACAGGATTTTGTCTTACGCTTAATGGGAGATAAGGAGGCCATACGCAAGTTGGTTTGCTTCATTCGATTTCTACGAAATCGGTCGTTCCAACTTTGTTTCCATTGATGTCTGTGAGATTCGCAGCGACGAACTCCCTACGCATCTCATCGGTAATTTTCTGGAACATTCTAGCCAACTCTGGCCAAGGATTGGGTTGGAAAGGTTCGTTTGATACATCAATTTCGACCTTAAATATAAATTTACGGCTAATAGAGCAATACCCCCTATGTTCCTTAGGCATAATTAATATCAACGTCTACGCAAATAAAACCTGACGTAGGCCGCATCGGGCGGGGCGCTAAGCAATGGCGTTGATACAAGCGCAAGATCAGAAAATTCTTATGGCGCCACTGAATTTGGAGGATCAGACCAAGTTAAAATTAAGCCCTAACCCCGCCAATGTCCTAGGGGGTGATCTATGAAAGTAGGATGATTAAAATAAATAGTGTCCAAATCTGTTGCGGGTCGGTTCCTCCGCCTCCTGCGCGGCGCTTCCATCTTCCACTAGGGATTCCCGTGGTTCCCAAGGGCCTGATTTTCCGGTGTGCCCCTTACGGGCATGAACAGACGCTCCTTTGGCGGCATGGGACGCTCTGGTTTAAGGATGTTTGGTGGAGCGAGGGTGATGATGAGAACACGCCTTGGGAGCGCCTGCCCACGCCGAGTGAGGAGGATTGGCATCGCTTACGGAGCAAGCTGGAGCAATTAAAGATCTGGCAGGCGGCACCTCCTAGGGAGCCTGAAAGGTGTATTGGCGGTGGATCCATTGATTTCAGGATGGGTTTCCACTTTCCAGACCGGACTTTCAAGATCAAGGGTTCACTGAATGAGGACGGGTGGCGGGAGTGGGAGGATGAGTCCGGCAATGAGATTGGAGAGTTTGACCGGATCTTCCGGCGGGTGGCTCGTGGTATTGAGCGCTTAACTGGGAGGGAATGGTTTTTTGAGGACTTTTATGAAGAAGCAGAATAAGGAAGATAAGGTCGATAGGCGGTATCAGGTGCCTACGGAACGATGGCGGTGGTCAGCATTCGCAATTCTGATCATGCCCTTTCTGTTAGTTTACTGTTCCAAACAAAAAGCCCGGGCGGATGAGGGAGACGGATATTATGGGATCCTCAATGCCAATCAGGCGTTGATTGATTCGGTATCGAATCAGTCGGGGACTTTGACGGGGGACTTCTCGACAGAATCCCTCTTGGGACCTGTGGAGCGTGCTCAGTGGGCTACTGACGGGCCGGTGGTGGTCTCAACCAGTGGAGAGGTGTTGGGAACGCTCAGCACTGTGGAGACGAATACCCACTCGATCTTTAATGAGACGATCTATGTGCAGATTCCTTACACAGACCGGTGCGAAGCCTGTATTGGAAGTCTCAACGACAACTTCTCGACCGTTGGTCCCAAGATCTACGACTCTCAGTCGTCCGAGCTAAAGGATAAGATCGGGGAGGTGATTGGTGCTCCCTTACAGGAGAATCCATGAGTCTGCTTTTCGAGGATGATTGGGATGGATCCGACAGGCCTCCAAAGCTTGGGAGAAGTGCCTCCAAGGCGATCCATCCAGGCGAAGCGGTGCAGAACATGAAAGAGGATGTGTTGAGTTTGCCTAAAACGGTGCTTGAACTGCTTCTTTCCCCGGCAACTTACTTGGTGCTCGTCTTAATTGTGGGCATACCGCTCGTTTTTTATACCAGCTTCGCCCTGCTTTTCGATTACCTGCCAGCGAGAGCCTTTGGATACACAAAGGGAACCCAGCAGCTCGATATTGGTTTGTGGACAGTGCTATCGATCATTGGTGGGCTGGTTATTTGGGGAAAGGTCAATCGGGCCCGGGAAAAGAAGCGGCTAGCGGATAAAGTGGATGCATTGAGGCAAAGGACTGGTGAACTGCAGGCCAACCTTATCAGGGTGATTGAGGAGAAGGGGAGGAATCATCCTGAGACGGGTTACGCGTATCGGGAGATGGGAAAGAATATGGAGGCATTGGGGCAGAAAGAACAGGCCCGGCAGGTTCATTTGCAAGAGCGGGAGATATTCCGGGAGACATTGGGGGTGGCCTCACCAGAGGCCAGTTATTGGAAGAAACTCGACCTAGATCCGCCGGTGATTAAGCCTAAACTGGAGGTAGTTCAAGCGAGTGGGACAGTGTGCGGAGAGCTGGAGATCTTTGATACAAGAAGGACGCTCATCAGCATCTTTGGCATGCTTTTAGGCGTCTTGGTCATGTCTGCTGTGATCATCGGCTTTGGTTTCGGTATCGAACTGGTCCTATCGATCTTTAGATAGGAAAAATAAACCACGATTCGACTTCTTGATTCCCGCAAATCGAAAGGCAAGATTAAACCCGTGAGAAAAAACAGAAAACGTGGATTAACAATATTCAATAATTAACGCCGTCAAAGTCATGGAAAATCAGGTAACATTTAATGAAGAATTGATAAGCCCATGCCTGTTAACCATACAAGATATTGAGACAGAACTAGAGCTGCCAAATGGCTTTACAAAATCCTTTATAAAATTAGACGATTGGACGTTTGTGGTAAAAGGCTGGGCTTATGTGGAAAGCATTCTTGAACTCCTTGTTTGGAGCAAAATTGACCATATGCCTTTAGAGTTTAGAAAGGTAATCTCGAGAATCGATAGCGGGAATATGAAAACAGGTAAGCTGGCCTTTGCTAAAGCCTTGGATTTGCTTGGCCGAAAAGAATGGAAATTTCTGCAGTCCTTTTGTGAATTAAGGAATCGTGTAGCACATGGGGTTGGTGATATTCAATTTGACTTTATCGGCTTCATTTCTTCCCAAGAGGATAAGGATAAAAAAGAATTCTTCAAAAAGTTCGAATCCTGCAACTGCTGTTGTATTCAAGAAGAATTATTTAAAAACTGTAAAGATTTCGAGGAACTAGGCCTGCATCCTAGAGAATATGTAATGGCGGGTTATTATGACGCTCTCCATTGCCTTTCTGTCGCACTTGAAAAAAAGGGAATAAGAGATATTAGAGCATCAATTATATCGAAATATAATGATCAAATTTCAGACATGTATCAGAAAATACATGAAGACACGCGAAAAAGATAAAAAAGACATTCCTGATAATGCATAAAACAGCTATCTCTCAGGCAGATACCCTTTTCCAGAAATACTTTTTATTTAAGTCATTTAAAGACGATGGTGATGAGATGGCCATCTGGAAGTATTTAAGAGATATGTACGATGAAAACTATCCGCTTAAGGGTTCACCCTTTGGGGCTATTATCATCAATGAGATTGAGGATTCATATGGATGGCAAGATGAACCTATTTTTGATAAAGTTTCTTTAATAAACTTTAAGTGCACAGATGACCCGCTAGCGCAGTTACTTTTTCTGCAGGAAGCGCTTAAAGAAGGTGCATATAATCAGGATGGGTATCCTCGTAACATGAATAGGCTTATGTATGAAACACTTTATCGCCTAAAGAAATATGAAGACGCCTTGGTATTCGTAAAAAGAGCGTCGTCCGACTTCGTCGAAAGAGTATATCGTCCCCAACAAAACGACGAAGATTTCGGTCATAATAATATTCTCCTGGCAAACATTTTCTGTCTTGCAAGGGCGGGAAGGCATCTGGAGGTAGTAAAAAGAATTGAACAATATCTTTTAAGGGACCGAATCCATGGTGGCTATGATGATCCGGACGATATTGATTTGCTTCAGCACATACATGATCAGACACAAAAAATTCTTCAGAACTAGCGTAATCCTCTGCGATTAACCGCGGTTACCATCAAAAGGATGTATTTATGCCTGTCTTTTTTAAGCGTCAGAAGGGGTACCCCTGCGGATGTCCTAGGGTATGGGTAAGGATTACGACATGAATACAACTCATCTACCGAAACTAATGGCGCTATTGGCCTTGATGGCCTGCAAAACGGTTGCTGGGGACATTATCCAGACATCGGGTGGGGCTTATGCCGGCTATGTGAATGCCAGAATGATCACAACCTCATCCAGTCAATATGGTGGCGTGATTCTTAATGGACGAATGTTGGTTAAGCCTGACTGTTCCTACGGTGGTTACATTACTAGGAACGGTGCAATCATCGATGAAGCTGGAAATACTTCTGGTTTCATTTCGCGGTGGGAAGACGTAGATGTCAAATAAAGACCTCTTTGGTGATGTGGAAATACGGTTCTATTTAGGCTCCTGAGTTTTAGATGTGAACCCCGCTAGGTGGTTTTAATGGACGATCGCAAAACTATTGCCTTCGAAGGACGCGAATACTTTGATGACCGTCTTTATGTGCTGACCATATGCCCCGGTAGAACTCACACAAACTCGGAGGGATTAATCTGTACGACAATATATTTCGAAACAGTGCCACCCCCATCGCTGAACGGACCCAAGGAGCGGGATTTCTTGGTTCTTGCGACTTACTTTAATTCTCCGGGCTATCCATTACTTAATCTCAAACATTTCTTGTCTAGGGTTGGTGCGGAACAATACCTCAGAAAGCATGAGCCGCAGGTGCCGCTTATATCCCTTGGGGGTGAGTCCCCCAGTGTACCGCTTCATTATCCAGAATTCCAAGAATGGAAGCAAAAAAACAAAATGGTGGATTTCTGTCATAAATCACTCTTCACCCCAGGCGGAAGTAATCCTCAGGAAACGATTCTGTTAACCAGAGAGCAGTTTGACTGGGTGAAATGATCCGTCAGCCCTCCATAAATGAAGCGGAAAGCTGGGTCGATTCGGATGAAAGAAAGGCCGAGGTCACGATGCTCAAAAATCCTGAATACGGCGCTGGAGGTAGTATGAGAAGCATTAAAGTGAAGAAGTCAAAAAAATGAACTACTGGTTTAGTCATGAATTCCTGTTCTGCTCTGGATTGATAATCGGAATTGGTTTGACGGCCTACGCATTCATGCGGTGGGAAAACCGGGGAAAGAAAAAATGATCAAGGGCTGGTTGGTATTCACCCACGGTTTGATTCTGGGCTCAGCCTTAGCCGCACTTGTTTGCTGGCTCGATAAAAAGAATCGCAAGTGAGGATTCGAACGTTGTGCCTGCCCCATTGAACAAGATAATCCTGTTGAATATGCAAAAGGAAAGTGGATGATTAGCCCGTTAACAATCACCAATGTGGATGACCGTATGAATGATCTAACTAAAAAAAACCCAACAATTATTAAGGAATTTCCCACAGCCCTTCTCGAGTGGGCAGGCCATCGAAGCGGTGGTGTCAGAAAACCGTTTTTCGAGGTCAGCGGTCGTCCTTGTAAAGTGGTCATTGATACGCCTCTTTTGGAGAGGTTGCGGAATTGGGCAAGCAATGTTGCTTCGACTTCAGTCACCCCAAAATCAATCCTTCTGGTAGGTGGTCCGGGGAATGGTAAAACGGAGGCTGTTGAAGATACTATTCGAACACTCGACAGCAGCTTAGGGCTGGCTGGGAAGCTCACGGCGCGATTTATATCCCTCTTTAGTGGTAACGGCGGACAGCCGATCCCTCGACTCGCCAAAGCAGCTCTTCCAAGTTCGACTCAGGACACAGGCATCGAGGAAGTGTGCGTTGTGCAAGATGCCTCTGTAACAGATCCTGCCCATCCTCAGAAGTCCCCGGCAGAACTTTTAGTGAGAGATCTCGGGTCGATGGTCCAAAAGGATTCTAAGTCTATTTATGTGGCTTGTGTTAACCGAGGTATCCTTGACGACGCGCTGACCTTTGCAACCGAAAAACGGCTTCAATCCGAGCAGGAAATTCTGGAGGCAGTAATCAGATCCGTTGGTTTAACCCCATCAGCGCCAGCGTGCTGGCCGCTTGAGGGCTTTGAGCATGTTGCTGTGTGGCCGATGGACGTTGAAACCCTAATCGGGACAACAGGCGATGGGGGGACAGTCAAAAGCCCCGCCGAGCAATTGCTTACCAAGGCGATCGATGTAGCGAAGTGGCCCGAGTTGGGGGGATGCCCTGCCGGCGATCACTGCCCTTTTTGTAAAAATCGAGAAATGCTGGAAAAAGAATCCCAGAGAAATGCACTTCTGAAAACCCTCCGTTGGCATGAACTAGCCACGGGCAAACGTTGGAGTTTTCGTGATCTCTTTTCGCTGCTGTCCTATCTCCTAGCTGGTACTGCACAGCAGGGCGACACACACCTTATCGGGCCATGTGAGTGGGCCGCGCAGCTTTATGACTTATCGCTGCAGCCCCCAACGTCTAGGACGGACCCGCAGAGGCTTCGCGCACCATTCCTTTTGGTAAGCGCCCTTTACCAACATGCTCTTTTTTGCGCTTGGCCTCGGCTAAACAACAAGGGATTGCTGGCCGAAATCCGAGAATTAGAAATGCAGAATGACTGTGGCCTGATGGGTTTTCATTACTTTCTCTCGGCTCAACGTGATTCATCAGTCCCATCAACCCTGAAGCCCCAACTTCTGAGCCTTGCAGACTCACTTGACCCGGCTCTGGCGGAACCGTCCTGCAAGATTGAGCTAAGCACTCGTGATCTCATTTTTGGTAAGGACATAGATGCTCGATTCAGTCGGTCCATTGGGGAGGGGCTGGCACACGTCCGCCGCCAGCTCTCAGTCTTGGAGGTCGATTTGCTGGAAAGACTAGAACGCACTGACGATCTTCTCTCGTCGTCAGCAATTCGCCGGAGGAGACCGGCTACAGCAAGGCGGGTGCAAAACCTCATCCGTGATTTTGCCTGCCGCCTTGTCCGACGGAGTCTTGGCGTGCGCCACGGGGTAACCCGTGAGCGAGACATGCTCACCGACTTCGAGAAAGTAATTTCCGGCAATACCCAGTTATTGCATAAGGCAGTCAAGCAGGTGGAAGCGCTGATAAACGACAAGGATCATTTCGTGGTAATTTTGAATTCAACCTTCGGGGAGCCGCTTGTTCCCAACACCAGAAGGGCAACGGTTCGCGCAATAAAGCAGAAGGTGAAGCCAGTAGAAAGTTCAGGGTCTGGCCGACCGGCCCCGACCGTTCGTTTTCTGTTAATAGGCGGGCGGGGGCATCCACTTGCGTTGACGTATGAGCTGTTCCGTTCTGTTCGTGAGCTGGAAGCCGGGATGTTGCCAGCATCACTTCCTCGCCCTGTCGTCGCACTTCTGGATACGACGAGGGCGCGCCTCGCTGGTACCGTTGTTCGTGATGAGGAAATTCTCGACGGAGCTGAGATACGTATAGGAACTAGGAACACCGTTATCTCAAGAGAGCTCGGGCAATTTGTCATACTCAAGGAGAATGAGATATGAGCATCGAGGCTTTTAGGGAGAACCCGTGGAAAGAGTCCCACCCCGCCTACGAGAAGAGTGCGTTCTTCCATATTCGTCCAGCGCCGGAATTTGCGACTGCCGAAGTCGTTCTCTCGTCTCTTTATCGGGCGTGTGGTTTCGACATGCCTGAAAAGGATGTTCCATCTTCCGGTCGCGAATTTAATAAAAACTCTCTGGCTTCTCGGATTCACGACCGTTCAGGCAGCATGATCGACATGGACACCTGGAGGGTCGTCTTGAACGGAGTTATTGAAAGCCCAAAACAACATAACCAGTCCTCAAAGCGTTTCCTCCAGATGTGTCCGATTGTGCCAGACGTTGCGTTGTATTCTGGATCTGCGCGCCTCGCTGGAAACTCTTGGAATCCAGGTCAACTAATTCAGCGCATCATCAGCTTTGGTTCGGAGGACTATGCCCAAGCTCAGGCCCTATGGCAGAAACTGTTCGACGCGCTTAGCGTACATGAAACGGACGACATTTGGGCGCGGTGGCTGCATCAGGAATTTGTACTGCGGAGAAAAAGCGACGTGCATTGGAGACCTTCGGTTTTGCCATACGAAGAAGGACTCCCCGCAGAGGACAAAGCCCGGGTCAATATTCCAGCGCGCCAATTTGTCCGCGACTTAGAAGCCATCATTCAGGCCAAGCCTTATATGACACGCCGCCAATGGATCAGTTTATTGGAGGCGCTCCTTCGGCTTGGGTCTGTTGCTCATGTGCTTTGGCTCTGTGACCTAAATCATAAGGTATGGCAGGCAATTCGGCTTACAATTGAATCGGGAGAGGAGCTCTCGCCCGAAGAAATAAGCACCCAAATCATTGATCGCACCGGCCACTATCTAACTTATGGAAATCCGGCAGTGCCAATTGTTAGGGACTATGCTTCGCAATACTTGGTGGCACGAATCGGGATTAACTTGGTTCTCTGGAAGCTTCAGGACATGGGGATCGAGATTAAATCTATTGGCTCGTGTGCCGAACTCAGTGTCTTTCTTCGGAAGATCTTTGAAAAGAGAAAGAACCTGAAAGCAGCCGCTTTGGAATCCTTGGTCACGGAGCTCCAAGAAGGTGATAAAAACGCGCGCACGATTGCTTGCAAAAAGGGGATCGGCTCAAATCTCGTTGAATTTGCTCGGCACGTACTCGGCCAGCGGCAAACTGTAAATGAAACACTTCGCGGCTACGATCAGGGCTTCTTCTTATATAAAAAGGGGGAGTATTCTTCGGCTCCTTGGATTGTTTCCATGGGGCCGGTGGCCATTCTCGCGCTTGTCCACTGCTGCCTCCGCGATGCTGCCGGACCTCGTTCAATTCAAAAGCTCTGTCACCACTTGGCCAGTTACGGCATTCGCGTTGACCGCGACAACGTCACGACTGGTGATTTAGGAAAGAATCTTAGGATGCTTGGCCTTGTATTGGATAGCCCTGACGCCGAAAGCGGAATGCTTTTGGTCCCGCCATTCGATGGGACGATGCGACCCTCAAATTCGTAAAACCGGATGAACGCACTTATTTTGCAAATCGTCAAATCGGTTCGCGAGCGCACGATAAACAAGGTGCGTTCGTTGCCGGGAACTGCATCAGAGCTAAGGACAGTTTTCCATGGCCCGCCGATGGAACTTCTTCGGCCCGTTTTTGATGAGCTTGTGAAAGGTGGTGGTTTAAAGGTTGAAAAGGAAAAAGACCAGTATGTGTTTGTTCCGATCTTGTTGCATTCGGAAAGCGCCACTAGTTCTCCAGCGGTCGGCCAATCAGGTATCTGCGCGGGCGTACATTTGAATGATTTCCGTAATCAACCAGCTTGCCCCAGATTTGTTGCACTCCTTGCGCCAGGAAATCACCCCAACCTCGCGCTTACCATAAAAACGGCGAGTGATTCTTTTGGTCTGGATGCCCAGAGTAATTCCGGCAACGCTTCTATCGAAGAATGGTGGAATGATGACTTCATTCAGTCCTTGGTTGAGAGTGCATTGGATCGGTTCGAGGTCATTAAAGAAACTGATCGGGAGCAAGCACGACAGATGATTCAAAAATCTGTCCACGCGGCGGATGAAGCTGAGAGACATAGTGTTTCCCGCTTCGGTGCTTGGCGGGTGCTGTCGAGAATTTACTCTATCCCAGACAACGTAAAGATCGGTCCTTATCTCAGTTTGGCTTGCGGATTTCCTCCAACTGCGGGTGGCGACCTCGCAACAAAAGATCAGGATAAAGTGCTTGAGCAGCTTGCAAGTCATCTTGGGGAAAACGGGATAACTAAGGGCCTTGAGGAACTTAAAGAGGGTGCGACAGAAGATGACATCGATTCACTTGATGCGTTTGCTAAGCATCTTCATTCACTTTGCGAGATTCCCACCAAATTCGTCAGGGCGGCACCTTACTTCTATAGCCCAAACCGAGGCGAAGATCTGGAGGAGCCCACAAAATGGTGGCAACACCTGACTCTGGAGCGGTGGATTGAGTTGCTTGAAGAAGAAGGTTGTCTGGAGGGGGCCCTAAGCCTCGAATGCACAAATTCCGTATTTCCACCGCTTCGGGGAGGGCATTCGGTTGTCCACGACGAGGTAGAGCTTCGAGTAAGTAAGCCCGCGGAGCAGGAGGGCGTTGTAGAAGCAACGCTGACGCGACTTGTTTCAGGTCACGCACATACATGTACATGGGAGCTGTCCGTTCGGGATGAAGTCACTCAAAAAGATGTTGCCTTACCACCGCACAAGTCACCTGCGCGCTATACCGTCGAGGCAGAGAATCTGAAGAAGGCGAGTATCAAAGTTATTTCCCTTCAAAACTGGGAACCTGGATTCTTTGTGTTTTGCCGGAACTCGCGCAAAATCACCCCGCCTAAACAGCCAGCAAACCGTAGGGGTGGGGCGGATTATGAGTGTTCGATGTTACTTGAAGGCAGTGGTCGACACTATATCGACATTTACACCTGCTCGTCCGTCAAGCTGGGAGATTGGGCTGAAAGGCATGAGGATTCTGCAACCGAGCCTGAGCCGAGGAAAACACAAGTCGCTAAGGTCGACGAGACAACTTGGGGATTCGAGGCGGAGACGACTGGAGAATGCCACTACGATTTTACCGTTCAACGCGAAGGTGGTGCATGGCAAACAATTCGTATCTACCTGACTTGTGATGAAGTGTCACCGGAGGGTTGCAAGACAGAATTTGAACGACTAATTAAGTTGAATCGGCAGCAAGACAATGGTCGGGCAACAACCGATGTTCAGCTGGATCGGAATGTCCGCTGCGCCGATCTCCAAACCTGGCTCCTTTCCAAGGACAACGTGGCGCAATCATATTACCCTCTGGTTTTTTCCGCTGACTATGCTTCACATTGGCGTCCTCCCAATTGGGCGTTGCGTCCCGAGACGGTTATCTCGGCGGGCAAATTTCTGCATGATCCGAGGCCCGTCATCGAAGACTTTCGGCCGCCACCCATCTTCGTTGAATCCCGGAAATGGCTCGCCGAAAGAATTCGTGGGAGCGATGAAAACGGTCTTATCGAGGCCGCTCGCCTCGGTGAATGGCTCACAGTGGACGAGGAATTTGCGGATAAGCTTCACACCTACACACAGTCTTACTTTGAATGGCTGGACGCCGATCCAAACATTGCTCCGTGGGTTGACTTGATCGCATTTTGTGGTCTTGAACAAGACAGAACGACGCTCAGACAAGATCCAGACGCAATCATCCTCAACCCACTTCACCCGATCCGGCTGGCTTGGCAGGCGGTCGCGCAGAAGGCGCTTTTTATGGCCTACAAACGCAACCAACCATGCCCTGCAGCTGGAATCCTCGATCCGGATACAATTCCCGATATACTTTCACTCCCTCTGGTCACGGCAACGGGGGCAGTCACGCAACAGGCATTCCTCGCCGTAGAATGCAGTTCCGATTACTGGAGCATCTTGTGGAATGGTAAGCGTATTGACACGTTGCCTAAGTTGGCGAACCAGCCGCCATTCGACGGCGAGTTCGGAATTCGCATCGGCGGCATTTCAAGCGGATTCAGTTTGTCCCAAGTGCGTCGTTCGCTGGATGATGTTGCCGAAATGCTTTCGGCTAAACCAGTCATCAACGTGATGATCTCAAGTTCCAGCGGGCAAACCAACGCCTGCAATGAGGGAATCAACGCGTGGTGCAAGGAAAGGTTGGGGGCGACCGAGAACAAATCGCTTTCGGCCCTTGGACCGAGGATCCTCCAGATTCTTGATCTGCGGGACGAAAAGGCGCGCCCAGAAGACGCAGAGATATCGAATTTGGCGGAGGACACATCAAACGCAGTCAGGTGGTTTTCCGGAGACCAGTCTACGTGCGCACCTGACCTAGGAATTATCGCGCAACTTGAAACGTCCAACGCAAGAGAAGATCGGGTAGACGTAGGGTCGCCACTAGGCTGGGGAACATTGTTAAGGCACCGTGTCAGGCGGCAGCTTCCAGCTGCAGAAGGGGCATTCCTTTCGGAGTCGCGAGTTGGTGTGGCACGGCCTCCTGGTGGGGATGCGCTTGCCGACAAACTGGTCAACACTCTCGCAAAATTGGAAAACCTATCAGATTCGAAGATGGGCTTTTCTTTTGCTCCTAGTGTTCATGCCATCCAGCATGCCTTGAAAAAGGCGGATTTCGTTGCCGTTTCATCCTCAGCGGTTGATCCCGCGTGCTTCCTTGGTAACTGGCTGCCGGGTTACCTTTGGGACTATGATCTGCCTTCGTACTCTCACCGCTCAGGAGATACTAACGGGTACTACCTGATCTCCCAGATAAAGGAGACGGATCGAGATGTTTTAAAGGCCACGCTAGCGAAATTACCGGACGGCGGGAAAATGGCTGAGACTAATGTTGACTCAATCATCTTGGAAGTCGCCCGCCGAGGTATCCCAACTGTTCGTGGACTATCCTCCGGGAATGCCGGCGCAGCCGGGGATCTGGGACTCTTCGTTGCGTCCAGACTACTTCAAGATTCATTTCGACTGACCGGTGAACCTAATGGTTTGCTTCCAATTCTAAAGGAAGAGAACGAAACCCAAACGATCGCATTGATCATCCCGGTCGATCCATTCCGTGGTTATCTCGACGACCTTCAGCGTGCTCTGAGGCAGCCCCAGCTCTTGCGTCCAGACCTGTTGGTTGCGGCAGTGCACCTAACGGCATCTGAATGCCGCATCAAACTCACGCCTGTTGAAGTAAAATATCGTGCTGAAGTTTTTTCTCATGCTTCTTGTCATGAAGCATTGGCTCAAGCCGCTTCGCTTTCCGCGCTATTCTCGAAGCTCGCCCAATTGGCTAGCGACCCAGATCTCGTGATGTGGAAGCTAGCATTACATCATTTACTGAGCTCGATGCTCAGTTTTGCCTTTCGCGTATATAGTCAGCAACGCCTTGCTTCAAACCAATCGAAGCAGTGGACAGAGATTCATGCAGCTGTAATCGGGTCTGTGCTCTCCGATGAAGCCAAGTTGCAAATCGATCCTGTTGGGCGGCTTGTTGTGCTCGACAAGTCAACAGCTAGCGGGCCGCGAGATGTTGATGGGGACTTGTTTTCGGAAACTCTGGCGCTCTCACCTTCGGATGCCGCAAGCGTGTTGACGGAGGACAAGCCCGCCATTTATGACTTGATCAAGCTGCGTTTGAATGATTGGCAACTTCTGCCGGAAATGACTGCCGCCGGTCAGAATGTTGCCCCAGCAATCGCACGGCCTTCCCTCAACATTCAAAATATGGTGCCGCCTAACCACTTAACGAAGTCTCCAGCCTCTGTGCTGATGGCAGAATCCCCAGCTTCAAGTGAAAATGGAGAGGTCGCATCGGCAAGTCCTGCCGCCATCGTGTCTGAACCATCTGGCGCAGTCTTGATACCGGGACCGCATAGCAAGGAAGGCATTCATTTCAAAGTCGGTGAAACGGTCGATGGATTCAGAAAGGAGCCACGCTCCTTCCGTCCGAGCGACACCAATCTCAATCAGTTAAACATTGGAGTCGTCGGTGATCTAGGAACAGGCAAGACCCAACTCCTCAAGGCGATGATTTGGAGAATCTCAAAATCGGCTAATGATAATCGCGGTATTTGTCCAAACTTTCTGATTTTCGACTATAAAAAAGACTACAGTGATCCTGAATTTGTATCGGCGGTGGGGGCTAAGGTGGTTAAGCCTCATCACTTGCCCGTGAATGTATTTGACATCAGGAATAGCAAGGATTCCTTCGCTCCCTGGCTTGACCGATTCAATTTCTTCTCCGACGTCCTCGATAAGATCTACTCGGGAATCGGGCCCATTCAAAGAAAGCAACTTAAGTCTGCAGTCAAGCAAGCATACGACTTGTGCTTGCCCGCTGGCCGGCAACCAACCATCTACGACGTCAACGCATGCTACTCTGCGATTATCGGCGACAAGGCCGATTCGCCATCCGCCATCCTCGAGGATCTTGTGGATCGGGAAATGTTCTCCAAGGAGCCGGAGCAAGCGCAAGACTTCGAGCATTTCTTGGACGGTGTGGTCGTTGTTGATCTGGCGTCACTTGGACAGGACGATCGCGCTAAGAACATGCTGGTTGCAGTCATGCTTAACATGTTTTACGAGCACATGCTGCGCATCCCAAAGCGCCCTTATGAGGGCACCGATCCCCAGTTGCGTGTTGTTGATTCATTCCTTCTCGTCGATGAAGCTGATAACATCATGCGTTATGAGTTCGACGTGCTTCGCAAGGTGCTACTGCAAGGACGTGAATTTGGGGTAGGCGTAATTCTTGCATCCCAATACTTGCGACATTTTAAGGCTGGTGCCAGTGACTACCGAGAACCTCTGTTGAGTTGGTTCGTTCATAAAGTTCCAAACGTTACAGCAAGCGAGTTACAAGCATTGGGCCTTACCACTGACGTCGCACTAATGGCTGAGCGAGTAAAGATGTTACCCAAGCACTGTTGCCTTTATAAAACTCTGGGTGTTTCTGGAGACGTCATACTTGTAGATCCATTTTACCAGTTGATCAAAGTAATGAGTTAAAATGCGGGTCTCTATATCGCCAATGTTAAGCAGGCATCTTATTGATGTTAATATTCAGCCAGAGGTGAATAGAAGGCGGGTGGTTAAATAAGTATATAGAATCTTTTACATGTGTAATCTTATCTAATTAAGTTTCCAGATCGGACAGATCATGTGCTTCAGAAAGGGACGATTAGGGTTTGTAGGACCGTAGATGTCCCATGCTTTACGTGACAATGGAATTGTGAAACATATTTCTAAAGAAATCACCAGGTTGTTGATAGGCACAAGGTTGCTCAAGGCTGGTCACGGCTTGCCGTGCCAAACATGCGCCCTATCTATAAAACATGATACAGGTCGTTAATTCTCAGGCAGTCACCGGCTGTCGGTACGCATCCCGGGCCAAAGCTTCAGCCGCCCGGACATACGGATTGAACGTGATTGATCTTTTTGCGGGCTGCGGGGGCTTGTCTCTAGGTCTGGAGGAGGCTGGCTTCACCCCCGTGTTGTTCAGCGAGCTTAACCGGCAAGCCGCAGACACTTATCTCGCCAACCGAGAGGGGATGGAAATCATCGAGGAGTCCGACATATATAAATTAACAAATCAGAAACTGGAAAAACACCTACAGAATCTGAAAAGGAGTGGCATCAAGGGGATTGACTTGGTGTGTGGGGGGCCGCCTTGTCAGGGTTTTTCCGGGATTGGCCATCGAAGGACCTTCCAGCTCGATAAAAAGGATATTCCTTCCAATCACCTCTTTCTTGAAATGATACGAGTCATCAAAAAGGTAAAACCAAAAATCTTTCTTTTTGAAAATGTAAAAGGATTGCTGAATTCCCGTTGGACCCCGGATGGAGAGAAGGGTCAAATTTGGAAAGCTGTCCTTGCAGCCTTTAGGAAAATACCGGGGTACACGGTGCGATGGGAGCTTGTCCACGCGAAAAACTACGGTGTCCCACAAAATCGTCCTCGGGTATTGATGGTCGGTATTCGGAAGGACGTCCTAAATGCTGGACGGAAAAAAGGAATTATTTCGCAAAGCGAGGAGCGGTTCACCGCAATTCAGTCCGGATTTCTGCCTAAGGGATCAAACGATGCCCCAAGTCTTAAGGATCTTTTGTCTGACCTCGAGGACCCTGAATTCGAAGGTAAGGATGGGAATCCTGTCTATCTGAAGGATCCCCAAAGCGAAATTCAAATTCAGCTCCGGACCACGCGCCAAGGTAAGCGAATGAAAAAAGGTGATCCAGTGACGGAGCATGAGTACAGCCAGCACGCGGAGTATATACGGAAAAAATTTACTCATATGATTAAGCATGACGGAGAGATACCTCTTCAGTTCAGGACTAAGAAGTTTGCGCAGAGGGTTTTCCCAATGAAGTGGGGTGATGGAGGACCTAATATCACGGCAACATCTCTCCCTGAGGATTATGTTCATTACCGTGAGCCACGTAGCCCGACAGTCCGCGAGTGGGCCCGTCTACAAACCTTTCCCGACTGGTATGTTTTTAAGGGGCCTCGGACAACGGGCGGAAGACGGCGAGCCGGCGATCCCAGCAAAAATATCTGGGATAGGGATGTGCCGCGGTACACTCAGATCGGGAATGCCGTCCCAGTGCTCCTTGCCAAGAAAATCGGTGTGCATTTGTCTAAGATCCTCGCGGGCTAAAACTTATTCATGAATACCCGTCCGCTCACGTCGGCGGAATCTGCCAATCTGGCCCGTCTCAATGCTACGGGCCGGAGAAGTGTACTGTTATTTATTACGCGAACTGGACTGCAGAAGGGGATCCTGGACGCAACTGAGCCGATGCGAAAATTGCTTTTGGAGGCCAAGATGCATGATTTTGGACGGCAATCCCAAGGCCCTGAACACAAGGTTGTGCAAAGATCCTGTTTTGTATACGCAGATTTATCGGAAGAGACCCAAGTTTCACTTTACAGGCCAAAGACCAAGAAAGGTGACCCAAGGTTCTGGTTTTCGGGTCTGCCTGAATACGCTGGGCCGGATGATGTCGTTTCGGTCTTTGTGAAAGACAAGGTCCTCCACCTACTTAATCTCACCCGGTTGAGTCTCGCTGATGGGGATTTTTCAAGGTTTTTACTGGAGGGCCTAGAAAAGGAATCTCGAAAGGAGGCTCTCGACCTTCTTGAGAAGCTTGAGAACATCGCTAGGCGAGGACCCATCAAGGCTGTTTGTAGTGGCGACACAGCCATCGGGCGGAGTATTGAGACAGCTCTCGGGATCAAGATTAACTCTAGTCGAAATCCTGACTATCACGGGATTGAACTAAAGAGTGGGCGGCTGCCGCGGCTCGGTGGTCGAGAAAACAGAGCGAACCTCTTTGCTTGTGTTGCAGACTGGAGT
>Ga0214921_10005689_pt1 | contig 17500 bp, 18 predicted proteins | sample LL1505_MetaG_FD_177992 | JGI IMG/M metagenome (GOLD analysis project Ga0214921, IMG submission 177992) | Freshwater microbial communities from Lake Lanier, Atlanta, Georgia, United States - LL-1505 | ecosystem: Environmental > Aquatic > Freshwater > Lake | place: USA: Georgia | collected...
AAATTAGACAAATTAATGACCTCTGGCGCGTGGTATCTAAAGAAGAGGGGCTATTGCACTTTTCCTTTGATTTCTTAATTAGCGCTATACCCTCGGTCCAAGCAAGTGGATTGGTGGCTGGTTACTCCAATGAACTTAAAGAAGTTTGTTCGCGGGTAAAGATGTTGCCATGTTGGACCTTGATGGCGTATTTCAAGGATCCCTTGCCACTCGATTTTGATGGAGCATTTGTTAATCATCATTTGTTCTCGTGGATTGCGCGCGATAATGCAAAGCCAGGAAGATCGGTATATGAGTCGTGGGTGGCTCAAGCATCGAATCAATGGTCTCACGAAAACCTCGCATTCACCCAGTTTGAAATTGAACCAATTTTGGTAAAAGTGTTTGAAGATCTCACGGGGCAAGTCTGCGATCTGTATCAAACTCACCTTTGGCGGTATTCCAAACTAGAGACTCCGAGTGAGCAAAACTGTGTCAGTGATTTTAGTGTCAGATTAGGTTTATGTGGAGATTGGTTACGCAATTCCACGGTTGAGGGTGCTTGGCTCAGCGGCTACTTCATGGGGCGCTCTTTGATCGAAACTAAAGAAGCCTAAATTAGGCGATGCGCAGTCCTACCAAGGAATCGTTTCCCCCGAGTAGGATTTAAAACAACCCGAGTCTTTTAGTTCTAGCTGCTCTAAGGTATGAAAGATTTCTTGTGCTGCTACATCAGGCTCCCGTCCTAGTTCATCTCCCCGAAAAGGTCTTGAGAGTCTAGATTTGACCGTGCCAGGATGAATGGCTGCGAGGATTAAATATGGCTTGGTGCGGCGTAACTCAATCGATGCGGTCTTAATCAGCATATTGAGCGCCGCTTTAGAAGCTCGATAGCTATACCAACCTCCTAATCGATTGTCCTCAATACTGCCGACCTTGGCCGAGAGGTTTGCATAAATACCTCCTGCTGGATCGATTAACTGACTAAAGTGCTTGATACAAAGTGCTGGACCAATGGCGTTGGTCATAAATTGTTGGTTCAGTTGAGATGCGTTGAGATCAGCAAGTTTCTTCTCTGGCATGAAGTGATCGCTGTGCAGCGCTCCAATGGTATTCATAATGAGATGAAAACGTGAGCCTGTCTTGAGAGCCTCATACGCAGAGTCAATGGAGTCGATTGCGTCGTAATTGATGGCTGGCACAGAATGACGGTTTAAGCCAATGACTTGCTCACAGTGAGGGTGACTCTCCAAAAAACGCATGATGGCAGAACCAATCGTTCCTGAAGAACCAAGGACTAAGGCACGAAAGTAGTGGGGAAGCATTTATTTAGGGGCTCTATACATCATGACTGAATTTGGTGTTTAATCTTATCTCGTTTAGTAAATATACGTCCATGAAATTAAGCACCGATGATTTATCGCGTCTCATTGAGATGGCTTGGGAGGATCGAACTCCATTTGAAGCCATTCAGGTACAGTTCAATCTATCCGAGTCAGAAGTGAAAGAAATCATGCGTGCACACCTGAAATCAGGCTCTTATACGGTGTGGCGCAAGCGAGTATCTGGGCGTAAAACGAAGCATGAGTCTCTGAGAGTGCCCGGAACTCTGAGGGCGTACTGTCCAACCCAATACAAGTTAAAGTAAATCAAGATGAACAATCCACTCATTAGCTCGTACATCGTGGTCGCTATGATTGGCATCATGATCTTCTTTACAATCGCAGTCGCTCCCACTGTTTTTAAAGTGCTACCAGCTGAGTGGGCGAGTAAATATATAAGAAGCTTCTTTCCTAAATACTATGCTGTTTTGGGCGTCTTAAGTATTCTTGCGGCTTTCTTAGCAAGTAACGCGCTTACCTCTAGCTTGTTGATTGTGTGCGCGGTACTGTTCCTCTTCGCACTTTGGATCTTGACCCCCGCGATTAATAAAGCATCCGACGCTAAAGAGCGCAAGAAATTTGGCGTATTGCATGGCTTAAGTGTGGTGATTAATGTTGTACAACTAATCATTTTTGTATATCTCATCTGGCCTTAAGCCCTTGAATTACATAGAATTTATCAGGGTTATCCCTAAAGGTAGCTCATAATAGCGTTCATTTGATCAAAAGTTAGCTGTGCGGTGAATAGACAAGCAGTAAGTCCAAGAAGAATATGACACTCCGTACTTATATAGGTGAGTCATGACGCGATTGGTTGAAATTAGAAAAGCAAAAGAGATTGGTCGGCTGGTTCGAGCATCTCGAGAATCTCAGCATTTGAGTGTTCAGGCTCTTGCTGGACTTAGTGGGTATTCGGTCAACCAGATGGTGAATTTAGAAAACGGTAATATTTATGCGTTCCATGAAAATTTAGATCACTTCATTGAGCTCGCGGTACATAGCGCAGAAAAAATGAACGTAGACCCCAGTGTGTTTGGTGTCAAAAGCAATCTAAGTTCAAATGAACCGTTTTCGATTGAGGATTCAATCCCAGTATTTTTACAAAAGATGGCATAGCACCTGCAGCTTAGGCTTTAAAACTTTTCAAGTAGTAATACCAGTTCACCTGCCTCTGAATTGCCTCTTTATAGACAGATAGCCAGTTTGATTTTGGCAGATTCATAGTCGCTTCAATATCACCGTAGACATTTTGAGCGATCAGCCCATGCTTTTGGCATAACTTACGAATAGGGCTATTCTCGACAATACAGTGCATGATCAGTTTTTTGTATTGACGATTTTGTGCCCATATCAATGCTTCTCCTAAGAGTTTATCTGCAATACTCAGGCGACGAAATTCTTTTCGGATGATGACCCCAAACTCGACAGTCTCTTGATAACTTGCAATATGAATAACACCTACCCACTTGCTATTATTTTCTGCAACCAAGAAATGATGGTGCGCAAAATCCTTTTTAAACTTGCGCACCAGACTATCGATCCCTTTGGGGCCAAGGCCGATGCCAAAGTATGCCCTTAGGGTGGCGGGATCGAGACTTTTGAGCCAAGTCCCATATTGACTAATATGTGATTGGGGCAAAAAGCGCGTGTAGATGGTCACGTCTATGAGCCAATTGGATAGTTCTTCTTGTTCCTGAGTAAGTAGGCTAAACGCGCTTCGGACCACGCTTCTAGAACGCTTTTGATAAAACTGTATACTTTTTTCATACGATTTCCTCTTGTAAAGGGTTGATTAAATTAGGATTTAAACTCTTTTTAAGGGTTAACCCTAAATTCACAGTACACCGTATTCATGAATGCTGCATGACAGCAATACCTTTTATTTGTGAAGGGCTTGCAGAGAGCTTTGGGATTCAGCAAGCCGTGATGAGGCGCGGTTAATATGGCGTTATGGACGAACCCGTTTATAAACGCCCCCTTACGAAGACCTCCAATCCAGTGCGGTATCCACTGCCAAGTTTGGAGCAGGTCAAAATAAATCAAGAAAAAGAGCTGCTGGATCTGGCTCAGGTTCGTTATGGGATTCGTGGAACCGAGGTTACCCTTTCTTTTCAGCCTGTTGGTATTTCAGTGGATATGGATGAAAATGCAATTTTTCGACAATTAATGACTGCCCCTATGCACGAGCGGGCTGACCAAGTCCTCTATGCACTGGCTACTGGACAAACAAACGCTGCGATCGCAAATCGTGTGCTGGCAAGTCTCTCTTTAATTGCGCGTATGAAAGATAAGGAGATCTCGAATGACCACACCAAGTAATTACATCGAACTTCCAGTCAATTTGCCAGTGCCCGTCGATGATGGGGCCACTCGCCATTTAAAAGGAATGAGACTACCCGATTTCAACCTAGAGGCGACCAATGGAAAAACCATTAATCTGGGTGAGATTCATGCTCGATTAGTGATTTATTGCTATCCCATGACCGGACAGCCAAATGTGGCCCTCCCTGAAGGTTGGGATCAGATACCTGGGGCAAGAGGGTGTACACCGCAGAGTTGTTCTTATCGAGATCACTACCAAGAGTTGTGTGATCTAGGTGCAGAGGTGGTTGGATTAAGCGTACAAACGACGCACTACCAAAAAGAAATGGCAGACCGACTGCATTTACCTTTTCCGATAGTGAGTGATGCGCGCTATGAGTTTCAGAAGGCTCTTAATATACCCACCTTTGAAGCAGCTGGCATGTCCCTTTTAAAACGAGTTACGCTAATTGCTAATCATGGTGTGATTGAAGCCGTGCACTATCCAATATTCCCAAGCGATAGCGATGCCCCCTGGGTGATTCAGTACTTGAAAACGCACACTGTTTAGTGCATTAAAAATAAGAGCAGGTTGCTTAAAGGGGATACAATAATTATGTTTCTTGACCCACGCCCTTAAAAGGAGACCATATGTTATTAAATGACTCAATGAGTAATCTTGATAAAGCCATGAAAATCGCTGGTTTTTCTGGAATGGTAATTAGTATTACCGTAGCCTTATATTTAATTTTTTCAGCAAGTGCCCCCCAAGCAAAAATTGCAGTATTTTTATTTTCCTTAGGATCAGCCGTAGCATTAAGCTATCTTTCGTTTGCAATTAAACCGAAGTCCAGAAAATAAATCCTTCAACTATATTAGTTAATGGCCTCGTAGTGGGGCCATTTTCTTTTCTACCAACAGATTGCCACCGTGAAAACTGAAACACGAGGAATGCTCATCGGTTTTATTGGTATCTTTATTTTTAGCCTGACTCTACCGGTTACCAAGATAGCAGTCCAAAGCTTTAATCCTTACTTTATTGCATTTGCTCGTGCCGTTCTTGCAGGAGTCTTAGCGGCTATCTACTTATTTAGTATCAAAGCAAAATTACCTAGCCTGCGCGAGTTAAGACAATTTGTCATTGTGGCCATCGGCGTGGTGTTCATTTTCCCACTTTTTATTAATCTGGCAATGACCGAGGGTGAGGCATCGCATGCAGGTGTTATTCTGGGCATCATGCCTTTGGCTACCGTGGTAGCAGGGGTATTGCTCTTTAGAGAGCGGCCTTCCTTAGGATTTTGGGTAAGTGCTTTAATTGGCTGTACTCTCGTGGTGGTTTATGCATTTATGAACAGCCATGGAGGGATTCAGTACACGGATTATCTGCTTTTAATTGCGTGTTTAGCCAATGGAATTTCATATGCAGTGGGAGGTAATTTATCGCGCACAATGAACGCTAAGGAGGTAATCTCTTGGTCCCTAGTAATCGCTTTACCGATCAATGCCTTATTCAGTATCTTCACTTTTGAGTCAAATTATTTACAGGCAGATCTCATCGCCTGGTCTAGCTTTTTATATTTGAGTATTTTCTCCATGTTTATTGGGTTCTTCTTTTGGTATGGCGGTATGGCAATTGGTGGAATATCACGCGTTAGTCAAGTGCAATTGTTGCAACCTTTCTGTACGCTTTTCGCCTCTGCTATTTTGGTCTCCGAACCCATTACCGGGATCAATATTATTTTTGCTAGCTTAGTAATTGCGACGGTAATGATTGGAAGAAAGATGTTGGTAAGACGCGGACCGATTGTCAAGTAAATGCTGTTTATTTTTAACCAGATTATGAAATTATCTTCAAATTCAAGCCAGCAAAGGCTTCAATCGGGTTAAAATTAATGAAAAATGAGGGATTATCCTTAGAGTTAGCCCTTGTTTTCAATAGGGGGATGTAGCAAACTAAATCCTTATTAATTGCGTTACAAATGCGGTTAGTAATTTTTGCCTACGTGACTTTGATTTTTGGGCTGCGGTCGCAGTCTTTTTTTTGTGGCAGTTTTTTAATTGTTTGTTTAAAGGAAAAAAATATGAATAAAGCTGAACTAGTAGAAAAAATTGCTGATGAAGCAGAACTTTCAAAAGCAAGCGCAGAGCGTGCTCTTAATTCTGCAATTGATAACATCATCAAAGCTGTAACCAAAGGTGACCCGGTTCAGTTGGTTGGTTTTGGTACATTTAGCCAGGGCAAACGTTCAGCACGTGTTGGTCGTAATCCAAAAACAGGTGAGGCAATCAAGATTGCTGCTTCTAAGACCGCTAAGTTCTCAGCTGGTAAAGCATTTAAAGACTCTGTTAATAAACGCAAGTAATTAGTTATCTCTGCTTACCAAAAAGCCGCCGATTTGGCGGCTTTTTTGTGCCCTGCAACAAAAATTGCTATAAAATCAGTCCTTAAAGGCTTTCTTGATCTAAAATTTAGACATGTTTTATTTAAATAGGCAAAAACTAATTCATTGTGCTGTGATCGCATCCGTCATTTTTGGGTGTTCGGTTCAGGCAGCGACCCCATCCTTTCAAGAGGATTTGGACGATTTTGAAGAAATTCAGCTTGTTGATCAAACACTCGTAGTAGCAGAACGTTTCGAGCCACTCAATATCTTGTGGCATAACGAAGATCTTGCCCAAACTTTAATCGTCACCAATACGATCGTAGATGATATCGAGCTCATCAATATTTCATTGGGGCGGTCCATTCATTTTTTATTTGCATCCGTGGATTTTAATTACTATTTTTCATCACTCCTCAGAGTTGACCCTAGTTGTTCATGCCAGGCACGAGCACCCCCCCTCTTTTCTTAGGTAGTTCTCTTACTGAGTAAAGATGATTCTCTACTTCCTTAATCCTTGCCTAGGGAAATTAATTTGCTTTTTGTATATCTGGTACCTTCCCGGCACTTTTCTTGGGTTCTATGTATTTCTTCTTAAGACTTGTTTCATGTTTTGTGGTTCTTTATGTGGGGATCGGGGCTAGTCATGCTCTGTCTAGCTCCAAGGAAATGGACTTAAGGCAGTTGTGGAATGAATTAAAAATCAATAATCCACAGTTAAGCGCCTTACGAGAAAATTATTTGTCGGCTAAAGCAACTATTCCGCAAATTGCAGCTCCCGCTAATCCACAACTTGGCCTTGTTTGGTCAGGAATGCCCGCAAATTCTCCTCTGGCCTTAGGTTCGGTAGGTAATGCTGGAAGTGCTAATAACTTAATCTCAATTGCACAACCTTTTCAGTTCCCAGGAAAGAGGGGGCTTGCTGCTGAAATTGCCGATACTTCAGCAGAATCCCTATTGGCCCAGAGCGAGTCCAATTACTTGCAGTTGGGAGCACAGCTTTCAACGCTTTACTACAGTGCCTTATCAGCACAAAAGCAGTTACTGGTTTTAAAAGAGATGGTTACTCGCTTTGAGTTGATTAAGAATGTGTCGCGGGCACGCTATGCCAATAATGCCGCCGCATACGTAGAGTTCTTAAATACGCAAGTAGCCCAAAATGCGGCGATCGCAGAGCAGTTTAATCTTGAGAAGCAACTCCAAATTGCGTATCGCAATATTAATTTATTAATTGGCAGAGATCCACGCGAGAAGATTGCTTTATCCGGAAACGTGCAGCAAGCGATTCGTAATGTACCAACGCTCTTTGAGTTAGAGAATTATGCTGAGTCAAGCCATCCACTCTTGCGCAGTTCACAGCTCGATCTTGATGCGGCGCGTAAAGGGGTGAGCTTGGCTAAAAAGGCGTACTTACCGGATTTCCAGATCATTGGATCTTCGTATACCCCCCGCGGACCCTTTGCCCCTAATAATGGCGCCTTGTTTTATCAGTTGGAGCTCGATATCGTCATCCCTCTTTATTTCTTTATGAAAGAAAAATATGGTGTGGAGCAGGCGGTCCGCAAACAAGCAGCAGTTGAGGCTACCTCCATTTCAACTCGACAGCAGATTATTTTGGGAGTCTCAAGTTCATACACAGTGTATGAGCAGACGAAAAATCGAATGCAGTTTTTGCGGGATAGCCAATTACCTCAGGCGGATGCTGCTTATAAGGTTGCATTAACGCAATACTCGAATAATGGTCAGGGTTTTAATGATCTATTAACTGCCCAAAATCAATTGCGATTGTTACAAAGTCAGCTAACGATCGCAGAGAGTGATTTGTTACAAGCCTATTCAGTCTTAATGGTGTCAGCGGGCCGCGAGCCTTTTTAGGAAATCATGTGAAACAGTATTTCAATCCCATTCTTACTCAATATCTTAGCCGGAAACTTACAGCGCTATCTATCAAATCAAGGCATGTGCTCGATTATTACTGGCAGTTATCTCCAGGGAGCCGTTATCGCTTGCGCCTAGCCGCCTTTGCCTTTGGTATTTTGGTAGTTGGTTTTACTGTGGGGCGTATCACTACAGTTAACCATGCGGTCAAGATTGAGGCGCAAGATCGAAAAATTGCGGTTGATCAAACGGGCGCAATGTCTTTAAATCTTCTAGGGGTGGTTTTAAATCCAGAAATTTATCGTTTTGAGAAAGCAAAACTCCAAGCAGTTCCCCAGGAGATTAAAGTGCCAGGCCGCTTGGTATTTAATGCTGAAAAAGGTAAATTATTGAGTGCCCGGGTCGCGGGTCGTGTAGAGCGTATCTATGCTTTTGAGGGAGCGCCTGTTCAACCAGGAACTCCTGTATTGGAACTTTATAGCCCCGAGTTTAATTCAGCGCAACAGGAATTTTTATTGAGCCATCGAACGGTCAAAATTCTTGGTGAGAATAATTCATTAACAAACTTACTTGCTGATGCCAAAATTACCCAAGAGGCCGCCGCTAATCGCTTGCGTAATTTAGGCTTCTCCGATGGCGATATTTTGGCGCTGGAACGCAGTGGGAAACCGCAGCCTAATTTAAATATTCGCTCAACGATTCCCGGAGTAGTCGTTAAACGCAATGTAGAGCCAGGAGCGGTTATAAGCCATGGAGACCCCCTGATGTTTATGGCGGACCCTAAGGCTCTTTGGTTTGCTGGCAACATTTTTGAGCAAGATGCCCGTAATATTGAGCGGGGACAAACGATGAAGATCCATTTTGAGGCCTTCCCTGAGCTAGAGATTATTGCCAAGGTCAATTACATTGCACCAACCGTCGATGCCCAGACCCGCGGTCTTTTAATTCGGGCTGATATTGATAATCGGGATGGCTCTTTGCGTCCAGATATGTATGCGAATGCCAAGCTCCAAATTGGAAGTTCGCAAGCTATTGTGGTCCCACAAACTGCTATTGTGCGTGACAAAGATCTCCGCTATGCATTCATTCGAACTGGGCCTGAGAGTTATCGCCGCTTAGTGGTCAAAGGTTACGATCTCGATGGAAAGCGCTATGCCATTACCGAAGGGGCCGAGCCAAATGCGAACATCCTGATTCAGGGGGCAGTCCTCTTGAATGAACGTTTTACTAAGCAGGAGTAATTGTGAGTTTAATTACTTCCTTAGTAAGGGGTGTGATTCATAATCGAGTGATCGTACTTTCCGCATGCTTACTCTTATTAATCTTGGGCATATTAGCCCTACGCTCTCTCCCCATTCAGCCATATCCTGGCGTTGCGCCATTAACCATCCAAGCGATTTCTCAATGGTCAGGGCGAGGCACAACCGAAGTAGAGCAACAAATAACAATCCCTGTTGAAAATGCCTTAGCCGGAATCCCTGGGGTACAAACCTTTCGATCAGTTTCTCTTTTTGGCCTATCCGTTGTCACGCTCAAGTTTGATAATCGGACTGATGCGTTTAAGGCAAGGCAAATCTTTATTGCCAATCTATCTAAGGTTGAGTTTCCTGCGGGCGTCTTATCAAGCATTAGTCCAGACTCCGATGCAACCGGCGAGATTATGCGGTATCAAGTGGCCTCCAATCACGCTGATTCCACACAATTAAAGACCTTGCAGAACTATGAGATTTATAAAGAGCTAAAACAAACTCCAGGAGTTGCTGAGGTATCGTCGTTTGGGGGCAAGGTTCGTCAATATCAAATCATCATTCGTCCCGAGGCATTGCAGGCGAAAGGAATTACTCTTGCCCAGTTAGTTTTAGCTCTCTCAACATCAAATACAAATACGGGTGGTGGATTATTACCCAGTGGGGAACAGCAGTTTGTTGTGCGCGGGGTAGGACTCTTAAAGAATGTGCAGGATATTAAGCAGGTTGTGGTCTCGAATAACAATGGCATTCCAATTCGGGTGGGCGATGTTGCAGAAGTCAAAATTGGGCATGCCCCGCGTCTGGGGATGTTTCAGTTTAATGAGCAGTCGGATGAGGTGGAGGGAATTATCTTCCTGCGCCGTGGGGAGAACGCCACGGAGGTCTTAGCTCGAGTACGTCAGCGGATTCAAAATCTCAATGAGCATGTCTTACCCCCTGGGATTGAGATCAAACCTTTTTACGATCGGCAAAACTTACTTGATATCACCATTGGCACTGTCGAGCACACTTTATTTTTTGGTATCTCTCTCGTATTGGTTGTGTTGTATGTCTTCCTGGGTAGTTTTAGGGCGGCAGCAATGGTTGCAGCAGTTATTCCATTGGCATTGTGCTTCTCGTTTATCCAAATGGATATATTTTCGGTACCGGCTAATCTTATCTCCCTAGGAGCTATAGATTTTGGTGTGATTGTGGATGCGGCAGTCATTGTGACCGAGAATGTGATGCGGCATCTAGAGGATGGTAAGAAGCGTCTCAATCAAAGTATTGTTCTGGCGATTAGCGAAGTGCAGCGTGCCATGATTTACTCGGTTTGTATCATTATTGTTGCTTATTCCCCATTATTCTTAATGGGAGGTGTAGAAGGAATCATCTTTAAGCCTATGGCATTTACCATGGGATTTGCATTAATTGCTGCGATGATTTTGAGTCTTACATTTTTGCCTGCCATCATGTCACTTATTTTTGGCGAGAACTTTCATCATAAGCCTCCTAGGTTTATAACTGCAATCCTAGCTTGGTATAAGCCTATATTGCGAAGTTGGATGGATAAGCCCCGGACTGTGGCAGCTGTTTCAGTCTTTATTTTGGCTCTGGCCTTATTAAGTACCACGCGCTTGGGGACAGCCTTCTTGCCCACCTTAGAAGAAAACAATATTTGGTTACGCGTAACCCTTCCTAATACAGTCGATTTAGATTACTCGGTCAAGATAGCTAACCAATTGCGCGAGCTATTTCGTAAGCAGCCCGAGATTAAGAAAGTAGCCGTGCAAATTGGTCGCCCCGATGATGGCACAGACCCTACGGGTGTCTTTAACCAAGAGTACGGACTCTATCTCAAATCGCCCGATAAGATGCCAAGTGGTACAAATAAGAAACTTCTAATTAGCAGGCTCGAAGAAGAACTGAAAACTATTCCTGGCCTGACCTATAGTTTTTCGCAATACATTCAAGATAACGTAAACGAGGCTTTATCAGGCGTGAAGGGTGAGAACTCGATCAAGATTTATGGTTCTGATCTAGAGGTCTTGGATCAAAAGGCCCACGAGGTTCTTAAGTTACTAAAACAAGTCAAAGGGATTGCCGATGAAGGGATCTTGAAAGAACTGGGTCAACCAACGCTGAATATCGAAATTGATCGTGAGCGAGCAGCGCGCTACAACATCGAAATGGATGAGATTCAAACCGTGGTAGCAAATGCCATTGGCGGGGCTGCTATTACTCAATTACTCGAAGACGAAAAGAGTTTTGGGATTGCTATTCGCCTGAATGAAAGTAGCCGTAACGACACTACAGATATTTCTAATTTATTAGTGGATACGCCAAACGGTGGACGGATTCCTTTATCGATGGTGGCTCGTGTGCGTATTGGCGATGGCCCATTCTTCATTTATCGCGAATCTGGAAAGCGCTATATCGCCATTAAGTTTAGCGTCCGTGGCCGAGATCTAGGAAGCGCTGTTGAGGACGCCAAGTTCCTAGTGGACAAATCTATTTCCTTCCCTCCTAATTACTCCATTGCATGGGATGGTCAGTTTAATCAGATGAAAGAGGCTCAGCGGCGTCTGATGGTCATCGTACCGCTTGCATTATTAGGTATCTTCTTACTTCTCTTAAGTGTCTTTGGTAACTTGCGGGATGCTTTGATGGTTCTTATAAATGTACCTTTTGCGGCCGTAGGTGGGATCACTGCTTTACATTTAGCTGGAGAGACCTTAAGTATCTCGGCTTTATTTGGTTTCTTATCGTTATTTGGTATTGCTATCCTCGACGGAGTAATCCTCATTTCATTTATTAATAAGGCAAGTATTGAAGATGTCTTGCAAATGAAAGAGACCATGATAGAAGGTGCAAGTCTACGAGTGCGGCCTGTACTAATGACTGCATTACTATCGGGCTTGGGTTTATTGCCTGCAGCACTTTCTCAGGCAATTGGATCGGAGGCACAGCGTCCCCTTGCTTTAGTGATTGTCGGGGGAATGATTACTGCTACCATCTTGACCCTTTTTGTGTTGCCGGTCTTTTATGCATGGGTCCGAGGACGCGATAAATTAGCAAACTATACTGTTTGATTCAATTCATTTGTTTAGATAGTGGCTCACACAAATACTATTGCAATTGTAGGAGATGGCTTTGCAGCTGCAGTCATGGTGCTTCATCTTTTGCGTCATGGCATCCCTGCAACATCTCTAAGAGTCTTCGGACTGGGCGAGTTGGGGCGGGGTAATGCCTACAAAACAAGTAGTCCTGCCTACCGCCTAAACGTGCGCGAGGATCTTCCTGTGATTTTTACAGAAGATCCACTACATTTTGCTCGATGGGCAGAGCAATCGCTCAATGATTATCATGCCAAGCACGAAGCAGGATATTTTTATCGGCGTAACGATTTTGGTATCTATATGCAAGCTCTTCTTGTTAGCGCCTTAGGTCCTCAAAGTCTCCAACAAATCCATACTAGGGTTGATCAAATTAGACGCGTCAACGAGTATTGGGTTCTTGAGTATGGCCAAGAAAACTTCATAGCCAAGCATGTCATTGTGGCTACCGGGAATGCGTCACCGCGGTGGCCTTGCCCTGTAAATAGCCAAAATATATCAACTCATGACCTAAGCACACGCTTGATCGAAAACCCCTGGCCTGGCAATCATCTGATTGATATTGGGCTAAATGAGGAAATTATTCTGCTTGGAGCAGGGCTCACAGCTCTCGATGCGATCAATGCGCTTGCTGAGCAAGGTCATCGCGGTCGCGTTAATGTCATCAGTCCTCGCGCTATATTTCCTCCGGCGCAAGCGCCTTGGCAAAGGCAGCGGCAACCGCAGTGGCCAAGTCATCTTACCCCCGCCAGCTTAGTTCGGTTTATGCGCCATTACTTACCTTCTGCCCCCCCGCAGAGCTCGGAGTGGCAATGCGCGTGGGAGGAATTACGACCTGAGCTGAATCGAATTTGGCAAGAGTTTACAGATCATCAACGAAAGATTTTGATGAAACGCGTGGGTTGGCTATGGAATCTCTATCGATTTAGGGCGGGACCTCAAACCATTGCAGCGCTTGAGGCATTGAGAGCCAATGGGCAGATCAACTTTGCGATAGGTCGAGCTAAGCAAATAATGATCAGTCACTCGAAGATCAAGGTACTCTTAGGAAATGGTACCGAGCTTTCCGGAGATCGAGTGATTAATTGCACGGGGCCTAGCTCAGACCCATTATTGAATCAGCTAATGAGGGAGGGCTACGCACTTCCAGATGCTTTGGCAACAGGTATTCGTGTTAATGCAGAGTTTAAGGTTTTAGATCCTAAACAAGTACCATGGAATGATTTATGGATGATAGGACCTGCAACCATGGGAAGCTTAGGTGATGTTGTTGCTGCAAGCGCAATTGCCAAGCAGGCAGAACAGTTAGCTAGGCAATTTACACACTAAGGGATGCATACTATTAACTGAAATGAGGGAGCCAATGAGATCACTTCAGTATAAAGTTCTTAAAAAGCCTCTTTTTCAGCCTCTAAGTAGGCAAGACTCGTGTATTTGCCAATATTGTTGTCAAAGCCTTGCATAGTCCTAGCGCGTTTACTAACCCGCGGGTCTTTAAGGACCAAGGACTTAGCAGCACTCAGATCTTGACCATCCTTCACTGCTTTTACACAGGTTTCATAGATCCCGGCCAAAAACTCACCATACTCTTTAAGGAGTTGTTTGCTCGGTTCACCATGACCGGGTATCCATATCTGATCGCCCTCAGAACTTTGCAGGTTTTTATAGGTTTTAAAAGTACCAACATACGAACCATCATCGATATTGGCGATGCGATTACCCATAGCGATATCGCCCACATAAGTAATCTTATCTTCGATAAGCTGCATACAAATATCGCCAGGTGTATGAGCAATCCCATAGTGATGGATCTTGATACGGACGTCACCATAGTTAAAAATATCCCCTTGCTTAGTAATATGAGTCGGCGAAATGACCTTGGTGCCAGCAGTCGCTTGGTTGGTCCAGCGTTCCATGAGATTACGCCACGCATTGCCTTCAATTCCTTTAATTTGAGTGATCGAGTAAGGGTGGGCATAAATTGGGATATCTTTACCATACGCCTCAATAAATGCCTGATTACCTAAAAAATGATCGCCGTGATAGTGCGAGTTAAAGATAGCAATCACAGGTTTATGAGTCACCCGCTTAATCATGCGGATTGCCATCTCGCCAATTTGGACAGATGCACCCGTATCTAAAAGAATGACCCCTTTCTGACTAACTACAAAAGTGACGTTGGCCATCATGCCTTGGTTTTCTGGAGTGGGAAAACCATCGGGGGAGTAGATCATCCAAACATGCTGACTTATTTGCTTAGCTGGAATATCTTTTACGGCCGGGCCCTTCAAAAAATTATCTGCAGCTTTTGCAAATTGCATCAACTGGGGGCTGAGTGCTACAGCACTTGCCCCTGCAGCCCACTTCAACACCTGACGACGCGCATTTGGAACCATGGGGACTCCTTATTACGTATTCGGAAACGTTTAGAACGAGATTAAGAAGGCATCACCCAGCGTGCAATTTGGGCATACAAGGGAATACCGATAATAATATTGAGAGGGAAAGTAATGCCGAGCGACATACCCATATAGAGGGCGGGACTAACCTCAGGAAGAGCATGACGAAGCACAGCAGGAACTGCAATATAGGAAGCACTAGCAGCAAGAACCATCAGCAAAATAGTATTGCCAAGCTCAACCTGAAAGAGCGCACACAGACTGAGTGCAAATAAGGAATGGCAGAGTGGTGCGATGAAAGCGTATAAAAACAGCACGCGCGGCTTTCCTTTGAGGTCTGCAAAACTCTTTGCACTCATTAAACCCATATCGAGTAGAAAGAACGCTAGCATTCCCTTAAATAGATCAACCGAGAATGGAGCCATGACCTTTTGACCATCCGGCCCCGATAAAATTCCAATGAGCATGGCACCCAAAAGAAGAAGCTGCGCACCATCCGTAAAGGACTCATGTAATAACTTACCGACTTTAAGAGATTGCTTCGTTTGTGAGACCGAAGACTTGGCACGATTGGCTAAAAAGATCGCCAGAATAATGGCAGGGGACTCCATCAGTGCCATGGCTGCAGCCATATGACCGCCGTACTCGATCTGAATATGACTTAAATACTGGGTAGCAGTAATAAACGTAACGGCACTTACAGAACCATAGGTCGCTGCAATTGCAGCAGAGTCAAGGGCACTTAACTTGGTTTTAAGAAAAAAATAGCTCACGAGCGGTACAACGCATGCTATGAAGATAGCAATACCTAAGCTAGTGGTAATTGCAAGGGTCAACCCAGATTGATGCAGAGCAAAGCCACCTTTTAGGCCCAAGGCCATTAAAAGGTAAAGGGATAGAAAGCGTGTAATCGGTTGTGGGATCTCTAGATTAGATTTCACCAATCCAGCAAATACACCAAAGATAAAGAATAGGATGGCTGGGTCAATAATGGTACTCATAAGCACATTTTCTCATTTTTAGACCCAGTCAATTTGAATCTTCTCATACTCTAATAATTAGGGAATAGAGCGTTGATGAATTGCCTGCCCTTGTTTGTTTACCTTCACCAAGAGCATTTGACCTGAACCAACCGATGCCCCGGTAAACGCACGAATATTAACTTGGTGACTCACTAAAATCAGCGGTATTTTATTGCCACTAGACAATTGTTTTTGGATGAACGCTTCAAGCTCTTTGGTTTGTTTATCACCCCGACTCATTTCTTCGAAGAATGAACCTAAAGAAGACTCTGGTGTAACACGACCTTTATTTAAAAGAGTAGCGGTGTCTATGCAACGACACCAAGGGCTACTAAAGACCCGGGCTTCCTGAATACCTTGAGCTGCTAGCCACTTACCAATCTCTGCCGCTTGCTTGCGCCCATCATCACCGAGGTTACGTTGAGTAGAGCAATCATTCAGGCGATAGCCTGGAGGGTCGCTAAATCCAGGGGCATCAGCATGACGCATGATGATGATGCTGGAACCGGAGCGTAAATCTTCAACAAGGTTTGCATTAACCGTTGCGGATACGAATAATGCTAAGAAGCAAAGTAAGCGCAGCATTATTCTGCGAGGACTTTGCCAGGATTGAGGATGTTATTCGGATCAAGAGCTTGTTTAATGCTACGCATTAATTGATGCGCAACTGGGCCACGATGCGCCTCTAGGTCTGGCAATTTGAGTTGACCAATCCCATGCTCCGCAGAGATCGAGCCATGGTGTTTCTCAACTTGCGTATAGACCACATCATGAATCACTTGCTCATAACTACGATTAAATTCTTTGGGGTTCTCACCAGTTGGCGGAGCGACGTTGTAATGTAAATTACCATCCCCAAGATGTCCGAAATTAATAAGGCGCACACCACTGAAGCGTTGTCGCAAGATACCATCGGTTTCCTCAATAAATGCATGAAGGGAAGAGATGGGTAGGGAGATATCGTGTTTGAGGTTAGCGCCTTCTTGTGCCTGGGCCATCGTAATATGTTCGCGCATGGTCCAAAATGATTGGGCTTGAGAGAGATTGCTTGCTATTACCGCATCGCTTGCTAGGCCTGTTTCAAAAGCGCTCTCGAGCACACTTTCCATTAAGTTACGAGCATGTTCTTCGCTCTCATGATCGGATAACTCAACCAAGATGGTGTATGCAGGATCATTGGAAAGAGGATTCTTCATGTGCGCAAAGTGTTTGGCAGTTAAATTAAGCGAGTCCTTAGACATCATCTCAAAACCAGTCAGCAAAGCTGCTGTGCGTTTCTGAAAGAGATTAAGGAGCTGGATGGTCGATGGAATATCGGGTACCGCTACTAAGGCAGTCCACTGTGCTGTGGGAAGAGGAAATAGCTTTAAGACCGCAGCAGTGATGATTCCTAAGCAACCCTCAGAACCAATATAGAGATCTCGCAGATCAAAGCCTGTATTGTCTTTGCGTAAACTCCGCAGCCCTTGCATGATCTCACCTTGTGCGGTAACTACTTCAAGACCTAAACACAGCTCACGTGCATTACCGTAGCGCAAGACATTGGTGCCACCGGCATTGGTTGCTAAATTACCACCAATCTGACAACTACCTTGAGCACCTAAGCTCAGAGGAAACAGAAATTCTTGGGCTTTAGCTGCCTCTTGTACGGTTTGTAAAATACAACCCGCCTCAACCACAATCGTTTGATTGCTCGCATCAATCCCGCGTATGGTCTGCATGCGCTTGAGGTTTAAGACCACCTGCTGCCCAGAATCGTTAGGCGTAGCAGCGCCACACATACTGGTGTTTCCACCTTGGGGTACGAGCGAGA
>Ga0214921_10005690_pt1 | contig 17496 bp, 6 predicted proteins | sample LL1505_MetaG_FD_177992 | JGI IMG/M metagenome (GOLD analysis project Ga0214921, IMG submission 177992) | Freshwater microbial communities from Lake Lanier, Atlanta, Georgia, United States - LL-1505 | ecosystem: Environmental > Aquatic > Freshwater > Lake | place: USA: Georgia | collected 2015-05-28
AGCATCCATACGGGTCATAATTAGACCAAGTTGATGTGCTACAACCAGAAGTGTCGTATGTTCCGTTCCAGGATCCATTTACCAAAATTTGTCTTTTATAATAAATTGTTCCTCCAGTAATTCTTGCATATCCGCTGCAATAGTTATAGTCTGTTGTTCTATAATCTTCAATACAAGAACCGTAAGTAATTACTGGTCCTGATGGCTCTGTATAACTATACGCCCCAGACCAAGAACTAGCAGTTGATGAGGGACCACAATCTGTAGTTGATGTTGAAGATGTTGATCTTATAAAGAAATAATAAGTAGATCCAGCAGAAGCTGTTAAATTTGTTACTGGAATTGGATTAGAAGTTCCTTGAGCATCACCTGGTCCACAAGTTGATGGTGTACCAGAACTTCCTTGCCACCATACTTGATATGCTGGACCAGAGCCCCCTGTAAAGTATACATAGTACGTGCTTCCACTCTTAATAACATTATAAATGGATGGGGCGGTTAAATTTGCAACAGGGACCAGCCTGGTTCCTGTTGCAACACTACTCCAATCAGATTTTGTTCCTGAAGGGTCTCCAGATTTATAGGCTTGCACATAATAATCTCTTGTTGAACCTTGGCCTATGGATGTGTCCAAGTAAGAAGTTCCTGTAATTAATGAAGTATTTCTATTTCCTCCAAAATCTGCTAAGTTGTCATACCCTGGAGCTCCTCCATACCAAACACCATAATATGAAGCTCCAGATACTGCATTCCAAGAGATTAAAACACCGTCTGTTCTATTTGAAGATGCAGAAACACCTGTTGGGGTAGAAAGTTTTGAAACCAATGTTACTGTGGCTCTTGTGCTCCAAGAACTTTTTTGTCCGCTTGAACTAACAGATCTAACCCACCAATAATATGTAGTTCCAGCAGAAAATGATTGATACGGAGTTGTAAAAGTTGTGCTTGTGATGTCACTGCTTCCAGATTGAGGAAAGTCTGCTGGATACGAGTCGGATGGTGTAGTACCAGTTCCATTATAATACAATTCATATTTAGCAGCATTTGTTGCAGAATTCCAATTTAATGTAATAGTTTGAAGATTACCTGTACCATTCCCATAACCCGATAACCCAGTTGGCACTGAAGGTGTTATAAGAACTCTTGTTCCAACTATACCATTTGCACCATATGTTGGCGTCCAATCAGATGTGTACTCTCCAGTTGCGGTAGAATTGTTTCTAGCACGTACACGATAATATCTTGTTGCCCCAGCTGCAATTGTTGTATCCTTGTATGAATTTGTTGTAATTTCATTTAGTTGGCCAAAGTCTGCGTAGGAAGACTGATTAACTGGTCCTCCACCCTGTATGCTGCCCCAATATATTTCATAATAATTTGCACCTGTATTTTGCCAATTCAACTGAACCCCGTCAGAAAGATCGGTAGAAGCAGTTAAATATGATGGAGCGGTTGGTCTGCTAATAACATTAACCGTTGTATTGTTAATTGTGTTATAAGGCATTGTAATTATGGTTGGGTAATATGTTCCTGCAGAGGAGTATGTATGAGATATTGTATAAGTATTATTATAACCGCTAGAAAAATACTGCCAGTCGCTGTCTCCTGTACCATCTCCCCAATTTATTTTATATGCTCTTGGATATGCCCTATATCCAGATAGGTTAGGTACTGGAGTTGTTGATCCATTAAATGTTATTGAAAGTGGTGGTGCTCCAGATGCTGGTGTAGCAGATATCGATAAATCTGATGCAGGTGATAAATTTTCTGAATTATAATTAAGCCCTGGCCAAGCATAGGTTCTTACACCATTTGTGACTGCACTTATCTCTACTTCAAGTGCCCATTTTGGATACTGTGCTCCAAAAATAGAATCTGTATACGTAACTGGAGGAAACTTTGTTTCATCGATCCAATAGTAATCAGTTAAAGTAACTGAGTTGGCGCTTGTAGATGTTATATCAGATATATAGCTGCTGCCATCATCTCCTCCAGTATTTGAAAAAGTTTTCCACATTCCAGATGAACCCGAAGCCCCAGTATCTGGGTTATAGTATATATTCGTAGAAGCCTGATTATTATAAATTCTATATCTTACTCTATATGAAGTAGAAGCATTTACTCCCATAACATTAACAACATGTGCAAAAGATGCAGATACTGGCAAATTGTCTCTTCTATCTAAAGCAGAATTATTTTCAGAATCTAATATTGACACTGAGCCAAATGCTGCTTGTGTGCCCGAAGATCTATAGTATGACTGAGTAATATTATAATGATCGGTATATGAGTTGACTAGAACAAGTTCTGCAACAATATATTTACCCGCAGTTGGTTCTCCCATTTTTGTATATATATCAAATGAGCTGTATGTAGTTCCTGTGCCATTATACTCTGAATAAGATCCGCTTCTTGTTGTTGAATAGTTAGAAATTTGATTAAGATAAGTTTTTTGTAATTGAGTTCCGCCTGGAGAAGTTGTTGTATTTTCCCACCACACCACATAAGATCTTGATAGGTCTGCTGCTTTATACCACAGATCACTTACAGTAACATCAAATGTATATGTAGCAAAAGTTGGAAGTAAAGAATAATCTTCGGCCAATGTGTATGTGCTGGCTGTTGGAATTTGTCTAATAAGTTTAATTGGAGGAGAATAAGCAATAGTATCGCCAGAAATATTGGTTGCAGTTAATTGATAAAATAACCACCATCCATCTGCCATATATCTTTTATATCCAATATTTGCCTCAGAGTTACTTGTAACATCGTATTTATCTACAGATTCAATTAAGTATCTTGTAGATGTTCCAGTGTTGTCTTCAGAAATATACATTTTTCTATTAGATATAGTAATTGGTGTAGTTCCCGTAAAGGAACCATCATTTCCATACAGTACGGTATTTATGTATTCTGGACTTACTGCTCTTGATCCATTGTATCCTGTCCGTCTTATATCAATAGGATCAGTTAGACTAACTGCTGGTGTATCTCCTGGCCAAATCTGTTGCCACCCAGTTGCTAGTTTTGCAAATACCGCTTTAGCTGGAGACCATGTAGATACTCCTGTTTTTCCCCATACCTTTTTTAAAGTTGACCAGCTTGAGTCTCCCGTTTTTAATTTTATTGGCATATTTTTCCTAGTATGTCATCATAATATCGCCAACGTTACCTGTTGTAGGTGACGGGTTGCTAGTCGTTTGCTTAATATAAATATTTCTAATATATGCTCCAGTTGACCCACTTGGGTAAGTAAGAGGAGCTCCATATCTAAGTCTCATTTTAGCATCAACAGTTATTGCTGCACCTGTATGCGCTTGAACAATTGCAGAGCTACCTTGAGATCCTAAGTATAAAGAACCCGTAAAGTTTAAAGATGTGTTTGTTGCGCTAAAAGCTGCAGACTTTGATCCACCTGCCCATATTTCTGTATAATTTGAGCCTTTCATTAAAAGATAATTATTTGAAGAAATTTCTCCAGCCGCCATTGTAATGGTTGGTGTAACATTGCCAGCTCCAGATGTGCTTCCAGTTCCTCCGTCGCCTTGATCGTTATCACCCTGTGTATCAGAAACACTGGTCACACCACCTGCCGTTACTGTTCCAGTTACTGTAATTTGTGCTCCACTTATTTTTGTTCCCGATATAGTACCGCCTGATATCGTTCCTGTATTTGCGTTTAATATTAATTGAGTTGTTCCAACTGGTGAACCAATAGATTGTATCTGTGAACCAGTGATTTCCCAACCAGTTGTTTCGTTACCTATTCTTCCAGAGGTTGCTTTAATTACTCCAGTTAAATCAACATTTGTTGCTGTAATTGCACCTGCAGAAGTAACTCTAAATGGTGCGCTTGCGGGTGTTGCATTTCCTGCATAGAAAGCATACGACCCATCTGCGCTTACTCCAACTGCTGAAGATCCTCCCCCTGCAGTTAATTTATCAGAAGATATTGTCCATCCACCAATTTTACCTAACTGGCTAAATAAATATCCAGAGGAAGCGCTTAAGAAAAAGTTTACAGTAGATCCATTTGATCCAGTTCCTTGTATTCCAGCAGTAGCAGTGCCATCAAATGTGAAACCTTGACCCATTTCAATTTTTCCGCCTGTACCATTAATTCTTAATTGTCCAGAACTATTTGAGGCATTTCCAATATCTACTACGCCTTTAAATACGCCCGCTTGAGCATTAACTGTTCCAGTTATGTTTGCTGAGGTTGCTGTAAGAACTCCGCTTGAAGTTACATCAAAATTTGATCCTACCGAAAGTGTTCCGCCATAAACAGATATGTTTCTTGCAATAACGGCACCTTCAGGAGTTACAGAAAATTTAGCGCTTGAATCTCCACCTGCAGTTGTTGAGCCAGCCCAAAAAGCATAGGTTCCACTTGGGGATAACCCAGTATACTTTGTTGTACCAGCATGCAAAGTATTTTCAATCTTGCTTGCGTAGATCATCCAATCTGCAATTTTTGCATTTGTTGTTATTAATGTTGGGCTACCATCTGTAGCATTTGCAATAATTTGAGTTGTAGGTGAGCCGCCTGTATTGTAAACATATAATCCAGTTTTATTTAAAATAGCTCTTCCACCACTAGTGGCAGAATCTCCAGCAAGTATAGATCCAGTGGTACTTATCTTTACTTCATTGTCTATTAAAGATAACAGACCTGCCTCTAGGGGAGTTACAGCTTGAGCAGCGGATGACAAAGAAGAGTTTCCAGCAATTCCAAAGTACTTAATTTTAATAAATACTTCTGTGTATGTTGTATTAATTACAACAGCTGGACTAATACCAGAGTAAACTAAATTTGTAGAATCATTAGGGGTAAATCCAGAAGTGTCTCCTTGATAAACTTTAGCATATGATGCGCCTGTAGGCAAAGTGTATGTTACTGTATATCCATTTGATATTTGAGTAACATTAAATGTTGGAGTAACAGAAGAAAGAGGATTTGATTTATTTGGTACTGTAAAAGAAACTCCAGTTGTTGGATTTTCTGCGCTATCAATAGATTTAATTACGCCAGTATAGGATGTATATCTCTCTCCAAACTGTGCAAAGAGTTCAGCGTCTGTTATCTTTACTGAGCCTGCCCCAGTTTGAGAAGATGGCCATTTAAAAAATGTTTGAGAAATAGAACTATTAGTCAGAGTTATTTCAAATCTTGCTCCTGGATCTGACGTTGGCATGGTATATGAAACTATAATGTCATCATTTGACCATGCTGCAGAAACACCACTTACATCATTTGGAGGAACGGAATCAAAAATTATTGGATCATAAGACTTTGCTTCCCTGGCTGTAGAATAATTTGAGTATGCACCAGTAATAGATCTGTGTCTGATTTTAACATATCTAGTATTTGGCTGAAGAACAGTTACAGAAGATGTGCCGCTTGCAGTTTCTGAATAAACTCCATTCAGTGTTAATGCTTCATAAACAACAGTGTCTAGATATGTTGGATATGGAGGCTTAGTCCATGTAATCATATATCCATTATCTACTGAAGTAATAAGCCAATCTGAATCTGCTATTGCTAGGCCGCTGATTCCGTCAGCATATGGTGGAATAGCAAATGCAGAACCGCTTGTTGATGTATCTATATAGGTTGTCTTAAGAAGGCCCGTTAAAGTTGTTGGTAAAATACTTGCAAAAGAATTCATTAAAGATTGTGCAGATATTACAGCTTTTTGTGCCGTCTTTGTTTTATCTAATGTGTATGCAAATGGTACGGTTGTTGATCCAGACGTTAAGTATATTACAAATCCGTTTGCAAGATTTGGAGCATCCCAAGTTATTTCTAAATTAGTTCCATTCCAAACTGCAACAATGTTAGTTGATTCTGGTCTTGCAATTTCTGGAGTATTTAATATTTTAGATACTGACCACTGACCTACTGTCTTATCAGCAAACTGCCATCTAAATTGAATTGGGTATGCTGTAGATGGATCTAAATCTGGGATGACAATATCAAACGTATCGCTGCCTGCAGCACCTACGCTATAATCATCTAGATCCTCATAAGCCATATTAGAATCCTAAATCCAATCTATATTCTACGTCTACTTGCCTTCCAGCTAGCTTTACTAATGGGGTTGTTAATACTGAACGACTAATCAATCCGAAGTTTGGATTAAATGTATCTTCATCGTTGATTCTTAAAGCATCTAGACCAACTGAGGTTGATTGGCCAGATGCTGGTGTTATAGTTATTCCAATTTGATTAATGTTTGAAGGATCAACATTTAGTGTGCTGGCATTTGAAAAAAGATTATCTAGCTTAATATCAGAAGACAATTTATATCCAGTTCCTGAATTTGGAGTTATTGTTACTGAGTAATAGTCTAAAGCTGAACTATAAAATTTAATAATAATATTTTGTAAGTTAGCATCATTTTTTACATAAGCTAATTTCAAGGTATCATTTACGCTATAACCAGAAAGATCTATTGCCTGTATGTTTGACTTATATTCTTTTGCAGATGTTCCATTTGAAGACATAGTCAAAAGGTATTGACCTACTCTTGCATTTGTTGATGTAATGAGTGGAGTATTTGTCCAGTCTAGCTGGTTATCAAAATCTGCTATAAATTTACTATCATATGAAGTTAAAGAATCTTTAAATTCTGGATAGATACCAACTTCTGTAATATATCCAGCAACGTCTTGAGGAATAGTTGCTTTATATACTACAGCATATGTTGTTGTATCATTTACTGTTTGAATATCTGTACTTCCAAATAGGACTGGGGTTCTATAAAATTCAAATCCCATTCTTGTATCTGTATCCTGTGCTGAAGTACTATCAATACCAAAAGACATGGACTTTGATGTAAATGAATCTCTCCCTGCTAGGAAGCTTGTTAGAAATCTTTTCCCATATTTAGTTATGACATTAGAAGACCTGTATATCTCTTGGCCGTCCTGATAATATATATATGTTCCCTTTAACATGATTCCCCTTAAATTGGTGTAGAATATCCTGAATAATATGTCTTGCCGTCCGTTGCAACAACAACAACTCTTACTCTTAGCCATCTTTCAGAAGCAGTTGCAGCGGTGTCTCCCTGTGCAGAACTAACCCTGTAATCTTTATTAACTCCGCTATTTCCTATTGCTAGTGTAGCATCAGATACATATGGCTTAACCCCAGAGCTTATCTTTGTGCTTGTTACACTAGATGCTGCTCTAATTTCCCATTCATAGCTAACTGATTGATACGATCCAAGGCCAGTTACATTGTCCCAGCCCCATGCTACTGCAGTTCCAGTTCTATCAAATTTAACAGATGGAACCGATGGTGAAGGCATTTTAAATCCTGCAGGGGTTGCTGTTGCCGTTGCTGTTGCTTGACCCCTAGGCTCATTTCTTGCATCTACTCCAATTACATTTGCTTTATTTTTACTAGAATTTCTAATTTTAATAATAGCCTTAATTCTTATTGAATTAAATGTATCGTAATATTGCTGATAAGTAATATTTTCAATATCTGTTAATTGTGGTATGTCTGTAACATCTGTTGGAAGATTTGGATCTGGCTTTACTGAGCCACCAGCGCTTCCTCCAGAGCCAGCGCCTACTGAGAATGGTGAAGCTAAGTTTGCTGTTTTTCCGCCATCTACACTTAAAGCAATATTTTTTCTAACAAATACATAATCTGGAGAATCTACTGGAAGGACAATAGGAGGTCCAACAACAACGCTTTTACTGTCTACTCTATTTTCATCTTGTCTCATTTTATAATTATATCATTTAGTCGACTACAAGGATCGACATGTGATCTCCGTATCTAGTCCATCGCTAAACGTATGTCTAACGTTTGTAACTATAAATTTCTGTGTTCCATCTAGACCTTGGTAAGAATATTTAACGGAAACAATATCTCCAACTGCAATAAAAGGATTTCCAAATACAGACAAATTAATTAACTTACCTTTATTTACAATATTATTTTTAATCCAAGCTCCTAGAGCTTCTACGTCTGAAAGATTTTGCAGCCACGAGGATTCAAATACTACTGGCTCTTGGTTTATATAATCAGACAATATATCTGAGTTATATTCCATTGTACCTGAAGGAGCAATTGTATCTCCATATAAATAGAATGTGGCAGACTGCTCATCATTTAACGGGGTAAGAGCAGAACTATTATTTAATACATATGTTTCCCCGCCAAAATTGCTAAGCTTTGAGCCTAATATTTTTACAGAAGTATTTAATCCTGTTGAAAATTTAATTGGATATGCTGGAGCACTCTTATATCTTAAATCAACTTTTCTTATCTCTCTAACAGATGTTCCAAATTCATCAAGACCTACTGGCTTTGCCGCATTATCCTCTTCTACTGAATTATTATAAATCATATCACCAAAACCCAGATTTAGGTAGTCGTTTGAGAATGAGCCCCTGTACATATTCTTTACAAATTCAGAATCATTATATGCTGTTTCATCTATATCTGTTCCATACACGTAATCAAAAATTGCCTCGCCATATTTACATACTAAAGCAATTGTATTTGTTGGCTTTAGTATTTGATTAACAGTGCTCTTGCCATTTTCATCTTCATATAGGCCAGAGCTGTCTGTCGCTGTGATCAAGAATCCATTTATATAAACACTTATCTTAACACTTGAAAGCTGTACTTTTACCTTTACATCAACATCATATGATCTTCCGCCGTACACTCCATTTAAACTTGATACGGTATTCTTTTGGGTATCATTTAATACACGGATGTCCCCGCCTTTTACTTTACAAATTCGAACTTCTTTTTTATTTACTGCCCCAGCCGTTTCTGTACTATCAATTAAAATATAATATCCGTCATTTCCTTGTCCATCTACAAAGAATCCAAATCCAGCAGATTGCTTTGTTCTATCGATAATAGACTCAAGAAACATCTTTGTTCCAAATGCATAATGCTTAGTTGAATATGAGTTCATCTGTTCTAATATGTAGGAAGGAAGCCCTGCATATGAGTATGTTGTAGTTGGAAGTGTTATTGCACTAAATGTTCTATATGCAACAGAGTATTCTTTTGGGCTAGTAGAGCTATTGGACATTCTTAGGAATGATTTAGCTGCCGCTGCTTTAGTTGGATCCACCACAACACCTTTATAACCCGCCACATTATATTCAATTGGAGTTGTAAATGTTCTATAAACAATATTACCAAAACGAGATCCGTCCCAGGCTTTTACTGAAATAGCATATGATTGATTGGTAGCAAGATTATCTATTGTAAATGGGTTTTCAGTTTTTGTTACAGTTTGAGAGCTTCCAGCAATAATGTTGTTTGAAGAATCTAACTTGTAGTATGTTGCAGAGTAATTTACAGGCTCAGTAGTCATATTGGTTTTAGAAATCTTTACTGAGATAGATGAGGTTGAGGCAAAAGTAATTTCTGGAATACCACCAATATTTGTTGTTGATTGTGAAACGTAAGGTTCAAACTCTCTATATGCTGCCATTATTCCCACGTAGCCTTTCTCTGAGACCAATCTGCCAGCCCAGTAAGTGATGATGCAGCATGATATGCTGGAGTTGTTCCAAATGCGCCTCTTGTTTTAACACGATATAATCCTGTTGGTCTAAAGTATGCAGACTCAGCAGGTTTATTTATATCCGAATATCCTGGTTTAGATAAATATCTATACTTATTTACATCAGAAGATGATGCAACCCAAACATTTTGAGATGTACTTGACCCTATAGGTGTGTACTGATATTGTATTGCATCATATTCAATAATTTCTGAATCAATCATAACATATCCAGCGTAGTTATACAAAGTACCATTACTATATTGATCTAGTGTCTCTACATCAACAGCAAGTATTGTATTTTCTGGAGAAGTATTGGCAGCAATATTTGATCTTAATCCGCCAGCGCTTAGATAAGAGACTTCGTCTGTCCATAAGTCCCCTGAGTTTCCAGCATAGTTTGATGTAAGCTGACTTTGCCAAAGTATCTTGACCTGATTTGCGGAAGGAATTTCCTGTTTGCTAAATCCAATTATATTAGGAAGAGTTGTGCCATCTGCGTCATATGTAAATGACCAATCTATAGCAGACTTTTGATAAATATAATCACGACTTGTGAATTGCAAAATATTGTTTTCGTCAAAGAATGCGTTCATTTGTATGTCACGACATAATTCTTGAAGACATTGCCACACTGTTTTTGAGCCAGTAGTCCACCAATAATTAATTACTGGGATGGACTTGTCATCAGTTGCAATTCTGATTTCATAGTTTGTAAATCCAACTGAATCTAGCAATCTTCTTATAATGCTAGTGACTGGGTAAGACTCACATAAAATATCTGGTGCCACTGTATCCATTAAATACTTTGCTGAATCTAGGGCATTAAGGGAAACTTCTCCAGTCTCCCCTATGTTCCAGGAATCCACATAATATGTACCCTGTGGAACTTTATCATATAAAGATCCTGCTGATCCATATGTTCCAGTTGCATGAAATACAGAAAAGTATGGTTTTAATTCTGCATTTTTAACCATATATGTTTTTGTTATATCAAAATTTGAAGATCTATTATATGACAAATATTCAAGATTAGATTCATTATATTTTACTAAATCCATGCTCATGCTATTTGCAGTAATTTTACCGACTGGGAGTATATCTTCTGAGCTAGAAGATGATTCTTTTTGAATATCAAATGATACTATGTCTGACGATATGTCTTTAATCCATCTTGCTGATAACTCAATAATTCCTAATACTTTACCGCCGCCTGGATTTGTTGCTTGAAGTCTTATTGATTTAATTAATTTAGGGGTAGAGTAAGAAGAGGGTTCTGTTGATGACCACGTAGTGCCATTATAATATAATACAATTTGACCTGAAGCATCTACTGAAGATGGTCCGACTGTAGCTGTTGTTAAGTCAGAATATGTTATTGTCATTGTGTAGTTACTTGGAGTTGCATGAGTCTTTTCAAACCTTGCAACAATTTTATTTGATACAGCAGGTTTTGTTGCTGAAGATAATGTAGCAACACCAGACTGTTCTCTTGCCCAAGCCCCTGTTGCTGATGATGCAATTGTAAATGATGTAGGGCTAGGGGTTGAAGCAATTACGCTAGATGATAAATTAAAAGCTGATGTAGACAAGCCAGTAATTGTTACTGTTTGACCTGAAGATAGCCCATGATTATTTAAAGTCTTATAAGTTACTAATGATCCAGAAGAAGAGGCTTCTTTAATAGTTGCAGAAATAATAGAATAATTAACTGTTATATCTGCATTTTGATTTATCGGTGTAACCCAATATTTGTATGCAGTCGTCTCTCCAGGGTAGTAGAGTCTAGGGTACAATGTAGTAACAGCAGATTCGTATCCATCTATTTGAGGCGATGTTGCCCTTGGATAAGTCAATGTTTTTGGTGAATAAAAACTATTTAATGGGGTGTCTGTTTGTGCTGTTGTCCAAATTAAATACTTGACACCTGAGTAAAGTGGACGAAACGGCTTAATAATAGAATCAATTGGAAAAAGCTTTTTATAAGTGTTAATCTTTCCATTTTCTGATTTAGCATAATATTGATCCATTGTAGCTGGATATGTAACTGTAATATTATCAAGCATTGAATTCATATTATATTCAATAGTGCAGCCTACATTTATTTTAACAGAAGGCTGTTGTTTAAATAGATTCTGAACAATAGTATTGTTAGATGATGGAACTGAGGTAATCATTATACCTCTTCCATTGCTATAGATACATTCCAGAATTCTTGAGCTGGATTGCTTATAGCATCTTTAACATTTCGTTTTACTATCTCAAAACTGCATGATGTAAAAGACACTGTAAATATATCTTCTCTATCTGCAAACGGTGATGTTTGATTTTTGCCATATACTACCTTAAGCTTAAAAACTCCTTGCCCTTTACTTCCTTCAAAGTATGACTTTAGGTCTACCGCACCATAGCCAGCATCTACTGTCATATTTGAAAATGACGGTAGCATATTCCATGATGTGCTAAATTCTCTTTTATCTGCAATAAAAAACTTTCTTAATGTTCCATTGCTCATTCTTGTTACTTTTTGAATACGGTTTTGACCAATAGATACTGGCTGCCTATTGTGCTCAGAAAGCTTTACCCATGTAGGTGTATCCGTAGTGGATGTGTCAACATATAGAAGTGAGCCTACTGGTAAATATACTGTGCTTGCCATTAATATGATCCTCCGATAACAATATTTTCTCCAATTTTTGCACCTTCTGCTTTAGCAATCTGCTTAAACTCTTTCCAAAGCTCTCTGCCATTCTTAGGGGCTTCCCCAAAGTTAAGAGTAGCATTAATTACAACATTAGATCCATCTGAGCCTGATACGCCGTGCTTAATTCTTCCTGCCGTTGAATATGATGGAACATCATATTTTGGCATAGTTGCAGCATTTGGATAAATTGTTCCAGAGAAATTAGGCTTTATAAATGTGCCTATTCCTTCCATCTGTGCACCCATTGAATTAATTCTATCATTTACCTGCAACATATCTCCAGCAGCAAATGTTCCGCCTCCCCATTTTTGTCTAATTGCAGAATTTTTTGGACCAACTCTATATGTTTGACCATTGTACTTAAAATACTGTCCAGTTTGAAGATTATTTTCTGCAACAATTCTTTCCTTGGCCCATGTCTCAAGTCCGCCTTTATTGGTATTTCCTCCTAGTGGTGTGCCGTTGTTAGTTGTTGTTTTTGTAATTTCAAGAGGCTTATCTTTTGAATATGAACCCTGTGTGCCAATTCCCATATAAGCATTGTAAAGATCTGCGAGGTTTTTACCTCCAGTAATTTTTTGTGCTGCATCCATAGATATGGCAGCATCTCTTGATAATGCTTTATCTGCGGCACCTTCTTTATATGTAGCAACACCCTTTGGATGAGTAGAAGGCATTACTTTTCCAGCTAAGGACTTTCCATTTTCATCTATCAGTGTTCCGCCAAATATCTTCTTTAATTCTGCAGCAAGAGCTTTATCAGAACCCTTAGCATCTGCAGAAATTTGTTTTGCTAAATCTCCCAGTGGACCTCTAACTAAATCATTTTGATCTTTAAGGGCCTGCTTGTTTGCAGGATCTTTTGTCAATATTACATCTAATCTATTTTTTTCTTTTTGAATTCTTTCATATTCATTTTGATATTGATCAATTTTTGTCATTCTTGTAGTAGCAGCCGCTGCATTATTTTGAGCATTTGTTAAATTCTTTGCAGTCTTATCTGATTGAGCTTGTAGCTTTTCTCTTTGTGCAATAAGTTCTTTTTCACGCTTTGCTCTATTTTCTTCAATTGCATCTATAGCTTTTTGAGTTTCTCTTTCGCCAACAAGCTGCTTAATTTTTAGCTGTGCTTGTGCTGCTCCAGCCATATCTCCTGCAGCCATTTTGTCTGCATATTCTAATTGAGCTTTTTGAATTTCAAGAGCAAGATTTTCTTTAGACTGTGCGGCATCTAATGCTTTCTTTCTAGCGTCTGCCTCTTCATTAATTTTATCAATTTTCTTATCGATAAGCTTAATTTCTTCTTTAATTTGATCTTGTGTTTTCTGTGCACTTGCTGCTGCTTTTTGTCCGCCAGCCGCAATCTGCTTTTGAAGTGCTGCTATAGATGATTGAGCTTTATATGCAATTCCGCTTCCTGAAGAAGTTTTTTCTGATGCAGCAATTGAAGAATCTAATGCTGATTCAAATGCTACTAATGCCTGAGCTTGTTCTGAATTTATCTTACTTAGATCTGTTCTTACGCCAGACAGTAATAGTCTCCATTTAGAATACATGCTAGCAACGTTATCTGATGTATTTAGTATTGCCGCTAATTCAGGCTGAGTCTTCTTAAGTGCTTCTATTTGTCCTTGAGTAATTGTTGTTTGAGCACCCTGCTTTGAATTAATGTCACTTAAAATTTTTGACATAGCTTCTTGCTGAGTCATCAATTTTCCATTTTCATCTTTAGTCTTCATCAATTTATTTAAATTAACATCTAGGGCTGCTGTAGCATTTGAAATAGAATTACCTAAATCTTCTGCAGATAAGGTATTCATATTCTTTCCTAACTTTGTAATCATTGAGTCTGCTGCAGTTGTTGCATCTATAATTTCTCTAAAGCCTTTGCTTGATATAGCATTAAATGCCATATCAGCCTTATCTGATGCAGATATAATTGAATAAATTTCATTTGTTGCATCCTGAGCTGACATTCCTGCTGCAATAAATTGAGACTTTAAATTTGTAGCAATTTCAATAACTTTTTGCTGTCTCTGTGCAGTTGAACCTTCATCAATATTTGTAAATGTAGCAACTAATTCTTTTTGATTTTCTTTAGCATTTTTAATATTTTCTCTAAGTTCTTTTATGCTTAAAGTTAATCCTTGAATACCAGATGAGTTTAATGACTCGTAGGCATTCTTTCCCTTTGCTCTAGCTAAATCAAGTTGATCATTTACTGCCTTAATAGAGTTAGAAAGGTTATTATATTTAATTCCCGCTTCTGCTGCAGATTTTTCAGTTATGCCTACTGAGTTAGACTGCTCAATTCTATTTTGCTCTTGCTCTTGCTTAAACTTTTTAAATGCCATATATGAAACAGTTATTGCTGCTGTAAGAGCAAGCAATGGTCCAGCATTAGCAAACATTCCCATGGCTTTACCTGCAAGGCTAGCCGCTCCGCCAACTCCCTTTAGACCACCAGATATCTTACCAAGCATGCCAGGAATACTACTTAGCATACCAGGAGCCATCATTGGAAGAACAGATGCAAACTGCATAATCTGTCCTGCCTGTCCGCCCATTAATCCGCCAGCCATTTGCATTCCCATGCCAACGCCCATTCCAGCCATAGGGCCGCCGACTAACCCTTTTCCAACAAAACCTTTTTCTCTTTGTTGTGAATATGCAGCTCCGAATCTAATCTTTGCTGGTTGTACAGGATCTGTGCTTCCTTCATTCAAATACTGAACTCCTGGAACCATTCCTCCAGAATTCATTCCAATTATTCCGCCTGAATTTCTTCTGTTAAATCCTCTATATGCTCCTGCTGTGTATGTTCCTCTTGGCATAATATTTGGTCGATTAGCATTAAGAGTATTAATGGTATCCATCAATCTTCCAAAGCCGCTGCCTCTTCTAACTAAAGGCATTCCTACGAATGAGCTTGAATGAGCTTGAGATAAATATGCATTTGGGAATTTAGCAGCGTTTCTATTTGGTCCTGCTGGTGGAGTTGCAAGTCTTCCAAATGGTCTAGCCATTGCTCTGAGCTCTGCTCTAGAACTATTTGTAACAATATTGCCAAACATTCTTTCTGATATTGGGCCTTTTATTTTTGAAATATTTTCGTTTATTCTATTTAAAGTTTTTGCAGCTACCTGTCTTGCTTCTGCTGGACTAGCACCTTTTGAAACTAAGTAGTCAATTAAAGATAGTAGGTGCTCTGGTCTTCTTGCACTTGCTAGCCACATCTCAGCTGTAGCGGCATTTTTTCCTAGTGCTGTATTAAAGCCACCATCTATAGTCATAAAGTTATTTGGTAATATATCAAATCTATCGCCAGAACCTCTAGGAGATAATCCAGTTATTGATTTTAAAGAATCTCTATCTAGTCTTGGTGATGATCCTGTAGATTCTGGTGTACCAATTCTATTATAAAAATCATTTGTATAAAGATGTCCTACTACTTCACCTGGTCCTGGTCTTCCAGCTTGCATATACGGAAGAGACCATACTGAATTTCTTCCAGCTCTGCCCTGCATTTGATTATAATCTAAAGCTCCTGTTTCAGCAGCAACTCTAGATGATCGTGATCCAACTTTTCTAACTCCGCTCACTAATGAACTTAAAGAACTAAACTCTCCAGAATTGATTGCTTGAAGTATTGGTAAAGCTTGAGCTGTAGCTTTTTTATTTACAACAAATTCCCCTGGAGTTAAAAGCGCTGGAACTGTATCTTTATCTCCAGCTCCTGGTACAATATCTCCTGTTCCAAATCTCTTTGGAATTGTTGTTTCTGTGCTATATCCAGCACCAAATGTTTTTACGCCTAGTCCACGAGCAATTTTATTAAGTAGATCTCTTGTTCTTCCTGGACGAGTAAGTTCTTTCATATTAGTCTTACCGTCTTTATTTACAACAGGCTGATTTAATAATGGAACTGTTGTAAGACCAATTGATCTTCCTTGCTGACCCGCAATCTCTACTGAAGCCTCTGCAATCATAGATTCAACTTGAGCATTTAATTGAATAATCTTTGCTCTTGCCTGATCTACCGTTAGCTTTCCTGCTTGTAATTCTGCAACAATTGCTGCAGATTCTGCTGCAGCATTTGCTGTAAGCTTAGTCATTGTTGGAAGTAATGCCTGATATGAATCAGACAGTTCTGTTGTAATAAGTCCTGTTGTGGAAACTTCCTTCTTTAATAATTCTATTTCTGCCTGTGACTGCATTGCAAGTGCGCCTGTCATTGCATGCCATTTTGCTGCCTCTTCAGCTACAATTCCTGTTGATGCTCCACCTATTGATGTAAGACCTGGAATCTTTGGAAGATCTCCAGACATGTACATTTGAGGATTATTTCCAATCTTTTGATTGACCTTTGGTGCTCCTGGAACAACTCCAAATATTGTTTGAGCTGCTTTTGCATCTGTACTCATTCCAGCAACTGGATTTAAATGAGACATTGATCTTGTATCTTCTGGACTAATTAATGGGTGGCTTGGATCTACAACTCTTCCTCCTCCACCTGGGACTACAACATTGCCAGCTATGGTTGAGAGTGCTGGGCCTACCGACACTGCTCCTGCTGTTGCTTTATTTTGTAGCAACTCAAACTCTGTAGTAAGTCCTGCAATTGCTGATTTTAATACTGTTGCTGCTTTTGCATCATTATAGAATGTTGTCTCAACAAGAGATCCTGCTTTTTGAGCTGCCAAGATTTCTGGAGTAAGCATCTTCCAGCCTTCTCCACCTTTAAATAAAGATTTAAAATGAGATGCACCTTTAATAATATATCCAAAGAAGTTTGCAAGAACACCAGTTAACATAATTACTGGACCAATAATTGCTGTGAGTCCTGTAACAAATGTTAAAATAGTTTTAATTGGAGCTGGTAGTTTATTTATAAATTTAACAATTCCATCTGTAACATTAATAAAGAATGTTTGAACTTTTAAGAATTCTTCTCCCATACCAGCAAGGTCTGCCTTAAGTCCTTCAAGCGCTCTTCTATATTTACCAGATGCTGACTCTGTTACCATTGCTAATTCTCGACCTGCTACACCTGCTAATTCCTGTGAGCTTGCCTTCATTAAATCCATTACTTGAAGAGTCTGACTTCCCTGTTTACCTAGGTTTGAGAATAAAGCATTCAAGCGAGCAAATTGGAATTTACCAAATAATTGCTCAATAGCTTGCTGCTTCTGTAAAGGATCTAGATTATCTAAAGCCTTTTGTAATTCTAATATTGTTCCT
>Ga0214921_10005692_pt1 | contig 17490 bp, 34 predicted proteins | sample LL1505_MetaG_FD_177992 | JGI IMG/M metagenome (GOLD analysis project Ga0214921, IMG submission 177992) | Freshwater microbial communities from Lake Lanier, Atlanta, Georgia, United States - LL-1505 | ecosystem: Environmental > Aquatic > Freshwater > Lake | place: USA: Georgia | collected...
TTCTTAATAAGAAATTCTGTATAAGCATCTTTATCTTCAAGCTTTCGGTAACGCTCAAGGATGGTTCGCTCCATCAGGCTAATAGAAATCTTATTGCCATATTCATCTCTAATGTAAACGCAATTCTTCCAAAGTTCCCGCCAACTATTTAGGTCAAAAGGAATATTAGGCTCAGAGGGCGAAGCAACATGAAGAGAGAAGCACCAACCAGAAGAAGATTTTCCAATATGGATTTCTTTTGCTTCGCCTCTTCCGCAATGTTCGCAAACATCATCTTCTAAAACGGCGTAATAGTTTGTGCCCATTTTTTACTCCAAGAAATAGATTATTCTAGATAATCACGAAAAGCTTCATGAAAAGGAGATAGGGCGCAAATTTCTTCCACATCCCATTCTTCGGCAAAATTAGAATCCACTTCCTCAGAATCTTTAAAAGATACATAACCCGCCCTTTCAAGTGCTGGGTCAAAATAATAAAGTGTAAACTTAAGCAATGGATAATCTTGACTTAACTTTTCGATGATTCCATTTGGAGGATCCCAACTTGTGTCAAAATAACAAACATGCCAATTCATACCATCTTCTTCTTCAAGATAAATAGGCTCGCCTTCCTCTTCCCAATTCTTAGGCTCGCACGGCGTTCCCCAAATTTGAGAACACCACTCTCCCTCATCTTCAACATCGGAAGGCAGCGGAATAATTTTCTCAAAAACAAATGGGCTTAAAAACGATGCAAGTTTTTCCCTTTCTTCTTTTGGGCCTTCAACTTCCAATCGGTTTGTTACAAAATCTGTCATTAAAGACTCCGTTGCTTAGAGAAAAATTAACCCAAAGATATTATCAATTGTTTTTAAGGCTGCTTTTAAATGACTCCAATTCATCCCTCCAATAAATCAAGAGTAACTTTATCAATATGATAAACGATTCTCTCTTCTGCGTCAATCCATTCGCCATATTCAATATGACGTTCTGTGTTCGAGAAAATCTTTCCGTCCACTTCAACTGTAGAAGTTTTTGTTTCAGATTTATTTAATCGAAACCGAACGGGCGTGCGTGCATCTATATTAAGACAACCTTCAATTGGGATTAACTTTGGTTCGCCAACATACTTAGCTTCGATAACTTTTCCGTTTGAATCTCTAAGTTCATCATGCATAAAGATGCCGGCAGGTCTAGTTATCAACTCCAAACGAGGAGCCTCAACCTCTTCTACATAAGTTTTATGCAACACTTCGACCGCATCAAAAAGAATGTTATAATCTTCTGTTGCAAATTTGTTAAAGCGGTTAGGGGTAAGGCCCAATTTCTTTTGGGCAAGTTCAAATGCCCGATCTTCCCAATATCCAAATGCATCCGTGTGCAAGCGATAATATTCAATAGATTTAATTTTCATTAAGCCCACCTTATGCAAGCACCTTAACAGCCAAGGAGTTGCGAGTCAAGAAAATGTAATAACGGCAAGCATTACAGCGGTAACAATAATCCAAGCTGAAAATGTTAGCATTGCAGTTCTCCTTTCTGTAAAAACATTCTACTCATATTCTTCTCTGTTAATTTTAATAACATAAGGGAAACGAGGAATTCCATCTGGCGTGAGGTTGAAAAATTTGATCGTCGCAGTCCTTCCGATCAAAGAATCTTTCTGCTCAAGAACTTCTTTCAAATATTTCCAATCGCCTTTGATATTACTTTTGAAAGGCTTACCCTCTCGCTCAAAGGTCATGTATCCCGCCGTGCCGCTTCGATTACCAACGCCTTCAAAAATATCCAAAATAACAAACTCTTCATCTTGAAAAGTTTTATGCTTCAACAAATTCTTGCTGCGTTTATTTTCATAAGAAGCATCCAGCCGAATCATCTGACCTTCATAACCTTCTTCAATATATTTAATGTACAAAGGTTCTACTTCTTCTTTGTTGGAAACAATATCAGTGGGGAGCAACTTGCAACACTTCGGCCACAGTTCGCCAAACTCTTCCTGCAAACGAAAAAGTTCTTTAGACCTTTCTCCAAAGGTACCGGGTAAAGAAGGCAGATCGTAAATATGATATTCGATCTTATCTTCGCTCTCTTTTAGATCTTGTGCGGAAGGTTTCGTCTTTTTAATCAGAGAAACAATAGTGTTGAAATCATTTTTCAGATCATGATTGTAAAGTTCGCCGTCAAAAATAATTTGGGGAAACTTATCAAAGATCGGCTGTAACGCTTCCCGAATATGCGGAGCGGAAATAATTTTCTTTCCATTCCTCGTCCATATGCCGCTTTCATCCACAATAGTTCTAATTCCATCCAGCTTCGCCTGACTGTAAACAGGAAAGGAAATAGAATCTTTATAGTCCAGAAAATCTTTCGCAAGCATCGGTTGAAAATATTGCTCTTCAGAAATAGAAGAAATATTTTCAAAATAGCCGTGCTCCAATTTATTTTTATGAAGAGCTTGCGCTTCCTTTAGTGTCTGCTGTTCCGGAGTCGTTTCATTTGCTTTGCCAATATTTTTACCTTCACAAATCGTCCACTCGCTCGTTTGGATTTTTCCATCGAGTTGACCGCTGTAGGTTCTATATTTATTTCCATCCACTTCGATGGACCAAGTTTGCGTAGCGCCCGTCTTTGTTTTCTTAAAAATCTTTGGCAGCTGAATCATATCAAAGTTCCTTGGCGAATGTGATGAAAAATAAATATATAATATAAACGCACACACGCAGAAAGAGATTACTTCCCGCAAAACTCATGAGGCTGGATACAGCGTCGGCCCAGCAGGGAAAGCTGATTAAGCTTGGAAAGAATATCTTCTACGCTATCATCGCCATAATAAGCTTGGGCAACCTCTTCGCTATCCCCATAATGCGCCCAATTGCCCCAAGAAACCTCTTCAATAACCCAACCACCAGAAGATCGAGCTTCAGCCATTGCCATACTTTTTTTAGAATAGGTTTTCATAAAGCGATCCGGTAAGTAGGATGAGATTTAAAAAGCCGATGAAGGATTTTTAGGCCCCTCATCGGCTTGGGAATATTTTCAGACAGGGATCTGAATGGAAGCGGAGCGAGGGATGCGGTAGATAGAGGCGCAACGTCCACGCTTGCCTTCGACCTTACGCTGACCAATAATCTGAGCAACACCGGCTCCAGTGAGGTAACGAGCGAAGCCATGAGCAACAACGTATTCGACGTTCAGCTTCTCGGAAAGTTCATGCACCGTTCCAACAAAATATTCCTCATTGTTTTCGGCGGCGACATTAACAGTCGGAGCGGTGACTTCAACTTCCGCTTCGGTTGCCGCAAAAACTTCTTGCGAAACTTCCTGGGAAGCAACGGCAGCTGCAGCGATAGCGGCGTCGTCAACTTCAGCAAAAGCAGCCATAACATCTTCAACCGATTCGGAAACAAAACCCATCGTATCAACATTCGGGGCTTCAACGGCAGCAGAAACAGATTCCGCAGAAAGTTCCAGCTGAACTTCGGCCTTGCTCTTCGTGTTCTTCGGAGCGGAAGTCTTCGAAGCCTTGGTGGAGTTGGAGGTCTTGGTGGTGGTGGTCTTGGTGGTGGTCTTGACGTTTTTGGTAGCGGTAGCCATGTGAAACCTCTGCACGTTTTTTGTTTTTGTTCATCGGGTTGTTCTCTCCCCCCGACACCATCTATATATCCTCCCCCTCTCTCTCGGGCAACCATTTGATACACGATTGTCGATCTTTTTTTGAGCATTGACCGGAAAGCCGCATTGAATAAAAGAAAAACGCCGCAGACCAAAAAGGAAAGCGGCGGAAAAGAGATTCATCTTTTACAAGGTAAATTGCTCAGAAAGAAAGATTCGGGGAGAAAAATTCCAAAAGCAAAAAACCGAGCGGGATTTTTCAAAGCAGAAAAAAGCAAAGAAAAAAAGAACCGCAAAACTTCTTTCAATTAAGGGAGAACCTAAAGTGAAATGAATCAAAAAAGGAAGAAAGAAGTTGAAGGAAGCGGAAGAACCGCAACCCTAAGACTCCGAGGTGAAGCGGAGAATGTATAGAAAAAAGAATCAGAAGCTTGCGCAAAAGATTCTCTCACCACACAACATTATATTACTGCAAAACTTTTTATCAGCAAAAGAAAAAATAAAAATATTTTTCATTCAGTGATAAAAAATTTCTTTCACTATCGTATTGCTATTTTTTCGTCTTATTGCAAAAGGAAAATCCATGAAGAAGATCCAGTCTTTAATAACCTCTCTGCGTAAATTAGGTTTTGTTTCTATAGCGCAAGAGATTTCAGAAAAGGTTTTGCAAGAACAACTTCCGGAAGACGTTGTGCCCGATAAATTCAATTGGATTTTTGGCTTAGGAATCCGTTATAAAGATATGGACTCCTTAGATCTCTTCATGCAGCAAAATCTAGATCAACTTCAAAGGATCGATTCGGCAGCAAAAGGTTTCTATAAAAAGATTGGCGGAGGATATGAAGGTTCCGCTTTTCTTATCGGCAACGGAGATATGGTTTTGAAAATCCAAGAAGATTTTTATTACCATCCACACCCCGAAGCTGAAGGAGAAAAGGAACTAAAACAATTATTTGGAGGAAAAGCTTCTCCAGATCAAATCATGGTTTACGACCAAGGAATATTAACTCTCCCTCAAGATGGAGAAGATTTAATCTCTGGTGGGAAACTCTACTGGAAAATAATGGAAAGAGTTAATGTGGAAGGTTGGCAAAAAGAATTTGGACCAGAACTTCAAAGCGCTGTTGATCGTGAAATCTTATCTCTTGCCGCTCAAAAATCTTTATATGAAGATTCAGATCCGGAATGGGTCGAAGAAAACTTTGGCACGGAAGCTTTTAATGATGCGCAGCATATTGTTAGGGCGGCAATTCTTTTAGGCTGCGAAAACAAAGAAGATAGAAAATATATAGCCCAAAAAGTTGCTAAAAGCGTTTCTTCTTATATCTCATCTACCATTAAGAAAATAGAAGAAATGCAAAAAGATTTACCAAAGGATTGGCTCGAAAATTATATTGAAAGCGTTCTCTATGAAATGTGTTTAAAAGATAAAATGGATTTCGGCGCAGAGAATTTTGGACGCCGAAGAAATACAGGAAGATTCGTTTGGTTTGACGCCTAAAAAAATCTAGTAAAAGACTTCCTCATCGTCCTGCTCATCTTCCTGCTGCGGAATAAAAGCGGGAGGTTCGGCAAACTGCATCGGCAAAAGAATTGTCTCTCCCGCCTTTCCCAAAAATACAAGATAAGATTTTTCCTTGCGAAGAAACTTGGACCGAGTTAGAAATTCAATTCGGCCTACCGCTGCCGATAACTGAGGCGAAAGGGTCTCAGACAATTCGTTCTCCATTACTGCATCAATCCTATAACAATTTCCTAACGGGTCGTCAACACCCAATCAAAAAATGTTGTTCGTTAGAAACAACTGTTGATCCAACAAATCTTCAAAGGACTTTTCTTCCGAAAGAGTAAGGTTTCCTTTTTCTAGGAGCGCCGAGGCAACCCAACAACAACCAAGAGTAGGATGAATAACTTTTGTAAATTCAGATGGATTGGATGGATCCAAACAAAGATTCTTTGGAGCCGATGGATATTCTATAATCATAATCCAAGATTCATCATCAGTTAGTTCGGCAATCACTTGCCCGTCGCCTTCAAAAAGAATTAAAGAATCTTCTTTCAAAAGCTTCAAATCTCCGGCCTTAAGTTCATAACTCATGCGGCATCCCAAACTGGTTCAACGAGATTACCTATCCCGCCCCATATTAGTTAACGTGATTGGCCCCAGATGCCAATAATAAATACGCCAACTAAAATAAAAAACCCGCCGATTGCAGTTGCCAAATTTGGATATTTTCCTTGGATTATAAATAAGAAAATCGCCGTCCAAAGAGGATACGATATTTCAATCAACCCCGCACTTGTTCCGCCGATCAAAGAGATAGACCAAATAATTGCAAAGTCAGCAACAATTGCAGCTATCGCTCCAGATAAAAAAAGATATGGAGAAACATAAATCGAACCAACAATGTCCTTAAAATAATAAATGAATAAGGGGATCATAAAAATGGAACCCCAAAAATATGACGCAGCCAATGACGCAGCGGGAGATAATTTATCTGTAATCCCTTCCGTTGTTACATAAACATAACCCCAGATAACTGCTGCAACACTAGATACAATAACCCCCAATCCATTTATTTTCATAAGAATTTATCCCGTAATCGGATTGATTAACTTCCAATTATCGCTTTAACTTTGAAAGCAAACTCTTAATTGCCACATTAACTTCTTCCGACGAAGTTTGCTTTTCATCGGACAATTCATTCATGATCGCATCGACCGTTTTCTGAATCATAAAAACAGAATAAATCCGCCCCATATCAACGCCCATAGCCCAAGCTAAACAGACGCTCGAGACATAACTTAAGAACGAATATCCCGTAACCATTCCGATAATGATAACCACAGCGCATGGCAAGATAAAATTAGCGGTTACCATCTTCATATCTTTGGTGAGGTCGTTACTCATTTGAAAACTCCTTTCTTCAAATGTAACTCATCAAAAAAAATAAGGCAACAGAAATTTTTATCCCCATTGCTCCGCCATAGCTTCGGCAATTCCGGAATAAGTCAAAGAACGAATCTTCCAACGGTCTTTGCTTGGAGGCAACTTGTTTTGCCCCGACTTCGTTTGATTATCCCAACGCCCCGACTCGCCCTTCTTCAAAATATTTGTTGGAATAAGGTTGGGCAAACCCTTCAGCCACAAACAAGTGGACTTAGATTCCGGATGACCAAATTGCCAAGGCTGAATAATCTGATCCGGCTTCCGAATGTTGGTGGAGATGCAGCCAATCGGATTTTCAATAGCAATCTTTTCAATCGGAGCTTCCATAAGGAAGCGAACGAAATCCAAAGCTTCCGCCGTTTGGAGCGCTCGTTGCGGACGCTTTTTATTCCAATGCAAACCGGAAGAGCAGAGATAAGTGCATGGCGGAAATGCAATCATCATATCAAAAGAATCGTTAATAATATTTTTCACATCACCGGAATAGTGAGGACCGGGAGCATCGGAAGGAAGAAAATCGCAAGAGATCGCATCATGACCCCGACGAATAAAAGCATCCCGAACTCGACCGGAATATTCGCAAGCAACCAGAATCTTCATGACCAACCTCCAACGTTCACCTATATCTTATATCATTGGAGAGTGAAGGCGTCAAGCGAGAGATGTTAAATAGATCGATTAAAATGGTAACTTGATAAGTCCTCTATTCGCTCTTCATGGTAAAGATTATTAAGTTCACCGGATTTGCAAGCAGCGAGAAATAACTGTCTATCCTCTTTTAATTTTTCATAAAAGATTTCGCTTAATTCTGTTGAGCCATAACTATATTCGTTTACGAGAATAATCCATTCAGCAATCGCATCTATATTTGATGGATTCAATTTTGAAGCCGCTTCATAAAGATTCTTATGCCAAAATTCTTTAGGCAAATAATGATGAGGAGAAGTTTCATTCATCAATTTATATAGCTGCTCTACCGTTCCAGAAGTATTTAAGTTGCTTTTTAAAAATAAATCCTTAACCTGATTATAAGATAATTCTGTTTTTGAGTTATCAATAGCGCTCTGCTCTTCTGTTCTATAACCAAGATCATTTAGAACTTTTAATAAGTCAAAAGGAGAAGTGCCTTCCAATTGTTTCATTTGTTGGTTTACAATCTTTTCCCTAATCGACCTTGACAAATTATGAATGGATTGGTCTCCTCTAATTTGTCGTCCCTCAAGAATTTTCGGAAAAATGCTTTCAATTTTTCTTATTATATCTAGCCTCTTTTCTTCAACATCTCTCGAAAGGATATCGTAAAATATGCCTAAAGCCAGATTTTCAACATCAAGGCTAGAACCTCCGTCATCGATGATATTTGGATAAAACATATCAACAACAGATATGGCGTCATATGAATTGATTGAACTTAAGTTGCGTTTAACTAAACCATTCCATAATATATTTCTAACTTCATCGGTCATATTATATGAGGAATTCTCTTGTAATCCAAATCTCTTAAGAGAACTTATTTCCAAAACCTTTTCTATTTTTATTTTTTTAATGGCTTCAGGGATAATCTCTAACAAAAACTTTTCGCCGGATGAAAGCTTTATCTTCTTCAAAGGATAAAAGGGACCGGCATCTTCCCAAGATTCTTTAATTAACTTTATCTTTTCTTGATCGCCACCTAGCTTTTCGGAATCGAGACTATCTTCCACATAAGAGAAAATATTGTTAACAATCATTCTCTTAAACTTTTCAGGCTCCTCTTGTTGAATCGTTTTCCAATCAATAGAAAATATATCTGAAGCAACGCCCGGATTTTTAAGAGCATAATTTATTCCAGACTTTCTTTCTTCTGGATGCTTGCTATTCATTCTCGTCAAAGCTAATGTAAATTGATCTTCAATATCAACATCATTATAATTACTCTCAGCCTCACGAAAGAATCTTAAAACATAATCAGCGTATTGCTTGCTTGGGGTAGAGTTTCCTTTGCCGAGACTTTCATGGATCAGAAGAGTATTATGAATAACACTTACATCTTTTCCATTTTCTAAATACTGTTGTTCATTAGATTCTTCAGATGCACGAATCGTTACACACGGTTCGTTCTTTGCATTTCTTAAGGAATAAATCGATCCCTCGGAATTATCTTGATATAGCCTCATTTTCTTTCCGAGACATATCCCCATCTTATTTCCTTCTACCACTCGATCATGAGAAGTGTCTTTCGCTTCATAGGGATCAATTTTTAATTGAATTAAATCCTGCTCTGTAAAAGGATAAGGCTGGATGCCATCCGATGTGGCCGGGACATAAACAATTTTATATCCATCCCCAAAATCATAAATAACATTCTGATCTGGTGGGGTTATATAACTCTCCGTTGGATCAAAATAAAAATCTGAATCATCGTGATATTCTTTTGCTCGCTGCAAAGCATATTCCGGATTCAATAATTCAATCATCTCTTCGTTAAATGGTCGCCCCTCTTCCACACCGCCCGTTACAGACCACCAATCCAATATGGTGTTCTGATTCACGGTTGACAACTCATTCCATTCTAAAATCCAACGACCAAGCCACTTGACAAATCTTTTGCTTTCTTTCTTGGGAAGCTTTGAGGAATCAAAATCTTTAATTAATTCCAAGTTCCTCTTATCAAAAAGAGGGCCGCCACCCTGCCTCTCTTTAAATTCTTTCTGAATGCCCATCCAAAATTCTTTTTTATCCGAACCTTCTGGTGGAGACTTATCTTTTGTCCAAGCTTTAAAGTTAAGGCTTTCTAAATAATTTACTTCTTCTTCGCCCGCAATTTTTATAATTGAGGCGGCAGAAGATTTCAATCCCATAGAGGATAAAGCTTTGGCTAATTTAATTAAACGTTTCATTTTTTTCCAGTAGCTATTCAAATTTAATAATTGTCAGACTCAACAGTGATATATTCCGGAGGAATGGAAGAATAAATAATTATAGTATTCGGAGACATACCGTCTTCTATATAAGAATTCAGCGAGCCATATTCTAAATCGAATAGATATTCAAGAATTTCGTTCTTACCCTGTCTCTCTACATCTGGTTCTTGCGCCAAATCTTCTTCAGATAGAATGCCGTCTGATAACATTCTTCGCAAATCTATTTTTAAGAGCAAGGGGCCGTAACTAAGAGGACTAGCCTCGCTAACCTCTTCCGGATCCGCAGAAGTAAATACAGCATTTTGAACATGACGATTCGATATACCACGAGAATCAGAACGAACATACAACCCGTTTTTTAATATAGATTCTCTATTTTCTTCTCTGGTTGAATGAAATACTTCACTTGGAATATCAAAAGGAACATTTTCAATATAATCATCCGGGTCAATAGACTCGCACCATTCCTGCGTTGTTAATTTTTTATCTTCCAAATCATGCAAATCTAAAACAAATGTTTCCGGCTTGCCGCCTTTATTTAAAACAGAAGTTGGAAAATAAAGCAAAGCAAAATTATCTCTTTCTTTCTCTATTGGAAAAGGTTTTATTTCCCCGCCCATTTCCTCTATAAACTTTTCTAAATTTCTTGGCGCAAAAACTGAAGCTTCTTCTTTTGAAAGAAGATAAGAATCACCCATTAAAAACAGACGAAGCATTTCCATTTTTTTATTGGATTTTTCTTCCAAAAAAACAACAGGAACGGCGATATCCAAACCAACGGCAAGATTAACTCGACCTCTGCCGTCACCGAGTATATATTCCGGGCAACCCTCTCTTTCTTTTAAATGTAGAATTACAATAGGTTTTAATATTTCTTTATGTTCAAAATCGAAAAATCCTTGAACACGATCCGGAGTCCATTCTTCTCTGAATCTCTTCAACTCTTCGTATAATTCTTCTTCCGATAAATCTTTTAATTCGCCCTTTGAAAAATCAAGCCAACCATCGGAATCTTCGTAACTTGAGATTTCTTCTGCAGATAAATATTTAACAGGATGAATTATCCAATCCGATAAATCGTCGGATAAACTATCACCCGTATCAATAATCTGATCAGCGTGTTCTATTGCATCTTTAAAATCTTCTTCTGAAATGGCTTCGGCGGCAACTTTCATAATAGAAGCAGCGTGAGACTCAAACCCCATAGAAGATAAAGCTTTGGCTAATTTAATTAAACGTTTCATTCTTCAATCTATGATTTTAGCAGGAGCAAAATCAAAGAAGATTTTTGATATCTTCTTCATGCAAAAATTCTTCCTTTCCATCTACCATCACATCATGCCACAAATGATAACTCTTCTTCACCGTTCCCCCTCGACCATCCTTTAAGCGAACAAGATTTCCTGGAGAATAAGCCGATTTGATTTCCAAAATTTCTTTCGGAGGAGGAGGCTCTTCCCTCTTGACTTCGACAATCGGCTTCCTTTTTAATCTTCGGGCAACCACCACAACAAAGAAAATCAAAGCAGGAATAGCCAAAGGAATCAAAATAATTCCAATGGCCGCAGCAACGAAGATAGTTTTTTCATATGGATTCATTGAATATGCTGGCTAACCTCTTTCTCTTCATAAAAAGTTTGAAGAAGGATCTTTCGAAACTCCTCCGCATCAAGAGCGAGTTCAACTTCTTCCTTCACATAGCATGACCAAAGAAAAAGAATATCACTTTTAATGCTCTCGATTAGTGCCGCCATATTCTGCGCCACAACATAAATCGAAAGGGTTCCATTAATAACATAAAGAGCATCCCGCCTATGGCAAAAATAAACCCCAAATACCAAAGGCGAATAAGAGCGGAGAGAAAAGCCTCGACCGCTAATCTCTATATCCAATTCCAAATCGGTCACATGGATAGACATTCAGCACCGAAAATCTTTAGCATGCCTCCTCCCAGAAAGCTTGATAAAGATTCTTATAAATATATAACTGAGTCCACTCTTCTCTATCGGGTCGCTCGCTATGCTCTTTGACATAGGCCACCCAAAGAAAAAGAATCTCATAATTAATATCAGCGATCAATTCGATAATGTTATTCGCTTCAGCGTAGATAGATAACTCAATCATGGAAGTAAAAACTTTTCCATGCAGCCTATCCACATAGATTTTAAAAACTAAAGGTGATCGCGAACGAATTATGAATTCTTTTTCGTCAAAGATTCCCTTCGCTTCCACATCCATTTCTAAATCGGATATGCAGATATCGCTAATCATATCTTTTAATCCTACCTAGAAACCATTCGCCATTTAATTAAGAAAACCTATTTCACTTTCTGAATCGAACTATAAAACACAGGCTGAGATTCAACCGTCACATTAACCTGCCATACCTGTTGCGTTTCCATATCCGTTACAAAACATTCCATGTAACTTGGATAGTCATGGTTCGCCCACCAAACCTCCGCCCACCTCGTTGCCGCAACGCCTTCATCCGTTGCAGAAATCTTATGGATAGAAGGAAAAGTTTCTTTGGAAGATTCCACATCAACCACTTCATAAAGTTTATTCATCTTTAGTCCCAAGAAGATGACGAGGAATAGGTGGACGGGAAAACCTTATCCAGCGATCCGATCCATTCTGCGCATTAACCTCTAACCAACTTCCATCATTCAGCCAAACCGTTGCCCCTAACTCTCCACCTCCCCATAGAAATTCAAACTCTAAATCATTCCAGAATCTAATTTTCTGTTCGGAGCTAGCCTCTTGAGGAAGAAGAGCTTTGCAAATTAATTCATAATTTTCATCAGGGGAAAAGTGATAAAACTCAGCACAAATGATTCGATCAAACTGAATCTCGAATTCATCCAACGCATTAGCAAAAAAATGTTTCGCTATCATCCCTTCTCCCAACTATCCATTTCTTCCAACCACAAACCTTTTTCTTTTAGATGCTCATCAAATCCAAACATCGGAAGCAGCTTCCTACGCAAAGCAACCCAATAAACAGCGCCGAGATAACCATGCTCCCGAACCAGATCATATAGAGACCAAAATTCTTTATCTTCGCCAAAGCCAACCGCAGGAATAGGTTCAGCATCAGCGGCGGGGTAAAACGTGTCGCTGCAAAAAACAAATAATCCGCAACGCCCTTCCGGTTCATCTGAGGCCGAATTTAACATGATAACATGGCCCTCCAGCATCAAGAGAGCCATAGCTTGATCTTCACCGATGCGATAAGTAATAGTCTTTTCTTCGCCGCCGGATTTAAGGATAAACGTTTCGGATGGAAATAGAGGCCAAGATTCTCGGGGAATCCACCAAACTTTTTCGCTCATATTTTATTTCCTCTTTAGCGAAAAGGCTTTAACCGCTGCAATAAATCTTTGGAATAAAGAAGGAGTTTGATTCATTCTGGGATAAGGGTCAGAAGATACCAAACCCATCTTTACAGCGTTGAATAACATTGTATAGCCACAATTGCTACACGATATTTTCACTAAAGGTGTGGCCGCAGACATAGGGACAACCAACCCCTCGCCAAATTCTTTTACAGCAGAAACCCCGCCATAAGTCCAAACAGGATTCTCTTGACAAGCAGGGCAAGAACGAGGAAGCCTGCCGCCAAGAACATCATTAATCTTTTGTAAATCTTTCATTCTTTATGCGCTGCATTTGCACCAAGAAGCCCTTGCGAAATACGACGGGCCACACGCAACCCCAATGCTTCTCGGGCAGATTTAATCCCTTCCAAAGCTTTCCCATTTTCAAAACAAGCATACGGGCCGCTCTGAAATCCTTCCAATCGATCTTGAAGGATTGCCAAAAGATCATCATCAAAAATTCCTGCAGATGAATCTTTGTCGCCTCGAGGCCCATGCTGAAATTTAATAATCAAAACATCTTTGGGGCCAGCATATTGAATTCCATAAACATGGGAACTGTTTCCCGCATTTGGATCTCGTTCATCCAACGCTGCAACATTTGACGGAGCGTTATTCGGAATGGCTCGCATAATTTTATCTCCTTATTCTGATTCAACGATTAGATGCGCTTCCATTGGTTGGACCAAATCATGAGGGCCAAAAGAAAAAGATAACCCGGTAGAAAGAGAAACGCCAAGCTTCCTACCCTCAAAGGTGGCGCAAATAAAAACTTCGCCCTCCCCTTCCACATCGGAGTTATAAACGAAAACCTCTCCCGGTTTCAATAGAGAGGATGAAATAAATTTTTCTTTCTGCTTGCGTTCGATGTTCATGGATTCTCCTTCCCCTTTCTTATCTCGGTCGGAATCTTTCGTCAACTATTGCTGCCGACAATCTTGGGTGACGATAACCGGCCCATCATCCGAGATAATAATTTCCCCTCCATCATCGCAGGAGCAGGTGGAGCAGGAATCAACACATTGCCACCATGTTCCCACTTCATGATCGTAACCCCGCTCATCGGTGCAAAAAATTTCTGCTGTATCGGCGGCGTCATAAGCAGAAGGGTTACAAGCAACCAGAAAGAAAAGGAATTGCATTGCTAAATCTTTCCCCATTTACAGTTGGGATTGTCATGAATAAACTTACGCAGTTCATACTCATGTTCGTCAATCATTTCTTTATCCGATAAATCCAACCGCTTCTTATCATTCTTAAATGATTCTGTCAACCATGATATATAGTTTTTTACTTTCTCTTCATGCGTTAGAAGATTGATAATGCGATGGGTTTCCGTCGTGGGCGTTTGGAAAAGATTAAACTCAACACCAGAAACTCGGTCTTCCAAAATTAAGTTCATGCTCATTTCTTTTTTCTTTTCAACTGTCTTCTTTTATAGGAAGAAAGTATTTATAAAGATTAAATTTTGAAATCCATATGGCATCTTTTTCGCCAACCAATTTAAAGTATGCATTATTATAACCGAATTCAGTTTTATGAACACTTGGAAGATCATAAGTGCCGGATATAAAAAATACTCGTCCAAGTTCTATTTCAATAAAAGAATCTGCGAATTCCATAGGATGTTTTCTATTAAGAAAATGGACAGACTTTCTCTCTTTTGAATGGAGATCTTCCGGCAAGACACAATAAACAAACTTTCCGATCTCCATAGCACCCTCACCCGCTTACAATTCTATATCATCAGCAGAAGATATAGCCAACCTTCCGCTAACAATATTTTCGTCATAAGGCAATGGCTCAAGGATTAATTTTCCATGAAGCGGCGCAACCAATTCTTTCCCGGAAAATTGAACAAGGTCATCCGCATAAAAACGGACGGCAAGAAAAGGTTCGGAAACATTTGAATGAATTCGCATAAAGATGGAGCGATTATATTCAAATATATTTCCCGCCTTCAATTGCTCAAAGCGAATCCTCTCTATATTTTTCATTTGCATTTTTGATCTCAATCAAAGATAGGATGGCGAATTTCAATCTCATCCATTCGACCATTGTTTGGATTGCGAACCAAAACTATAAAAACAATATCCACATAAGGTATAGAATTGCTACTTGTATAATAACTTACCCTCACTCTCTCCACCGGGGCTTCAATTTCTCTCCAAGATTCGCCACAAGCAGATGGATAGGTAAATGGATTATGAAATTTAATCTTTTGACCTACCCATTTCTGTTGGGCTTTCTCTTGGAGAGAATCTTCCATATCGGAAATGGCATCCTCGATTGCTTTCGTTGCGGAATCTTTCCAAGTTTTAATTTCTCGGTAATCCATCTTTTAACTTCCTATAGCATAGAAATGCGTCGAGAAATATATAAAGCTGCCGTGTTGAGTTTATCAATAGAAACTTCGGCGTCAATCACTCTGAGGTTGATTAGGTCAGCAATAATTTCTTGGGCTAAGTTTTGAAGTTTTTCTCCCTTATCTTCTTCCTGTTCCTCCAAGAAGGATTTAGCTTCAAGAATTGCTTGAAGAACGGTAAAGGGAATAATAACATTCTCCGGAGAAGCGGTCCAGCCGCAATCCGATTCTCCACGAACAATAAGCCCTTCAGGCTGAAAATCTACAGTCCAATCTTTCTTCGGTTCATAAATGATTACAGCGCCATTGCGGATTTCGATCTCCCAACCTTCCACTTTGGCGACCTTGGCCCCATAACTATTTTCAATCCATTCCGCCATATGAATCTCTCTTGGCTAAGATGTTTTATTTAAATCACATCTTCTTCTGTAAACGTCAAAAGGCAATGTTCCGTTATTACTTTGATCTCGCCTTCTGGGTTTAAATATTTCCAGCAAACAATCGGGGCGCCTTCGTAAGAGAGGGAATAGATTTTTTCCAGCAAGAGAAATGGCGTCTTCCAACTTGACTCCGAGAAAGGCGAACCGGGCCAATTTGGATCGAACCTCCACTTTCTTCTTTGACCAAGAAACAAATCTTTCTTTGAATTAGATTTTAATTTTCTTGCTTGCGCCTCTGCCCCATCCGACATTAGCTTTCTCTCGCTTGGTCCGATAACTGCTCAATCAAGATATTAATCTCTTCTTTGCTTTGCCACCCGACGATTCCATCATCCGGAAGAGCGGGACTCCCATCTTTATTGGAGGCGAGAACTTCAAAGGTATGGATCCCGTCGCCATACAATCCTACGCCTCCCCCAACAATAGATAAAGAAATTCCATTGGGGAGCGTCAAGAAACCCCATACGCCTCCGGCGACATTGGGGTGCGGGACAAAAGAAATATCATCAAAGGTGGTCATAGAATTTCCCCAAAGATTTGTTCAATCTTTAACACAAGAGAAGCGTTCAGAATTAATCACATAAAAACATGTAACGTCTTCTCTTCCTTCCGGGTGGTAAGAGATTGTTCTATTCTTAACATGTTCTGCGATAACATGTGTTGTTCTATCGCATCCCGCAAGCAATAGCAGCATGAGGATCATTTTATTCGCTTTCATACGACCACCAATCCAAGATTCCGGATTCATCCATCACCTTCTTAATAACACTCTGAGCATGGATGCGTCCAGCATCTTTTATTTCTTTTTCCCACTTCTCAAATGTTTCCAAGGGGAAAGAATTGTAAAGCGTTACGTCGCATGTTTTCAAAACTGTATCGGGAAACAAATCCCAACGAAAAGCTGGCCCTCGATATTTAGGATTGAGCATAAAAACAAATTGTTGATAGATGGTTGCTTCCACATGTGTTTGCGCAATCTTTGCATATTTAGGAGGCAGCGTTTTCATATTATTTCCTGGAGAATAATTGCGCGAAAACTTTATAGGGCGATTATCTCTTCGACCATTTCGCCGGTAAATGGAGAAATATATTCGATTGTCGCCTCGAGAATATCTTCATAATCCCAGTGGACGGAAAGGATTGTGGCGTCTACGTCGGCGTTAGGTTTTCCAAAATCTCCGCAGAGAGTATAGGTAACGGTGGTGCCTTTTAATTGGGCTTCTGCGGCTTCGGCAAGGAGTTTGCGAGTCAGGCGAAGATTAGAATATGTATTTTTAACAATGGTGTCGAGGTGGTCTGACATTACGGCTTCCTTTTATTCTCTAATATAAGTTCCGTCAGCTAACCAACTCTCTTCTGCATCCTCAAACGCAGCACAAAAGTCATCAGCCGCCCAAACGTAATCTTGGTAATTTTCTTTTACCAAAGACTCAACCATCTGGCGGTCGATGCCGGAGATTGCGCCAAACATATTTTTTGCTTCTACAACTTGGCGTCCGTGCAACTCGACCGATTGAGCGTTAAGAATATCTTGAAGATTCTTAAACGGAGTCGTTGCTAACCAAGCGTCTAAATGAAGCTTAGCAAATTTTAGCGCTGCATCTTCGGTCATTACTCTCTCCCCTTCTGATGGAGATCAGATAATCTATTTATGGAGGTTGCGCAAGTCACTCGCTCTCTTTTTATAGATAAATTTTGAACCCCGAACTTTTACTCCTCATTCTCTTTGGGTCCGCGAGCAAGATCATAGTAAGTGAAGGAGCGATTATAAAAACCGGGAATCTTAACCCAAGGTTCTTTAATCGTAAACCAAAGCTCATCATGCGACCAAGAAATTTCTTTAACTTTGATTTCGGAAATGG